>Ga0209010_1000024_pt1 | contig 94897 bp, 90 predicted proteins | sample BlaSpr_A8_OM1_O3_FD_187985 | JGI IMG/M metagenome (GOLD analysis project Ga0209010, IMG submission 187985) | Forest soil microbial communities from Thunder Bay, Ontario, Canada - Black Spruce, Ontario site 2_A8_OM1_O3 (SPAdes) (version 2) | ecosystem: Environmental > Terrestrial > Soil > Boreal...
TTGCGAAGGCACGACGACCCTATTCCCCGTCGATTACTTCGACGAGCAAGCCTACCTAACGCAGTCCGGACAGCTTTACATCGAAGCGACTGCCATGGCGCTGGGCAAAGTGTATTCGTTCGGCCCTACGTTTCGCGCGGAGAAAAGTAAGACTCGCCGTCATTTGACCGAATTCTGGATGGTAGAACCGGAAGTCGCCTACGCCCAACTCGAAGACATTATGGAGTTGGCCGAAGGGCTGCTCAGCTTTCTGATAAAGCGTTGTCTGGAACGACGGCGCGCCGATCTACAAACCATCGGTCGCGATGTTTCGAAGTTAGAGAAGGTCGAAGCTCCGTTTCCCCGCATCACCTACGACAAAGCCGTAAAGATTTTGCAGGAAGCGCACGCCAAGGGCGCGCTCGAAAACAATTTCGAGTACGGCGGCGATCTGGGTTCGCCCGACGAAACTTATATTTCGTCGCAGTTTGACCGGCCCGTGATGGTGCATCGCTATCCGGCAAAAATAAAAGCGTTCTACATGGAGCCTGATCCGCAGCGGCCCGATCTGGCGCTGTGCGTGGATGTGCTCGCGCCCGAGGGCTACGGCGAAATCATTGGCGGCTCGCAGCGCATGGCGTCATGCGATTTGCTGCTCAAACGCATTCACGAACACGGTCTGCCGGAAGAGGCGTTCAAGTGGTATCTCGATTTGCGGAAATACGGAAGCGTGCCCCACGCGGGCTTTGGCATGGGGATCGAGCGAGCAGTCGCGTGGATCTGTGGCCTGGAACACGTTCGGGAGACAATTCCCTTTCCGAGAATGCTGCACAGGCTGTACCCGTAGCGGTAAGTTAGCCCGAACCTATGACAACCATCACTCCATCCTTTTCCAGCATCACGCCCCGGAAGATTCGTGTCATCGGGGTTCCGTTAGACCTCGGCCAATCGCGCCGCGGCGTGGATATGGGTCCGTCGGCGGTGCGCGTAGCCGGTCTCGAGGCGCGATTGGAGGCGCTCGGCCACGTTGTCGAAGACGCCGGAAACGTTTCCGTCGCCATTGCCGAGCAGAAGAAAGAAGGCGATCCCAACGCAAAATATTTGAGGGAGATCACCGCGACCTGCACCAAGCACGCGGAACTCGTGGTCAAGACCCTGGAAGCGGGCAAGGTGCCAATCACTCTGGGCGGCGATCATTCTATTGCCGCGGGAACGGTTGCGGGTGTCGCGGAATTCTATCGTCGTCAGAACCAGAAAATTGGCCTGATCTGGATTGACGCTCACACCGATGTCAACACTCCCGACAGCTCTCCCAGCGGAAATGTGCATGGCATGCCGCTGGCGGCGATCATGGGATTGGGCCCCCCTGAGCTGTCCAATATTTTCGATTTTTCTCCCAAGGTGAAGCCGGAAAATTGTGTGCTGGTTGGCGTGCGTGACATCGACGCCATCGAAAAAGAAAACGTGCGCCGGGCAGGAATTCACGTTTTCACCATGCGCGATATCGACGAGCGCGGCATGAGAACCGTCATGGAAGAAGCTTTGCGCGCGGCAGGACGAGGTACCGCAGGCTATCACGTTTCGCTGGACATGGACTGGGTCGATCCTGAAGACGCGCCCGGCGTGGGTACGCCAGTTCGTGGAGGGGCAACTTATCGCGAAGCCCACCTGGCGATGGAGATCATCGCCGACCACGGCCGCATGCTGAGCTTTGAAATCGTCGAAGTGAATCCCGTGATCGACGAGCACAACCGGACTGCTGACTTAGCTGTGGAGTTGGCGTTGTCGGCGTTCGGCAAAAAGATTCTGTAAGGCACATTCACGCCATGAAAAAGATTCGAGTCGGCATCTTGTTTGGCGGACGGAGTGGGGAGCATGAGATCTCGCTGCTCTCGGCCGCATCGGTGTTTAGCGCGATCAACAAAAGTAAATACGAAGTTGTGCCTATCGGCATCACCAAGGAAGGCCGATGGGTTACCGCCGCCGATGCGGAACGGTTACTGCAGGGAAAATTTGAGGAAGGCAAGCATCTGCGCGCGGGCGATCCCGAGGCGACGCCTGGCGCGGCAGTCCTGGCTAAGGGTGAATCAGTCGTGGTTCCCCCTGAGCCGCAAAGACACGGTGCAATGTCACCGTTTGAGACCGAGGCATCATCTCACGCCCTCACTCGCCGCGCTGCTGATCGCGCCATCAACGTTGATGTGATTTTTCCGGTGCTGCATGGCACTTTCGGCGAGGACGGAACCATCCAGGGCTTGCTGGAGCTGGCGGACATGCCCTACGTTGGTGCGGGCGTGCTGGGCTCGGCGGCGGGCATGGACAAGGACATCATGAAAGCGCTCTTCCACGCTTCAGGCCTGCCGATTGTGAAGCACGTCACGCTTCTGCGCAGCGAGTGCGAAGCGAACCCGAAGACGGGCCAAAAGCTAGTCGAGAGCAAACTGAAGTATCCCGTCTTTGTGAAGCCGGCGAACCTTGGATCCTCGGTAGGAATTTCCAAAGCGCATGACCGCAAGGAACTCGGTCCGGCGATTGAAGAAGCCGCGAAATTCGACCGCAAGATTGTGATCGAGCAGGGAGTGGGCGGACGCAAGCAAAAAGCACGCGAGATCGAATGTTCGGTGCTTGGCAACGACAAGCCCGAAGCTTCGTTGCCAGGCGAGATCGTCCCCAGCACCGAATTCTACGATTACAACGCCAAATATCTTGATGAAGGGTCGCAGTTAATCATTCCCGCGAAGCTCAGCAAAAGCGAAACCAAAGAAGTGCAACGCCTTGCGATCGGTGCCTTCAAAGCAGTGGACTGCTCGGGTCTGGCGCGCGTGGATTTTCTGATGGAGCCGAAATCTCGCAAGATTTATTTGAACGAGATCAACACCATGCCCGGATTCACGGCCATTAGTATGTATCCCAAGTTGTGGGCGGCTTCGGGTGTATCGTATTCCGATCTAATTGAACGTCTGATTCAGCTGGGGCTGGAGCGGCACCAAGAGAAGAAGAAGAATCAGTACAGCCGGTGAAATGCCACGCGCATTTGGTAAATTGAAACGGTTTTCTCTTGAAACTTTCCCCACTCTCAAATTTGAGCTAGCACTGCACGGGCGTGGACGCCCGTGCCCACACTCGTATGGCGCAAGGAAATGAACTCGACAGTCTTCGCGTAGTCTTAGTGGCTGCGCGCAATCCTCTTAATATCGGAGCGGCCGCGCGCGCGATGAGCAACTTCGGGTTCCAGCGTCTGCGGGTGGTAAATCCTTACGAAGCGTCGTTTCGAGAAGCGCGTTCTGCTGTCGGAGCGTCGGGAGTGCTGGCCAACGCCGAAGAGTATAAAACTGTGGCAGAGGCCATTGCGGACTGCGCGCTCGTGGTTGGAACCACGGCGGTCCGTCACCGGGAATTGCAGCATCCACTCCGGCGGCTGGAACACGGCGCACGGCTCATCCGCAAGCAATTGCCATCGACCCGGGTCGCTCTTCTATTCGGATCGGAGAAGTTTGGCCTTTCGAACGCCGCCCTCAGTCATTGTCACTGGCTGATGCGCATTCCCACGTGCGAAGAAAACATTTCGATGAACCTCGGGCAGGCGGTTGCGGTTTGCCTCTACGAACTGGTGCGTGATACGAAGGCCGCGCGACCCGCGGAAAAGGTGAAGCGGGCGACTGGCGAAGAACTCGAGCGCATCACCACAACGCTGCTCGAAGCCATGCGCGCCAGCGGCTACCTGGACCGACGCCCCATCGCGGATGTGGAGGAAAGAATGCGCCGCCTGGTCCGCCGCCTCAACCTGCCCGCCCGCGACACCGTAGTCTGGCTCGGCATCCTACGGCAGATCGTTTGGAAGCAACGATCCGAAAACACGCCCCCGCACTGAAGATTTGTACTCTGGCGTCGGTTCCTTTGGTTTCCTATTTTCTCGGTATTTCAGAGCCTTGACACTCTCTTGCTACGGCGGCGTAACCGTCACACAAGCGACCGCCGTGCATAAATTCTGAAAGCACCCGTTGGCTTGTATTGAGGCAGTCAGGGGTACGATCGAGGCGTGTGGATCGCCACTTGGCGTGCACGCGTTCTGCTCATAGTCTGTCGTCGACACTGTCCGCGGTGGAGTGTAAGTCAGAGCGTACTCTCCGGGGACAGTCAAAGCTCCATCTGCCCCGCACTGTTCAGCCCTGCCGTAAATGATGCAGCCTGGACCGTCCTTGTAGTCATCCTTGCTTGTTGGCTGGCAGTTGCCATCGGGCGATACCCCGTCCCAGTCGGAAATGCACCCCAATTGCCAGACCACGTCGAGATCCTGATCCGACTTAGGGGTGATGATTACGGTGTAAGAGAAAGGACCGGCACCGGCTTGGACTGACAGGGGGCCATTGATCGCAATCGTCGGTACTCCAATTCCAATCACATTGTAATCCGAAGCGCTGGGCGCCACCTCCGAAGCCACGGTCAAGGTCACCTGGTTATTGGCGGGGATTGTGGTTGGGGCGGTGTAGGTCGCAGTGAATTGTTGGCTGGTGTTGATCCCGGTTGGGTTGATCGTGCCGCATATGGATCCGGCGCTGACGCTGCAGTCTTGATTTGTGCTCGTAAGAGTCCAGCTCAGTGGGTCGGTTGTGTCAGTAATCCCGTTCTTGGTCTGGGTCGCCGTGTACATAATTTGGTTACCGGGTGGTTGCACCTGCACTGTCTGGGGATCGCTGCTTCCTGGCATTAGTGTCACCGTGAACACCGGGGGCGGGAGTATCGTAACTAAAGCTCCGGGAGAAGTAAGACCGTCGTCGGTAGCAGCGGTGACTGACACAGGGTTAGTACCTGGGACGGCCGCAGGGGGATCGTAGTTCCCGAAGGCTTGGCACCTGTCAGTCGGTTGATTGTTGTCCTCCTCCGCGGTTCCGATGGTGCTGTCCCCTCCAAGCTCACCGTTCACCGCCCAATTTTGAGCAGTAACGTAATTGTTATCCGTGATTGCAGCGCCTTGAACGGTGGAGGTGAAGGGTACAGCCCCGGCTCCGGCCGCAACACTCGCGGAGCTGGGACTGATCACAACCTTGGGCACGGCCGTCGTGGTGATCGCGAGTTGTACCGTCGCGGATACAGACGGAGTCGCAACGGAAACTGCGCCGACGGACACCGTCGCTGGGTTCGGCACGCTCGCGGGGGCGCTGTACACCGCGGCGTTTGTTCCCTCCACCTGGGCAATCGTTCCAACGGTGGTGTTACCACCGGTGATTTTGTTAACCTGCCAAGTCACGTCTTGATTCTGCGGTCCCTTTACCACCACCGCAAAGTTCACCTGGCTACTGATCGGTACCGCAGCGGTGTTAATGCACACGTCAGGAGTTAGCGTGACCGTTGTCGGCTGAGCCGGAATCAAGCTCACTTGGATCGACGCACGGGCAGAAGGCTGAGCGTTTGAGATCGCGCTTACTGTGACTGTAGGAGGCGTTGGCACTTGCGCTGGGGCGGTAAACGTTGCTGAGTCGTGCGCTCCGGTTGTGATCGTGCCCACATTAACATTGCCCCCGGGGATGGCATCGACTTCCCAAGATACTGTTGTATCACTTACGCCAGTCACGCTAGCCTGGAACGGCAGATTCTCGCCGGCCTGTACTGTTGGCGTTCCCACCGGGCTGGTGATCGTGACCACGGCACCGCCCACTGTCGCGGCCGATATAGTTACGACCGCCGAAGCAACTTCGTCGGGATTGGCAACGGATTGAACGGTAACGTGTACCTGGGCAGTTTGTCCGCCACCCGGCACGATCAGAGGAGCGGTGTAAAGCATCTGGTCTGGAGCACCAGGCACCGGGGAGAGCGTACCCACAACCGCATTCCCGTTTGGTACATTCTCCACGAGCCAATCCGCAGCTGGATTCGGCGCATCTACCTTGCCGGTGAAGAGAGCCACGCCTCCCACTGGCACGCTGGTGGAGATGGGCAAAATGGAAACTGGCGATGGCGTTCCGTTGATCGAAACTGAGGCGTTCGCGCTGGCACTATTGTCGGCATTAGCGACGGCGGTTAGGGTCACCGTCGGCGGAATCGGGATGAAAGGTGGTGCAGTGTAATTTCCATTCTTATCGACGGTTCCGAAGGACGAGCTGTTGTCGCTGGGATTTATGCCGCCAGGGAATCCGTTGACCAGCCAAGAGACCCCAGTCTCGCCGGTGTTTATCACCGTCGCCGTGAAAGCTTGCGTCGTTCCAGTAGCGATGGTCATGGTCTGAGGAGACACGCTGACCGCAACTCGGGCTAGGGAACCTTCATTGAGCGGGGCTGAACCAACCCCGCCGCAACTCACCAAGGCAACCGTCACGCCCAACGTCAAAGCAATCAACAGACCCAGTCGAGTATTCTTCAACATGCGGGACTCCAAAGTGGATTAAGCCACTGCGCTAGAAAACTTAATCGTTGCCACTCTTTTCATCATGATGGTTCGAATCGACACGGTCTGAATCGGCATGGTTCGATTCAATGGCTTGCTTGTCTGCCCTGGAATTCTGCGAATTTTGAGTAACAGGCCGGGACGCAGAAGTTGGCTGCATCCGATCCTTTAGCCAGCGCAAGAGCCTGTCTCCTGATTCGGCCTCGGAAAACTGCCGCGTGGTGCGGAAAGTCACCGTCCGGGCCGTCCCTGGGGCGACTGCTCTGATGCGTTGCTGCGCCACCTTTGGTGTAACCGAGTCGTCGAGTACTTGTTGCAGGCGGACGTGTTGAGATGTCAACTGTGGCAGCCACTGTACCGGATCCAGTGGTGCTACTTTCTTCAAGAACTCCGGCTTCAGATAGTTTGGCCGCTCTGCTTCTGGAATTACAGAAGACTTGGCCATCCATTCCGGCCAATCTCCCCAAGGGTCGATCACGTCGATGGTCTTGATGCGCGGGTCGGCCGCAGCTGCCAGGATCGCGATCGTCCCACCTGAGCCCACTCCAAACATGCCAATTCTGCTCATATCCAGATCGTTGCGTGTGGCAAGGTAGTTCAAAATCATCTGAACGTCGTGAACGGAGCTCCCTAACGCCTCTTGCAGTTCGCTGACAAACCACTGTTTCATCGGCCGATTCGTGTAGCGGTGGCCGGTCAAAGCCGACACGAAGCCGACCGCAGCAAATCCGTCCTTGGTGACCTTCGCGCAATAGGCGTCGTTGCGAAAGACATCGGTTTCAGAAGGGTAGCTGTAGAGGTATAGAACGGCGGCAGGCTTGGCCACGTTCTTTGGGCGTATGACATAAAGATCGATAGGATCACCTTGTCGCCACTTCAGTTGCAGCAGCTCACGGGTGAATTGCAGGTTGTCGTCCTTTTCTCCGAGCAACGGCTGCTCGGGGACCAACTCGCTGTTGGCGAGAGAAAGCGAACTCCAGTCCTCCAGGTTGCCTATTGAACGAGCCGCTACCGAGCCGGATTGATTCGATCCTGCGAGGTTCGATCCGAGTCGTTGAGCCCACCCCACCCTCGGGGTTATGAACAGCAAGAAAAACAAAAACGCGAGAAGCTCGCCGTGGCGACTTCTCTTACACCCTTGCCTCATTCCATCCTCTTTCCGCGATGTTCTCTTTCCGGCCAACGAATGCCGGACTTGCACAACTTGGGACCGAATTACCGGGAGAGCCGAATCGACCGCTGTTGAGGAATTACCGTCACAGAACTGAACCCGAAAATCTCGCTGGCAATCACTTCAGCGATCTCGCAAGCCAGATCCTCAGGTTGCTCAGCGGCTTCGAACACTTCGCCGTCCGGAATCTCAACGATGAACTTCATACATCCTTGCCAGAAAGCGTATGCCTTCAGAAACTGGAGGCAGGCCGCGAAACTCGCAGTCTGCCTCCATCCCGGCTTAGGTTCGTCGCTTCACTTCCGCCGCGTTAGTTACTGTTTCAATCCGACGCGTCCACTCTTCACGCCGGTAGCGGCGCAATAGTCCTGGTCGCCCTGGATGGTAATGACGGCTCCGCCCACATCGCCGCCCGATTCAGACGCATTGCATGTCCCTCCGGTGCCGTTTACACCGAAGATGCTCCCCTGCTTGTAGTGGGAGCGCAACACGCCCATTGCAGCGAGCGGAAGGAAGTCTGGGAGAGAATCCACAACCTGAGTTTGCACGCCCGCGATCAGAGCCTTAACTCCAGTTGGGATCGGTGTGTGCGCGACCAGGCGCAGTGTATTCCACACTGGGTAGTTACCCGAGATCACATTGGCGAAATTGACTATGCCCGGGCATGGAGCGGTACAAGTGGGAAGCGTTCCGTCAACGTAATTAAGGTTGATGGGGTCAACTCCATCTACCGCGAGGTACCGGATTGCCGGCGACTGGCCCGCCAGGTTGCCGACGCTCCAGAAAGCATACCCAATAGAGTCCCCGTTGGCGGCGGTGCCGACCTGGGCGATCTCTTCACCGTTGCCGATGGCTCGCTTCCGCCATCCAGCACCGTTGGAAAGGAACAGCGGATTGCCGCAAGGTGCTCCGGGGCAAGTTGTACCCTGGCCGGTCGCCGGGTTCACACCCAGCTCCTGCGTGGAATTGCTCTCAAGGTTGCGCGGAATATTGAACTCAAAAGCAGTGAAGGTCCCAGAAAGAGGTTCGCGCGCTATGACGTTGAGCGGCACCGTGCCTTGCCCCGGTACCGAAGTCAAGTCTTTGGTGTACGCGTAGCCGCCGTTGACGGCTAGCGTCCAATCGCGGCGGTTGATGTTGAAGAACGAGGTCGAGTCGCCAAAGTGACCTGAGTTCTGCTGACTCCCCTGCTGAGCATTGACGATGGCCACCACCACTTGAACTCCGACGTTGGTCGTCTTTGTCGCGGGAATCGCTTGGCCGGTGATCGGGTCGGTGCCGCTGAGGGCATAGATAGCGGGGGTCGACGTCTTGGTGCTGAAAGCGCTCTTAATGGCAATTCCAACCGGGCCCGGTCCATAGCCGAGACCGCTATAGTTGCTGGTATTCAAGGGAGCCAAAACGCGGTTTTCTTCAAACAACGCGTCTTCTGGACGAATGTCCGTCGGCGCGGCATTGAATGGCTGGCCTTCGAGAACGTTAATCACGGCCTGCGGAATCGCAGTGTCGGTGAGTGTCGGGATAAGGTTATCTCCCGCTGTGCCTGCAGCGAACAGAATGTTGAAGGTCGATGCCGGTTCGGCGAAGAACAGCTGCTGCCCGATAATGCTGTCCACTGCAATATAGCTGCAGACCTTCTTCGGGGTGGTCGAGTTATCCCAGGCGATCCATACATTCCCCGTCTCCAGAAGGCCAGTGCCACGATTGTCCACTCCCTGGGCTCCGTTCTTCTTGGTCCAGATGAATCCTCCGCAGACCGATCCCCCCGAAGCTGGGCCCGCAGCCAATCCAAAAGTCTCCCATGCCCCGCTCGAGCCTGCGGCGTTAAAGTAAGGCAAAACGGCGGCAAAGCCGTTTACTCCAATAAACATCATCAAGGCTAGCGACATAATCGCTGCCATTTTTGTGGCTCTCTTAGTCATTTCAGTAGTCCTCTCGGCGCAATTCTGCGCGGTTGTGGGGAACGCATCCCCTGTTGAAGAGCGGCAGTGCAGGCCATCGTCGAGACTGCATGCCAGGACTTATCCTCGGGGCGGCCCAGCAACCGCCCATTTTGACTCGCTACAAAGGCTCCGAATTAGGACAGCCAGGTAAGGAACTACAAGAAATCCTGTAGATCGAGTCGGGGTGACTATCGTCGAAATTTGTTGCAGGAAAACTACCCGAGGATTAAAATCCCGTGAATTTCTCAGGATGGGACGCGGCTGCTAGATCCTGCGGAAATCAGGCAGCCACGCTGCAGCCGGAGCGGCGACCGTACGCAGGCGCCGAAGCAGCAATGTCATCCGGCCAAGACGAAGCTCCTCGGAGATTCGAGTTCAACGTTTTCATCTGAAATTAACTTACCCGTCACAATTTCGTCACACCTTCTCTGTAACCATGTGGCTCCTTTTACTCCCTTAATGAGGGCGGGTGAACCCTGTGAGATTTCTGCAAATCTCTTCGTGCATTATTGCCGTCTTTCTGATCATCTCAGCGCCAGCATTAGCGCAAGGCACAAAAGCTTCGGCAAGTTCCAACAAAGGAAAAGCAGCGGTTACGGGGACTGTCACCGACCAGACGGGCGCAGTTCTTCCCGGGGCAACCGCAACCATCACCAACGGAGCCGGACTGACCCAGACGGCCACCAGCAACGATCGCGGCGAATACTCTCTTCAAGGATTGCCTGCCGGAACCTACACGCTGACGGTTTCCGCTCCTGCTTTCAAGGAATTCCGTAGCGACGGGTTGGCTTTAACCGCGGATCAAAGCATCGCGATTGATGCCGTGCTCGAACCTGCCGGCACTACCACCTCGGTCAATGTGGAGGGACAAAAAGTCTCGCAAGTGGAAACTGAAACTTCTCAGATTGTCGGCACCATCACGCAGAAGGAATTGGTCAGCCTGGGATTGAATGGCCGCAACTTCACCCAATTGATCGCCCTAACACCTGGCGTGAGCAACCAGACTGGACAAGATGAAGCTAAGGTCGGAATTCTAGGCAGCGTCCGCTATAGCGTGAACGGTGGCCGCGTTGAATACAACTCTTTCAATGTAGACGGCGGCGACGTCTTGAACGCTGGACTGAACGGTAATCAGAGCACATTGATCGTTTACCCCAGTCTGGATGCGCTCAGCGAAGTGCAAGTCCTGACCTCGAACTACGGCGCGATGTACGGGCAGAGCGCGTCCGGTACTGTTATCGCGACGACCAAAGCCGGGACCAATCAGTTTCATGGAGTGGCTTACGAGTTTATCCGCAATGAATTCTTCAATGCCCGCAACTACTTTGATGAGACCACGAAGGCGCCTCTGTACCGGCGAAATGACTTTGGCGGCGCCATTGGCGGCCCTCTTTACATCCCAGGGCTGTTCAACACTAACAAGGACAAAACCTATTTCTTTTTCTCCGAAGAATTCCGCTTCGAGCGGACCCCCACCGATTTCAATCAGGCAGTTCCCTCGCTAGCCGAGCGCGGTGGAAACTTCAGCGATCTTTGCCCCTTCGTATTGCCGGGGTTGCAGACCGATTTCACACGCACGTCTTATCCCGATTGTCCCGCTTTCGGCACCGATCAGAATACCGGCAAGCCGCAGACATTCCCGGGAAATCAGGTTCCGATCGATCCCAACGCCCAGGCCATTCTTAACACCAATATCATTCCCGCGCCCGATGCGACCGCGGGGTGCACCACCACTGAAGGATCATGTTTTAACGCGGCCGTTTCCCCGAGCACCTACTGGCGCGAAGAACTCTTTCGCATCGATCACAACATCACTCCGAACATGCGGGCGACCTTCCGCTACATTCATGATTCGTGGGACACCACCATCCTCTCCCCGCAATGGGGCGCGGTGCAGAATACGTTTCCCACCATTCAAAGTACGTTCACCGGGCCGGGTCTGAGCATGCTGGCTCACCTCACCAATACAATTTCACCTTCGTTGCTGAATGAATTCATCTTCAGTTACACAACCGATCACATTACGCTCCGAAACATAGATGCCAACGGCGTTCAGTGGCAGCGGCCAGCCGGTTTGACTGCCGGATATCTGTTCAATAATGGATTCGGCGGCAAAGTGCCGGGAATCGTGATCGGCGGCACCAATGCGGCGTACGGAGGATTTGGATTTGGCATCGATCCCGGGTACTTACCCTGGCATCATTCCAATCCGACCTACAACTTTCGCGACGACCTAAGCAAAGTCGTGGGCAAGCACACTCTGCAGTTCGGAGTTCAATTTGTCATCGCCCAAAGGAACGAGTTAAACCAGGCAGTGGGAGCGAACACCGGCGACCAGCAAGGGATCTTGACCTTCAGCAACGTCAGCAGCTTCAACAGCAAAGGCAATGCATTTGCCGACTTCCTGCTCGGACAACCCACCGGTACGCCCGGTATTCTTGAGGGCGGAATCAAAAACTTTCAGCAAGATAGTACGCAGCGCAATTACTACAATCGTTACCAAATCGCCGAACCCTACTTTCAGGATGACTGGCGAATCAGTCCGCGGCTTACCCTTAACTTAGGTTTGCGGGTGAGCCTGTACGGGAACTGGCACGAGAAATACAACAACGTCTACAACTGGGTGCCGTCTGTATACAGCAAATCCCTCGCCGCCCAAACTACCGTCGATCCTTTCACCGGCGTTCTGCTCAACGGTCCCCCCTCGACTTGCAATCCGCCCCCCGGTTCCGACGCGAGCCCCTGTTCTCCAATCCCGCTGAATCTCGGTAACCTGGACCCGCGAATCACCAACGGCCTTCAGCGATGCGGCGTGAACGGCATTCCAGATGGCTGCATGACCAGCCATATCTTTAATCCGGCCCCGCGCATCGGCTTCGCTTGGGATCCCTTCGGCGATGGCAAGACTTCCATTCGTGCGGGCTACGGGGTGTTTTTCCACCACGGAATCGGCAACGAAGCCAACACCGGATCTCTCGAAGGTAGTGCGCCTCAAGTCTTGGACATGACCCAGAACCATCCCACGAGTTACGAGTGCATTGGCGGCGTGGGTCAGGGCTGTGGAGCATCTGGAGCCTTTCCGCTGAATGTCACCGCGATCCCCACGCAAGCGATTTGGCCCTACGTCCAGCAGTGGAGCTTTGGCGTGCAGCGCGAGCTAACGAAAAATACAATCACAACTCTTGCCTATGTCGGCAGCAAGGGAACCCATCTGACCACCGAGCTCCAGGTCAACCAGCTGGTTCCTGCTGTTTCGACCGACAACCCATTTGGGCCGCTTGGTCTTGCTCCAGGTCAACCCATTACCAGCACTCTGTGCAATTCTTATAACGGCACGAGTTTTACCTTTGTTACCCCAAACAATCCCGCTGGAGCCATCTGGGACAACACGAACGTAAACTTCGTCAACCTGGAGGCAGCGTGCTTTGGCACGCCTGGCAAGAACTTCCCCGATCCCAATAGCCTTCGGCAGTTTGCGCCCGGTTTTGGCCAAATCTTCTCGCTGCAGAACGTGGCGGATTCCAACTATAACGGGCTCCAATTCACGTTGCGCCGCGCGACCGGTCCCCTGACTCTCGGCCTTTCCTACACCTACAGCCATTCTATCGACGATTCCTCGGACAGGTCGGACACGACTCTGGTCAATTCCTTCAACCTCAGCTCGAACAAGGCCAGTTCGAATTTTGACCAGCGTCACCTGCTGAATGTCAGCTACGTGTATAAGCTCGACAGCGTCGTCAACAAGCTCCGCTACTGGTTCTCGGATATCGGTTACGACGAAACTGCCTCCACGCAACCTACGCCAATGCCAGAGAGTTCATCTGGTTGGGTTCACGCTTTGGAGACTGGATGGGAGCTCTCCGGCATCACGGTCTTTCAGACAGGAACACCTTTCAGCATCATCAACGGCGGGAGCAGTACCGGTATCTCCGTGCTCGACAACGCCGGCGTAGCCAACGGGACGGGCGCTGGATCCTATCCAGATGTAATCGGAGACCCGCACAGAACCGCACCATTCGGAGCGAATAATCCAGAGAGTATCGGCCCCATCCTGGGCAACCCCGCCGCATTCGGCGCTCCTGTGGGTCTGACTTTCGGAGACGCTGGCCGCAATTTCATGAGCAATCCCAACCGTTTGAACTTTGACGTCGCTCTCTTGAAACACTTCAAAATCACTGAAGGCAGCAATCTCGAGTTTCGCGCGGAAGCATTCAACGTTTTCAACCACACCCAGTTCCGCATTTACGATCCCGACAAGGGCAACACCGGCAGCAACACCATTACCTGCTACGGCGGCCTGAATAACTCGGCCGGTGACCCGAGTTGTCTTGAGGGCAGCGCCTTCCTGCATCCCGTAGACGCCCATCGCCCCCGCACCATGCAGTTCGGCCTGAAATACAACTTCTAAGCAGAGACGGAATAAGCGAAGGCCGAGGGTGCCCCACCCTTGCGATACTCAATGTGGATGAGACGCCGGCTGCGTGGGGAATTGTGTCGTGTTCAGCAGAATGCTGATCGTGGAACCGCCTCCGTTGATGGTCGCGATGTCCGGCTTGCCATCCTTGTTGAAGTCGGCCACGACAAGCTGAGCGGGACTCACGCCGACGCGGAATTGCACCGGAGGCTGAAATGTACCGTCGCCATTACCCAACATCACCGAAACGTGGCACGGCATGGGGTTAGTGTAGTTTGCGACCGCCAGATCCAGCTTGCCGTCGCCGTTAAAGTCCGCCGCCACAATCGAGATGGGAAACAGCCCGGCTCGATAGGCTTTCGCTGGCCCAAAGGTACCGTCGCCGTTTCCCAGCAGGACGTGAACAGTGTTCGGGCTGTCGGGCCCGGTGACTGCGAGGTCGAGGTTGCCATCACGATTGAAATCGCCCAGCACCAGATCCCAAGGACGTACGCCCGCCTCGTAGCGCACCGGTTTCTCGAACGTGCCGTCGCCCTTGCCTAAGAGCACCGCCACATTGTAGCCGTAGGGGGGCTGATCGCCGCCGTTGTTGGCCACGACTAAGTCGGGAATGCCGTCGTGGTTCAAGTCTCCGGCCGCGATGCCGTATGGATACTGACCACCGCTGTCGAACATTAGGGTGTCGCCAAATTTTCGCGATCCCTTGCCCAGGATGACAAAGATGCCATTGTTGGTCGTGCCTACGATGTCGGGGATACCATCGCCGTTTAGGTCTGCCACGGCAACGATGTAGGTACTCTCTACGCCGTCCACCAGCAGCCGCTTGCCGCCGTAGAGATGGCCCTTGCCGTCGCCAAAGGCGACGTTGAGGTCGCCCGCTCCGATGTCGGTGGTGATCGCGTCCAGATTTCCGGCCCCTTCCACATCGGCGAGGAGCACGAAGCCGGGCGCGTAACCAACGTTATTGTTTTGCCTCCGGTGTCGGAAGCGGCCATTGCCCTTGCCCAGAGCATACACAAGGGGAGCGTTATTATCCGCGCTAACAACAGCGAGGCCGGGAATGCCGCTGTGGTTCAGATCCCCCGCCGCCAGCGAGCTCGGATACAGAAGCGGGCTGATTACGGTGATGGCTTTTGCAAAGGAAACCGCGGGGCCTTGGGGAGCGGACGCATCTCCTGCCAAGTGCACCGCCGCGCCCGCTAGCAGCGCGAAGGCGACGATCAGGATAATGCGCTTCATACAGACCTCTACTTCGGCCCAGTGACCAAGATAGTCAATCGCCCGGCGCGGCGGGCGTCACCGCCTGAGGCTAGCCGGATACACTGCGCCGCGAAGGTTACCACAGTTTTGGGCGAAATCAAGGCAGAAATCCCAACTTTCAGATCTCGGAACAGCTATATAAAAGGACGATGCACCATCATCGTCATTCATTTCCCAATTTGGGAACCGGGCCGCAGCGCTGTCCCCTTTCCGCTTGAACTCAGCCCGTCACTCGCGATAATATATAAACGTAGATGTTATCTACGAGATAATCAACCATCTTTGACAACCTGAGAGTTCCAACTCCGCCCACTGAGTCCGATCGATCGTCGATCGGACAAAAAAGTTGCTTCGGCTTCTCCCGCGGTCCCAAAACGGAATCGTAGGTCAGCCGGACAATTCGGGCCGTAACTCCAATGTTTCCAATATTTTGCCCCTAACTCCCTTTAGAACCATAGATCTAGCGGGGAGAAAAATTTCCGGTCCTTTGTTTTCTAGATTTTGCGCGAAACTGAGAGTTTTTTTTGAGGTATTTTCTGCACCAGAATATGTGCACATCGGAACTACGAAGCAGGTCTTCTTCGGCGCTCGGTTGAGTGAGCCAGGCGTGACGCGCCGGGTGGGGTGGTGCATGCCAGGCAGGTGCATCCGTCGTTGGGCGTGAGTTGCCAGGTAGCAACAGCGTCTAGGCGATATCCCACGCCGCGAATGGTTTTCAAGTATGTCGGACTCGTCCGGTCCGGTTCGATCTTCTCGCGGATTCGGCGTATGCACGCGTCGACGCTGCGCGGAGTCACGAATTGCATGTCTCCCCACACCGCATCGAGCAGGAGATCGCGAGTGAACACCTGGCCGCGATGTCGCGCCAGGTATTCGATGAGTCGGAATTCCAGACTGGTAGTCGGCACTTCGCTGCCGCGGACGGAAACCTTCATCGCCAAACTGTCGATGACCAGGTCCGCCGGCTCTAAGCGGGATCGTCCGTTCGCGGGCGCAAAACGACGCAGAACCGCTTGCACTCGGGCCACCAATTCACGCGGGCTGAACGGCTTCACGATGCAATCGTCCGCGCCAGACTCCAAGGCGACAGCGCGGTGCTCGCCGGCGGCCTCTGGTATGAGAAAAACTATGGGCGTTCTTGCCAGCGCCCGATTCGCGCGGATTTGCCGGCACAAATCCAGTCCATTGCCGTCCGGCATCATCATGGTGATCAGCATTAAAGAAGGATGGTTGTGCTCCGCTTCCTGAATCACATTGGACGTCGAAAATGTGCGCACCGCATAGCCAGCCTCCTCGAGGCACCACTGCGCCAGTTCACAGACCTCGGGCTCATCTTCGATAACAAAAATGAGCTGCTTCATGAACGCGTCCTCATTCTCTCTCCGGGCAACCTGCGCACACGCCATGACATAAGACCTGCATTAAGAAATAAGGAAGCGCGACAAATTGTCGCGATGCCGAGAGACCGCGGACATACCGCAACCAGTTTGAGACTTGACCTCGTACGACGCGAAAGGAAGACCACAGAAGATCATTGGCCTATCCCGTTCGGTCTTGTAGTGTAGGCCGTGCTCTGTTACGGAAACGTGACCGCAAGATGAATAACATGTAAATTCCTGCCACTCTTCTTACTGCCAAAGCCGCGCGCTTGCCACGGTTCTGCGATAGCCGCTATTCTGTTCTCTCCATTTCCCAAGCCACGCCTTCGCAACGGTACCGATGCCTCGACCAACGCCCCGAAAGTTCGATCGTGACGCGAGACGAAAGCACACCGGACCGGACCACCTCGTCATCAGCCACTCCAAGATCGATTCCGAGGGTTGCCACACAACCGCTCCGATCAAGAAGGGCACGTTCGTTGTGGAATACACCGGACCGCGCATCACGATCAAACAAGCCGACGCGCTCTACGATGACCATCCGCGAACATATTTGTTCGGACTCACCGACGGCAAACATGTGATCGATGGGGAAGGCGTGGCAGCGTTCATCAATCACTCCTGCGATCCCAATTGCGAAGCAGACGAGATTAAAGGCCGGGTGTGGATTATTGCGGCTCGGGACATTCAGGCCGGCGAAGAACTTACCTACGACTACAACTTGTACGACGGCGATCTCGATGACCCGTCACTATGTTGCTGCGGCGCGCCCAACTGTCGCGGAAGCATGTATTCAGAGGAAGAGCTGGTGAGGCGTGCCAAGCTTCTCCGCCGCCGAAGCATGAAGAAGAAAAGTCAGTTGACGAGCAAACCCAATTCCAAAACGTGAGCGTGCGCAGAAACCCACAGAAACAAACCTAGACCTTACTTCACTGGCCGGGTGGAACCGGAGCACGCGACTCCATTTTCACCGTGGACAAACTGGCCGCATCCCAGCCGCCGCCCAAAGCCTTGATCAGCAGCACGCTGGCAACCATGCGACGGCCTGAAATTTGCACTGCTGTGCGCTCGTCGGCAAGCGCCGTGGTTTGCGCCGTAATGACCTCGAGATAGGTGGTCACGCCACCTTTATAACGATTGTTCGAAAGAGCCAACGAGTGTTGCGCGGCCGCCACCGCGGCGCTTTCAGTTTTGGATTCATCTTCCAAAAGGCGCAAAGCCGCAAGATTGTCTTCCACTTCCTGGTATGCGGTGAGCACGTTCTGACGATAATTGGCTACGGCCTGATCGTAGGCCGCGCGAGCCTGATCGCTGGCAGCCCGGCGCCGTCCCACGTCGAACGCAGTCACCACCGCGGACGCTCCCGCAGAGGCGAACGCGCTTGGGCTTGAAAGCCAATTCACGATGGTAGTGGTTTCGAATCCGGCGCTGGGAAACAAGTTGAACAAGGGGTAATATGCCGCCTTCGCCACTCCAATGCCGGCATTCGCCGATGCCATGAGCCGTTCGTTAGCTGCAATGTCGGGACGGCGCTCCAGCAACTCGGAGGGCAATCCCGGAGGGATCACCGGCGGGATTGCGTTCAGCGCGACAAATGACAAGGTGAAAGTTGAAGCCGGTTCCCCGATCAGTACGGCAATCGCATGTTCAAACTGAGTTCGCTGCTCGCGCACATCGATGGCCTGAGCGCGTGCCGTCTCTAACTGGGTTTGCGCCTGTGCCACATCCACCTGCGATGCAACGCCACCCTTATAGCGATACTCCGTCAGCTCCAACTGCCTCACATAACTGGCCACGGTGTCATCGAGCAGCTGTGCCTCGGCGTCCAGTTCGCGCGCTTGATAGTAATCAACCGCCAATTCCGCATGCACGCTCAGCCTTACTGACTCCAAGTCAGCCAAAGTAGCTTGGGCATTCGCACGCGCAGCTTCCACGGTACGCCGCACGCTTCCCCAGACGTCGGGTTCGTAGGACATGTCTACCGGAATCACGAGGTCATTTTCAGTTTGACCAACGCCTGGAGTCGTATTCAACGGACGATTCCCCGAATAATGTTCCCGCGTTGCCGAGACGCCCGCTGTGATGGTCGGATAATAATTCGCGCGGTTGTAGCGAACCGTAGCCCGGGCCTGCTCAAACTGAGCCTGCGCCGCCTTCAGGTTCTGGTTCGAAATATTGATCTTCTCTTCGAGCGCGTTGAGCTGGGGATCCTGATAGACTTCCCACCATTTTCCTCGCAGCGTCTGATCCGCCGGCTGGGCGGGTTTCCAGTTCTGTGGCGTTTCTTTGTAATCCGTAGGTACGGGCGCTGGAGGCCGTGAATAGCGCGGACCGACGGCACAAGCGCACATCAGCAGCAAACTGGCGAAGAGTGCCCCACCCCGAATTAACGAGCCCGGTTTTTCGAAAGCGGAAAGCGTATCTCGCCAGCCGATCACGGTTGAGACGCTCCCGAAGCCGCCGGTTTCGCGATGCGGACTTCTTCTCCCGACACCAGCGAATCCGGGGGATTCGCGATGATGGATTCATTCCCGGTAAGCCCGGCAACCACCTCGACCTCGGAGCCGAAATCATGGCCCAGCGTAATCGGCTTCAGTTCGGCGTGGCCGTCCGTTACTGCGGCCACGCGGAGTCCTTCCGAGCGAAACAGCAGCGTGTTCACCGGAAGAATGAAGGCCGAAGTCGCGGTTGGCAGCTTCAAGTGCACTTCCGCATACGCTCCGCTGAGTAGGGTGCCCGTCGGATTATCCACGCGAATTTCTACCAGTAAAGTTCGCGTGGATTGGTCGATCGATTCGGCCGTTCGCACCAGCGTTCCCGGAAAGACCCGTCCCGGAAATTCCGAGAGCACCAGATCCGCAGTGAGTCCGGGCTTCGCCGCCTGCGAGTAGACCTGGGGGACGCTCACGTAGACGCGCAACTTGTCCGGTTGGGCAATGTGGAAAAGCTCAGTCCTCGTCCCACCGCTGCTCCCCGAGTCAATCAGTGCGCCAATATCAGTGTTCCGCGCCGTGATCACGCCGTCGAACGGAGCATAAATCTTCTCGAAGGCTTGCAGTTCTTCCAAACGCTTGACGTTGGCTTGCGAGGATTGGACTGTGGCCTGTTTGGCCGCCAGGTCTCCCACAGCATTGTCCGTGTCCTGTTTGGATACGGAATCGGTTTTCAACAAGTCCTCGTACCGGGTGGCTGTGATCTGCGAAAGATTAAGGTTCGCCTCCGCCGTCGCCAAGTCAGCTTTAGATTGCCGCAATTGCTGGTCGACTTCCGGGGTCTCGATCTCCGCTATCAATTGCCCAGCCTTTACTCGCGCCCCGATGTCTGTGTACCAACGCTTGAGGTATCCATTGGTGCGGGCGTAGATCGGCGAGTCAATATAGGCCTGCACGTTCGCCGGCAACACCACCTCTTGCGTCGGCGCGCCACGCGTGGGGGTGATCACGGAAACGGTTGGGATTGCCATCTCCACCGTTTCTTTGTCCAGAGCCGCACGGGCATGGATTCGCGGCAGTATTCCAGAAATGACAACTGCCACCACGATCACGAAAGCCAGAACGGCAATCCACCAGCGGCGGGCGGGTTTGCCCGGCTGAGCGTTTGCCGGTCTTTGTTCGTGCACCGTCGCTGGCTTATCAACTTGCAGCGGTTTCTCCACTTCGTTTGGCGGTTCAACCTTCATGAAAATACTCCCCAACTTTATGAGCGAGATCGAATATCAACTGGATCAATGTTTTGCTTCTCCCCGCGCCAGCCGTTGCCGGCGACCGTGCAGGATACTGAAGAAAACAGGAACAAAAAAGAGCGTTGCTACCGTGGCGAATAACAGACCGCCAATAACCGCCCGGCCCAGCGGAGCATTCTGTTCGCCACCCTCGCCTAATCCTAGCGCCATCGGAACCATACCAATGATCATGGCCAGAGCGGTCATCAGCACGGGCCGGAAACGTGTGAATCCGGAATTAAGAGCCGCGGCAAGCGCGTCTTTGCCTTCGGCCAATTGCTCCTTCGCAAAACTTACCACCAGGATGCTATTAGCGGTCGCAACCCCAACGCACATGATGGAGCCAGTCAACGCCGGAACGCTGAGAGTGGTACGGGTGACGAACAGAAACCACACAATGCCGGCAAGCGCCGCGGGCAAGGCCGAGATAATAATGAAAGGATCAAGCCAGGATTGGAAATTCACGACGATCAGCAGATATACCAACACAATTGAGAAAACTAGTCCGCCCAGCAGCCCTTCGTACGAAGAAATCATCGTCTGAATCTGCCCGCGAACCATTAGTTGAGAGCCGCGCGGCAGTTCCTTTTTGCTGTCCTGCACGATTTTATTGAGGTCGCGCGCCACTCCGCCTAGGTCCCGACCTTGCACCGAACCGTAAATATCAATCAGCGGTTGGATATCGTAGTGCGAGACTACAGCCAGACCGGCGTCGCGGCGAATGGAAGCAAGACTAGCGAGAATCCCCGCCGGGGCTCCGCTCGGGCCGGTAACCGGGATGTTCTCCAGGTCCTGCAAGGAATCGACGCGATACTGGGGAGTCTGGGTTGCGATGGAATAGCTCACCCCGGTTTTGGGATCGACCCAAAACTCAGGCGTCGTCTGAAAACTGCCGCTCAGTGAAACCAGCAGATTATTCGCAACGTCGCGTTGAGTGAATCCTACCTGTTGGGCTTTCGTTCGATCCACGTTGACGTGCAGATAGGGCTGATCAAAAGGCTGCTGGATGTGCATATCGACCGTCCCAGGAACCTGTTGAACACGCTCCAGCAGCTTGTCGGCGAATGCCCGGTTGGCATTCACGCCGTAACCGACAACTTGAATGTCGATGGGCGCAGGAAGACCGAAGTTCAAGATCTGGCTGACAATGTCCGCCGGCAGAAATGAGAAAGTTACTCCGGGAAACTCTTCCGGAAGTCTCAACCGCAGATCGTGGACGTACTGCGCCGTCGGCCGGTGCCCTTTCGACAAGCTGACTAGAATATCGACATCGCCGGTCCCGATCGGCGCAGAATTGCTGTACGAAAGATTGATGCTGCTATACGGCAGGCCGATAGTGTCAATAATGTTGTCGATTTCCTTGGGTGGGATCTGCTCGCGAATCGACTGCTCCACCAGATCCGAAAGGCGAGCCGTCTCCTCAATGCGAGTTCCCGTCCGCGCGCGTACGTGTAATTTGAATTGACCTGCGTCCACGGCGGGGAAAAAATCCTGGCCCAGCCACGGAACCAGAAACACCACCGAAGCTAAACACACACCGAGAAAGACAAGTAGAAAAGTTCGCTGATGATGAAGACAGCGTTCCAACAGTTTATGGTAGCCTTCGCGGAAACGCTCAAAAGCTTCTTCGAACTTGATCTGCATCCGAACCAGAGGATTTCGGCTTTGACTTGCCGCCAGGGCCTCCGCTTCATGGCCGCGCAACAAATACTTGGCCATGGTCGGCACCAGGGTCCGGGACAAGAGGTACGAAGCCAACATGGCGAACACGACTGCTTCCGCGAGCGGCACAAACAGGTACCGCGCAACCCCGGAGAGAAAGAACATGGGCACAAAAACGATGCAGATGGCGAGTGTCGAAACGAATGCCGGAACCGCAATCTGCTGAGCGCCGTCCAGAATGGCGTGCTCGACTTCTTTTCCTTGTGCCAGATTCCGGTTGATGTTTTCAATTTCGACCGTGGCGTCGTCCACCAGAATACCCACCGCCAGCGCTAATCCGCCCAGCGTCATGATGTTGATGGTCTCGCCCAAGGCGCTCATTACGATGATCGAAGTCAGAATCGAAAGCGGAATGGAAACCGCGATAATAACCGTGCTGCGCCAGTTGCCGAGAAAGATCAAAATCATCAAGCCGGTGAGGCAGGCGGCGATCGTCGCCTCTTTTATGACGCCGTCAATCGATGCCCGCACGAAGAGCGACTGGTCGGCCAGCGGGTTTATGTGCAGTTGGGGCGGCAACCCCGCCGCAATCTGCGGCAGCAGTGACTTGATGCCAGAGATGATGTCGAGAGTCGAATTTTGCCCGCTTTTGAGAACCGTGAGCAGCACGGAGCGCTGTCCATTCACCCGCACGATATTCGTCTGCGGCGGGAAACCGTCGCGCACATACGCCACATCGCGGATGTAAATGGTAGTGCTGCCCGTCGTCTTGATCGGTAATTGGTTTAATTCGGCAACTGTCGTAGGGCTGCTGTTGGTGTCGACGGCATATTCAAAAGTCCCAATCTTCGAAGTGCCGGATGGCAGAACAATATTTTGCGCGCTGATCGCGTTGACCACGTCCAACGGCGACAGTCCCTTCGATTGCAACGCGTTGGTGTCGAGGTCAACCTGCACCTGGCGCTGCTTTCCACCATAGGGATACGGAATCGCACACCCGGGGATCGTGATCAAACGGGTCCGGATGAAATTCACGCCGTAGTCAAACAGTTGCTGTTCCGAAAGACTCTGCCCCGAGAGCGCCAACTGAATAATCGGCACGCTGGAGGCGCTGTACGTGATCACCAGCGGCGGCGTTGTCCCTGGCGGTAATTGCCTGAGTTGGGTCTGCGAAATTGCGGTCACCTGCGCGATCGCCTTGGTAATATCCGCGTGCGGCTGGAAAAACACTTTCACTACCGCAATACCATTCAGCGATTGCGACTCGATGTGCGCGATATCGTCGACCAGCGTCGTCAGCGCTCGTTCCGTCTGGAACACGATGCGGTTCGACATATCGTCGGGATTGAGGCCCTGGTAATTCCAGAGGATGCTGACTACAGGAATATCAATATTCGGGAAGATATCCGTGGGCGTGCGAAGAATGACGATGGGACCCAGGATCAGCAGCAGCAGCGCCAGCACAACAAAGGTATAAGGCCGCCGCAGTGCAAGTCGGACAATCCACATAATTTCCTCAGGCTGTACAAGAACGCCGGCCGCACGCAGTCAATCCGCAGATAAGAGTAATTAAGTAAGAATGATGCGGAGCACCGCTGCCCTTGCGGACAGCCCACGTAGTGCCGTGCGCGGCCGACGCGGGATCATTAATATTCTATTGGATTTAGTTTCTCAGCCGGAGATGCAGAGTTTTGATTGTAAAGATTTGTATCGTATTCGGGATGTGTCGGAAAGAAGTTTGGGGAGTTTGAGGTTGCGTATAGTCTACTAATATGATAGACATACTTACATCACGCGGGCCTTGGTGAGGTACCTCCAGCCGTAACTACACCGGGGCCCGCGCCAGAGGACGGGTAGCCAAGTGGCAAGGCGTCGGTCTGCAAAACCGATCATCGTTGGGTTCGATTCCCACCCCGTCCTCCACGTTTCCGATTGCCGGGAGGAAAACCAATGCCGAAATTACTCGATGTCCATCCGCTCCGCACCAGTGTTGGAGACTTCATCGCGGGTTTGCGCTCGCTGGAGACCGGCATCATCAGTCAGGCCAGAGTTCTGGAGTACCTTTCCGAGGTGCAACTTCGTCATGAAGCGCTCTCGCCCTATGTTTTCTGGAAGGGCAGTTACTATACCCGTAATCTGATCTTTCGCGATGACCTTTTCGAAGTGCTGGCCCTCTGTTGGCTCCCCGGACAAAAGACGCCGGTCCACACCCACAACGGGCAGCTCGGTTGGATGACAGTGGTTCAGGGCGAGGTTCTGACTCACCAATATCGCTATGTGCGATGTAGTTCCCCGGAGAACCAGAATGTCGTCGGACTCGACTGTCTGGCCGGCGGACACGATGTGGAGCTCCAGCTTCTCGGCACCACTGTTTGCGCGGACGACGGCGGCGTGACCACGGTCGACAAGATACAAACCATCCATCAAATCGAAAATGCTGACGGCGCTCGCTCTGGCAGCGTGAGCCTGCATATCTATTCAAAGCCGATCGATTCTTGTGTGGCCTTCGATTTGAAGAGTGGCCGTTGCGGCCGCCGTTCCCTGCAGTATCATAGCGTTCAGGGCGTAATCCTTACAGATGAACGGCAAGTCAAGATCGCCTAGGAGGCGTAGGGCGTTGTCGTGGGAAACGAGCTAGTTCGGTTTGCGAGCCTTGCCGTCGGATAGATATTGCAGGAGTGCGGTGTCAGCGGCGCGTTTGAACTTCTCTGCGGCTGCGACTCTGGGGCTGACGATGCCATCGGCGGAGGGTTTCTGGCCAAGGGTCTGGCGTAGCCTGTCGCCTTCGTCGGATTCGTTAGTCATGACCTGCATATAGAACCAGAGGAAGTGACGCATCTGATCGAGGGCCGACTTCAGCACATGGAGTGATTCGATTTCGGGCAACTGACAGAGAGCTTCCATCAGTTCCGGATCGCCCGGCGCTTGCATGGCTGCGCAGTTCAACGTCTGCTGAATGGCCCGCAGGTCTTCGGTCACCCGCAGGATTCGCACATGAACCTCGTCCAGAAAATCACCTTTTTCCATGGGTCGCCGGCTTCCTCGATCGAGAAATACAAGCTCACCATCTCACCCGCGAGCGGAGACTAACAGATGTCCCACGTGCATGCGCTTTCGTAATTCGAGCCATTACTTTGGTATGAGGAGGAATTCACCAGCGCGAACGAGTGCCGCGAGCGCTCACTTTTGCGTCTGAAAGCCGCCACGGTAGCCTGTTTCGAGTAAGGCCCGAAGCTAGCGCACGAAGGTGCCCACGAAAGCGCTGCGCCTTCCGTGCGACTCCCAATCTACGTCGAGGCCTGGGCCGCGATAGGAATCAGTGAGGGCCACCGCCGGCATCGAGTGGGTCAGTTGGGTTAGCGGCGGATAGAAAGTCACTTCGTTACCGCAGACATGGTCTTTGCCATTGACTGGGCGGGTCTGCACCGTGGCGAACTGGCCGGCGCGCAGCAGCGCGACTCCGTGACGCTCCGGGCTAACCGCGAGTTCCATGGGGGCGGAGATTGCCTTGTCCGCGTGACGCAGAAGTTCACCTCCCATTTGGTGCGCGAACGCGATCAGAGCCAAACTCTGTTGCGGAGTCGCCTGGTCGTCGACGAGAAGGACAGCCTTCGCCGGATAGGGGTTCGCGTAGGGATCACCTAGAGTGGCGTGAGCGTGCACGGCTGCGGCTACTGTCAAGCCGTCCAGCGGAACGCCATCCCAGCTGCCGCTCTGGATGTGCCAGGCGAGAATCGCTTCATCGCCCACAAGATTCACTTCGCCGTTGGCGAAGCATTGGCCGGTGTAGACGTCGGCGCTGCGGGTCTCGACGTAGTCGCCACGAATCTGCTGGGCCAGAGCGGACGTACTAACAGTTAGGAGTGCAACGCAAAAAAGTTCAGACAAACCATGCCGCATAGGTCACCTCACCCGGAAGTATTTATCTATTGTCCTCCAACCGGGCCGTTGTGGAAAGTGGGGTTGGCCCTAGGATCGCTCGACGATTCGTCTGAGGTGGTTGTTCTCTCCCCGCACTCTGCGGCCCGTTTTTTGTAGTCCCTGCGTTTTCGATTTTGAAGTCGTTGCACAAACACAAAGTCTTAAATCGCAGAGGTCGCGGAGAACAGCCGCAGGTCCTCGGAGAAAGCCAACACCAACCAACCCAGGACATCGTTCTGATCGCGCCACGACCGGCTACTGGATCTGCTTCGACGGGGTCGCATTTGGAACCAGGACCAGCAGGTCGTATCCGAAGATGATTCGTTCCATCTCTTTGTCGACCGGTTCGAGGGAGTGAAATCCTTTGCGGAGGCCGCGCAGATCAAACATGGTCCACCCCTCGGTCCCCAGGTTGTCGAACATGGGCTTGAGAAAAAGAAAGTCGGAGTCTTTGTCTTCTGCCAAATTAAAGTCCGCTGGCTGAGCCGGGCGTCCGATGCCGGCGAAACGTAGCTGGGAGCCTTTTACTCCCAAGATCGCAATGTGCAGTGAAGTCGTGCCTTGACCGTCGGCCAACTCGGTGATGAAGTTGCCCATATCATTGTTTCACAGCGGATTGATCCCCTTGTACATATGCCAGGCCCCGAACTTGAGCAATACCTTGGGTGGCGCGCCATCCGCTTGTGCGGCTTGCTTGTAATCCGTCACGAAGTTCGATTTCATCAACAGCGCCCGCTCGCGATTCGAGTCGTAGCCCGAGCCATTCATGTTCTTATGGTAAATGTCGCGACTCTTAATCAAAGCTTCGATCAGGGCTTGGCTAGTTGGATTTCCTTCCTTGCGAAGTAGGTCTCGCAGGTTGTTAAGTTCGTCGTCGGATGCGGTCATCATGAAAATATCTCCCGGGCTGCCACTCTTTACGGCGGCCAGGTGGGCGGCACCGTTTTTCTGGAGCAAGCGTTGCGCTGCGTTCTCAGCTTGCTTGCCGGGATGCGTTTCCAAGATGCGAGTCAGGATGAGTCCCGAGGCGCCCATCAGTTCCTGATCCAATCCCCACAGGCGGAACTCGGGGCCCTGAGCTCCGCGGGCACAGTGGGTCAGCAGGTCGTACTCCTCTTGATAGTTGTAAAAGGCGATGGTCTCCGGGAATTTCTTTTCGAAGCCGACCAAGCTTGCGCGACCGGAATCGGAGGTAATCCACTGTTGAAGCTCGTTCGCGGCCAGCGGCCCGGTTTCAATGGCCATGGTACGAAATCCCTGGGGGCCGATAAGGTCGCAGACTGCGCCCGCGAATTGCGGAATCTGCGCGATGCCGTGATCTTCACCGATAAGCACGAACTGCGCGCCCGCGAGTGCCTTTCGCAGAACCGGCAGGCCGGTTCCTGCCAAACTCCCCTCTTGTAAATCGATCTGGTAGCGGTTTTGGAGCAGGCGGTCGCTGAATTTGTTTTCCTGAGCGAGCGCCGGGGTGAGCACGAGGGCAAGCAGGCACAGGACGGATGAGGTCAAACGTTGAAACATAGTTCTCCTTGAGTTAGTCGTATCTGGCTTCGTCAAAGCCCGGTTCGAGGCAGCACTCTGGATTCGAACCCCGCCCGGACGGGGCGTCCGGGCCTAAGTGGGCACCGCGGGTGCAGCTCTGTTCAGGTTCAGATGACTTGGAATAGTACGGACGCACGGTCAACTTTGTTTCATCTCTTTTTGCGGAAGGTTCCGAGAGGACTGTGCATGAAAACTACGAGCGCTTTTGGCCGTGCCCCGCACGGCGGGGATGCCCGCGCCTAGATTGCCTTCCTGAATTGGAACTTTAGTCACCTAATCTTTTCAGAAGTTGGGCTTCGGCAGAGATGCTCGAGCAGTCACTTTCCGATGTAACTATTAGCGAGATGGACCGGAAATGAGAAAACCGACAATCGTCGAGACCGGCAAACGGCAGTTGAAATTGCTGCTGGTAGGAGGTGGCGAGCAGGAGTTCGCCGATCTTCGCGACTGGCTCGCGGAGACGAATAAAGGGGAGGTTCATCTGCAACACGCTGCCTCGCCTGAAGACGTGCGCAATCAGTTTGAGCGAGGAAGTTATGACCTTCTACTATGCAGTGACAAATCGACTGACAACATTGCGCATCAATTGTTACGCCAGGTGCGCCAATGTGTTTCTGGCGTTCCGCTCATTTTTCTGAGCGGTCCTGTAGACCACGACGTAATCGAGACCTTAGTTCGAACGGCAGCCGGTCACCATCCAACCGAGGTCAGCAGGCCCGAACCGCAAAGGACGCCCTCCGATCTTAATGTCGCTGACGTTCATGCCGCAGAGCTGAAGAACCTGGAGTCCGAGGAGATCCTGCGGAAGCTCTGGCGTTCGGTAGAGCAGATGGCGGACGCGCTAATCATTATGGATCGATCCGGCGTCATGGAATACGTCAACCCGGCATTCGAAACTCTCACCGGATACTCGCGGCAAGAGGCCATCGGCCAATCGTTCGAAATGCTCAGGTCGGAGCAACATGCGGTCGATTACGAAGAGATGTGGAACACGGTTCGCTCCGGTAATGTGTTTCGGGGAATCGTGATGGAGCGGAAGAAAAACGGGGAAACTTTAATCATTGAAAAAACCCTTACCCCCCTGCGAGATGGTACCGACGAGATTACGCACTTCATTTCCACGAGTCGGGATATCACGGAGCGACGCAAGCTGGAATCGGATCTGCAACAAGCGCAGAAAATGGACGCTATTGGCCTCCTGGCCGGCGGGGTGGCTCACGACTTCAACAACCTGCTGCTGGTCATCAGCGCTTACGCCGAGCTTATGCTCGACTCGCTGGGTGGGAACGATCCTCTCCGTCGCAACGTGGCTGAAATCATGGGCGCTTCGCGGCGGGCAGCGGACCTCACCCGCCAGTTGCTGGCGTTTGGCCGGAAGCAGATGCAATCGTTACAAATCCTCGACCTGAATACGGTGATCGGGGGAATTAGTGGGATGTTGCCGCGACTGATTGGCGAGGATATCGAGTTGGTGTTCACTCCCGCGCAGGATCTGGGCAAAGTAAAAGCAGACCCTATACAAATCGAGCAGGTGGTGATGAACCTGGCGGCGAATGCGCGTGACGCTATGCCCGGCGGCGGCACGCTCAGCATCGAAACTGCCAAGGTGCGAGTCGATGAGTCCTACGTCCAGCGACATGCGATAGTCCCTCCCGGCGATTATGTATTGCTCACCGTCACCGACTCGGGCCAAGGCATTGCGCCGGAGCACATGGCCCACATCTTCGAACCCTTCTACACCACGAAAGAGGCGGGGAAAGGAACGGGGCTGGGGCTCGCGACGGTGTATGGCATCGTGAAGCAGAACGGTGGGTTCGTCTGGGTGTACAGCGAGCCCGGACTTGGGACCACGTTCAAAGTTTACTTGCCTCAAGTGCAACCGCTGAGCCACGAAGTCCCGATCACGAAGTTAGCCGAACGCTCTCCTCGTGGCAGCGAGACTTTGTTGCTGGTCGAAGACGAAACGTCGGTGCGTCTGGCGTCGTCGCAGTTTCTTACTCGAAGCGGTTACAGCGTGCTGGAAGCGAGTAACGGAGAAGACGCGTTACGCGTGTCGCGGGCGCACGCTGGCCGGATCGACCTGATGATTACGGATGTGGTGATGCCGAAAATGGGGGGGCCCATGCTGGCGGAGTGGCTGGCGGATGAGCGTCCGAACATGAAGGTGCTGTTCGTCTCCGGCTATGCCGAAAATACCGTTCTGCGCCGCGGAAAAGTTGATGTCGCAACCGCATTTTTGCAGAAGCCTTTTTCGGGGAAGATGCTGGCGGGAAAAGTCCGCGAGGTGTTGGAAAAAAGTGACGCACCCAGCTTGGAGACGTCTTCTCGCTCGGGAAATTCTGACTGAAGGTGCACTCAAATTAACGCCGCACGGCGCGGATGCCCAAGCCTACATTAGTTTATGAGTTTGCCGCTTTCTAATCGGAAGCGAACTCCACGCCACACTATTTCGTGACCGGCAAAGCTCACGATCCAGACCACAAGCGCGAAAAAGTCGCGAACGGGAATCCATGCGAGGAGGCGGATGACTTGGCGGTCCCGCAGCACAGACCTCCCAACTACAACAGCGACGCCGACACGCATCGCCACTACGCATGCGAACAACGCCCACGCCCAGGCTGCGCCCTGGGCGAAAATCAATGCGAGTGCTGCCCACGGCAAACCGAATGTCATCCCGAGTCCGACGTAGCCCCAGAACCGGGAATCACGAACTGTGCGCGCCCAGCGCAATTGGTGATCCAGAAAAGTGCGAAGCGTGTACCGAGGCAGGAAGGTCTCGACCACAACATCGGATAACTCCACCTTCAGCCCCAGAGCCGCGATACGGCTGCCCAACTGATAATCATCAGCCAAGTAATCTACGAGCGCTTCGAACCCGCCGATGGCCTGCAAATCGCGGCGGCGAAAAGCCAGGGTGGAACCCAATCCGAAACGAATTCCACGTTCGATGTTTTGCGCCACCAGCACGCCCGCGGAAAAATCAGTGCTGATGCCAAGAGATTCCAGTCGCGAGCCGAGAGTTGAGTTCGCGATGCCGCGGTAAAGGCAAGTAACTAAGCCAATTTTGGGATCGGTCAGCGGAGCCAGCACCCGGCGCAGGTAGTCAGGCTCGACCCGAATGTCGCTGTCGTTCACAATAAAGTATTCGTAACGTGCTGCGCGCGCCATCTGAGCGAGATTGCTGACTTTGGTATTGTTGCCCAGCTTCTCCGCGCAAACCATTAAGCGGATCGGGTGGCGCGGGAACTCTGCTTTCAGTTGCTCGACCAGTGCGATTGCGGGATCGTTCGCATCGCCGACTCCGAAGATGATTTCGTAGTCCGGATAATCTTGCAGGCAATGGCTGCGGAAGCTTTCATACATTTCGGGGTCAGTGCCACGGAGAGGTTTCAGGATGGAGACAGGTTGTGTAGGGCGGACACTCTTGTCCACCTGTCGCTCTCGCAGAAACTTCCAGGCACTCAGAAGGCACAAGACGTAAAAGCCCAGGCTCGAAATCGTTCCCAGCACAGCCAAGATTTTAATGATCTGGATAGTGTCGCGAATCATGTCGTGGGGCGGGTTTCAGGCATTGGGCTTCAGCCGTGTAGTCCTTGGCCATCGAGCAGTCTAACAGAGGTCACTCGCAGCTCTCGTAACTGGCTGGGACTCCCGAAGCCTAAAGCCTGAAGCCAGCTTGTCGCATATAATAATGTCGTAGGCAGCTGGACCGGACGGTCGCTCTCGACGCTTCGGCGGCGAGGGAGGAAAGTCCGAACTCCGCAGAGCAGTGTGCCGGATAACGTCCGGGAAGCCGGGTTCAAGCCCGGTTGACGGCTAGTGCCACAGAAAACATACCGCCTGATGCATCTTCGGATGCGCGGGTAAGGGTGAAAAGGTGCGGTAAGAGCGCACCGCCGCGGCAGTAATGCAGCGGGCAGGGCAAACCCCACACGGAGCAAGACCAAATAGGGAGGGACCTGGTCGGAGTGAAAGCTTCGCCTGGGAGAACGTGCTGGCTCGGCGCGTCACAACCTCCGGGTAGGTCGCTTGAGCCGCGCAGTAATGCGTGGCCCAGAGGAATGACCGTCCTGCAGGAGCAATCCCGCAGACAGAATTCGGCTTACAGGTCCGGCTGCCAACTCTTGAGCTATTCCATCGTTAAAAAAGAAACTTCAGGGCCACCTGGATTACCCGTGGGCTTACGTCCGACTGGATTTGCCCGAAAGTTGGAGATTCAATGTCGCTGACTGGCAAGCGGAAATTGGTATGGTTCAGAACATTGAACAGTTCACCACGGAATTGAAGCTCCTTTGATTCGGTGAGCCGAATATTCTTGAGTGCGGAAAAGTCCCAGTTCACGTATCCCGGGCCCACGACCGCATTGCGGCCTTCGTCCCCGAAGACCTCGAATCGGCCCAGAGGATCCGGCTGGAGTTTTTGGAATGCGCTTACGTTGAACCACTCCGCAGTGGTATGCGGTCCAGAATTTGGATCGCCAATCACATTCGGACGGTTCGCGGAGAAGCCGGTAATTTCGGGTGCCTGCCCTTGCAGCGAAACATCGTTCGAGTCAAATACGGTGAAAGGCGTGCCACTCATCGCGGTGAAGATCCCGTTCAACTGCCAGTTGCCCAGAACATGGCCATACCAGTTGTTGGAATGTTGCAGGAAGGGCAGGCTCCACTGATAACTCAGCACGAAACGATTGCGAGTGTCGAACATGGACGGACCGCGCTCCGCCGCGAGATCGAAAGGATTCTGTGCCAGATCGTTTTCTCCCGCGACTGGCTGCGATGCAGAGCCGGTAATGTTGAATGAAGAAACGTCATCAATGGAATGCGACCATGTATAGGACGCCAGGAAAGAAAGGCCATGGCTGAAGCGCTTGCGCAGGCTGGCTTGCAAGGCGTTGTAGCTGGAATTCGCGATACTGGCGATTTCACCGACCGAACTGTAAATGCAACTGGTTGGCGGGTCCGCCAAGGTGCATCCAGAATAGAGGCGACGGTTGTTCACATTGTTTTCGGTGGAATTCAGACACGGGTTTGCCACGGAACAGCCAGGGCTAGTGGTGTCGAAGCCGGGGACAAAGACGGGTGGATTTCCTTCGATAAACCGCGGCAATCTCACTCCGGTCGTACCCACGTATCCGACCTGAAATAACCAGTCTGCTCCGAAAGATCGTTGAATGTTCAGATTCCAATCCTGGGCGTAGGGCAGATGCAGATTGCGCGAGACCACGAGCAGAGTCATGGGCTCGGGGAAGGGTTGGCTGAAAGGATTCGGAATATAAAACGGATTGGCAAATGAGTTGACGGGAAAACTTATTTGCTGAGTCTTGAGATAGGGAGGCGCGCTGACGGGATCCTGCAGCGGACCACCTTGTCCGGTGTAGTAGGGCTCATAAAAGATTCCGTAAGCCGCGCTGATCACGGTTTTGGCGTCGCCGCGCGCGTCCCAGGCAAAGCCGACGCGCGGAGCAAACGCGGTTTTTTGCGCTGGAATTAAGCCTGCCGGCACGCCCGGGTCGCCGGGATAGAGAAGTCCCTGCGGCGCGGTTGGAATTACCTGCGACTGTGCTCCCGGAACGAACAGATTCATCCGGTTCTTGTTCTCTGTGGCGGGGAAGGGCAACTCGTAACGAAGTCCGAGGTTCAGCGTCAGGTTCGATGTGACTCTGTAGTTGTCCTGAGCGTAAGCATCCAGCGCTCGGTCACGGATTTCGCGGCTAAAATCGCCGCCGCCTTGCAGAAAGACGACAGGATTGCCTGATAAGAAGCTGGCAAATCCGTCGCTGTAGGGGAAGGTGGAGAAAACGAAAAAGCCATTGCTGGCGATCCCCTGCAGGGCGTTAATCTGGTCGCGCCGGTAGCCTCCGCCGAATTTCAATTCGTGGCGGCCGTGAATCCAACTCAGCGAACCGGATGCGTCAAACGTATTCTGAAACGTGTTGCGCGGTCCGGTAATCGGGTCGCCAACCGAGGCATATCCGCCGACCTGAATAAAGGGAGGTCCGGCGGCCGAAGCCAGTGTCGGCTCGTATTCAAAGCCTAAATCCGAGGGCGATTCATGATTCAGGTGTTCGTCCAGCAGAAACTTATTGCGGAGATACGAAAAGCGCGCAACCCCGATGGTGTTGGGTGAAAAAACATGGGTCTCTTGGGCGACAAAGTTCTGCGCGCGATCGTCTTCGCCCACCGGAAAGCCAGGAACGTTGGCACCCACCGGCGAAAGTGGATCTGTGGTCGGGCCGCCGCTAAACATGTAGCGGAAATTCAGCGTGTCCACATGCGAAAGATAATGATCCAGGCGCAAGCCGAATTGGTCATTGCTTTCGCTTAGAGTCTGGGTGGCGATGAACCCATTTGGTCCGCTGTTCGGCAGCGGAAAAAACGGCAGGATGTTGCTGGCGATTGGATCGATCGAGGTCAGTTGGTTGTTGGGGACCGGAGCGCCCGTCAGGAAATTGTAGAGTTGCTGACCGTCTGCGGGATTGGGATCGTTGCACAATCCGTTGGTGAAACCCGAGGTGCATAGCTCCGCAAAATTGCCCTGCCTTTCCGCGAGCGAAGGTACGGTCGCGGGCACAGTTTCACCCTGACGATTGCGGAAGCCTTCGTAATATCCGAAAAAGAAAGTCTTGTCCTTAAGAATTGGACCTCCGAAGGTGGCACCAAACTGGTTCTGCTTCAACGGCTGAACGCTGTGAGTGAAGTAATCGGACGCATCCATGGCATCGTTGCGCAGAAATTCCCACACCGCGCCATGAAATGAATTGGTACCTCCGCGGGTTACGATGTTGGTCGTGGAGCCGGTGTTGCGTCCGAATTCCGCGTTCGCATTGTGAGTAAGAATCCTAAACTCGGCAATCGCGTCGATCGGTGGCTTAAGCACATAACCAGCGTCTACTGCGTTAACATTGTCGGCGCCGTCGATCATAAAATTGTTCGACTCCGGCCGTTGACCGTCGACGGCATAAGCCTGGCCCGCACGGGCTGGACCTCCAGCTTCAAGCAATCCGGGAGTCAGGGGCACGACGCCAGGTTGAAGCAGCCCCAACTGAGAAAAGTTGCGCCCATCCAGAGGCAGGTCGAGAATCTCGCGCTCCATCACTGTCTGGCCCAGACTGCTGGCTGTGCTCTGCACCAGCGTAGCGTCCGCTCTCACTTGAACTTGCTGCGCTTCGGCCCCAACTCTGAGACGGACGCTGACTGTGGCAGTTTCATTCACGTCCAATGAAATCCCTTGTTGCAGGTAGGTTTGGAAGCCTCGCGCCTTGACCTCTAGCTGGTAGTGTCCGACGGGGAGCTCAATCAACACGTAGTCTCCCTGGTGGTCAGTGGTTGCCGTGCGAGTTAGACCAGTTTCGATTTGCTTTGCGGTGATCGTGGCAGCTTGGACGATGGCTCCGCTCGGATCCAGCACGGTTCCGCGAAGGCTTCCTGTGATCTGTTGTGCAGCCAGGTTCGAAGTTGCGGAAACTGCTAGCAGCACACACGCCAAGTTTCTTAAACCGCTCAGGTGTTTCCCCATTTTCCCCACTCATCGTTGTAATTTTGAAGTGGGGCGATTATAGGGTGGAGAATTTACCGGTCAATAATATGAAAAGAGTATTTGGACCTTGCCGAAGGGAGAAATGGGGAGGCAGAAGCCACTGAGGTTGCTGCAGTGCAGGCGCCAGGTTCAGCTGCTACAATTCTTGAATCACAAATTAGGAGCGTATTTCATGTCCGCACCCAGCCGTAGGCCGGAGATCCGTCGTCGTCGCACCCGCAAAGAGAAAATTCTTAAGCTGCGCAAGAGTCTCGCTGCGGCTTCATCTGAAACCGATCGCGCCCGCTTCCGCGCGAAACTGCATCGCCAGGGGCTGGTCTCGCCGGGAACGCCATTGCTCAAGAGCGAGTAAGGCGGCACCGGGTAGCTGCTTTCTGTTTCATCTCACAAACCTTGAATTTTCGTTGCCCAGCTCGGGCGCGGACGCCCGCGCCTACACGGCTTTGTCGTATTGAATCTCTCTCACCTGTTTTCCTGCCACTTGTTTGTACACGTCGAGAATTTGCCGAGCCGAGGCTTCCCAGGAGAATTTCTTGACCTGCTCGTAGGAACGTTGTTTGTACTTTTCGCGAACCTGCTGGTCCAGCAGCACGCGGTGGAGCGCCCGCATGATCTCAAAGACATTTTCCGGGTTGACCATCACGGCCGCACTGCCTACGACCTCAGGCAGGGACGAGGTGTTGGAGGTGACGACTGGAGTGCCGTGCGCCATGGCTTCCAGCGGCGGCAGTCCGAAACCTTCGTAGAGCGACGGGAAGACGAATATTTTGGCCGCGTCATAGAACACTCGCAACATTTCAATTGGAACGAATCCCATGAAGCGTACGTCATTTTGCACGCCGCCGCGGATGACGGTACGGCGCAAGTCGGGATGCTTCGAGAGTTCGTCGCCGATGATGATCAGCTTCAGGTCGGGAAAGCGTCCCTCTTTTTCCAGTTCCGCTTTCAAGGCCGAGAACGCTTCGATAATCCTCACCAGGTTCTTGTGTGGACTGATGCGACCGGCATAAAGAAGAAAGGGATATGTCACCAGGTAGCGCTCGGCGAGAACTTGCCGATCGGTATCAGACGCGTGGCCACGGAGGAAGCGCTCGTCGATGGCGTTGTAAACAACTTCGATGCGGGAACCGGGGATGCCGAACAATTTCTCGATCTCGCTTTTAGTGTACTTGGAAACCGCCAAGATTCGAGCTGCTCCTCTTAGCACGCGGCGGGTAAGGTGAAAATGCAGCGAACGTCGCAGGCTAGAGCGATCATGGGCGCGATACATGTGCTCAAGAACATCGTGGACGGTCATTACGTAGGGGCAAGGCAGGGTGCGCGGCATCCAAAACAAGTGGGGAATGTGCACCAGATCACAATTTACCCGTTTGAGAATGGCGCGACATTCCAGATAGCCTTTGGCGGTGGTGCCGTCGTCCAGTAAAGCGATCGCCTGAAAATTCGGCGGGAGCGGAGCGATCTCCGCCACTTTTTGCGGTGAACCGAGAAGAAAGTATTCGTTCGAATGATCCAGCCGACTCAGAGCGCGCACTACGTTGCGCGTGTAGGTGCCGACTCCGAACTCGGTCATCCGCCGGATATCAATGGCAACCTTCACGGGAAGATTTAACCACAAAGGACACGAGGGTACACGAAGGAATTCGGAATTTCGAGTAACAACACCAAAGCTTTTACGCCTTCACTTCTGCCTGGGCCCTGGCTCGACGCTCTGCGTATAGCGGGAAGGTGTCGGCCAGTTCGAGCACCTGCTGGCGGATCTTCGCCAGAACCGCGTTGTCGGTTCGATGATGGAGGGCCTCGGAAATCCAGCGGCCGACTTGCCGCATTTCGGCTTCTTTCATGCCACGCGTAGTCAGGGCTGGCGTACCAATGCGAATGCCGCTGGGCTTCAGCGGCGGATTGGTGTCGAAAGGAATGGCATTCTTATTGACCGTGATACCCGCTTGATCGAGTGCTTTCTCCGCTTCGCTTCCGAGCATGCCTTTCGAAAATACATCGACCAGCATGAGGTGCGTATCGGTTCCCCCGGAAATGATGCGGAAGCCTTCCGCCGCCAGCGTATCAGCCAACACTTTGGCATTGGCCACGACGTGTCGGGCATAGTCGCGGAAATCCGGCTGCATGGCTTCGCGGAAGCACACTGCCTTGGCGGCGATGATGTGCACAAGTGGCCCACCCTGCATCCCGGGAAAAACTACTTTGTCGATTGCGGCCGCAAACTCCTGCTTGGACAGAATCATTCCCGCGCGCGGTCCTCGCAGCGTCTTGTGCGTAGTTGAAGTCACAATGTGCGCGTGCGGAACTGGCGATGGATGCGCTCCACCTGCAACCAGGCCGGCAAAGTGCGCCATGTCCACCAGGTAGAGCGCGCCGATTTTGTCGGCGATCTGCCGCATTCGCGCGAAATCAATGATCCGGGGATAGGCGCTGCCGCCGCCGATGATCATCTTCGGGCGCTCTTTTTCGGCAAGCTTTTCGAGGTCATCGTAATCGATGGTCTCGGTTTCCTTGGTCACGCCGTACGGTACGACGCGATAAGTCTTGCCGGAGAAGTTGAGGTGAAAGCCGTGCGTGAGGTGGCCGCCGTGCGCCAGGTTCAGACCGAGAATCGTGTCGCCGGGCTGCAGCACGGCGGAGTAGGCTTCCATGTTCGCCTGCGATCCGGCATGGGGCTGGACGTTGGCGTGCTCGGCTCCGAAGAGTTGTTTCGCGCGATCGCGTGCTAAATTCTCGACGATGTCGGCGAACTCGCAGCCTCCGTAGTAGCGCTTGCCCGGGTAGCCCTCGGCGTACTTGTTGGTAAACACCGAGCCCATGGCCTCGAGCACGGCTTCGCTAACGAAGTTTTCCGACGCGATCAGTTCCAGACCTTCGTGCTGACGGCGGACTTCGTTATCAATGGCAGCAGCCACCTCAGGATCGGCTTCGTAGAGCGGGCGCGACATGTTGTTGTTCATCTCAGTCTCCGCAAAATACCGCGTTCAATCGGTCTTCTGGTAAACGTCCGGGCGGTGAAGCTCCATGTAGTTTTGGGGCTTCTTCAGAGGTTCGAATCCAAGCTTCGAGTATAGCCCGTGAGCGTCCCCAGTGACCAAACTCCAGCGGCGCAATCCCTGCAAGCGGGGATGCTGCATGACGCATTCCGTCAGCCATTTGCCCAGGCCGCGACCGCGAGACGATTCGAGCACGAATACGTCTCCGATGTAAGCGTAGGTCGCATAGTCGGAGATGACGCGCGCAAATCCGACTTGCTTGCCATCTGCATAGACTCCGAAGCACAGCGAATTTTCGATGGAGCGGGCCACAACATCGCGCGGGATCCCCTTGGCCCAGTAGCACTCGGTCAGAAAACCGTGGACGACGTCCAAGTCAATCAGTTCGGGATCGGTGCTGACTGTGAACTTGCCTTTGCGATATTCTAGACAAGCATTTGGCATTTGGCACTTGGCACTTGGCATTTGGTTCTTGAAAGTTTCGCGCTCATCCCTTCTCACATGTATCGTCTCGACCGGAGGTGCTTCCGGGCCAAGTGTTAGGTGCTGCTCTCGAACGCCGTTCGCATGAACGAGGCCAGATTCCAACCGTCGATGTATTTGTAAGGCGTTTCTCCGGTGGTGTAGTGTCCGCAGGGCAACACAACTACTTTGTGATCCAAGCCATGTCGAGCGAACTCGTGGACCGCACTGCGCGAAAACTCGGGCAGGAATGTCAGATCGTACTTGGCATAAATAACGAGCGATTTCTTGCGCCAGCGGGCGAATTGCTCGAAATACGAGATCGGGCTTACCGCGCTCCAGAGAACGCGTAAACGTTCGAGATCGATCTGCGCTTCCAATCCTTCCCGGATGTGCCGCGTAGATTGTCCATGCCAGACCACATCGGCAACGTAGGTTGCGGCATGATTGAAAGCCGCTACTTGAATGCGCGAATCGTGGGCGGCAGCTAGAAAGGCATAACAAGAGCCGAGGCTCGTGCCCAGGATTCCCAGACGGCGATAGCCTTGAGATTCGAGCCAATCCAGACAGCAACGAACATCGATTACCGCCTGTCGACAAGCATCGAGCGTGCGCCCGATGTTGGCAGAAACTGCGTAATCGGCTCGCAGGATTTCGCGAGGAGTTCGAATGTCGTGGTAGGGCATGCTCAACCGCAAAACTGAAATCCCGAGAAGATTCAGCACACGGCACAGGCTGTTATAAGCGAGGGCATCGGAGTTCCAATGCGGCAGGAGCACAATCGCACGCTTGCCTCGCGCCGGAAACCAGCGCGCATTGACCAGATTGTTTTCTGGAAACGGGGTGCGCACAGGCGACGTGAAGCGCAGGAAATCAGCATGAGTGCCGCGGACTTTTTCTTCTAACGCGAGGTCGGGCACGGCGCGCGTACTGAAAACTTTGACCTCTCGCCGTTCCAGACGGAAATCGGGCGGTTTGATATAGGAAAAGAATTCGTCGCTCGATGCGATGATTCGCCGGTTGTATTCGCGCAGGTAGGTTTCGCCGTCTTCCGGAATGTGTCCCGGAGCGTAGCCATTGCGGCAGGGCCAGTCTCGCGCCCATTCCACACCCCATTCCAGCGGACGCACCACGCGGTTGTTGTCTACGGAAGTGAGCCGGGTCTCCCAATCATACATCCACTGTGCGTAGCGCGAAGGCATCTAGTTTTCAGGATAACAAACAGATCGGTGGACAATCAGGCTCCGACAGTGAAGCGCAACAACCAGCATTGGACGGGAGTTTGGGAGGCTTGGAAATCCGTCTAGGAATTGGAGTGGCGGGGCGCGGACGGGTTAAGCTCCCTCTCGACCCTCGCGATACAATAGCCGCCAGCCCAGCGCCCGGGCTCGAAGTGGCCATTGAAAATTAGAAAAGAATGTATCGAGCGACGAGCAGTCATTGAGGCGTACGCCAAATACGACTGCTCAAAAACACGTCGACCGACGCCGATATTTGAGACGTGGGACTGGTCGCACGCCGACTCGATTGATCGAGAAATGAAGGGCGCGAGCCTTAAGGCCGGTATTCCTGCTGGCTACATGCTATGGGACGAGGTCGAGATTTCGCTATCGGATCTCCGAGAATCTGCGGTGGACGTCAACATCTTCCCCGGGAAATCGAGGATGCTTGGGCTTCTTGAGGCCAAGGGCGAACTGGTCGGCTGGAGGCCAGACCGCAGGACCTGTTGGTATGACGACATCACGCGCGGCCAAGTGTTCGATGAGCACGCCCCCATGCTCCTTCGCGCAGCCGTAAGCTCAGAGTTCCCCGCGAGTTGGTACGTCGAAGACGGCAGCGGACGTGCGGTTGCATTCGTCGCAAACCAACGTCTCTTCAACTCATCGCAAACCTTAGCCATTGGCTTTTTGGCGCGGAAGCCAGATATTTGCAGCTCTTTCATGAAATCGAAGTTTCGGGAGCTCCTGTGCTAGTGGGTTGGGTAGACGAAGGCAGCTGCTGCGCGTCTTGCCTTACACGGTAAGTATGCATCTCTCGCTTAGAAGAAAGGCGGATCATGAAGAAAGCAAAGAATACGAAAAGGCGATCCAGGACAGACTGGAAGCGGATGACGCAATGCGGGATGAGGACATTGATTTCTCCGAAAAATTCCGGAACTCGGCCCTGATTTCTTTGCAAGAGCGATAATCTGGCCGGGGCCGAAGAAGCAGATTACCTTGCGGGTTGATCCCGATGTGCTGACGTTTTTCCGCAAGCAAGGTCGAGGCTACCAGACCGTGATCAATGCCGTTTTGCGCAAGTACATGGAGACGAGAAAAGAACGCTCGGTTTGAGATCGCACCTTTGAGTTTTCGGTGAGCCTAACTGGCGCAACTTAACTTCCGTACTTTCTCGGCACGCGCTTGGAGATTCCGCAGAGAATTTCATACGGCACCGTATCAGAAAGTGAAGCGTGTTCTCTGGCGTCGACACTCAGACCATCAGTCGCACCGAGCAGCACCACTTCATCACCAACGGAAACTCCAGGCAGCCCGGTCACGTCAGCCAGAGTCAAATCCATGGAAATCCGTCCGACGATAGGCGCATAGTTTTCGCCCACAATCACCCGGCCTTGAGAAGAGATTTTGCGATTCAATCCGTCGGCGTATCCCACCGGAAGCACCGCGATCCGTGCGGGAGCTTTCGTGACGTAGATTCCGCCGTACCCCAGGGCTTGGTTGGCGCGCATATCTCTCAGCGAAAGAATGCGAGTCTTCCAGGTCAAAACAGGTTTTACCTTGAGCCGCAAACCGCTGCCGCTGACCTCACGGCCAGCGCGCTCGAAAGGCAAGTAATAACCATAGAGCGCAATTCCCGGCCGCACCATGGTATTCCACGATTCTGGACGGGAGATCACAGCTCCGGTATTGGCTGCGTGAATCAGTGGCGGATTAAAGCCTTCGTTTCGAAGAAAATTGCGGACTTCCGCAAAAGACTTTAACTGCACCGCCACCGAGGGCTCGTCCAGCACCTCGGACGAAGCCAGATGAGTGGACAACCCCTCAAACACCAGATGTGGCGAAGACTTCAATGCGGAGCAAATTCGCGGTAGATCCTCGGGCGCAACTCCCAACCGTCCCATGCCTGTGTCCACTTTCAAATGAATGGGATGTCTTGCAACGCCGAGGGCGATCGCGCCCTTCTCGAACAATTCGATTTGCCCTGTCTCCCAGATGGTCGGAGTCAATCCCAGGCGAATGATTTCTTCCTCTTCTCCACGCCAAAAGCCGGTCATCAATAAGATGCGTCCGCGGATGTCAGCTTCGCGGAGCGGAATTGCCTCATCCAGCGAAGTCACGCCGAACCAACCCGCTCCCTCCTGCTCGAGTGCCCGCGCACACTCGACCGCGCCGTGCCCGTACGCATCGGCTTTCACGATGGCACAAACTGTGACACCAGAACTTATGTGCCGCTGCACAGCGCGAAAATTTTGGCGCAAGGTTCCCAGCGAAACTTCGGCCCAAGTCGGCCGAGTCGCGGTTCGCTTGGCAATTTCAATAGTAGCCACTTGCCTGATTATAGCGGCCTCGGTAGTTGCAATCAGGTTACTGCCGTACTACTCCCTGCGCCTGATTCCTGGCGTTGCCAAAACCACTTCAACTATCCACCCGAGAGCGTGAAGTTCACCGTGACCTGGGTTTCTACCTCCACCGGTTCGTTGTTCAGGTAATACGGACGATAGCGCCACTGCAAGACGGCATCGATGGCCGATTTGACCAGCAGGGGAGGGCCGCTGACGACTTGCAAGTTTTCAATCTTGCCTTCGCGCGAAATCATGGCACGCAGGATTACGATTCCTTGAACCCGCGCTTGCCGCGCCAAAGCTGGGTATTGCGGCTGCACACGATAGATGAGATTTCCTTCCATCATGCGCGAAACGCGAGGCGGATGAGCGGACGGCGTTGGTGGAGGCGGTGGCACAAACGCCCTAAACCCATTGCCAATTGAGTTAAGCACGCTATTGCGAGCTGTCGGATCGCCGGTCCCGCCGGATACTCCCAATCCATCCAGATTGACCGGTGGCGGGGCGATCGATTCGTCCACGTTCAAAATCTGCCGCGGCACGGAAGGTGGAGCGATCACGCGGCCGTCGGATGACAAGTTGCTGCTGACCGGAGTGTTTCGCGCAGGCGCGGGAGCGGGCGGTGCTGGCGGTGGAGTTGGCGCGACCAGAGATGACATCAATTGCAGCTGCGGCAGACCTTGGGTGTAAAGCAGTGGGAGCAGGAGCAAGCCTCCCACCCCAACGGCTTGCATGGCAAACGAAACCAGAGTTGTCCAGCCGCGGCGAGAACGGTCAGTCCAGGGAGTGTCGAGCAGCGAATCAGCAAACATGGTGACCTCCAGAGTTGGTTTCTTCTATGGACACCGGCATACAGTCTGGAGAACACGAAACAGCAGGAATTCCGCAAAAATAAAAAGCCGCCTTGCGGGCGGCCTTTCTGGAACTTTCGTCGTGATTCAGGTGTCGCGAGTTTACTTGGGAGCCGGAGTAGTTGTCGCCGGTTTTGCAGCGGCCGGAGCCGCGGGTTTTGTGCCCGTCGTTGCCGCCGGTTTAGTCGCGGGCCTGGTGGGAGCCGGAACACCGGATTGCACATTGTACGCGTCAACGATCGCCTTGGTGATATCGACGGACGGCCCAGCCCAGAGCACAGGACCTTGCGGCCAGGGATTGGAAGTGTCCATGATCAGGCCGAATCCCTTATCGCCGGCATACTTCACGATAATGGGAGCCATCTTCTGCAGAATGCGCTGGGCAATCTCATTCTGCTGTGCCTGAGCGTCGTCCCGGGCATCCTGGACGCTGCGCTCAAGCTTCTTCTGCTTATCCTCGACCTGTTTGACCAGAGTGGCGCGGGAGTCTTCGTTGAGCTTGTCGCCTTGAGTGCTCAGCTGCTTCTTCAGACTCTCCACTTCGTCGTTCATGCCCTTCAACTCGGTCTGCTTGGGCTCCAGCTTCTTGCTGAGCGCCTCGAAGTCGCGCTGGCCTTCGTTGCTGGCGAATATTGCCTGCTCGATGTTGATCGTACCAATTTTATTTGCCGTGCTAGCGGCAGTGGTATCGGGTGCGGTCGCAGCGGCACTTGGAGCCGCGGGCAATCCGGGGCCTGCGCTGGCGGTTTGAGCCAGGGCGCCAACCGATATAACGAACACAGTGGCCAGAACAAATCGTGGAAGCTTTCTTGTCATGGGATTGCTTTGAACTCCTTGGAAATTGTTTCGGGAATCTCGCTTCAGGTCTTTCTCACGAACCCATGTCACGAACCATGCTGGGTCCCGCCCCGAAGCCAACCAGGACGTGTGATCGAACGGGGAAGGCAGAGCTTAACCTCCAGCGTCTCACGCTAAATGTTCGAACGTGACGACCACCCCGTACTTTTCGATTTTCAGGGTGTTGTAGGTTTCATTATAGGAACACTGTTGCCTCAGCGTCAAACTATGAGGCCCGAATTCTTGGCTGTTCTGATGCCCGATGTCTACCCCTTGACTAGAACGTGGTCGCCACCGTGAAGCGAAATGTCTTGCGTGGCTCCCTGAGCTGATACGGTGGCGAGAAAGAATTCCGCGCGAGCTGATAAGTGTAATCTCCCGCAGCGCCGGCCGGGAACATGCTGCGAGTAATTGGAATCGGAGCATTCACGATCGTATCCAGACGTAGCGGGTTATACGCCCAGTAGATGCGGAACGGGGCGTTGACCACGGGCAAAAACACCTGCAATTCCAGACCGGTGGACATTCTCGGCGTCCAGTTCGTTCCCGGCACGGGGTGGAGATACTGCGGGAACTTCTGCGTGGATCCGCCCACGCAGTTAAAACCGACGTCGAGCGCAGGACAGCCAAAAACCGTGCTGTTGATGAGATCGAACTGGCCATCGTTGATTTTCAGCTGGGAATCTCTGAGGATCGGTTCCACACCCAGATCAACGAACGGCGCCAAAGCCACGGGGCCGGCGATGGTGATCCGATACTCCAAATTGCCGACCAGGCTCAAATCGCCGCCGGGGAACACAATCTGGTCCAGCGGTACTGGGATCGTGTAAGCGCCCTGCAGAGGGTTGGCCGGATTCTTGGGAACAATCGAACCATCTGGATTCCGCAACTGGATCGAAGTCGTGTTCGGAAGAAACGAGACGGGCGAGACGGAGCGTATATCAAAGCCACGCAGATCGTTTTCGCCGCCATCGTAGAAGCGCTGAAAAGGCGGAGGCACCAGACCGTCGTAGCCGGTTAAGAACGAGCCTTGAAAATTAAAGCCCACCGTATTGCGCCTTTTCTGCATCGGTTTCCAATGCGTATATTTCACGATGGGACGAATCGTCTTGACAGTCCCGCCTATGCCGGCAATTTCGCTGGCCACGTAGAAGCTGCTGCCCTTGTGGGGATAGAGCGCTCTGTCCAAGGAGTTTATCGAGAAGCTGGGAGTAATTTTGCTGGTGATGATTCCGTTCAGAGCGTTGGGCCCACTGATACCGCTGAACGACAAAAAGTTGAACAGCGTCTGCGAGGCCGTGGTGAGCGCTACGATGGAAGAGTCGTCGTACGAATAGCTGATCCCCACCCGCTTAAACGAGCGGTGCAGCGGATACGCCAGGTTAACGGCAAAGCCTCGGCTCGATTGGGTGTAGTTCTGAAGGTTCTCCTGCAAGGCCGCCGGCAGATTGATCGCCTGACCGCTGAGGATTGCCGCTTGCCGCGCCTGATCATACGTAAACTTCGTGAAGTAAACCGTAAAACCCAGTTGCAGCGGGCGATCGAATAAATACGGTTGGGTGAAGCTGAATGAAACGTTACGCTGCAGGTTGCCGATGTTCGCCTGTATGCTCAGAGTTTCACCCAGTCCCAGAAAGTTGTTGGTGCTGTAGCTGAGCCCCACGAATGTGCCCGAAAGACCGCTAACCCCACCACTCAATCCGATGCTGTTCTTTCCCTTCTCCTTGACTTTGAGCGTGAGATCGACCGTACCGTCCTTTTCGTTAAGGTGGCGTTCGGTGACATTCGGGTCATCGGGCTTCAAGTTGTCAAAAAAGCCCAACTGATTCAGCCGCTGGATGCTGAGTTCCCAGAGCTGCTGGTTGTAGACCTGGCCTTCTTCCAGAACGATCTCGCGGCGTATCACCTTGTCGCGAGTGGTGGTATTGCCCTGGAATTCGATTCGTCGCACAAAGAACTGCTTGCCTTCATCTACGTCGATGTCGAGGAAGACAAGCTTCTTTTCCTCGTCGAAGGTCGTGTTCGGAATCGAGGTGAAGTTAATGTACCCAATCTGGCCGTAGGCTTTGCCCAAGTTTTCCAAGCCTTTCGCGATTTTGCTCCGGTCAAAGGTATCGCCGTCTTTTATCGGAAACAGGGCGCGTAAGGCCTTTGTGTTGGCGACCGCCTTGTTGTTCTTGAACGTGATTCCGCCCAAATTATATTTCTCACCTTCCTCGATGGGCATAGTAATGTCCACGGCCTTCCCCGGACCCGCTTGGATCAGCGGGATGTGGAATCCCTTATGTCCGGTATCATGGATGACCGTCTTAGGCTCCTGAACCAGCACTTTGAAGTAGCCGCGATTCTGGTATTCGGCGCGAACCCGCTCGGTATCTTCGTCGAGCTTAGTGGCGTCGTAGGTCTTCGAGAACAGGTTCTCCAGAAAGATAGAGTGCGGGACGCCGATGGGCTTCAGGTTCTTCATCGCACCGCGCAGGATCCGGCTCGGGACGTGCTTGTTCCCTTCGAAAATAATCTTGCCAACCTTAACCTTAGGTCCTTCCTTGATTGCGAATGTGATGCTCACGGCGTTAGGAGGAATGGGATGAACTTCGGTGCGGATGGTGGAGTACTGTCGTCCGTGCTCGGCCAGCAGTTGCTTGATCGTGACTTCGGCCTTCTTCACTTTGGTTGGATCGTATTGGCTCTCGACCGACAATCCCACTTTCGCTTCCTTGAAGCGGTCCAGCACATCGCTTTTTGAGACCGAGTTCAGCCCTTCGTAGTTAATCTCCCGGATCGTCGGTCGTTCTTTTACATAGATATGCAGAATCCACCCTTTCGGCGTCTGCTCTCGCTCAAAGCGAATATCTTGAAAGTACCCGGTATTCCACAGCGAGTTGAAATCGCGTTCGATTGCGGCTGGATCGTACACATCCCCGGGATGAGTAAAAATTCGGGCTTTAATAGTTTCGGCGGGGATACGGCGATTACCGTTAACCAGCACTTCGACAATCACGTCCTGCTGTCCCATCGCCCAGGAGCAGAGCAAGAAAAAAGCCAGCAGAAAAGTGAAGAACGAACGTCTCTTAGCTTCACAACGCTTTGTAAATGAAGGAGATGGCTTCGCTGCGACAACCGTGGGTCGCCATGCGCGGCCGTGCCTGCCCTCGATGATCGCAGGGCTATCCTGATGAGTGCGATGAATCGCCACTACCTCAAGTTATGGGAGTGTGGAAAACCGCAATTATACGGTAGAGCAGTGGACACCGTCCAAGCACATGCGCCTTAATCGCCCTCAGGATGCCGTTTGGAAAAGCTCTACTTCAACCAAGACGGAATAAAAGGTGGCGGAGTTGCCCAAGTCGGTAAGTTTTTCCGAAGTAAGCACATTAATATTCCGTCCCTGAGGGCCGAGCTTCGCCCAATGAAGCCGTGCGCAAACCACGCCGGGCTGCAACACGCCGTCTACTCTGGCTTTTAGAAGTATATCGCCACGCCGGTTGAAGACGCGCACCCGGTCGCCGTCCGCGATGCCGCGCGTTCGGGCGTCGGCGGAATTCATTTCGAGCAGACCTACTTCCTCCATCTCCTGAACGGTTGGCAGATTGGAAAATGACGAGTTCAAGAAATTATCGGATTTACGAGCCAGCAACTCCAGAGGAAAGGTTTTTGCCTGCTCGCTGTGACGCGATTCACCCGGCGGTTCGAAGTGAACCACAGGATCCAAACCTTGAGCCTTGAGAGCTTCGCTGTACAATTCGGCCTTGCCGCTGGCAGTGAAGAAGTTGCCGTGAGCAAAAGGCAGAAAGAAATCTGAGAACTTCGAACTGTCATCCGAGAACTGTTTTTCGAAGCGAAGCCGAACATGACCTTCCCGTTCAAGCCGCTCACGATCGATTCCCCGCAACCAGCGATGGTCTGAGTCCAGGGCCGCATCGATCATCTGGTCGACGGATTCGCGGAAGCACTCATCCTCGAATTCCATTCTTTCGGCGAGCGCGCGAAAGAGTTCCACATTCGAGCGGCATTCACCCAGTGGAGCGATGGCCTGATTCGATACCTGCAAAAAGTAGTGTCCGTAAGCCGTTTGCAGATCCTTGTGCTCGAAGAAAGTAGTTGCGGGCAGAACCAAGTCAGCGTAGTCGGTAGTGTCGGTGAGGAACTGCTCGTGGACAACGGTGAACAGGTCCGCGCGCTGCAAGCCCCGAATCACTTCATTGTGATTGGGACAAGTTGCCGCCGGATTGCAGCCATAAACGAATAGCGCTTTGATAGGCGGATCATCCAGCGAGTTCAAGGCCGTGCCTAACTCGACCATGTTCACAGTCCGTGCAGGACGCCCCAATGACTTGAGCATCAAGTCTTTGCGCTTCAACTCAGGGCCAATCTGGGCAAATGCTCCGCTAGTAGACATCTGCAGGCCGCCGCCGATCTCTTTCCAGGACCCGGTAATGCAAGGCAGCATGGCAACGGCTCGTGTCGCCATTCCACCACCTTCCGAGCGCTGGACTCCGTAATTCAAGCGAATGACAGCCGGATGCGTGGTTGCGTACTCGCGGGCCAGTTTCACGATGTCAGAGGCAGCGATTCCCGTCCATTTCGCCACACGTTCTGGCGTGTACTCCTGGACTTTGTTGCGAAGCTGGTCGAATCCTACCGTGTAGCGCTCGACGTAATCCGCATCGTGAAGATTCTCGCCGGTGATCACATGCATCATCCCCAGCGCCAAAGCAGCGTCGGTGCCGGGATTAATGGGCAGATACCAATCCGCGCACGCGGCCGTTCGGGTGCGGTAAGGATCGATCACCACCAACTTCGCACCCTGGCGACGGGCTTCCGCGATGAAGGGCCACAGATGGACATTGTTGCCGTGAATGTTCGCTGCCCATGCGATGATGTAACGCGAATGGCGAAACTGTTCCGGTTCCGTGCCGAGTTTTATCCCGAGCACGGATTCCAATCCCGCCTCGCCCGCCGCAGAGCAGATGTTACGCGCCAACTGCGATGCGCCCAGCCGATGAAAGAATCGGCGGTCCATGGAGGCACTATTCAGCATTCCCAGCGTGCCACCGAAGGAGAAAGGTAGAATGGCTTCGCTGCCAAACTCGGCGATGGTCTTCTTGAAGCGAAAAGTGATTTCGTTAAGAGCCTCGTCCCAAGTGATACGGTGCCACTCTTGTGTGGCGCGGCCACCCTCGCCCGCGTTTCGCGGCCCCTTCGGCGCCACTCGCCTCATCGGATACAAAACCCGGTCCGGCGAATACACGCGATCCAGATACTTGGCCACCTTTGCGCACAGGAAACCACGCACCACAGGATGCGCCGGATCACCCTGGATCTTGGTTGCGCGCCCATCCTCGATGGTAATGAGGACTCCGCAGGCATCCGGACAATCGTGCGGGCAGGCGGCGTGAACAACCTTCTTCATGACGTCTAATTATAGATGCCCCGCTCAAACCCAGTATTCGGATTGTTTGCTTTTCCCGCGGCCTCCGCGTTTTAAGATGTGGATGGGATTCCGGCAAACGAAAGTCTTGAATCGCGGAGTTCGCCGAGGACGGCCCGCGGAGTAAGCCGAGCCAATCAGATTTCTCGTCGCTTCGCTCGTCGGAATGAAAGAGAAGGCGAGTGCTACTTGAGACCGAGATACAGGTCGACTTGGGAGTCCTGCGGGTTTTGGCTGCGTTGGTCGTAGACCTCGAAGTCCGCTTTGTAGGCACGAGGACCGCCGAGTTGTTTGTTATCTTCCAGGCTCCAGACCCGTTGCCATGCCCGCGGAACAATGTGCGCCGCTGGTCCTTTCTCGCTGGTGACGACTGCATATTTTCCGCGGGGCACTTTTTTGGCAACCATCCCTGGCGGAACATCGGACACGCTACTCACTTTCATTCCAATGATGAAATCGTATTCGCCGTTGCGATCGCTGACGTAGTCGGTATAAACAGCGTAGATCGTGGAATCTACTTTGTTCGGAATCTTATCCGCGATGCCTTCTTTGAAGAACCTGGCCCACTGCTTGGGGATGGCGCCGTCTCCTGTCATTTCGTCAGCATTACTGGTTCGCGCTTGAATTCCGATCACCGAGAACTCTGGTAGTTTCACGACTGTTGGTTCCATTGCGGCTCCCACGGGGAAGGTTGTCACAGTGAGGACGATTGCAAGACACATCAAACCCAGCAATCCGCCGGTCAAACCGAACCCAAGACGGGCCGCTCTCGAAGAAGGTTCGCCGGGCCCGATCATCAAATCTCCATCACTTCTTTTTCTTTGCCTTTACTCATCTCTTCCATCTTCTTGATTTCACCATCGGTGAGCTTTTGGATCTCATCCATGGCTCGCTTTTCATCATCCTCGGTGATCTTCTTGTCTTTCATCGCCTTCTTGATGGCGTCGTTGCCATCGCGGCGAATGTTGCGCACCGCAGTGCGGTGCTCCTCGAGCACTTTGTGGAGATGCTTCACCATATCCTTGCGGCGTTCTTCCGTGAGCGCAGGCACAGGCACACGGACGATCTTGCCATCATTCATCGGGTTCAAACCGATGTCCGCCGCGCGGATGGCTTTTTCAATCGCCGGCAGTGAGGTCGGATCAAAAGGCTGCACGGTGATGAGCTGCGGCTCGGGCGCATGCACTTGCGCAAGCTGATTGAGCGGCATGTACGAACCGTAGTATTCGACGTTAACGGCGTCCAGCATATGCACCGACGCCCGCCCGGTGCGCGTGGCTGCCATTGCCTTGCGGAAGTCCTCCACCGCTTTATCCATGCGGGTTTTGAGTTGAATGTAGGTGTCTTTGAGGCCAGGAATTGCAGCCATACCAGATTGAGCCATGTCAGCTCCCCAGAAAATGAGTTACCAAAACTGTGAATTATAAACCTTTGAAACCGAGACTGGGCCGAGATGGGAGCAATCCGTAAAAAACCACGCGGATCCGTGGCCAGACTTTACGCGCTGACCAACGATCCGATCTTCTCGCCGGTTACGACCTTGCGGATATTTCCACGCTGGTTGAGATTGAAGATAATGATAGGAAGGTTATTGTCTTTGCAAAGGGAGATGGCGGTCGAATCCATTACTTTTAGACCTTTTTTCAGCACATCCATGTAAGTAATTTGGGAAAACTTCTTGGCGTCTTTCACCAGCACCGGATCGGCGTCGTAGATGCCATCCACCTTCGTGGCTTTCATGATGACATCGGCCTTGATTTCCATGGCGCGCAGCGATGCCGCTGTGTCCGTCGAAAAGTATGGATTGCCCGTGCCCCCAGCAAAAATCACGACTCGGCCTTTTTCCAGATGACGAATTGCGCGCCGTCGGATAAAAGGCTCAGCAACCTGCTTCATCTCGATCGCGGACTGCACCCGGGTAAAGACGCCCTGCTTTTCCAACGCATCCTGCAAGGCCAGCGAATTAATCACCGTCGCCAGCATGCCCATGTGGTCGGCGGAGACCCGGTCCATCTCTTTGGCCTGCTCGGCCACACCGCGAAAAAAATTCCCTCCGCCCACTACGATCGCAATTTCGATCCCCAGAGAGCGCACGTCAGCCAGTTCAGCGGCGATCTCGTGAATACGAAAAGGGTCGACGCCAAAACCCTGGGTCGCGGCGAGAGCTTCGCCGGAGAGCTTAAGCAATATGCGTTTAAAGACGGGAGTTGTCATGAATTTTTTGTTGAGCTTCCTCGGCGGCCCCGCCCGCACGAGGACACAAAAAAAAGGGCGCTATAAAGCGCCCAGAGTTATTCGGATTTCTGTTCCGGCCTGGTGATGGCGATGGTCTCGCCCGCATCCCCCACCTTGAAGCGTGCGAAGCGGCGCACCGCGATGTTCTCGCCCAGCTTGCCGATCTTGGCGGCAATGAGCTGCGCGATGCTCACAGTCTGATCCTTGATGAAGGGCTGCTCCAGCAGGCAGACCTCCTCGTAGAACTTGGCCATCTTGCCTTCGACCATTTTTTCTGCGATGTTCGCGGGCTTGCCACTCGCGATCGCCTGTGCGCGATAGATGTCTTTCTCGCGCTCATAGGCCTCAGGCGTGACATCTTCCTTGCGGACAAACTTGGGATCGCTCGCGGCAATGTGCATAGCGATGTCGTGCACCAACTCCTTGAAATCTTCGGTGCGAGCCACGAAATCACTCTCACAGTTAATTTCGACGAGGACGCCAATCTTGCCCCCGGCGTGAATGTAACTGGCCACGGAGCCTTCGCTGGTCACGCGGGCTGCCTTCTTTGCCGCTACGGAAACGCCCTTCTTGCGCAACACGACAACCGCCTGTTCCATGTCGCCCTTAGCTTCGGTCAGGGCCTGTTTGCAATCCATCATTGGCGCTCCGGTCTTTTCCCGGAGCTCTTTCACCTGCGCTGCAGAAATATTCACGGTAGATGTGCTCATTGCTATGAATTTCCTTACTGTACTGTGGAAACGTAGCTTGCTACGTTTCGGGTTGGAGACGTTACAAGCAACGTCTCTACAAGTTTTTCGCTTCTACAAAACTCGACCCGCGCCGGACGACCCGCGCGGGTCTGAATCCCTCAGGGGCTAAAGCCCGGAATCTGTGAAGCCCAAAGCCTGACGCCCGATTAATAAGTCTGCGTCTCGACCTGAGGCACCGGCTCTTCGACGCTTTCCTTCGCGGCGGCCGGCTGCTTTCGCGTCCCCGCTCCCAGCACGTCTTCCATGCTGATGTCCTCGCCCGTGCCATCTTCCGAGGCATCAATAACAGCGGCGCCTTCAGCGGCGCGAACGGCTGCAGCCAATTCAGCCTGCTGCGCCGCGCCAGCGGCAGCAGCCAAGTCGGCGACTTGTTTGTCAGTCATGAGCTGCGCGCCTTCGGCGACAGAATCCGCAATCTTCGAAGCAAACAGGCGGATCGCCCGCAACGCATCGTCGTTGCCCGGAATCACATAATCCACTTCGCTCGGATCGCAGTTCGTGTCCACTACGGCGACTACCGGAATGCCGAGTTTCCGCGCTTCGCGCACCGCGATCTGCTCTTTGTTCGAGTCAATGATGAAGATCGCGTCCGGCAAGCGGCTCATATTCTTGATGCCGGCCAGGTTCGCCTGGAGATGCTTGCGCTCGCGCTCCAGTTTGATGACTTCTTTCTTGGGCAGCAACTCGTAGCGGCCATCCGTGGCCATCTCGTCGAGTTCTTTTAGTCGCTTTACCGACTTCTGCACCGTGACCCAATTGGTGAGCAGGCCGCCCAGCCAGCGCTGGTTCACATAGAATCCGCCACAGCGCGTCGCCTCTTCGGCGATCGCATCCTGGGCCTGGCGCTTGGTTCCGACGAAGAGAATGATCTTGCCTTCGCTGGCCAGTTCCTGCACAAACTTCGACGCCTCTTTGAACATCTTCAGCGTCTTTTGCAGGTCAATGATGTAGATCCCGTTGCGCTCTCCGAAGATGTATTCTTTCATCTTGGGATTCCAGCGCTTGGTCTGATGCCCGAAGTGCACGCCCGCTTCGAGCAACTCCTTCATGGTGATGTTAGCCAATTAACCTCCTCATTTGGTCTGCATCCGGCGCTCACCCTAAGGCTGCCCCGGATTGCCATTCCCGTCCCCGCGCCGCGAGGCACGAGAAGAATTGAACACCCAAAAACCAGCTTCTAGCTATTAGCTTCTGGCTCCTAGCTAAACCCTGTAAGAACTTAACGCTTGCTGTATTGGAACCGTTTTCTCGCGCCCTTCTGACCGTACTTCTTGCGCTCTTTGCCGCGTGAATCGCGGGTGACCATGCCTTCGGCCTTCAGCTTCTTGCGCAACTCGACGTTGAAAATCATCAGAGCGCGAGCGATACCCAGCTTTACAGCATCGGCCTGGCCATTCACGCCGCCGCCGGAAACTCGGGCGACCACGTTGAACGCGCTTGCTGTCTCGGTCGACAGCAAGGGCTGCTTCGCGGCCGAGCGCTGCGCCGGAGTCACAAAATATTCTTCGAAAGCTCGTCCGTTAATCTTGAATTCGCCGCTGCCCGGACGCAGATAAACGCGCGCGATCGCCGACTTGCGGCGTCCCGTACCGTAGTATTGCACTAGCTCTGCCATTGATAAGTATTGAGCACTCAGCCGTTAGCATTCAGCTAACCCCAGGTGCTTGACCCTTTCAAAAATTCTGAACTTGACGTCATCCCGAACCGGCGTCAGCCGGTGGAAGATCTCGCGCGTACAACCAAACCCTACGCCCTGACTTCGAGCGCTTTCGCTTGCGGCTTCTGCGCCTCGTGCGGATGCTTCTCGCCACGATACACATTCAACTTGCTGATCATTTGCCGCCCCAATTTCGACTTGGGCAGCATGCGCAGAACCGCAGCCTCGATGATCGATTCAGGCTTGCGCTCGAACCGCTTGCGAAACTCCTCGGTGCGCAATCCGCCAGGGTAGCCGGTGTAATGCTGGTACACTTTCTGCTCGGATTTAAAGCCGGTTGTCTTCACCTTCTCAGCGTTGATCACGATCACGTGATCCCCGGTGTCGAGAAAGGTCGTGTATTGCGGATTGTCTTTACCCATCAAAATGCGGGCGACCTGTGACGCAAGCCGGCCGAGCGTCTGCCCGGAAGCATCCACGACGTACCACTTGCGCACAATTTCCCCCGCTTTGGGGAAATAGGTTGACATGCAAAATCTCCCAGAAATATAAAAACGCAAAGAAGACCGCTGAGCACCCAGTGAGCGCCGAAGGCGCAGGGCTATCAGGCGGGCAACCGCAGGACTTGCAAAGTCTTAAAGATAACGTAGTGCAAAGGATATTGTCAACGACTGCCTGTCCCGCTAGAATTTAGGCCGCTGATCCGGGGAAGAATCCATGGCGCCGATGACACAAGCGGAAAAACTGGAATTATGCGGGTCAATCCTGACTTTTCTCGGGGGCGCTTTGCTGGTTATCGACACCTTCTCGCCGGTTCGAGAACTCCTGCTTAAAGGCGGAAAGGAAAAATGGGTTTGGTTGCGAACTCGACTAGGTCTGCCGAGCGCTGGGGCGACGATCGAACCGCCCGCAAATGACGCCGAAGCGCTTCGCCACGCCACCCGATCGCAGCGCGTTACCAGAGCCGGATTCGGGTTGATCACGCTGGGTTTTCTGCTGGATTTAGTGGCAAAACTGCATCTCTGTTAGCGGAGCGGTTTCAAATTCGCTCAATGGGCAGCAGCGCCAGATGATTGAACATAGCGTTTCCGTGCTCGTCGCGATCCGTTGTCCATTCATATACGAGCAGGTAGCCCTCCATCACTGGAACTGCGTAAAGCGCATCCCCGTGAGGCTGGCCATAACCCGGTCCCTTCTGGTAAAGGGTCCTTACCGCGGCGAGGATACTCTCATCGAATTCCCGTGCCCGCGGGCCGACTTCGTAGCTCAACTTCTTCCACGAAATCTCAAACTCGTCGCTCTCCCGTATATCGAATGGGATTGCCATACTGACTAAGCTTTTGTGGAAAGATCACACGGCACATCTGTAAGTACGATTCCAGTCGCCGCACCCACCCGGCGCATGTTCACGAGGATCCCCTGCATCTGCTCTTGCAAGTCCTCGACCTGCGCACGGAGTTGTTTCGCCTCCGCGTCTCGAGTCTGTTTCATATGAAGGGCCAATTCATCCGGATTGGCAAAAGTCGAGAACCTGCCTTCCTGGATGTCTTTCCGCGCCCGTCGCTCCGAGAGCTTCGCTTGATGGGTGTTGGCGCGCACAACCTGGGCATGACGCAGTTCCACGTGAACTCCGTCCCCATCCGTTCCAAGAATCAGCTCCAGCAAGGATCCAGGTTCAACCGCGAGCTTCTCGGCAATCTCCGCCGGCAGGGTAAGCTGGTTTCTCTCACGAAGGCGTACTAGATGGCTAGACATTTGCTCCACCTCAGTCACAGCCTAACACAAATCAGAATTTCGCACAATCAGAAAGTATAGCAGCTTATATTATTGAAAACAATACACTACTCATAAGCTAGCGCATCAATAGGATCCTTCTGCGCCGCCTTGTATGCTGGATAAAGCGCCCCAGCAATTGCCCCCACAATAGCGATAATCGCTGAACGAAACATCCAGCCGCCCGTCACTACGACCGGCAGTGTTGGCAAGCGGTGAATGATTCCCAGCCGCGCCACCAAACTGAAGGCAATCCCCACCACGATGCCCCCGATCGCCAGCAGCACGGTCTCCCGCAAAATCACATTCACGATATAGAGCTTCGACGCGCCCATCGACTTAAGAATCCCAATCTCGCGTGTGCGCTCCATCACCGCTGTATACATGGCTTGGAAGATGACGATGAAACCGATGATCACGGAAATGCCAATCACCACATTGATAAAGGTCGACAAGCCGGGATAGTTGCTCGGAGTCATCATCGACAGGTAGTAAGCCATCGAAGTCGCGACATATTTCTCCATGCCGGGAACTTTCTTGATTTCATCGACAACGGCGTCGGCGTTGTTGGGGTCATCCAACTTAAGATAAAAGATCGACGCTTTGTCCTTGGCTCCAATTAAGTCTTGCAGAACCCCGATCTGCAAGAACTTTCGGGCTCCTTTGCCTTGTTCCACAATGCCCACCACGCGGAAATTATTGTTGAGAACTTCAATCGTGTCGCCCACCTTCACATGCTTCGACCTGGCAAACAGATCGTCCACCAGGACATCGTTCGGCGCTCGGAATGGCCCGCCGTCCAGATAATGAAAGGGCCCGGAAAGTTTCTCGTAGCTTTTCAAGTCGATGCCCGCGATCACCTCGAGCGTTCCACTCGCGGAAACATGGCTCACCACCGGGGCCACGTCAACTACATGCGGCAGCTTCGCCAAAATGTCACCGACTTTGATCGACATCGGCGCCCCCGTCAGCCCCACGATGAACGATGAGCCAGGTGGCATCACAATCACGTCCGCCCCAATGCCTTGTTGCCGCGCTCGCGAATCGTTCAGCATGCCCAGCGACAATCCGACTATCAACAAAATCAGCGTCACCTCCAACGCGATCGCTACGATGCTGATGAGGGAGCGAAGCGGCCGATGTACCAGGTTGGCGACGATCATCTTATTCATCATAAGGAGACTTAGCATTAGCAATTGGCACTTAGTCCTTTCTGGAGTTCGCAAAAAGCCTATGGAGGCTAAATGCCAAGCGCCAAGTTCTGATTTTACTTGTCGACGTGACCCGCGGGCGATTGCGCGTCTGGCTTATCCAGGTGAACGACCTCGGCGCCTGCCGGCTGCTCCAGCACGAATTTGTCGTCCGGAAGCGGCTGGTTCAGGTCCAGTTTCACGATGTTCAGAGTGATGTCGTACTCCTCTTGGGGCCGCGCAATCTCGATTTGCCAGGGGAACTGAATGCCATTCTCCTCCTTGTAGTTGCCATAGACGGCGTTGGTCGCGACGTTTCCCTGCTCGTCATAGAGAAGCTGGCGATGCGGCAGCAAGTCAGTACGGCTGAAAACGATCTTCCGCGAAAGCGTCCATCCCTCATTTCCTTTGTGGATCACATCAACCACGTAATCCGCTCGCGATACTTTGCGGCTCTTGGCTTCGGTCACCAGTTCGGTGTCGTTTTCCAGCACTGCAATTTCGTTTTGCGGATCGATACGGCGCAGCAGCAGCGCGTCATAAATGTGTTGTGGGCGAAGGTTCTCGAGCGGTTGGGACGGATTGTGGGTCTCAACGTCATCTCGTCCTACCACGAAGCGGTTCTTCGTCGGAATCCACAGTTTGAACCCTTGGCCGTCACTCACCATGTCGAAGGCCTTGTTGCGCACAATCGGCATCAGTCCAATCATCCGCAGCATGGCCGGCTTGCGCGCGAGCACGTACCCGCGGATTTCCTCGTAGTCTGTGACCTTGCCCTTCTTCACCCCGCCCACGGTCGTGTCGATATCGACTGTGGCCTGCATGGATTGAATGTTGGCGGCCTGAGTGTTGATGTAGTCGATAAGCTGCTGTTGCGTCGCAGTCTTTAGTTGGACCGAAATAAAAGGCGGCTCAACCTTGCGCGAGCGAAACAGACAGCCGGTCAAGGGGAGAATTGCCAATAGGATGAAGGCACTACGATATCGAAAGAAAAAAGACATGAGACGGATGAGTCCGTGCCAAAGAGATGAGTATACCCAAGCTGGAGATTCAGAGTTGGGAGGTGGGCTCGGGTTTTGGTCGCTTTGTCTAGAGTCGGGGAGGACTTTACTAACGGAGAGGCATCGTGTTGCCAGAGGCCATTTGCCGCAAACCGCGGTCGAACGTAACCAATGTTAATCCAGCTACGCGTGCAAAAGCGGCCAAGTATGCATCCGGCCATTGTTGCGAAAGAGAGCGTACATTGGAGGTCAGTCTGCGAAGCGAGAATTCAATCTGCTCGGGGTCGGCTTCGTCGTGAAATGAAACTCGCTCGTCCTGAAGAAACGAGTCGTAGGTTTGCCACGCCTCGGTCTGATTCCGTACATCTTCCCGCATCACGCTGGGATGCGTGAGCAGTCTAAGCAGCCCTAACTGGGTAAAGCGACAGAAATACACCGCTTCGCCGCCTAGCATGGCAAACCAGGCGGTTGCGGACTTGTGATGTTGATGCCCCTCGTACGCCAACGCAATCCAGACATTCACATCAGGGAAAAAGGATTTCATGGATGGTCTTGTTGTCCAGCCTTAGCCAGCCAGGCCGTTTCGATCTGATTAGAGGCAGCGCGACTCTCCCTTTTGTCGGCGTGCGCTTTTCGCCGTTCAATTCGACCTCTACGCCCCGCAGAATCAAGTCCTTCACCGAACAGCCGCGTAGAGCCGCTCTTGCCTTGAGCTGGCGATAGGTAGGGTCGGGAATGTCCACCGTGGTTCTCACAGTGGCAATAGTACCATAAATATGGCTAATCTGCCATATTTATGCGCGCTACTTCCCGTTCATCGCTTTCCGATACGCCGCCACATTCTTGTTGTGCTCTTCCAGATTCTTGGCGAAGCGGTGATGTCCGTTGCCGTTGCTGACGAAATAGAAATAGTCGGTATCCGCAGGATGCATCGCGGCTTCGAGTGACGTCTTTCCCGGGTTGCCGATTGGCCCCGGCGGAAGTCCAGGATGGGTGTAGGTGTTGTAATCGGAATTGAATTGCATATCGGCGTGATGAAGCGCACCGCTGTAAGTTCCCTGCAGAAGCTCGGCGTAGATTACGCTGGGATCGGCCTGCAGTGCCCCATGCTTTGCCATGCGGTTGTAATAAACACTGGCCACTAGCGGCCGCTCTTCCGGCGCAGCCGTTTCCTTCTCGATGATGGAGGCCAGAGTGACAGTCTGCTGTACGTCGTTGTGCGGCACATCCGCTATCTGCACATCGGTGCTCTGCACATCCGCGATCCTCGCATCCTGAGTCAATCCAATTTCTTTTGCCACTTGGCGGAACTGCCTCACCATTGCCGCCGCCATCTCTTCCATCGTCTGCATGCGGGTGAACTCATAGGTATTCGGGAAGAGATAACCCTCCAGAGTCTTGGCATTCGGAGCGAGGTCGGAGATGAGAGCGGTGTCTGACGTCGCGACCTTGAGGAAGTCCTCACTCGTACCCAAGCCGGCATTCTGTATCGCTTGTGCGATATCGAACATGTTGTAGCCTTCGGGAATCACCACCGTGTGGAAATAAACGTCGCCACGCACCAGACGCCGATGGATATCGACCGACGTCGCACTCTCGTCGAACAGATACTCGCCAGCCTTTAAGGAATGCTTGTGGTGAAGGTACTGCCAAAGCACGAAAGCGTCGGCGTTACGAATCACACCCGCGGATTGCAGTTCGGTCGCGATCCGCCGAGTGGAGTAGCCCGGATGCAAGAGCACGAACGTCTGCCCCGCCGGAGTCACCGGCTGCATCAGCACCCAAGCCAGCCATCCCCCGCCAGCGAGAACGGCAAGCAAAAACAATGTGAAAACGACGCGCACCTTACGAATAGTTTAGATGAGCGCCGGTCCCAGGTCGTTGGCCTTTAGTCGTTAGCCGTTGGTCATCTTGCAAAAGGACATAGCCAAGGGCCAAATGCTAAGTGGTGCTTCTCGCGTCCATCCAGCTTTGCAGGATCAAAACCGCCGCCATCTGATCCACGACCTGCCCCCGCCGCTTGATTGACATTTCGGTCTCGCGCAGCAGGCGGTTGGCTTGCGCAGAGCTTAGGCGTTCATCCCAAAGATGAACCGGCAACGGGAAACGCTGCCGTAGCTCTTCGGCGAAGCGTTGCATCTTTTCCGCCTGGATGCCTTCCGCTCCGCTCATACGCAGCGGGTAGCCCACCACGATCTCGCTTACCTCGTGTTTGAGGATCACATTTTCCAACTGATCGAAGTCCAGGCGCTTGTTTTGCCGCTGGATGGTTTCGAGTCCCTGCGCGGTAATTCCTAGGGGATCAGAGAGGGCTAGTCCGATCCGCTTGGACCCCACGTCTAAACCCAAAACTCGGGCGACGCTACGCGGGCCCAAGCCGTTCGGGGAGTGGGTTGGTTCAGAGGGCACGTGCACATTATAAGTCCCGACGAAACAGCCCAGAAATGGATTACGATGCTGAAATGGCGATCGGCGAAGCTCAGGCACAAACCCCGACGATACCAACTCCGCCCGTGCCGGCGCCCAATCCTAAAACGCGCACCCATTGGTCGATGAACATCATCGGCATCGTAGGGATCGTCACGCTCTGCTATTTCGGCGAATCGGTATTGGTGGTCATGCTGGTCTCGGTTCTGGTGGCGTTTATTCTCGCTCCAATCGTGGATCTACTGACCTATCTTCGGCTCCCTCGCGGTCTGGCGGCCGCGATCGCGATTCTGCTGTTGATGGCTGCGCTGGGCGGAATTGTCTACTTTTCCTATAATCAGGCGGCCACGCTGCTGCAGGACTTGCCGAAATACACCAGCAAAGTTCGCGACGAAGCTTTGCAGTTCCGCAAAAGCGCAGAACGCCTGGAAGTTCTGCCGCCAGAGCACGAGAGAGGAGTCGTGAGCGTCCGGCCAGCGACTGATTGGACGGACATTCTGACGCGCGGCTTCGGTTCGGCTAGCGCAGCGGTTCTGGCAGTTTCGTTTGTCCCCTTTCTGGTTTTTTTCATGCTCACATGGCAACAGCACGTCCGCTCGGCTACGGTCATGCTCTTTCCTTTGGAGAACCGCCACACCGCTTATGTCACTCTCGGTCAAATTTCGGCCATGGTCCGCAGCTTCATGGTGGGGAATTTTTTGATTGGGCTATTGCTGGGGGCAATCAGTACGGTCGTGTTTTGGCTGATTCACTTACCATTCTTTTACTTCGCAGGATTTGCCAGTGGTTTTTTGAGCCTGGTTCCTTACATGGGACTACTGCTCGCTCTGGTACCGCCCATCTTTGTGGGGCTAGGGCACATGGATTCACAGGACATCGTGCTGATCGTCAGCGCTGTGCTCGCCTTGCACCTGGTCGCGCTCAATCTGCTCTATCCGAGAATCCTTGGCAAGCGCTTGCAACTGAACCCTTTAGCGGTAACCATGGCGCTCTTGGTTTGGGGCGCAATATGGGGAGCCATGGGCCTGCTCTTGGCCATTCCGATTACTGCCGCCATTAGAATCATCTTTGCCCACGTGGAGTCGTTGAAACCGTACGGGGCGTGGCTCGGGGAATAGACGTCGTTTGACAGCGCGATCTGTTCTGATCTGGCACCTAACTCTTTCTGCTGCCGAGATTTGCATCACTCCTCAACTCTCCCCTAAAGCTCGCTAGACTCGCGGGGTGCAATGACACGCATTCCAAATTGCCTTTCTGTTCCGAATCGGGTAAACTAGAGTCGAATTTGTTCCTCGTGTTCCCTCCGTCTGTGGGTGGTTCTTCATGCTTAATGGTGATGGCAATTTCCACATAGGCGACAAGGTCGTCTATCCCAATCATGGCGTTGGCATTATTGAGCAAATCAGCAGCCGGACTATTGGCGAAAGTGTGGAAAACTTCTACCTGCTCAAGATCAAATCCAGCAGTCTGAAAGTCATGGTCCCTTTCCACAACGTCGGCACCGTCGGTCTCCGGCGCGTGGTTAAGAACGGCGAAATCCAAAAGATCGTGGATTTCCTCGAAGATGGAGCCTGCGACAATAACGCCGACTGGAAATATCGGTTTAAGGAAAACTCGGAGCGCATGCGCACCGGGTCGCTATTGGAAGTCGCCAACGTCTTGAAGGCATTGCTGGTGCTGAACCAGTCCAAGTCCCTCTCTTTTCGGGAAAAGAAAATGTTGGAGCGCGCCCGCTACCTCCTGGTCAGCGAACTGGCGATGGCCAAGAACTGCGAAGAGCCCTATATCGAGGAGTTGCTGACGAAAGCTCTTTCCAAGTCAAATCTGCGATTCCCGGAAGCTTCGGAGTTTCAAGCTTAAGCTCGGGCCTGTTTAAAACCAGCCGTTCTTTTTTGAACTGTTTGTTCCCATCCTGGCAAAAGTCGGCGCACCATCCGAGTTTGCGGCTGGCGCTGGGTTTATAATTCTTGAAAGCATGACGGAGCAAATCAAGAGAAAACTGCAGGAGGAAATGAATCAGCTCGAACATGAGCTGGTTCACGAGCTCCCCAAAGAAATCAAGAAAGCCGCGGCGCTGGGAGATCTCAGCGAAAATGCTGAGTATCACATGGCCAAGCAGCGCCAGGAGTTCGTCAAGGCCCGGTTGCGCCAGTTGGGCAAGCGCATGAGCGACCTCGCGCTGATCAACATGGACAACATTCCCCGAGACAAGGTAGGTCTGGGATCAACTGTGCGGGTCTATGACAACGACAAGAACGAAGAAGTCGAATACAAGCTGGTGACCAGCGAAGAAGCCGACTTTCCTTCGGGAAAGATCTCCACCAGTTCCCCCATCGGGCGCGCCTTGCTAAACAAGAAAGTGGGCGACACCGCGCTCGTGGTCACTCCCAACGGCAAGCGCGAAATGGAAATCCTGAAGCTGAGCACGATTCACGACGAGGCCGCAGCCGGGTGACGGGCACTGACAGAACCGGGACAGGGCCTCGAACTGGTCCTCGAACTTGGACCAGCGCCTTCGGACGTGCTTGCGGTGTTCTGCTGGATGCCATCGTCCGCAGGCTCGCGCTGGCTCGCGTCAGCCCCAACGTCCTCACCTTCCTGGGATTGGTGGTCAACATTGTCGCCGCCTTTCTGTTTGGTTACGCCAACGGCGACAATCAGGCTCGCATGTTCCGCTACGCCGGGCTGGTCATTATCGGCTCCGGTTTCTTCGATCTGGTCGACGGCGCCGTTGCTCGAGCCAGCAATCGCGTGACCCGCTTCGGCGGCTTTTTCGACTCCGTAGTCGATCGCTACAGCGACGCCTCCCAATTCCTCGGACTACTGGTGTTTTACGCTCGTGGCGACCGCTTTTTCTACGTTGTGCTCACCGCCATCGTGATGATCAGCGCGATCATGGTCAGCTACACCCGCGCCCGCGCCGAGTCGCTCATCGGTTCCTGCCGCGTAGGTTTCATGGAGCGCCCGGAGCGCCTGGTCTTGGTCATCATCGGAGCCCTCTTCAACCGCATGGCTCCAGTGCTCTGGATCATCGCCGTGCTCTCCACCATCACCGTAATCCATCGCGTGCGCTACACCTGGACCCGAACCGAACTGGTTGACAGGGCCGCAGCAGCCACTCCCGGCCAGGCCGCGTAGCCCGTGCAGAGCGGACACTCTTGTACGCTGCCTTTGACCTTACCCAAGCAACCTATTTCGCGCCATTCGTAATTCCTCTTGACAACGCCCTTTGGATGGATACTCTTAGGGCGCAGCCCTTCCCCGGTTCCACTCCTCGTCCGCGAATCTCGCGCGCTTGAAAAGCCATAACCAGGGAGAATGGCATGTCTCGCTTCCCAATCCAACTCTTCGTGAAGCTGTTCGTACTTTTGCTATGCATCTCCGCCTACGCACAGGACAGTCTCAAGACGATCGACAACCCCGGTGGCGGCCAAATCGTCTACGGGCCCGTCTCCGGCCAAACCTCAATGCAAGGCGCGATGGGAGCCATGCTCCGTAATATCCACAGCCATTTTGGCGAGCGTCCACAGATCGGCAGGTTCTTCCAGGCCGGCGGCACTGACTCCGTGGCAACCTTTTTCACAGTGACGGCAAAGAGCCAGGGAGGAAAGCACATCGCCGGCATGGTCATCGTTTCTATGCCCGCCGGAACCCAACCTGCCGGCGCATTCCTCTTCGACGATGCACAGCGCTTCGGCACCACTGCCAATCCCATGTTGAAAAAGCTGAACGAGGTTTGGCACCCGGATTCCGCGAAGCCGGCAGCACAATCGTCAGGAGCCCCAGCCCAAGCTGCCGCCGTCCCGCCGCTGCAACAGACACCTTTCCCTGACGGCAGCGGTAGCATCGGATTGCCTCCGGGATGGCAAATCACCAGTGCGGGTAAAGGCACAGTTAATGCCGTCGGTCCCAACTCAGAATCGATCCATTTCGGATTGTATTTCCCAATTCTCGACCCAAGGAATCCGCAAACTCAGATGTCGCTTCGGAGCGGCCGGCCATTGCCTGGGATGTATACCGCCTATCCGTCCGGGGGTGATCTGGTGCAAGCATTTCTGGCCGTGATTCAGCAAGTTCATCAAAAGCAACACGCTGCAATGCCCACCATCAATATCACCAGTTCGAAAAAGATGCCGACGTCACCAACCGAGACGGACTCGGTACTCCTGACGGCTGACATCGATTCGCACGACGGCAAGGGAGTCATGGCCTCGAGCCTTCTAGTTTCGGCACTCCGGCCCATCACCGGTGGGACTTGGGCCATCACAGTAAATCAGGGAAGCATCCCCAAACCGCTCGCGGACAAAGAGTGGCCCACCATAACCGCCATTGCCAGCAGTTGGCGCCTGAACGGCGCCGTCATTCAAGCCCAGACGCAAGCCGAAATTGGCAGAATCCACCAGATCGGCGCAAACGCCAAAGCCCAGGCCGACGCCGCTCACGCCGCCGAAGATGCCCACAACGCCAGCGTCGAAGCCAGATGGGATAGCCAGGCCAGAAGCAATCAGAATTTCTCCAACTATCTTCTGGATCAGACCGTAGTCCAAGACAACAACACCGGCGGCCACGCCACCGTATGGAATCAATATGCCGACTCGCTGGTCAAGAACGATCCCAATCGCTACCAGTATGTGCAGACACCAGATTTTCTAAAAGGGATCGACTACTAATAAGTCGGATGGCCGCACTGCCTTTAGACTCGAAGGCACTCATTTGAAGCGTGGAGCAAATTGCCCGCTCTTCGCCGAGTCCGAGACCAAATTCTTTTCCAAGGCGTGGGATTTGCAGGTCGAATTCTCCAAGAACGATAAGGGCGAGTTTGTCTTCGTAACCGAGCACCTCAATGGCGAGGACGCAAAGGGAACGAAAAAGTAACGCATTCCACTAAGCGCCGAGTTCAGCATTTTAGGCGACGACCGACGAAACCAGGACTTTACATTCAAAACCCCGTCCTTAGCTCCGCTCTCCGACCGACATTTGGATTCCCCAACCCACGAAGGCTAAAATGCCACTTCCGCGTGCCCTATGAATCAGAACCTAGCCTATTCCGGCAAATTCCATCGTCTGTGCGCCGTCCTGCTCAGCCTCTCGCTGATCGCTGCAGGGGCCAAAGAGAATGTTGACCCGAAGAAAGGTCGAGTCACCACCAATCCAACTTCCGGCAATCGCTACACCATCGAACAGGAAATTCAAATCGGACGGCAAAGCGTCCCGGAAGTGGAGCGCGCGCTGCCCTTGCTCCCCGCCGATCATCCCATGTCGAAATACATTGCTTCGCTGGGGCAGAAGCTCGCCGCCAGCGCCCCCGGGTACAAGTTCCCCTACACCTTCAAAGTAGTCCGCGAAAAGTCGGTGAATGCTTTCGCGCTTCCCGGAGGCCCGATTTACGTGCATACCGGCTTGATTGAATTGGCGAACGAATCCGAACTCGCCGGGGTAATGGGACACGAAATCTCGCACGTGGTCATGCGCCATTCCACTCGTCAGGCAACCCGGCAAATGAAGGCGCAGTTGCCACTCGCAATTCTGGGCGGAGTACTCGGAGCAACTGTAGGCGGCGCCGTGGGCTCGCTGGCACAGATGGGCATGTCAATCACCGCTGGTTCCGTTTTCATGAAGTATTCGCGGGACGCGGAAACAGAAGCGGACATGGTTGGAGCCCAGATCATGTACGATGCCGGTTACGACCCGCAGGCCGTCGTCAGTTTTTTCAACAAATTGAAGGCGCAGGGCGAAAGCGGCAGTGGTCCGCGATTTCTAACTTCGCATCCCGACCCCGGAAACCGCGCGAAAAACGTCTCCAGCATTCTTTCCAGGTTCCCGCCAAAACAGTTTCATGACACCGATAGCCACGAGTTTGTGGCGGCCAAGAAAGCTCTTGCGAATGTCAGTGAGGAGTCGGCCGCCCAAGTCAGTCTTGCGCAAAAGACTGCTGTCATGCCCCGACTGCCGTTGCAGAATATCGCCAGCGCAAACTTCCTCGACTTTCAGCACGCGGGCTACGCCATTCGCTATCCAGAGAACTGGAAAATCGATGGCAACGCCGATTCGACGAGCGTAACCATCTATCCGGAGGGAGGATCTGCGAACGGCACAATCGCCTACGGACTGATGATTAGTGGTTTCCAGCCGAAAGGAAACGGCAGCAAAGAACTCGATGCCGCTCTCCGCGAGCTGATGGCTGACATCGAACAAGCCAACCCTGATCTTCAAATAGCCAACAGCCCGCTGGCCTTCACGCTCCACAACCGGCAAGCTCGAAAGCTGGATTGGTTTGGCAAGTCAGCGGTGCAAGAAAACGGAGAGCCGCTCCGCGAACGCGTCCGCTTGATTGCGCTGCTGGGCCGCTCCAACGTCGTGTTGTACATCGTGCTTGTCGCGCCCGACGCTGACTTTGAAGCCCTGTGGCCTACTTTCGAGCGAGTGTTGGACAGCCTACAAGTTCGCTAACAAGAGCGCTGTGGGAGCCAGATTTACGCCCGAAGCAACGGCCGGGTAAGGCAGGTTGGACCACCGCTACCGTTGATGCACAGCTCAGAGCCAGGAAAGGTTCGGACATCGAATCCCGCAGCGCGCAGCTTTTGATTCGTGTTCACATTTTCTTCCAAGGCCAGCACCCGCTTCTCACCCAACGAAAGCACGTTGCAAGCCAGCGTCTCCCGCTCGGCATAATCAATCTCGATGAGGCTGTGTCCGCGCGCGCGAAGCAAGTCGATGGTTTCAACAGCGAGCCAAGGCAAGTCGACGAGAACAGTTTTCTCGTCGAGCAAGCTGATTAGCGACATTAAATGCAAGCACGCAGACGGCCCCGGTCCATGCGGCAGGGGCGCCGAGAGCACTTCGATTCCCTTGGGTTTGAGCAGCCCCCGCATTTGCTGGATGCCTTGTCCGTTGGTGCGATAGCCATGGCCGATGAGCAACGTCTTGGCGTCAAGCCAGAGCATGTCTCCGGCTTCCGTGCTAGCCGGGGCCGTGATCTTGGCCAGCATGGGAACGCCCAGGATCTGGCAGAACGATCCATGATGCTTGCCTTCGGGAATGCGATTCGCTTTGCCAGGACGCATCAGGATCAACCCAAAGTCGGTGGGCAACGAGGCGTCGTGCGCGTAGACAGCATCGAGCGAGAGTTCCATGGCTGGAGGAATATCTTCGACTTCCGCGCCGCACTCTTCCAATTCGCGACACAAAGCCTCGTGTTGCGCTTGAGCCATCTCGAAATCCGGAGGATGAGCAAAGCCAAGTTCGCGCCAGCGGGCCGCCCGCTCGGGTTGATGCCAGCAGGCCGTGCGCGGCGAACAGACCAGGACGCGCTTTAGCGCGCCTACCATAGAGTGGCCATTGAAGCGGGGCTCGGTCGCGGGGACTATCGCGTCCACAATCAATTTTTCGAAGCCTGCAGCCATAAAAGAAATCTAAACTGGTGCTATGGCAAAAGCAATATGGGAAGGCACGGTTCTCGCTGAATCCGAGCAATGCGTGGAAGTGGAAGGCAACCAGTATTTTCCCCCTGACGCGATCAAGCAGGAATATTTCAAGCCCAGTGCGGCTCACACGATTTGTCCGTGGAAGGGCACAGCCAGCTATTACGACCTCGAAGTGAACGGCAAACGGAATCAGGGCGCGGCATGGTTCTACCCAGAGCCAAAGCCAGCCGCGAACCAGATTAAAGGGTTTGTGGCTTTCTGGAAGGGCGTGAAGATCGAGAAGTAGAAAGTGGATGGCCATGCAAATCTCCCGTCAAGGCGACGCAGCGCTTTACTTTGTGCTAAAATGTAAAGTCATGACACAAGCAACAGTTTCTTCGAAGAATCAGATCGTAATTCCGCGGGAGGCGCGGGAGGCGCTCGGCTTAAAGGCCGGCGATAAGGTGCTGGTGGTGGTCCGAGGCAAGAGAGTGCTAGTGCTGCAAAAACCCAGGTCTCATAGGGTAGCAATTCGAGGTTTGGCAGGCTCGGCCTATCCATCCCGACATCTCCACGAGGAGCGCCAGAGTTGGGAGTAGAGCGCCTTCGGCTATTTCTCCGGCGTCACCGCCGGATCGCTCTCGACACCAGCATCTTCATTTACCAGATGGAAGCGAATACCCGGTACCTCGCGCTCACAGATTCTGTCTTTTCGTGGGTGGAACGGGAAGGCCATGAGGCCGTGACCTCCACAATCACGATGACGGAGCTCCTAGTCCCATCGTATCGCGACAACGACGAGCAAAGAGTGGACGCATTCTATGGTTTGCTTTCAACGTATCCTAACTTGCGATGGATGGCGCCTGACCTGGAAACGGCGGACATGGCAGCACGAATGCGCGCCACGTATCGCCTGCGGACGCCGGATGCGCTGCAGGCAGCCGCCGCCCTCCGAGCGCAGGCGACAGGATTCGTCACAAATGACCCAGTTTTCGCGCGAATTGGAGAGTTCGAGACAGCAATCCTAGATCGGCTCCTCTGATGCGCGGCGTGGTCGGAGCGAATAGCTAAGTGCTCGGGGATCGTTGAGGTTCCGCTTGATTCCTAAAACTCCATGTGGGCGCGAAACGACGGCACAACCACCGGGCCGCGATCGCGGTTGTATCCAGGATCGTTGATATGTTGCACGCCCGGCGCCACGTAAATGCCGCGCCAGACGTGGACCGTGTAATACGACTCGACGATATTCTCCCGGCCATAGGTCAGCTTGCCATCGCCAAGTAGAAACCCAAGTCCGCCGTCTGCGAGATAGATTTGATGATCTTTGCAAATCGCGTTGGTCACGAAGGCGATGCCTGCTCGATCTTGCTTACGGTGCCACCACGCGCCTTTCGCTCCCACTCCTCCGGCGAAGGTTTGATCGACTTCCGTATAAGCGAACGATTCGGTCTTGCCGTTATTCCAGCCGAAGCGGCCAAACGCCGTGAGATATCGCGTGAGATTCTGCTCCAGGTTTACCCCGAACCCGTACTTGCGCGTGATATGCCAAGGATGGTCCGTAATCTCTGGAGTGGGTGTAAGTCCAGCTTCAAAGTTGGCGATGGCTTGGCGATAGATCCCCATATTGGCGTAATTGGTGTAGGCCAACAGACGGATCACTCCCGCTTTTTTCGGGATCAAGCCGTGCCGTAACTCATATTCGAAGTTTTCTGCGTGCGCCTGCCAAGGCTTCCATACCAGATCAATTCCGTTCGCAACCTTGGGCATGAGCGCCTCGGCGAAACGGAAGCCCCAATTGCGGTCTTCGTAATCGGCAGTAGCGCCGACGGTATAACCGCGCGTATCGGCGGCGTAGTCCCACGCGCCATTGTTGTCGATGGTCCAGTTGGTGAACTGAAAGTGGGTATCCGAGCCAACCGAATTAATATCGAAGAAGTCCGGCATACTGAACTTTCCGAAGCGAACTTCCAACCGCCGGCGCGGCAGTTCATCGAAGAGCGAGAATGCAGTGCGATCGCTTTCGATTTTATCCCCACTCAGCGCAAACACTTTGTGAATCATGCCCCGCGCCAGATATGGTGCCTTGCTCAAGGAAGGATTGCGCACGATATCGAGGTCGGTGTTGCCCGCAAGCCCGAAACCCAGGCTCAGAGCCGTACCGCCGGCTTCTTCAACGTCCGCCAGAATCTCGGTTGAGTTGTTGAGGCGCACCCCAGTGTAGAGCGTGAGCACGCGCGACGTGGCTTTCTCGTAGTGCGGGCTTAGGCTGTGCGTCCCGCTGTAGGCTGCGGGAAACGGAGGATGGGTTTGGAAAATGAAGTTCATCTGCCCTGAGAGCCAGAAACGTGTGTCCTTAAAATGGGGAAACATCGTTTCCACACTCTCGTCCGCCGGCGGATCAGAGGGTGGATCCGCCTCATTTGCTGGAGACGCCACGCTGACCGCCTGCACCGTGTTCGGCTGCTGCGGAGCAGATTGATCCTGCGCTTGCTGCGCAGCCGCGGGCAGGTCGCCGGCGGATACGACGGTCAGCCACAGAGCAAAGCCGAACGCCCGCATGGCTTTCCATCCCGTGTCCGAATCCGCCTTGCGAGCCGCGGCGCGCCCTCTGATATTGAAAATGAATTTCAATTTCATAATGGCAGGTTAGGTGATGGCGACAATTTCGCTCAAGGCCCGTTGTCACCATCCCTTGTGACATTTGTCACGAACATTAACCTAACTCTATCACGGATTGTTAACTATAGTTAACTAGTCCGGACACCGGCTAGCTGATCGCGGAATCACAGGCAAAGTCTGCCGTCCGGCAATCCGCCCAGCCTACACAGCGTTCGTTAAAGGAATGTTACAGGCCGGACCTGGACGCTCCGTCCTCGACCGCGACCCAGTGCACGCGAAGCTGCCGTTGGCCGCGTTCGTCGGTGACCACGACCCAGCTCATGCGCAAAGATTTGTGCTCCGTCTTTGGTTCCACCTTCCACAAAGAGATATCTTCGTGGTGAATTACGCACGCGAGCTGCGTCGTCGCCATCGCCGTTGGCTGTAGGAATAGAGTCATGCGGTTCATCGTCGCTACCCTCCTCTCTCTGAATTTCAGCTACCATTCGGCAGTCGCTCCGGGCGGCCGTGGTGAGTTTGCCGCTTAAAAACATTTTATATCATACCCCCCTATGGTATTGTAAAGGAAAAAATCGAAGGAAGAAGGAAAAATGCAAGACAAGATTCCCGAAATTTCAAAAGAGAAACAAAAGCTTCTGTTCCGCATTAAACGAATTCGCGGCCAGTTCGCCGCCGTCGAACGTGCTCTCACCGCCGGGGATGAATGCGCCGACATCCTGATGCTGTTGGCTGCGATTCGTGGCGGCGTGAACGGCTTGATGGCGGAGATCTTGGAAGACCACATCCGCTTGCACATGATGAATCCCGATCACGCCGTGGATTCGCCGGAAGAGTTAGGCGAAGACTTAATCGGCCTGGTGCGCGCGTACCTGAAGTAATTGCATATCTGAAGTGACCAAGAACGCGCCAAAAATAAATCAGGACAGCTCGGAGCCCCCCGAAGCTGTCCTTGAAACCCTCCCGGTTAGAAGGGCGTGTACTGAACACAGAGTAGCCAGAGCGTGTTTCAGGACTGTTGCGAGACTGTAAATATCCGATGAATTCCGTGCGGCAATCCTGTCCCCTGCCTTTGATCCTGAAACCCAGCCTGACGACAGTGCCGGCCAGTCAACGAGAGATCCTCCGCCGACGGTAGTGCCGTATATCTAATCGGCAGATCGGCTGGCAGGTGGTTCGCGGAAGCATTCGTCTTTCTCATCCAATAGCCGGAGGATTTCCGCTGTCAGTTTCATCAGCTTGTCTGGGTCCTGTTCCGTCGAGGCCTGCTTGCATAGCTCAAGCCACTTCTCCGTGTTTTCGTTCAAATAAAACCCGATTCCTGTTAACGCACCGCTTATACCACATATGTTAAATCCTGTATGTCAGAGATCGAACACGCGAAATCATGAAGACCGAGCGGCGCCTTGGACTCGAGAGCACCGGCGATCCGCCGCACTTCTGTGTCGTTCTGAATGACCCCCCACTCGCTGTTACGATATTATGACCAGTTCCTTTCGGAGAGCCCATGGCCCGCAAGACGGAGATATCTCGCAAGCTGCAGCAACGCGCCGAGCAGATGATTCCCGGCGGCGTCAATTCGCCGGTTCGCGCATTTCGTTCCGTGGGCGGCGATGCGCCATTCATTCTGCGCGGGCAGGGTTCGCATATCTTCGACGCCGATGGCAACCAATACATCGATTACGTCGGGTCGTGGGGGCCGCTCATTCTCGGACACGCTCCGTCGAAAGTGATCGAAGCCATCATGGACGCCGCTTGCAACGGCACCAGCTTTGGCGCTTCCACTCCTGCCGAGGCCGACCTTGCGGAGATTGTGCTGTCTGCATTTCCCCACGTTCAGAAAGTCCGTTTCGTTAGTTCGGGCACGGAAGCGACCATGTCAGCCATTCGCCTCGCCCGCGCCTACACCAAGCGCAAGTACATCGTGAAATTCGAGGGCTGTTATCACGGACACTCCGACGCTCTGCTGGTGAAGGCTGGTTCCGGCATTGCGACGCTCGGGATCCCCGGCTCCGCTGGCGTTCCGGAAGAATTCATTCAGTTCACCCTGGCGCTGCCTTTCAATAACATCGACGCGCTCGAACACGCGTTCAAGAAGTTCAAGCACGAGATCGCCTGCGTGATCGTCGAGCCGGTCGTGGGCAACATGGGTTGCGTTCCAGCGTCAGGGGGATACCTCGCGGCCCTGCGATTGATCACGCAGCGGGAAAAGAGCGTGCTCATTTTCGACGAAGTCATGACCGGATTTCGCCTCGCTTTCGGCGGCGCGCAAGAACTTTACGGAGTGACGCCAGATTTAACTACCATGGGCAAAATTATTGGCGGCGGGCTTCCGGTGGGAGCCTATGGCGGTCCTTCCGAGATCATGAACCTGGTGGCGCCGCTCGGGCCAATGTATCAGGCGGGCACGCTCTCGGGGAATCCGTTGGCCATGGCTGCGGGTTCGGCAACGCTGCGTCATTTGCGCGAACACAAACAGGAAATTTATCCGCGCCTCGACAAGCTCAGTGGCGAATTGGTCGACGGAGTAGCGGCTGCCGCGAAAGAAGCAGGCGTGCCGCTCTGCCATAACCGCGTGGGTTCGATGTTCACCTGGTTCTTTACTCCCGGCCCCGTAACGGATTGGGATTCAGCCGCGAAGTCCGACACCGAAGCCTTCGCTCGTTTCTTCCGGGCCATGTTGGACAATGGCGTCTACTTGCCACCATCGCAATTCGAGGCAGCATTTCTAGGCGCGGCGCACACCGAAGAAGACATTCAGAAAACCATTGGCGTGGCCAAGCAGGCATTCGCGTCAGTACACGCATAGCCCGAATTATCGCCTATGCGGGACCGGGTCTCAGACCCGGTCAGGTGCGCAGCACGGCAGTTTCTAGCTGAGAGCCGACAGCTGAGAGCTGACAGCTTGCTTTCCCATCATTTGGGGAACCGTCACGAATACGTATCCTTCAGACTTGTACCGGGCAACGAGCCGATCCGTCGCGATCACAGTCTGCGAACGATCCGCGCCGAAGGTTTGATGGCCGCCATCGTGCAACAGAATCACATCGCCGCCACGGATCTGGTGGCCTAATTTTTTTTCGATGTACTCCGCGGGTTTTCCTTTCCAGTCCCAGCCGGTCACATTCCACATCACTGGCTCCAGACTCAGCGAGCGCGCAATTTTCAACGTACCGGGCCAGCGTCCGCCAAACGGAGGACGAAAAAGTCGCGAATGCTCTCCCACCGCATCCGTCAGCGCCTGCTCGCAATCCCGCAATTGCATCGTAGTCTCGCGCGCAGAAGCAAAGATCAGATTGGGATGGCTGAAAGTATGATTGCCGATCACGTGCCCAGCGCACTCTAATTCGCGCGCGATATCCGGCCTTTGCTTTACATAGCGCCCGATGAGAAAAAATGTTGCCTTCACGGCGTGCCGTGCAAGAACCTCCAGCAGACGCAACGTATACGGGTCGTTGGGGCCATCGTCGAAAGTCAGCGCCAGTTGCTTCGTCCCTGGTTTTAGTCCGGCAAAAGTCCGGCCATACCACTGCGCGGTCGGCGCCATAGACTGGTAGCCAGCGGCAACCGCCGCTACAGTGACACCAGCTCCGATAACGAAGCTACCCATAATGTCGCGATTGTAAATTGTTTCTCTGTGACTCTGTGGTGCACAGGGGTTACTCTTCCCTCAATTGCGCGTAAAGCTTTGTCGGGATATCCTGCCATTCGAAGCTCGATCCCATGGCCAATCTTTTCGAACTGCCCCGCTACATTGCTGTGGAAGGCCCCATACGCGTCGGAAAGAGCACGCTGACACGGATTCTGGCTGAGCGCCTCAACGCCCAGCGGGTGATGGAAACCGAAGACAACCCCTTTCTGCGCGCCTTTTACGACGGCGAACGCGGCGCGGGATTCCAGGCGCAGTTCGCTTTCCTGATTCGCCGCTTCGAACAGCTCCGCGCGCTCGATCTTGGGCCACGCTCCCAAAAATCCGTCGTTACCGATTTTGTTTTCGAAAAAGATAAGCTCTTCGCCTGCCTCAACCTCACCGATCAGGAACTCGAAACCTACAATCGCTATTACAACTATTTTCGCGAACAACTCCCCACGCCCGATCTGGTGATCTATTTGCAAGCCAGTCCCGAGGTTTTGAAAAAGCGTCTGAAGAAAAAGAATGCGCCGGGAGAGAAGGCGATCAACGAAGAATATCTCGAAGAAGTGATCAAGGCCTACGAGCACTTCTTTTTTCATTACACGTCATCCGACCTGCTGATCGTGAACACTTCGGAGATCGATTTCGTAGAGCGCAACGAAGACTTGCAAGAACTCCTAAGAAAAGTTTCCGCCCCAATCAAAGGAACCCAGTATTTCCTCCCCCTGGGAAACCAGGAAGCCGCCAGCGCTTAAGAATCGCCTATCGGCGCGCCAATGGAGCGACGGACGTCACCGTCCGTCCCACCTGCCACGCTTGAGTAGACACCCTCGATTCTCTTACTTCTCATGCCGTGGCAAAGCATAAACCGCCAACGCCTTCCCAACTTTTGCAAACTCGGGATCAGCCGTGACCAGCCAGGCGCCACGTTCGATAGCCAGCTCGGCCGCAAAGGCATCGGCATAACCCAGGCTGTGTTTTTGCTTCAACGCCCCAGCCCGCGAGGCTCGCTCCCGATCCACATTGACTACGGCGACGGGCATCTCCTGCAGCCTCGCTTCTGCTTCCAGGGCCTTTGCTTCCCCGTGCCGTCGCCATGCGATGTAGAAGACCTCGCCCCAATTCACGGCCGACATCAAGAGCGGTGAATCCTGTCGCAAGGCTTGCTCCAGCAAGTGTTCAACTTTTCCCGCAGTACCCTCACGGTCCTCGAATAAGCCGACCAACGCGTTAGCATCGAGCACATATCGCCGCGCGCTGCCACGAGAGAATGCGGGAGTCATTGCTTCTCTCTTTTGCGCTCTCGTTCGCGCTCCGCGAACAAGTCCTCAAACATGGATGGCGCGCCGGGCGCAGGCTTCAGAAATCCCCTGATCTCGCGCAGCCGCCGTTTGGTAATCGGGGTCAGCACCAGCTTGCCCTGCTCCTCACTCCAGGTGGCAGGAGTACCTTTCTCCAGCCCGAACTGTTCACGCAACTCGACCGGAATCACCACTTGCCCTTTGGAACTGATAACTGTACGGTAGGCTCGCATGCGGTTATCTTACTATCAAGTAAGACATATAGCAAACATCTTACTCCCGTCCACCACCCGAGATTTACACTCCTTTCGATACCTCCTGCCGCCATCGACGAACCCCCGCCTCCGGGTCTACAATAACCCCAGTAGCATCCAAGATGTGTACGGGCTCTATCCGCCTAGGCGGAGGGGCACTGGAGGACATCATGAGCGTCGCACCGATTGGCGAACCTCGCCAGAAAATTACTGTCGCGTCTCTTCGCGAAAAGAAACTTCAACATCAACCCATCACCTGCCTGACCGCCTACGACTACGCCAGCGCCCGTCTGGTCGACGAGGGTTATATCGACATCGTTCTCGTGGGCGACTCTTTAGCCATGACCATGCTTGGCTATCCGGATACGCTTTCGGTCACAGTCGACGAAATGCTTCACCACACACGGGCTGTCCGGCGCGGCGTGAAACATGCGCTGCTCGCCGCCGACATGCCCTACGGCTCCTACCACATTGGCGCGGACGATGCGGTGCGCAACGCGGCCCGCTTTATGAAGGAAGCTGGCGCCGAAGTGGTAAAGATCGAAGGCGGAGAGAAACGGGCCGACCTGATCCGCCGCGTGATCGACGCTGAAATTCCCGTGGCCGGCCACATCGGACTGACTCCGCAGTCGGTAAACGTCATGGGCGGCTACAAGGTTCAGGGCAAATCGCTAGCCGAGATCGAACAGCTCATGCGCGACGCGGTGGCTCTGGATCGCGCGGGCGTCGCGTTTCTCGTTCTCGAAGGCATTCCGCGCGAAGTCGCTGCCATGATTTCCGCTGAGGTCGCGACTCCGACCATCGGCATCGGCGCCGGCCCGGACTGCGACGGCCAGGTGCTCGTCTTCCACGACATTCTGAATCTGACGTTCACTCCACCGGCCAAGTTCGTTCGCCGCTACGGGGACGCGGCCGCGCTCATCACCGACGCTGCGCACGCTTTCCGCGAGGACGTGATCGCGCATCAGTATCCAGCAGATCGCGAGTCGTACCATCTGTGCAAGGAAACGCAGCAAGCGCTGGAAACCGTACTCGAACGCAAACGAGGCATGCGCCGATAGTAAACTGCTGGCATGAGATATCTGGTTCTAAGTGTGTTGGCCACGAGCCTTATTATGCTCGCCTCCTGCGCCAAGCCGCCTAGCGTGCCCGCGCAAGCCGCCGCGTCGGTCAGTCCGGAGGCTCGAATTCAGCAAATCCCGCCGGCCGATCCGCAGAGGTACGCCGCGCTAAAGGATATGAAAGCCTGGCGCAATCCCTATTTGATCGTCCGTCTCGACGGCGTTGGATTGCTCGACGTCAGCAACAACGAACAGCAAATCGTCGACCCCGACAAATTGCCTGAGGCACTGGCCAAGCTGCCCGCGTCCGCATGGCCTTACGGGCGCGTAGTTGCGATTCAGGAGATCAGTGCAAATGCCTCTGATCAGGACCACGCCACGCTTCGTAAGAATCGAGCCTTGGTCGCCGGATCGCTTGAAAGTTTGCATGTAGAAATCAACTGGGTTCCATCTTCCTGAGACCGCGCCGTGAAAATCTGCAAAACGATCGACGACATGCGCGCCACTTCGCGTCAGGCGCGGCACGCAGGAAAACGTTTAGGATTGGTCCCAACCATGGGCGCGTTGCACGACGGCCATCTGTCGCTGATGCGCGCTGCCCAATCGAAATGTGACGCGGTCGCTGCCTCAATTTTCGTAAACCCTCTGCAATTCGGCCCCACTGAGGATCTCGCCAAATATCCCCGCACCTTCGACCGCGACGTTCAGCTGCTTGAAAAGGAATCGGTCGACATTCTCTTCGCCCCCGCGCCCGCCGAAATGTATACCCCGGGCGCCGTCACTTACGTCACCGTCGAAGGCCTCAGCGACAAGCTGTGCGGCAAATCGCGTCCCGGACACTTTCGCGGCGTGACCACAGTCGTCGCCAAGCTCTTCCACATCGTCGAACCCGACCTCGCATTCTTCGGGCAAAAAGATGCCGCGCAAGCCATCATTATCCGTCGCATGGTGCGCGATCTGAATCTGCCGATCGAGATCGCTGTCTGCCCCATCGTGCGCGAACCCGACGGCCTGGCCATGAGCTCGCGCAACGTCTACCTCAGCCCGCAGGACCGCAAGTCCGCAACGGTTCTGAACCGCTCCCTGATCGAAGTCAAAAAGCAATTCGATCAAGGCGAGCGCAACCCGACGGCGCTAATCAAAGCCGCCAAAAAAGTCCTGGCCCAGGAACCCACCGTCCGTCTGGACTACTTTGAGATCGTCGATCCCTCCACCCTCGCCCCAGCGCCGAAGCTAACCGGCCCCGCGCTGGTCGCGGTAGCTGCCCTCGTAGGCACCACCCGCCTCATCGACAACATCCTGCTCCAACCCTGAAACCAGCCCACCCTTTGTCATTCCGAGCGAAGCGAGGAATCTGCTTTTGCCTTTTCCCGCTACTCTCCCGCCTCGCCTCGCAGCAAACCCCAAGCCTCCCGATACCGAGCATACTTATGCCGCTTGCTCCCCGGCGTGAAATGCAACGTACAATTCGTCCGCCCCATCAACGCATACGGAATGATGTACCAGGTATCAATCGGAATCAGATAAATCGCAAAAAAGTCCACCACCCCACTCGGATACCGCTCCCGATGCGCCCCCATCACATTCAAGCTATAACCCTCGCCCCGCCGCTTATAAACGGTGGACTTCACCTGCACCCGCAGAATCCGCCCCTCGCGTCCCGGAGCCACCCACTCCACCCCGACGTCGTAACTCGCCGAGTCCCCATAAGGCTTCGACACACGCAACCCGAGCCCCGCCGCCCGCGCCATAAAACAAAGCTCCGCCCACTCGCCCTGCTGCTTGCGTGTCCCGAACTCTTGCCCGCGTTTCTGAGTCATACCATCCCTTCAATTGTTTTCCCGTGAGATTTGCCGCAAATAGAAAACGCGGCCACATGGGCCGCGCAGTGAAAGCACGTCATCGTCAAGAAAATGCCAAGAAAAATGCCGTCATCCTGAGTTCGGCGTTTTTTGCCGAGCGAAGGATCTGAGTGTGCTGCGCGCTGCGCCGCCGAGGCGCAACAAACGCGCGTTTAGCACGCTTCCAAATTGCTTTTTGTCTGTTGTGAAATTACCGCGAGGTCGGCCAGCAACTACCCACTATTTCTATGATAGCCAATTGCAAAGGGTAAATACACCAACTTTGCAAAAATATATTCGCCTCATTCACAATGACTTGCGGAGAATTGGCCTCCCAAGGGGGCTTGACAAGATTTCGGCAAAAACCCGTTTTTGCACCAATTTAGGTGCAAACCGGCCGAAGACGCCACGTGGCACCAAATCTGACATCCCGAGCGAAGTCGAGGGACCCTGCGTTCATCTCGAAGCGGGTGCCCCACCCTTTTTTCTGCGTTCTCTGCGAGCGGGAGGGCACGACTTCAATCGCAACCTACCACGCCAAAAATGTGGGGTGCCCCATCCTAGCGCGCACTTTGCGCTAGGGTGGGAGGCAAAACTGCCAGCGCAACCTCACGCGTAAGGATTCGTGGGAAGCGCACGACTTCAGTCGTGCCACAAAAACCAGAAAACAGATTCAGGCACCGCAAACCCGCCCGCCCGGACAGAAAGAAGATCGCCCGCTCACCTCTCTTCCAATCCCTCCGCCGCCCTGTGAATCATCTCCCATGGGATGGAATCATTCTCAATCTTGACGTTGCCGTAGGCAAAGCTGCGCCGCGGGTGCCCCATGTCTCGCGCCTTTCGAGACATGGGATTCCCCGCTCTGGCGTCATCCGTATCGTTCTCGCCATCTCGATCAATTCGTCCAATTCTTTTGACACGGGCATCCCTCTGTCGAACGATTTGACTGCTTAGCCATTCTGGCCCGCCTGCTTATGCACGCTCAACAACTGAGCCGCCAAGCAATCAGACACCAATTCCTCCATAGCAGATACGTCCAGCCTCTTGTTCCTATCGGATGCGTCAGCCGCTTGCAACGCGCGGTAATACCGATCACGATTCTTCGGATTGTCGGCAATCTGCTGCGGAACCGTCGGCTCGCCCGGCAGGTAATATCCGAGCCTGACACACAGAACCAAGTAGGACATTGCGCGAGAGACCCTGCCATTGCCGCCAAGAAATGGATGAATCCAATTGTGCCGCCACATCACATAGGCCGCGAGGTGAATTGCGGACTTGCCGAAGTTGCCGTTCACGTACGCGCACATTTCCTCTACCATCGGCATCACCTGCTCCCAAGCCGGAGGTTGATGAAGAGTGTCGTCGACCACGCCGGGACGCTGCAGGTAGACGGGACTCATTCGGAAACTGCCCGCACACGCGTAAATATCGCGAATTGCTAAATTATGAAGTCGAGCGAGAGTCGCTGGCTTGAGGGTGAACTCGGGAATCGACTCCGCAACCATCTGTCTTACTGCGTCAAATTGTAAAAGGCCGTTCCTCGATTCGAGGGCGGCCTTTTGTTCAAGCGTGTCGTAAAGTTGATAAGCTGGGCGTGGCACTAGCGAGCGCTCACTTCTCTTTCTTTAAATCCTCTGCTGCGCGGTTAATCGTGTCCCAAGTAATGGAATCGTTCTCGATCTTTGTGTTGCCGTAGGCAAAGCTGCGCCGCTGCCTTTCAGCCTGTTCCGGCGTCATCTCTACCTTCCTAGCCATTTCTATGAGTTTGTTCAGTTCTTCAGACATGGGCTCCCCTCCGTGATACGACCTAACGCGGTCGAATCTAGAGCTTGGAGATGATGATAGCGCGGCTTCGGGTTGTCAACAAAGAAATAGCAGCCAAATGGAATTCGCCGTACCTGAATGGTTCCCTTGTGGGACGACAGAATTAGCCCGTTACCAGCTCGTCCGCCGCCGCACTTGCCAAGACACATAGGTCTCGAAATACGCGCGCGTTGAACGGGGACGGCTGGCCGGCTCTACGCAACGTCTCCGCGAGGTTGGCCCGGAGGATTCGGTAGATGGCCATCATCTCCTGAACAGTTGGTCGCCGAACGCTCCCGACGAAAATGTTGCCACATTCCCGGAATACGCCGCGGATTGTGCCGCCATGAATATAGACGTCCGTTCCGTCTAGGTCGCTGAGAGATTTCTGGATCCTACGCACCTCGGACTCACACACCGCCCAGGCACGCCCGCGCTGCCTCGCTCGATCCAGGCCGGCTGTCAAGCCAAGTTCGAAGGGCATATTGAATCTCGGGGTCGAAGGAGGAGTTCGGTCGAGTTGAACTCGAGAGAGGTCATGGACGGAATACCTGCACTCCTCAATTAGGCCTAGTATTCGATCAAGGCGCCGAGCACTGAATGGGATCTCGAGGGTGGCACGCGGGATAAAGCCGAAGGCGCTGATCGCCGAGATATAAGCGAGAAAGAGATTTTCGAACTGCGAGTCATACGGAATGTTGAGGAATACCGATTCCGTTTTAGCGCTGCTTCTTCGACCTGTCCGTCCTCGTGTTTGTTTTGGCATGCTTGCTGCCGGTTTTCTTCTCGACGACAAATGTGCCCACGTCCGTGCGCTTCCGACGGATGATCTCGCCGCTCTCGTCCCGACACCGACTGTCCAGTTCGCAATTTACATGCTTAATTAACCTGTCGGCTCTAGTTTCCGAAACACCTAGAGTTTTCGCCGTATCCCGGGCCGTGGCCGGGCGCCCCGGCGCAGGTCGCCGCCTCAAGTAATCGCTCAGAGACGTTGAGTTTGTTTCCTCCAGCACCGTCGCCAGCCTGGAATCGCCGCGGAAGCCCCTCGCAAAATCATCGCCATATTCGCGGCGAAGCGTGCCTACCAGTGTGTCGCCGCGCTTGTGACGAATCTCATCGTTCTCGTCACGAACGCGGTCGTACCGTCTGGAAGCGTGGCGCCTTTTTGGCTCGCTAGAAATGGTTGACACACGATCCCCCAACAACAGTATAGCGCGCCCGTATTGACCGTGAATAATCCAGCGCAGGAGTATGGACACACGGACACCCACGCGCTCGGCCCTGTCAAATCACTGCCGCACTAGCTAGCGCCGACGCTTCAGATAATCGCTCAAAGATACAGAGTTTGTTTCTTTCAAAACCGTACCGAGAGTAGCGTCGCTGCGAAAATCATCGGCGAAGTCCTCGCCATAAATTCTCCGCAGCGAGCGGACCAGCGTATCGTCCCGCTTTTTCCGAATCTCCCCGTCCTCATCGCGGCACCGGTCATCTAGACCGTTATTACAATGCGTACCCATTTTCTCCTCCCCAAATAAAATGGGGCGCGGCGTTCGCCGTGCCCCTTACTTCACAGCTTGCGTCTACTCTACTGCTACGACTTGTTGACCCCAGCGGGCCGTCGAGGTTGTTTCCCGCAGCAACGCTAGTGAATGCCAGTCCGGAATTGCTGTCGACTCCTCTGGTCAGTTCCTCAGTGGCCCCGCGAAGCCAATTCTGCGCTCGGACGGCGGGTTCACCAAGCTGAAGTAGTTCAGCACAGCCTGCAGCTTCATGAGAAAGATACCGTGCTCGACCTCCCTGTCTGCCGCGTAATCGATTTTGCCAGTCAGATAGTTGCTTGAAATTGCACGCCGCTTCACTGCTGACGACGGTATCCGGAAATCATGCAGGTCATAGCCTGCCTCCTCGAGCTGGCCAAGAGCACTGTGATACTCGGAGACATACGGCTCAGCCACGAAACCGCCACGTAAATTGTTCGTCAGGAGCTGCTGCAAGCTGGTCAACCGAGCGTAAGCCCTCGACAACATCTCTGTCACTTCGACTTCTGTCACCTCTTTACTCCTTTCAAAGCTTACTAACTGCACCCGCTTGTGCTGCCGCAGCTTCCGCATCTATAGCAGCTTCCGTTGCGGGTCATGATTGATCCGCAGAAGGAGCAGGTTGGAGCGTCGCCGAGGTCGATGATTCCGGCGAGGGCGTCGGCGGCGTGATGGCTTCCGGCGGCGGGGACGGGCGAGGACGACCGGCCTCCACTTACTTCCGTCGAGCCGTTTATGTCTCCTACTGCTTCGGCTGTCGGCGGCGTGCTTGGCCGCAGGCGCAGGTTCTCGAACAGCATTTGCTGCTGGCCGGTAGAGAAGCGCAGGTCGAGCCAGCGGAAGATGTAATCCATGATCGATTTGGCGAAGCCGATGTCGGGATTGCCGCTCCAGCCGCTGGGCTCGAAGCGGGTGTGGGCAAACTTGTCGCACAGCAGTTTCAGCGTCACGCCGTGTTGCAGAGCGATGGAGACGGCGCAGGAGAAGCTGTCCATGAGGCCGCTGACCGTCGATCCCTCTTTGGCCATGGTGATGAAGATTTCGCCCACGCTGTCGTCGGGATAAAGTCCGACGGTGATGTAGCCCTCGTGCCCGCCGACGTTGAATTTGTGGGTGATCGAGCGCCGCTCCGCCTGCAGCTTGTGCCGCACCGCCCGCGGAGGCCCGTTGAGATTTTCTTCTTGCGCGGGCGCAGCCGCGGCAACTGCATCGCCCTTTTTCGAAAGCGCAGTCGAAGTGCCCGCCGCGCTGAGCGGCTGCGACTTCTTGCATCCATCGCGATACACGGCGACCGCCTTGAGGCCCAGCTTCCACGCCTGCAGATAAGCTTCCATGATGTCTTCGACGGAAGCGCTCTCAGGCAAGTTCACAGTCTTGGAAATCGCTCCGGAGATGAACGGCTGCGTAGCCGCCATCATCCGCAGGTGGCCCATGTAGGCGATCGACCGAGTCCCCTTCGCCGGCTTGAACGAACAATCAAACACCGCCAGATGCGCATCCTGAATGTGAGGTGCCCCCTCGATCGTGCCCGTCGCATCGATGTAGGAAACAATCTTGTCCGCCTCATCATGCGAGTACCCCAGCTTGAACAAAGCCGTAGGCACAGTGTTGTTCACAATCTTAATCATCCCTCCACCAACAAGCTTCTTAAACTTCACCAAAGCAAGATCCGGCTCCACACCAGTAGTCGCGCAGTCCATCATGAAGCCTATTGTGCCTGTGGGGGCTAGAACTGTTACTTGGGAATTTCTGTAGCCGTGACGTTCGCCTTGAGCTAAGGCCTCGTCCCAGGCTTGTTTGCTGGCTTCGTAGAGTAAGGGTGGGACATTGTTTTTGTTTATGTTGTTGACCGAGGCTCGGTGCATGCGGATTACGTCGAGGAATGGTTCGCGGTTGATGTACCAGCCGGGGCAGGCTCCTCCGGGCATCACGTTTGAGCCGAGATTCGTTTCGGCCAGGCCTTTTTTCGTGGGATCCGTTGCTGGGACTAATGCTGGGCAGAGCTCTGCGATCTTGGAGGATTGCAGATAGGCTTGGCCGCACATGATGGCGGTGACGCAGGCGGCGTAGTCGCGTCCGGCGTCGGAGTCGTAGGGTAGGCCGGCGGCCATCAGCAGGGCGCCCAGATTTGCGTAGCCCAAGCCGAGCGGGCGGTAGTCGTGAGAATTCTTGCCAATCATTTCTGTCGGGTAGCCGGCGTTGTCTACCAGAATTTCTTGCGCTGTGATCAGAACATCTACGGCGTGGCGATAGGCTTCTACATCGAACGTGCCGTTGGGCGCGAACTTCAGCAGGTTAAGGCTGGCCAGGTTGCAGGCTGAATCGTCTAAGAACATGTACTCGGAGCACGGATTGCTGGCGTTGATCCGGTTCGTGTTCTTCGAGGTGTGCCAGCGATTGACCGTGGTATCGAATTGCATACCGGGATCGCCGCAGCGCCAGGTGGCATCAGAGATTTTGTAGAGCAGATCTTTGGCTTTGAAGGTGTGCATCGGCCGGCCATCTTTCACGGCCTTCGTGCTGAACTCGGTGTCGCGCAGGACGGCGTACATGAAATCGTCCGTAACGCGGACGGAGTTGTTGGCGTTCTGGAAAAAAATGGACGAGTAGGCTTCGGAGTCGGGTGAGGAGCCATCGTAGCCCGCGGCTACCAGAGTGTGCGCCTTGGCTTCTTCTTTCGATTTGCACTCGATGAAGTCGATGATGTCGGGATGGTCGATGTTGAGGATGACCATCTTGGCGGCGCGGCGAGTCTTGCCTCCGGATTTGATTACTCCGGCGAAGGCGTCGAAGCCTTTCATGAAGCTGAGCGGGCCGCTAGCGATCCCGCCGCCGCTGAGACCTTCGGTCGACGAACGCAATGGGGAAAGATTTGTTCCGGTGCCTGATCCCCATTTGAAGAGCATGCCTTCGGTCTTGGCCAGAGTCAGGATAGAGTCGAGCGAGTCCTGCACTGAGTTGATGAAGCAGGCGGAACACTGCGGGGTGCTGTAGCCGGTAACTCCAAATTCGACGCGGCCGGCTACCGGGTTCCAGTGCCAGTTGCGGGCGTCGGAGTTGGGCTCGATGCGATCACAGCCTACGTTGAACCAGACGGGAGAATTGAAGGCCGCGTACTGGCGGAGCAGGATGTGGGCGAGTTCATCGTGGAACGTGGCGCCGTCTTCGGGCGTTTTGAAATAGCCTTGGGCTAGACCCCAGTCGCGGATGGTCTCGGCGACACGAGTGACCAGGGCGCGGACTCCCGACTCGCGCTCGGGCGTGCCGATGGTTCCATGCAAGTATTTCGAGGCCACGATGTTGGTCGCGGTCATCGACCAGTCTTTGGGGACTTCGACGTCCTTTTGCTCGAAGATCGTGTTACCTTGCGCGTCGGTGATCTGAGCGATGCGGCGTTCCCATTCGATCTCGTCGTAGGGCGAGACGCCGGGCTTGGTGAAGAAGCGGCGGAAGGTTAGACCCGGGGCTTTCTTGGTCGTGGGGACGGTCTCAGTGGTAGTGTGGGCTCCCTTTGCGATGACTTCCGACATTTCTTTTTCTCCTGCGGAGTCTTTGCTCCGTTTGTTCTTAAAGATTGTTGCGAAAACCTTTTACCTCAGCGGCTAAAGCCGATCATATTTGGCCTGGATCGCAGCGCTGGAAGCGCTGCGCCACCCAAAGGCCAAATCGAAACCATTTTTCGCCCCACTAGGGCTCTATCCGTCTCCAGTATTCCCTCCCCACGGCTTGCGCCGTGGGCTGCATTCTTTCGCCGCTTTGCGGCTCGGTACCCTTTCGCGCTTCGCGGCCTGGACGGGCGAGACGCCCTCGCTCCATTAATCATGAAACCACTTCTACTCCAGTCTCGAGTCTAGAGTACCTAGAAACCGGAGGGAATCGGCGCTGGGGGCCCGATTTGGGCCTGTTTATTTGATGATTTGGGCGGTGCATCTGGCGCAAAACCCGGCTCTGAGCCGGAGCTGGCCATCCCGGTCACGGCTTCTGCTGATGAGGCCATCCAACGCTCCAATGCTGTCAGCGCGATCTGGCGCTGGGTCGGATCCTCAATCACTACGTAACGGGCGAAGCAGCGGCCGCTGGCGAAGCGTTCGCGAGCAGGGCTGCCGGACAGGAATAGACGGCCCAAGGCCATGCCAACGTCATTCGCTTCGGAGATCTGGAATAGGGCCAGCATCCGTTTTCCGTCGCCGACTCCCATCTCGCCGGGGGCTATCACTTCTTCGGCCAAGGCGAAAAGGCCGGCTTTGCACGGAGCGAGCACGAGGCTGAAGCTGTCCTGGCAGCGAAACCAGTTCGACCATTGCAGGCGGCGATGATCAAAGACGGGCTCGAAACCATGGCGAACCAGGGATTCCGCGACCAGATGTGCCAGACCTTCCATTTTGGGCTCCTCCATATCACCTCGAAAGAAGAGGGCTGCGAGCCCTCTCTCCGAGGCATTTTCCACAACCTGGTTGTCAAACTGTTGTCGTTCCCCGTGGGGATGTTCGGGAGACCGAACCGGGAAACGGCCACCGCTCACCTTCGGGCTTCAGGCGTCTGGCTTCAGGGAAGCTCTGGCGTCTGGTTGATGTTGGCGGGGCGGCGCGGGGTCACCTCGGCCACGGCGTCCGCCCCTGTTTTCTTGCACTTACTCGTTCTCGCTTTTTGCATCGCTCCGCCTCCGTTTCCGGAGGCGTTTACAGCCTATGGGATGGCAACAGTACTCCCGCCCGTTGTGGCTGTCAAGAGGTAATCCCTATATATTGTATCCTAATGCAATTACTGCGCAGATGCGGGTTCGGGGACTGGTTTTCCACAAGTGGCGTGGATTCAGCGGCATCGGTGTGCCGGAATGTGTTTTCCGGGGCCGACATGTGGGAAGGTTGATGCCCACATTCTTGCGTGGCCTGATCCTCCCTTCTTGCTTACCCCAGGACTTGCGTCCTGGGCTATTGTCTGTCGCCCCTTACGGGGCTGGTGCTTTGGTAGTCCCAGCTTCGTCCGTCACCGTTGATTGAGCTCTGTCGGACGACCGAAGAATTTCCTGTGGCTCTTTCTCGATGCAGCCTGATTCTCTGGCCGGACCTGGACGTCCGGGCTAGGGCTGCTTCGCACGACTCGACGGGCGGCGGACGCCCGTACCTCTATCTTCCTAAGCTGTGGCTGCGGGACGAGTGGATATCCGACGTTTCGGAGCCTGCAGCGCTACATCGGGCTCCAGTCTGGGCGTCCACCGATCGTCGGCTGGACCCATGGCGACGTAAACGTCCTCAAAGATCAGCCGGGGCGCGATGCGTCGAGCGCCGTCGGACGACTCGACCAAATAGTCGCCGGGCTGGCCGCAATGTTCCCGGCCGAGTGCGTCGACGAAGAGGAGAGGTTGGGTGAGTTGCCGGGCTTTGATCAGGAAGCGTGTGCGATAGATTTTCCATGTTGCAGTTTTTCTCACGTTCATTACCCTTCGGGGGGAGGGAGAATGAAAAGGCGTTTTCGCTTTGCGACTGCCGATTTCGATTTCTGCTCTCTCCAGCTCAGCCTCGTTGCCGGAGGCGTTGTTCATTTTGTTGGCTGAAATGTGGTTGAGGACGAGGACGAATCTACGCGTGCGAGTGGTCGAGGTCAATTACACATGTTTGGTGCAGTAGAGGAAAAAGTTGGGGCGGATTTTGCGGGATGGGTGGCGATCAAAGAATTTTCGACGTGGTTGACTTCAGCTATGTGGCGTGCGGTTTTTCTGGTCGATTTGAATCGGGAAGAAAAATCTGGCGATCTCGATCAAGATAATTTCCACAGACTGTGCACAGGAAATGCAGAAAGGCAGTTGTCAGTTCTTGGTTCCCGGTTGTCAGTTGGATTTCTGCCGACGACACCAACCCGGCCACGGATTCTCGTGGATCTAGTGGGCCGGGTCTTAGAACCCGGCCCGGAATATTCCTATCGTCCCGCTAGGGCTGGTTCGTGATGACTCTGGAATGTTTTGAGGCGCTGGTTGATTTCGTCCCAGTTCACCACGTTCCACCAGGCCGCCAAGTATTCAGGGCGGCGATTGTTGTACTTCAGGTAGTAGGCATGTTCCCAGACGTCGTTGCCGAAAATGGGGAACAGGCCCTGAGAGATTGGGCTGTCCTGGTTGGGGGTGCTAATGATTTGCACTTCGCCGCCCGGTTTGCCCGCCAGCCAGACCCAGCCGCTGCCGAATTGTTTGACGCCAGCTTCGTTGAATTTAGTTTGGAAATCTTTGAAGTTGCCGAAAGTTTTCTTGATGACGTCGGCGATTGCGCCGTTCGGGTCGCCACCACCTTTGGGCTTCATGATCTTCCAGAACATGGTGTGATTGACGTGTCCGCCGCCGTTGTTGCGGACGGCGCCGCGAATGTCCTCGGGGACGGCGTTAAGATCGCGGATCAAGTCCTCGGCACTCTTTGATTGCAGGTTCGGATATTTTTCCAGAGCCGCGTTGAGATTCTTGACATATGCCCCGTGATGCATGTCGTGATGCAGTTTCATGGTCTGAGCATCGATGGTGGGTTCCAGGGCCGAATAGTCATACGGTAGATCGGGTAGCTGATGCGCCATTTTGTGCCTCCTAGGCTTACTTAAGGATGATCAGGTTGGGTTAAACGATGCACGGCCTAGCGATTTTACCGCAATCCGGGGCGCGGCGGGTTATGGGCGCCTGCGGCCAAGCGCTTATTGCTTCTGCTGGTACATGCACGTTCTGTCATTGAGCCGCTGACGCACTTCTAGGAGAATCAGAGACACTCGCAGGCTTGGCAGAATCGGAGGGGACGTGTACTCGCGACGCGTGCTGGCCATCTTCTTCTTGTGCTTGGGCTGGACAGGGCTGGCTCAGGGCAAGGACCTGGCGCTCATTTCCAACAAATCGAATGAAGTAGTGGCGGTCACGGTGCCCGAATTGGTGAAGGTATGCAAGGGCCAGGTGAGCCGCTGGCCGGATGGCAAGCCGGTGAGCTTTATCACTCGCGATCCGACGGCGCCGGAAATGAAGCTGCTGTTGGAGAAAGTCTATGGCATGTCGAAGGACGAAGTGAAGGCGACGATCGCAAGCGCCAATCATAGCCGAGCGAATCATCCGGCGATTGTGGTGGTTGACTCCGACGACGCGGTGGTGAAGAAAGTGGAATCGACTCCTGGTGCGGTGGGCTTGGTGGATGTGTATTCGATCAGCGGAGGGGTAACGGTGTTGAAGGTTGGTGGGAAGCTGCCGCTGGAGCCCGGATATCCGTTGCACGGGAATTAAAGTCGCGGCGTGGCGGGATCAGCCAGGCGGAGGTTTTTATCTCCAATTCGAAACCGGCTAAGCACAGCGCACGGCGATTTCCGCGCTATCAGGTCGACATGCGGATCGTGGTGCAGATCTTTCGCTCGGGTGAGACGACGTCGTTGTGGGGACGTTCGAATGAGTTGGGCGAGGATGGGGTTGGGGGAACGCTGACCGGAGAATTGGAAGTCGGCGAAGTGGTTTCGATGGAACTTTCTTTGCCCTTGGCGGCGTATCCGCTGAAGCTTCGCGCGCTGGTACGCTACCGTATCGGATTGCTTCACGGTTTTGAATTTCTCGCAGTCAACGAACAACAGCGCGACGTGCTGCGACGAGTGTGTGAAATGCTGGCGACTGGGCAGTAGCGGCGTCGTCCGATAGTGGCGCTGATTCCTTTCTGGAATTACCTCCGTAACTTTCGAGTAACTGTGGCGTCCTCTACCATCTGAATCGGCTCTGGTTTTGAACCGAGGGGGATTCCAATGGGTGACCACATCACCCAGCCAGCGACGTCGGCTGAGCTTGCACGCGCGAAGTTTCTCAGAGAGGCTCTGCAACGCCGAACTCTGGCGCCTCCGGGCCAATCCGAAAGCGTCACCGCAACCACCGAAGCGATCACTCCCAGCTTTGAATTCGACAGCCCCGAATTACAGCGAGCCTACCTCGAGCAATTAGTGGAATGCGCGCCGGAGGCCATCAGTATTCTGGATCCGGAGTACCGGATTACCCGCCTCAACGGTGAGTTCACTCGCATTTTTGGTTTTGGGCCGGCGGAGGCCCTGGGACAGCGTATTGATTCGCTGATCGTACCGCCCGACCGCAGCGCGGAGACCCGCTGGATTGGCGAGTTGCTGGTGAAAGGACAGAAGGTCGTTCTCGAAACCAAGCGTCAGCGAAAAGACGGAACGCTGCTCGATGTTTTTATCTCGACCGCTCCCATCGTGAACGATGGGAAGCAAGTGGCGATGTGCGTTCTGTATCGCGACATCACGGAGCAGAAACGCACGGACGCACTGCATTCGGCGTTGCACCGCATTACGCAAGAAACCAGCACGGCGGAAGATCTGCCGCAGTTCTACGAGGCGGTTCACGGCATTGTGGGCGAGCTCATGTATGACCGCAATTTCTACATTGCGATCTACGATCCGCTGACCCAGCTGCTCAGCTTTCCCTATTTTGAGGATGAGATGGATTCCCGCCCCGCACCGAGGAAGCTGGGCAAAGGTCTGACCGAATATGTGCTGCGAAATGGAGATCCGCTGTTGTGTACTCCCGAGATATTTGACGGTCTGGTGAAACAGAACGAAGTGGAGTCGATCGGCGCTCCGTCACTGGACTGGCTGGGGGTTCCGCTGAAGGCCGGGAGCAATACTTTCGGTGTGGTGGTGGTGCAGAGCTACAGCGCCAATGTGCGCTTTGGCGAGAAGGACAAAGAGATTCTGACCTTCGTCTCGCGGCAACTCGCCAGCGCGATTGAATATAAGCGCCACGAGGAGGCGCTGCGACGTTCTGAGGCGCGCTACCGATCGCTGGTGCAGAGCGCGGTTTACGGCATTTACCGGTCCAGCCTGGAGGGCAGATTCTTCGATGTGAATCCTGCCTTGATCTCCATGCTCGGATACGATTCTGCGGAACAGGTTCTCGCTCTGGAGCCAGAATCCGATGTATTTCTCGATCCCAGTGAACAGGAACGCGTGATGCGTGAATTCCAGCGCGGCGCGCGATTGGACAACGTGGAAGTCCGGTGGAAGCGGAAAGATGGAAGTGCGATCACGGTGCGCTTGAGCGGCCGCGTAGTGAATAACCCGGGGGAGACTGCCGAGGTTGTGGAGATTATCGCTGAGGATATTACGGAACGGCGGGTGCTGGAGAACCAATTCCGCCAGGCTCAAAAGATGGAAGCCGTAGGACGTTTGGCCGGAGGGGTGGCCCATGATTTCAATAATCTGCTGATGGTGATCAGCGGTTACGCGGAAGTTTTGCTGGAGCAGACCCGGAAAGGCAATCCTCTCTATCCAAAGATCGAGGCGATTCATCAGGCCGCCGATCGCGCCACAAATCTGACGCACCAACTCCTGGCTTTCAGTCGCAAACAGTTGTTGGAACTGAAAGTAGTGGATTTGAACATCATCATCGAGGACATGCAGCGCCTGTTGCGTCCGTTGATCGGAGAGAACATTGAGTTGCAGACTCAGCTCGCGTCCGACTTAGGCCGCACCCGCGCGGACGCGGGCCAAATCGAGCAAGTGCTCATGAATCTGGTGGTCAATTCCAAAGACGCCATGCCGCAAGGCGGAAAGATTACCATTCAGACCGCCAACGCGACCTTAAACAATGAGGATCTTCGGCGCGAATACACCTACATCCAACCGGGCTCTTACGTCGTGCTTTCGGTCTCTGACACCGGCGAGGGCATGGACAAGGAGACCCAGTTGCGCATTTTCGAACCTTTTTTCACCACCAAGGAAAAAGGAAAAGGCACCGGCCTGGGGCTTTCGACGGTGTACGGCATCATTAAGCAGAGCCGCGGTTATGTGCTGGTGGAGAGCGAACTGCGACAGGGTACAACGTTCCGGATCTATTTGCCGCGAGTCGAAGATGCTCTGGAACCGGCTGGCGGGGTCAGCGCTGCGCGATCCCACGCGTGCGGGTCGGAAACCGTGTTGTTGGTCGAGGACGAAGAATCGGTACGCCAACTGGTCCGCGAAACCCTGGAATCGAAGGGATACAAAGTTCTTGAGGCTGACAACGGTGAGGCAGCGCTACAAATCGTTGCCGGACATTCTGGCAAGATCGACATGCTGATCACCGATGTCGTAATGCCGGGAATGAGTGGCCGCGAGTTATCCGCCCGGCTGTGTGCGTCGTGTCCGCAAACCAAGGTGCTCTACCTTTCCGGATATACCGAAGACGCCATCGTGCATGAGGGCGTAGTCGATCCCGATACCGCTTTCCTGCAGAAGCCGTTTACTTTGCAAATGCTCTCTCGCAAAGTGCGGGAAGTCCTGGGCGAGCGCAGCTGAAGAGCTCTCGACCTTTTAACGCCTTCCCGGCATCTTTCCGCCATCCTTAGCTGTCGCACGCTTCCGAGGACGATTGGCAGACTTTCCGCGGAGTCTGCTTGCTTTTGCCGGCCTGCCTTTTACGGATTTCGGGTGCGGCTTATGTTTCGCAACTGTCAGCTTTTTCACGTAACACCGCTCGTGGACGGTCTGCCCGTCCTCATCCGCAGCCGTGTCGGCGGTGAGATCGACGGGCTGGTTGCAGATGTGGCAGCGTATTCTTGAATTGGTCTTGTTATTCATCATTCACGCAATGCCTCCACTACTCCGCGCCGCAGGGATTGCTGTCGCATCAGGGCGATGCACGCCAGGCTCCGAACCTCCCTTAATTCTCTGTAATAAATGCCATCGGCTTCGTTGGGGCATTGTTTATAGGCGGAAAGCTTCCAGAGATCGTCCAAGTTCTTTTCACTAAATCGCATTCGAGTTAGGCAGTGCTTTATAGCACATCCACTAATCGAAGTCTGTTAGGTAGCGCACCTTGGCCTCTTTCGGGGCTACAGCTCCACGTCCGCCGGGCGCGGCTTTTGCGGCAACCGTGTAACTTTTCTTGCCAACCCGACTCCTATGAACAGGGGTCGCTCACCCGCGGTCAATCCAGAAAGGGACGGCTCCCGTACACTTAGGTGAGAGCACCTCATGATGATCAAGAAACCGGCTGACATTCAATCGTCGGAGATCACGCCGAAAAGTTTGTATCTGAACCGCAGGAAGTTTCTCGCGGGTGCAGCCGCCGCTGGCGCTGCGGCGATCGCGGGTTTGAGCCTGGGCGAATTGGTCTCCCCTTCAACGATCGTGCAAGCCGACGCCAAGATTGAGGGCATCAAGAAAAGCTCGTTCTCGACCAACGAGACCATTACGCCCTTTAAAGACGTCACCAATTACAACAACTACTACGAGTTCTCGACCGATAAATACGAGCCCGCGGGCCTGGCCAAGAATTTCAAAACGCGGCCGTGGACCGTAACCATCGACGGTGCAGTAGACAAGAAGCAGGTCCTCGACGTCGACACGATTATCAAAATGGCCGCGCCCGAGGAGCGGATTTACCGCCATCGCTGTGTGGAGGGCTGGTCGATTGTCGTACCCTGGGTGGGCTTCTCGCTGAGCGAACTGATCAACAAAGCCAAGCCAACCAGCAAAGCGAAATTCGTCGAGTTCACCACCATCGAAGATCCCAAACAGATGCCGGGCCAGCGAGGCCGAGTCCTCGATTGGCCCTACGTCGAGGGCCTGCGCATGGACGAAGCCATGCACCCCTTGGCTCTGCTCTGCTTCGGGATGTATGGCGACGCTCTGCCCAACCAGGATGGCGCTCCATTGCGCATCGTGGTGCCCTGGAAGTACGGATTCAAAAGTGGCAAGGCAATTGTGCGCATCCGCTTCAGCGACAGCCAGCCGCAAACCACGTGGGCCGAGATGTCTCCGCGCGAGTACGGCTTCTATGCGAACGTGAATCCGAATGTGGACCATCCTAGATGGAGTCAGGCTAAAGAACGACGCCTGGGCGAGTTCTTGAAACGTCCGACACTGATGTTCAACGGTTACGATCAGGTAGCGAGCCTGTACACCGGCATGGACTTGAAAAAGAATTTCTGAGCGAGCAAAAATACGTAGGGGCGGACGTGGTTCCAAGCAACTGGTTTCGGCATGATTCGCTGGTTCAAACCCGTGGTCTTTCTCGCTTGCCTGATCCCGCTAGCGCTTCTCGGATGGAAGGCTTATAGTGGCGCCCTCGGCGCAAATCCGATCGAAGTCATCACCCACGCAACCGGCGACTGGACGCTGCGCTTCTTACTCATCACATTAGCCATCACGCCCATTCGCAGGCTCACCGGCAAGCTTTGGCTGATCCGCTATCGCCGTATGTTTGGACTCTTTGCCTTTTTCTACGCCACGCTGCATTTCCTGACTTACATCTGGCTGGACAAGTTTTTTGATGTGCACGAGATGCTGCACGACATAGCCAAACGTCGGTTCATTACCGTCGGATTTGCTGGATTCGTTTTGTTAATCCCGCTGGCGCTGACTTCAACGAAGGGATGGATCCTCCGTCTCGGAGGGAAACGCTGGCAAGCGCTGCATCGTCTGATCTACTTCAGCGCGATCGCGGGAGTGATTCATTATTGGTGGCTGGTCAAGGCCGACATTCACAAGCCGCTGGAGTACGGAGCCATTCTCGCAGTGCTGCTGGGCTACCGCATCGCGGGATGGGCGGGCCCGAAGCTGTCTGCGAACAAAGCAAAGTCTCTCCGCGAGCCCCGGTTCGAGGTTCGACAAGGATGAGACAAAGCAGTCTCGTGATATTGGGAACTCGTCCGATCAGCTTTGAACCGAGGCACCCTACTTGAACTGCACATGCAGCTGGCGCAGTCCGACCTGGCCGGCGGCCGAGCCAGCGTTCAAGACGACGATGCGTACCATGTAATCGCCGTTGGCCCCCGTGGGCAGGCCCTGCCAGCTACTCGAGTAGAGTCCGTTCGGCGTGGTCACAGGAACTTCTCCGGACAGCGGGAACCAGTTCGTCCCGTCAGGCGTGTACTCGGCTTGAGCGTAGCTGCCGCTCGGTAGAGCCGATGGCCCGATCGTGGCAATGCAACGGACTGAGATCGCATTGGTCATGTCAATTTGATTGCGATCGGATGTGCCTGCGACTTCAACTGTACCCACGCCCGCCTTGTATCCGGTTCCATAATAGAAGCTGTAATCGGACGGAGCGGCCATGGTTCCAGCTGGGCCTTGTGGGCCAGCCGGACCCTGCACTCCAGCGACTCCCGCAGCTCCAACCGCTCCGGCGGGGCCAATGGGTCCTATCGCGCCCGCTGCTCCTGCCGCTCCCACTGCTCCTTGCGCGCCAACCGCTCCGACGGCTCCGGTAAGTCCAATTAATCCTATCGCGCCGGTCGCTCCCGCGGCTCCCACGGCTCCTTGTGGACCAACCGGCCCCACTGCGCCTGTGAGTCCAACCGGACCTAATGCTCCCGTCGCTCCTGTGGCTCCGACTGCTCCGGTCAGACCAGTTGCTCCTTGTGGACC
>Ga0209010_1000025_pt1 | contig 91640 bp, 80 predicted proteins | sample BlaSpr_A8_OM1_O3_FD_187985 | JGI IMG/M metagenome (GOLD analysis project Ga0209010, IMG submission 187985) | Forest soil microbial communities from Thunder Bay, Ontario, Canada - Black Spruce, Ontario site 2_A8_OM1_O3 (SPAdes) (version 2) | ecosystem: Environmental > Terrestrial > Soil > Boreal...
CTGGAATCGTTGCTGCGCACCGCGATTGACGGCAAGAAATTGATCGATGCCGTGGACACTGAACTCCAGGAACTCGCGCACCGCGTTTTTCTGCAGGGAGGCCTGTTGGTTAACGTAGTCCACATGGCCCGCCGGAAGGCTGAACGCGAAAAGGCTATCCCGCGCGTGAAAGACGCGCTGGCTGAGATCGATTCTATCGGCGTTCAAGTCAAGGATCTCGATATCGGACTGCTCGACTTTCCCTGCAAAGTTGACGGCCACATTGTGCTGCTCTGCTGGAAGCTGGGAGAGTCTGGGATTCATTTCTGGCACGACACCAGCGAAGGCTTCGCCGGCCGCAAGCCAATTGACGAGAAGATCAGCAAAGCGAAGAGAAGCAATTAGCAATTAGCCAACCAAGTTTCTTGCCGCTCCCGTTGCGCTGGCTAATTGCTAAGTGCATCCTAGGGCTGTCCTCCCGCATTCCACTTCGGTTGAAAGTCGGAATTCACCAACCACTCCAATGGCGCCAAGAGCGATCCAATCGCTGCGTCCATATGTTTGAGATCTAGATGAGCCAGATCGTCGCTGGGCTGGTGATAGTCCTTGTGCAAGCCATAGCTTGATATGGTCTGCGCCACCACGCCTTCTTGTGCCAAAACAAAATTATCGGAGCGCGTAAAGAAGTTCTCTCCTGGATGCGGATCGGCCACCAGCTTCGCACCGTGCGCGACCAGCGCAGAGCCAAGATTCGACCGCTCCCATCCCGTTAGCCAAAGAGTGTCGCCTTTGACTGCGGGATCGGGCCTGCCAATCATTTCGAATTCCAGGTTGGCAGCAATCCGTTTCAGCGGCACGGGGGGATGCGCGCGGAAATATGCGGACCCAAGCCCGCCCAGCTCTTCGCTGCCAAATAAGGCAAAGATGACGGTCCGCCGTGGGTGCGGCCCTCGGCCGAGCACGCGCGCGAGTTCCAAAACAGCAGTGACGCCCGATGCGTCATCGTCCGCGCCGTTGTAGATATTGTCTCCGTTCACCGGAGTTCCGATCCCCAACGCGTCCAAGTGAGCCGAAAACAAAATTGCCGCGCCTTGCAGCGATGAATCGCGACCGTGCAATATGCCGATCACATTCCATGTGAAACTTTGTTCTTCCGACGACTGTGTTTTGCCAGCTTTCTGCCCGATCGCCGCACGTTGAATGTAGCCGCCGTGGTCGTCGGCCGGTTCAATGCCGTATTGCCGGAATCGCGACGCCACGTAGGTCGCGGCCACGAATTCGTCGTGAGTGCCGCTGCCCCGTCCCCGCATCGCGTCGGAGGCAAGAAATTCTTCGTGCGCACGAATGCAGGGGACACAAACTTTGGACGCAATGCTAGCCTGGACGGGAAGGTGTGGCTTTCGATCGGGGAGCGACGGAGCAGCCTGCGCGGCGGCCCTGGGCAACAACAAAATACAAAGCACGAACCAGGGCAAGGGAACGAATTGCTTTCGCATATGAGGGCTTGTCGAGTTTACAAGGTTTTACTTTCCTTTACGGATTCTTTACCTGTGATTGGCGGCGTGGCCGGTACCATATATTGAGCGCAACTCTCTTGAATCGGTTCTTAACGTTGGTCTGTCAGATTACCCTCCTCGTGTGCCCACCCATGCTGCTGGCCCAGCGTGGAGGGCATGGCACGAGTGCCGGGAACCCTTCGATGGGTGCGCCCAACCCAACGCCCAACAACAGCGACATAAACGATTTCAATCGCGCGGTAGCGCTCCAGGCCACTCCAGAGCAAACCGCCCGGTTCCGGCAATTGACGAAAAGCACAGAAGCCGCCAGAAAAGAGGCGCAGAGTCTCATCCAGCTTTCTGAGAATGCAACTAAGTCGGATTCGTCCCGCTACTCGAACTTGAACGATGCCGTGGACGAGGCGCGAAGTAACAACCAGCAATTTATGAGAAGCTTCTCCACCTCGCAGCAGTCAGGATTAAAGCCTCAGACCAAGAAGCTCACTAAAGCAGACGTGGATGTGTCCAAGCAGAGCAAAGCTCTAGCTCACGAGCTGGAGCGGTCAGCCATCGACAACACTAGAATCGCCAGCGTCGTGGAAAACCTCGACAAGGCACTGAGTGGCTTTCAAGCCGTGCAGATCGATATCGGAAAAGAAATGGGAATTCCGTCCGAAGAGCACCTGCAATGACTACCATGCTGAGTATGCGACGCCATTTCAGCCTGGAATTCGCACTCGTCTCCCTCTTCTTGGTCAATTCGTCTGCGCAAAGTCAGGATACGCATGCTCAGGCCGCAAACGGCCAGGGTGTGGCGACGATGTCGGTTGACGTCAAAGTGGTTACGCTTCCCGTCACTGTTCGTGACAAAAAAGGCCAGATCGTTCGCAATTTGACCAAGGACGATTTCGATCTTCAGGAAGACGGGCGTCCGCAAGTGATCAAATATTTTACCCAGGACACGAACCTGCCTCTTACCCTTGGCTTGCTCGTTGATACCAGCCTAAGTCAGCGAAATGTTCTTGACCAGGAGCGAAGCGCCAGCAAAGTCTTTCTCGACCAGATGCTCACGAACGCGAAGGACAAGGCATTTCTCATTCATTTCGACCGGGAGGTCGAACTGCTTCAGGATCTAACGTCATCCCATGACAAACTGGAGGCCGCGCTACAGTTGCTGAATACTCCACAACTTGAGCGCGCCGGCGGGTCATCCGACCCTCAATCCTCCGACCCTCAGTCTGCTCCAGGTTCGCAGCCGCGGGCGAGCCGGGGAGGAGGCACTTTGCTTTACGATGCGATCTTCCTAGCCTCTAACGAACTCATGAAAAAGCAGCAGGGTCGCAGGGCGCTGATTGTTCTTTCCGACGGAGATGACCGGGGCAGCAGGGAGTCGCTGCAAAGCGCTATCGAAGCGGCCCAGCGCGCCGATACCGTGGTTTACTCCATCCTGTTTGCCGATAAACACGAAAACAGCAACGGATTCGGTGGCCCCGGCAGTGGCAGGTCACACATCGGCTTCCCCGGCGGCGGCTATCCCGGTGGGGGATGGCCGGGCGGCGGCGGAGGAGGAGGGCGCGGCGGCGGACGAAGTCCCCAAGAACCTCGCGTGGACGGAAAGAAAATCCTGGATCAGATTTCAAGGGAAACAGGCGGCCGTCTCTACGAGGTTTCCAAAAAGCAGGCGATCGACCAAATTTACGACAGCATTGCCGAGGAACTGCGGACGCAATACAACTTGGGCTACACGCCCGATAAGAGCAACGCTGAAACGGGTTATCACAAGATCAGCTTGGCGGCCAAACAAAAGGATTATGTTGTCCAAACGCGGGACGGATATTACGCGGAACAGAAGACAGCACTTAGCAATTAGCACTCAGCACTTAGCCAGTGGATTTTTGGCCGGTCGTCCCAGCTCCCGCAGGGACTGAATGCTGAGTGCAAAGTGCTGCCCTGCTAAATTTAGTCCGCAACTCTTACCGGGCATTGGCGTTCTTTAGTTTGGCGCGACGTAACAGGACAGGTACTGCCGTGTATGAGGGCATACGCTGGCGGGAATGTTCTCTGCTACAATTTATTAGCGCCACGGGCGGCGCCGTCGCAATGCGCGGCTCCCCGGGAGCTTTCCTAACATGCTGAGCAGTAAGAAGAAACTTCAACTCGTGGCTGCATTTGCGACCCTCTTCTTGTTTGCCTTGGGAATCGGCTGCAGCGGCTTTTTTGTTGACCCCGTTTTGACCTCCATCGCCGTTGGTCCGACGGCGACCATCAACCAGGGCGCGACCGTGCAGGAGAGTGCCGTCGGAACCTACAACGACGGGTCCACAAAAACTTTGGGTTCGGGCGTGCAATGGAGCAGCAGCACGAGCACAGTGGCGAGCGTAACCAACTCAGGACTCGTGACCGGCGCTTCGCCGGGCAGCGCAACCATCACGGCGGCCTATCAAACGACAAGCGGCACTTCGAGCATCACAGTGAGTCTCGGAAACGTGACAGCTCTCAAAATCACTCCCCAGAGCGGCACTGTCACGGTCAATGGGACTTCAGCTCCTTACTTCGCCAATGCAACTGTGGCCGGAGACAGTACCCCGGTCGACGTTTCCCCCACCGCGACCTGGAGCACGAGCGACCCAACGAATATCACGATCAACGTCCCAACAACTACTGGGGTAGGGGTGACGTTCACGGCAGGGTCAGCCACACCGCCGGAGACAGTTACGATTACGGCAACTTATGCCAGTACCACGACGTTGACTGCAACGGCAACGCTCACAGTGAATTAATAAACGCGCCACATGTCTGACATCCGCTGTATCGGCATTTGTACGGGAGGCGGAGACGCTCCTGGCCTGAATGCGGTCATCCGTGCGGCTGTCAAGTCCGCGATTCTCAAGCACCACTGGCAGGTCATGGGCATTCCCGATGGCTTCGATGGCCTGATCTGGCCGGAGAAGTCGCGCCCGCTCACGCTCAAGGATGTGAGCGGAATTCTGCCCCGCGGCGGCACAATTCTTGGGACCACGAATCGCGGCAATCCATTCCACTACTGCACCATCGAGAATGGCGTGGAAGTCATCCGCGACATTTCTGATGAAGTCATCGCCAACTCACACCAGTTGGGAATCGATGCCGTGATCAGCATCGGCGGAGACGGTTCGCAGAAAATCGCTCTCGAGCTTTTCAAGAAGGGCATGAACATCGTAGGCGTGCCCAAGACCATCGATAATGATCTCTCCGCCACCGAGGTCACGTTCGGTTTCGACACGGCGCTCGTGACCGCGACCGACGCCGTCGACAAGATCCACACCACGGCCGAGTCACACCATCGCATTATGGTTGTTGAGGTCATGGGGCGAGACGCAGGCTGGATCGCGCTGCAAGCGGGGATTGCCGGAGGCGCTCACGTCATCCTGATCCCTGAGATTCCGTTCAGCATTCACAAAATCTGCGAGCACGTAGCCGTGCGCGAATCCTACGGAAAGCATTTCACGATTATCGTAGTGGCGGAAGGCATCAAGCTGCCCCAGGAGTGGCAAGAGCATCGGCGAACCGGTTCCGTTGGCAATCGGATCGGCGATTCGGTTGCGCGCGGTACGAAGAAGGATGTGCGGGTCAGTGTCTTGGGCCACATCCAGCGCGGCGGTTCGCCAACTCCATTCGATCGCATCCTGGCCACCCGTTTCGGTGTGGCCGCCGTCGACCTGATCGCCGAGGGCGGTTTCGGCAAGATGGTTTGCTTGCACAATACTCGAATTGAAGCGGTGGATATTGACCACGCCGTTGGTCAATTGAAGACCGTGGACCCTCATGGGCAAATCGTAAACACGGCCCGCTCGATAGGGATTAGCTTCGGCGACTGAGAGTCCGTTATCGATTTTTCCAGAGCACAACTCCGCGTTCTCTGCGGAATTCCTCAGCGCTGTCTGCATTTTAGGATTTTGGTCGAAACCCTGCGCTATATTGTTTTGTGGTCTCTGTGAAAACGAGTTGGCGTTTTCTGCTGCCGCTGCTGTCGTTGCTGCCGGCTCTTCTGCTCTCCGGTTGCGGTCGCGGACGAGGCCGGGTGCAGGAGATCGCTTACGTCTCCGCCCCGCAAGCGATTCTTCGCGACCGTGTTTCCGCGGTCTTCAGCAAGACGGGCACAGTGAAGAACGGTGATCGCGTCCAGGTTCTCGAACGCGAACGACATTTTGTCCGCGTGCGCACCGCCAGCGGGGCGGAAGGCTGGATCGAACAGCGTTCGCTGGTTCCGGAGTCGGTTTACGACGGTTTTCAGAAGCTGTCGCAACAGGCCCAGAGCGATCCAATCCAAGCCATTGGTACGACGCGCAACGACACAAACATTCACCTCGAGCCCGGCCGCGAAACTGAGCATCTTTATCAGCTGAACCAGGGATCGAAAGTCTCCATCCTGCGGCGCGCCACTGCCGAAAAGACGGTGCCCGGCGGGATGGCGAAGCCAGCGAGCTCGAAGAACGAATCAGCCAAGCCAGTGACGCCGCTGATGGAGGACTGGTGGCTCATCCGTGACCCCGACAGCCGCGTGGGCTGGGTACTGGCGCGATTCGTCGACCTGGATGTGCCTCTGGAGATTGCAGAGTACGCCGAAGGCCAGCGGATTGTGGCATTCTTTGTGTTAAATCAAGTCGCTGACGGAGACAAAAAGGTTCCTCAATACCTGGTCGTGCTCACCGAACCCAAGGATGGCCTACCCTTCGACTACAACCAAATCCGTGTCTTCACCTGGAATGTCAGAAAGCATCGCTATGAAACCGCCTATCGCGAGCACAATCTGAACGGGTTCTTGCCGGTGACAGTTTCGCAGGAAAATTTCGACAAAGAAGGCGCTCTGCCAGTCTTTGTACTACGAGTGAAAGACGACGATGGCAACGTCAGCGAGCGAAAGTACAAGATGAATACGCCAATTGTGCGTCGCGTCCTGGCGCCGGGAGAAGCAAAGGAAGTTTCGACGCCGAGGAAGAAGACGCGGCATCACTAGGGTCCGTTTGCGAATTTCAAAGCGCATGACGCCCTACGAGTAGAACTCCGCAATACTCTCCACGACGCGTTCCTGTTCAGCATCCGTCAGTTCCGGAAACATGGGGAGAGCCAGCACTTCGGCGGCTGCGCGTTCTGATTCCGGCAAATCTCCAGCACTGTAACCCAAATAAGCGAAGCAGGGTTGCAGATGCAGCGGGATGGGATAGTAGACCTCGCTACCGATTTTCCGATCGCTAAGAAACTTGCGCAGCTCATCGCGGCGATGGACCCGGATCACGTATTGATGGAAGACGTGAAATGCATGCGGAGAAGTCTGCAGCGGCTTGACTTGGGAGTCGCTTCCTTTCGACGCAAGCCCCGCATCGGCCAACAAACGATCGTAAGTAGCGGCGCGGTGCCGGCGCTGCTGGTTCCAAGCCTCGATATTCGCCAACTTGACGCGGAGAATGGCGGCCTGGATCGCATCCATGCGGCAGTTCCAGCCGATCTCTTCGTGATGGTAGCGCCGCGAACTGCCGTGATTGCGCAGGTTCCGCATGTGCTCAGCCAAATTCAAATCGCACGTGGTGACCAGTCCTGCGTCACCATACGCGCTCAGATTCTTAGTGGGATAAAAACTGAATGCCGCTGCCGCGCTTAATGATCCAGCTCTCCGATCCCGCCATTTTGCTCCAATGGCCTGCGCCGCATCTTCAATGATAGACAGATGAAATTGATCGGCGATTGACTGCAACCCATCCATGTCAGCGCATTGGCCGTAAAGATGCACGGGCAGCAAGGCTCGAACTTTATACGATCCTCCCGCTCGAAGGCGAGCTTCAACGAGCTCCGGATTCAGATTCAGCGTGCCAGCATCTACATCGATGAATACTGGCCTCGCTCCCGCGCGCACAATGGCGCTAGCCGAGGCAAAGAAGCTGAAGGCGGTTGTGATTACTGCGTCTCCGGCTTGGACTCCCGCAGCCACCAACGCGAGCCAGAGCGCGTCCGTACCTGAGGCGCAGCCCACAGCCGCGCTGCCGCCCGTGAATGCCGCTATTTCGCGCTCCAGGGCTTCGACCTCCGCACCTAATACGAATTGCTGGGACGCGCAGACCCGCTCCACTGCAGCCAGGACTTCTTCGCGAATCTGCTGATATTGCCGATGCAGGTCGAGTAAAGGGACGGGGTCAAACTTTCTTGCCAGAGATGGGGCCGCGCGCGGCTTTGCTGTGGAAGACTGAGTCACGGGAAAGAGCGATTCTAACACTTAGCCGTCAGGTGTCAGCTATCAGCCTTCAGCAGACCGATGTGCGGCAGAGCCGGGAGTGACGTTTTATCGTCGAGGGCCTCGCGCCATTGGCCGAGTGATTTAAGCAAGGCGGTCAGTTCAATTCCCCCGAAACTTCCCGCCGGCTGGGAGAGATTCTTTATGGCGCGCTCCAATACCGACCGCATGCCTACGCGGTTTCCCGTGGAATAGTGATGGAAGGCCACGGCGACCTGGATCAGTCCTTGAAGAAACTTTTTGTTTTCTGGCGGTGCGGCGCGCCAGATGTCTTCGAGTGCCTCGTGGGCGTCGAAGAATTCCGCGTTGTTGAACAGGCTAATTCCCTGCAGATACTTTTCGGAATGCACACTTCATTCTGGCACAGCACGAGGGAGACATAGCGAGCTACGTCTCTACGAATCGACCAAGCTTGGCAATCCCTCCTAGCGCCCGAAAACCCCGTAGTGCGAACTGGTAGCCATGAAGAACAGCAACGGCACCGATAGGAAGAAATTGGTTCGTGACGCCAGGAACGCCTGACGGGCCAGGACTGCTGCGTCGGCCGGCGGCGTTCCCGCCAGAGTTCCGCGAATGATTTTCTTTTGGTTAGGCCAAATAATGCCCCAAACGTTGAACAACATAATGATGCCAAAGCCGCCGCCAACCCCGATCGATAGCACGTGATTATCGTCCTGACCTACCGGTGTGTAGTTCACAAACAGCCATGCCCCGACGATGGCGACCACGGCGACGATGACTCCGAGAACGTATCCAGTGGGCGCCTGCTTGATCACGGCAAAGAGGATTGCCCAACCAGCAATCCAGATGAGCAGGAATAGGCCAATGGTGCTCAACGGGCTGACTCCCATTAGCTTAGCGTCAGCTCCAACGTAGATTTCTCCCCAGTACCAGAAGCCAACGAAAACCGTGATCAGCGAACTCCAGCGGAACCAGTTCAGAGCGGGGAGCGTCATATACTGAAAGACCTTTGGCTTCATGGCCGCGTCCACCTGTTTCATGAATGGAACGTTGACCAGATTGAAAAAGTAGAGCAATCCGACCCAGGTGATGCCGGCGATGAAGTGAAACCACCGAAGAATCAGCGCCAGTGCTTCCTTGCCAGTGTGGGTGGGCGCCACCCACGAAGCCGCCAAAGTAATCATCGATTGCATCGATATTCCTCCACTGCCGGCGCCGGGCACAGCTCAGGAACCCACGCTGATGGCCGACGCGCCAGCGATTTACGAGTGTGAATTCGCGCAGCAGACGTGCGCTGCCGAAGATTGAAACCGATTTCTTGTTCCCCGCTTTGCTTTCAGCGCACGAATGGTTTCACTTTGTTGTGTTTATGTCAACCAGCGCGGTAGGGCAGATATAAACCGCTGGCTTGAAAAGTAGCTGGCCAGGCCGTATTGTACGAGAGTTGCTTTGGGTGCGTGGGCGGAGCGGATGGGCGCTTACGCATCCTGAGCGTTCCCCCATGTTCCCCGAAGCTGCTTTTTTGCGGCCCGAGGAACCGAACGTGTGCAGTGCAGAAAGCTTTCGCGGTCGAGAAAGCTAAGGAGATCGGCATGGATAACAAGCCGGCGCAGAACATTCAGGACACCTTCCTCAACACCGCCCGCAAAGAAAGATTGAATATCACCATCTACCTGTTGAGCGGCGTCAAGCTCACGGGACGCATCCGTTCCTTCGACAAGTATTCTGTCGTGCTTGAGACCAATAATCAGGAGCAGTTGATCTTCAAGCACGCGATTTCGACGGTAGCAATGGGAAGGGTGGCCCATGCCCATGGCGATAAACCTGCCATGGTTCCGGCACCGCCAAGCCCAGCTACCGATCCTGGTCCGGCACCCAGCGCGTCCGGAACGGACGGATAAGGCAGCCAATCTTTGCGCAGTTCAGAGTCCAGAGTGTCAGATAAGAAGGAGAGCCCACGGCGCGTCTCGATTTCGACGGCTAACGATCGTGGTCCGACGGAGCGCGCCTTTTTGGTAGGGATCGACTACCGCATGCGCTCGCGTGCGGGGTCGGCCGCCAAAAAAGCGAAGGGGTCGCTGACCAGCGGCGCGCAGGCGGCGCGAGACAGCGCCAGCGGTGTGTCCGGAGCATCCAAGGCTCCTCCGGTTCCTGAGTTCAGTGCCGAAGAATCTTTAGACGAGCTGCGCTCTTTGGCAACCAGCGCTGGGGCGCAAATTGCCGGCGAATTCCTGCAGCGCCGCGACAAGCCTGATCCAGCCACGCTGATTGGCAAAGGCAAACTAGAAGAGATCGCCGGCGCCGCAGCCTCAGTCTCTGCCGATCTTCTTTTGTTCGATCATGACCTGACTGCGTCCCAACAACGCAACATCGAGAAGGTCGTTAAAACGCGGGTGATTGATCGCACTCAACTCATCCTCGATATTTTCGCCAAGCACGCTCGCACCCGTGAAGGTCAGTTGCAGGTGGAACTCGCACAGCTCGAGTACATGCTGCCACGGCTGGGAGGCCGCGGAATTGAGATGTCGCAACTCGGAGGCGGAATCGGCACACGCGGTCCGGGTGAAACCCAACTCGAAACCGACCGGCGGAAAATCTACCGGCGAATTCGCCACGTTAAGGAACAAATAGAAAGCGTCCGGCGCATTCGGGCGCAACAGCGCCAACGCCGCGAATCGGTTCCGGTGGCGCTGATCGCTTTGGTCGGCTACACCAACGCAGGAAAGTCCACATTATTCAACGCGCTAACCCAGGCGGCTGTGCTCGAATCGCCAAGAATGTTCGCGACTTTGGATCCAACGATTCGCGGGGTTACGCTGCCTTCTCGTCGCCAGGTATTGCTGTCTGACACTGTGGGCTTTATTCGTAACCTGCCGCACACGCTAGTTTCCGCCTTTCGAGCGACGCTTGAGGAGGTGCAGCGGGCAGAACTGATTTTGCAAGTTTCCGATGCCAGCAGCCCGCTTTCGGCCGAGCAGGACGTGCAAGTGGAAAAAGTGCTGAAGGAGTTGGAAGCGGATGCGAAGCCGCGGCTGCGAGTGATGAACAAGATTGACCTGCTGCCTCCCCGCCAGCGCGATAGTTTGCGGGACGACGCCAAGGCGATTCATGTCTCCGCGGCAAAAGGCGCCGGCATGCGCACGCTCCTGGACCGCATTGACCAGCTGCTGCAAGCGGACGCCCTAAGCCGCGTACATTTGCGGGTACCGCAGAAAGAAGGAAAGACGCTGGCGATGCTGGAAGCGCGAGCCCGAATTTATTCGCGGAAGTACAAAGACGGGTTAGTAGAGTTGGACGTCGAGGCGCCCGAGTCAGTGATGAGAAAAGTGAGGGAGTTTGTTTTGGATGCAGACGTCCGGCCCGTCAGAATCTCAGGAGAGCCCGTCTCGGAGACGATCAAGCGCGAAAGACGATGAGCCTTCTGCCACCACAATTTAAATGGGCCGGCAACCAAGAAGCGGTGACAGTCCTTGGCTATCGGCCCACTCGATCCTGAATTGGATCGGAGGTGATACTTCCATGCTAGACTCGCTATCCCAGAAGTCAAGCATTCTTTACTGAATTTCACGAAAAGGCTTGACAATCGTCCAAAAATACGCTCCACGGCGCTACTTTGTCTGGTTCCGGGACAGTTCCCGCGTTGACACTAAGCCTTGCAGGATGTTAGGTTTGATGGTTTCTTAAGCCCTCTTTCGCTCGGGATTCTTATCAAGCACAAGATTTTTATCAAACTCAAGACATGGACCAGACACTCAAGCAAGTAGGGGAATTACTGCTCGGATCCATACCAACCATTGTGTTCATGGTTCTGCTGTATGCGATCTACACGGCGCTGGTTCACAAGCCGTTGGTGAAAGTGCTAGCCGAGCGGCGCAGCAAAACTGAAGGAGCTGTCGAGAAAGCACGCGCCGATATCGCCGCCGCCGAAGCGCGAACTGCGGAATATGAACAGCGCTTGCGCGAATCTCGCGTGGCGGTTTTCAAGAATCAGGAAGCACTTCGGCAGCAGGCGTTGCAGGCACGCGAGGCGGCCTTGGCTGAGGTGCGGAAGAAAGCGCAGGCCCAAGTTGAAGAGGCGCGAGCTGCCATCGAGAAAGATAAAGCTGCAGCGCAAACTGGTCTGCAGGCGGAGAGTGGGAAGCTGGCCGCCGAAATCATCCGGATCGTTTTGCGGCCGGGAGCGGTTCCCGCAGGTGGCGGCCAATGAAACCAATGCGCACGCTGAGAAATCTACGAACCGCTGACCGCCGGCCGAAGCTCCCGCTGCTTTTTGCAGTCGTCGCATTCCTAATGTTGAGTTGCTTCGCTTTGTCGGGACAGGCCGCGACACGGCGATCGAAACTGACGGCGATGTCCTATCAGCAGTCCAGCGCGTCATCGAACGAGGTTTCGCTAAGCCAGCAACTGGTGAAAGAAACGCGTGAGGCCGCGGGCGAGGACGATGCATCCCAGTTCAAGCACTCACCAGCGGTCCGACTTATTGCGAAACTCACGGGCCTCAACTTGGAGCACGCGTACTGGGTCTGCGTGCTGCTGAACTTTGTGGTTATTGCCGCTGCCATTTCCTGGCTCTCGAAGAAAAACCTGCCGGGACTGTTCCGTAACCGCACGGCTTCGATCCAAAAGGCAATGGAAGAGGCGCGCAAAGCCAGCCAAGAAGCCAATCGGCGGCTCGCGGAAATTGAGGCACGGCTCTCCAAACTCGATGTGGAGATTGGCGGGATGCGCGCCGCAGCGGAGAAAGAAGCCGCAGCCGAAGAACAAAGAATCAAAACTGCCGCAGCCGAAGACGCCCGCAAAATCGTTGAGTCAGCAGAACAAGAAATCGCGGCGGCAGCCAAGTCAGCGCGTCGCGAACTGAAAGCGTTCGCGGCTGAACTAGCGGTATCGCTGGCGACCAAGCAGATCCGTGTCGATCCCGCTACTGATCAGGCGCTGTTGCGCGATTTTGCCCAGCAACTCTCGGCCAACGGCAGCGAGAAGCGGAAGGATGGACGATAACTCGTGGCTTCCGTGACCAACACGTACGCTCGCGCCTTCGCTGACGCTCTCTTCGACGGTCATCTTGATCCTGACAAGACTTTGCGAGAGGCTCAAGCCGTCGCCGAATTGGTCGCCGGAAGCAAGGAACTGCGGGCGGTTTGGGAAGCGCCGTCGATCACGGCAGAGCAGAAGCGCGCCGTGCTGGATGCAATTGTTGTGCGCCAGGGAATCTCACGGACCGTGCGAAATTTCGTCGCCGTACTGATCGATCATCGACGCATAAGTTTCCTCGGACCAATCGTGAAACAATTTGAACGGGAACTGAATCAGCGCATGGGATTCACCGAAGCGGAGATCACGAGCGCCCGCGACCTCAACCAGACCGACCGACAAACCCTTGAAGTCCAGATGGAAAAGCTGACCGGGAAAAAAATTCGAGCACGGTACTCGCGCGATGAGTCCATCCTCGGCGGTGCCATCGTGAAGATCGGCAGCACCATTTATGACGGCTCAGTGAAAGGACAGTTGGGAAGGATAAAAGAAGCTATTAGCTCCTAGCCGCTAGCTTCTGGCTTAGAGCCAGTGAGGTGTGGTGTAGCGGCACGGGGCGCGAAGAAAAGCTAAGAGCTAGAAGCCAGGAGCTAGAAGCTGACCCTATGGCACAAATCAAAGCAAACGAGATCACGCAGCTGATCCGGCAACAAATCGAGAACTACGAATCCAAGATTGCCGTGGACGAAGTCGGCACGATCGTAACCTTAGGTGACGGCATTGCCCGCGTCTACGGTCTCGACAAGGTCATGGCCGGGGAATTGCTTGCCTTCCCCCACGACGTTGCCGGCATTGCCATGAACCTGGAAGAGGATCAGGTCGGCGTCGTGATTCTTGGCGATTACACCGAGATCAAGGAAGGCGACGAGGTCAAGCGTACAGGACGCATCATGAGCGTACCGGTCGGCGACGCCTTGATTGGCCGCGTCGTGAATTCGCTGGGGCAGCCCATCGATGATAAAGGGCCAATCGCCACTGACAAATTCATCGCCTTGGAACGGCTGGCGCCAGGAGTCATTGACCGTCAACCGGTGCGCGAGCCCATGGCCACTGGGTTGAAAGCCATCGACAGCATGATTCCGATTGGCCGAGGCCAGCGCGAGTTGATCATTGGCGACCGTCAAACCGGCAAGACGGCCGTCGCCCTCGATACCATCATCAACAACAAAGGCAACAATCTCATTTGCATTTACAACGCCATCGGACAGAAGCGGTCTTCGATCGCCCAGGTGGTGAAAATCCTGACCGACTACGGCGCAATGGATTACACCATCGTCGTGGCGGCGTCGGCTTCCGAACCCGCACCCATGCAATACATCTCCCCTTACGCGGCCTGTGCAATGGGCGAATATTTTCGCGATAACGGCAAGCACGCCCTGGTTATTTATGACGACCTGTCAAAGCATGCCGCGTCGTATCGCGAAATCTCTTTGTTGTTGCGGCGTCCGCCGGGCCGCGAAGCTTACCCCGGAGACGTTTTCTATCTGCACTCGCGCTTGCTGGAGCGCGCGGCGAAAGTAAGTGACAAGAAAGGCGGAGGGTCACTTACGGCGTTGCCAATTATTGAAACTCAGGCGGGCGACGTTTCTGCGTACATCCCGACCAATGTCATCTCAATCACCGATGGGCAAATCTTTCTGGAGACTGACTTGTTCAATAGCGGCGTGCGGCCAGCCGTTAACGTGGGTATTTCGGTAAGCCGCGTAGGCGGCAGTGCTCAGATTAAAGCGATGCGGCAGGTCGCTGGGAGTATGAAGCTCGATCTCGCGCAGTATCGCGAACTCGCCGCCTTTGCGCAGTTCGGCAGCGACCTCGACAAAGCCACGCAGAATCAGCTCAATCGCGGACAGCGCCTGGTTGAAGTCCTCAAGCAAAAGCAGTTCTCGCCGTTGCCGTTCTCCAAACAGATTCTGATCATCTTTGCGGGCACAAACGGGTTTCTCGACGACCTCCCGGTAGATCAGGTACGGGATTTCGAAGCTGAGCTCTACAAGTATGTAGACGCAACCAATCCCGGCCTGCTGCGCACGATCATGGAGAAAAAGGTTCTCGACGACAACTTGAAAGCCGAGATGACCAAGACGATCAAGGAATGCAAAGAAACTTTCGTAACGGAAAGACAAGCAGTAACAAAGTAAGCTTCTGGCTGCTAGCTTCTAGCTAGAAGCTAGCAGCCAGAAGCGAAGTGCCGACGACGCACTACCAACACTGGTGCAATGGCAAACATTCTCGATATTCGGCGCCGGATCCGCAGTGTGACCAACACGCGGCAGATCACCAAGGCCATGAAAATGGTTTCAGCGGCCAAGCTGCGTCGCGCCCAGGAACGCGCTTTAGCAGCGCGTCCCTATGCACAAATGTTGACCAACGTTTTGAAGTCGCTGGTGTCGCGGGCCGAAATCTACGATCCGGATACGGGTGAGCCAAAGCATCCACTGCTGGCAGAGCGCCCCGAGAAGAACGTGCTGCTGATCGTGGTCACCGGGGACAAAGGTCTAGCCGGCGCTTTCAACACCAACATTCTGAAAGCGGCGTCACGCTTCCTGCAATCGAAATCGGGTAAGAACATCGAAATCGAAGCGATCGGGCGCAAGGGCCGCGACTTCCTGCGCCGCCGATACGCGGTCGCTCCGCCGAGAACAGTCGATTCTCAGGAATCGCCGCGGATAACGCTGGTGGGCGAGCATGTTGGAGTGTTGGGCAAGGTTCAATACGACATGGCCTCTGAGCTGGCTCGGCGAGCGATTGATCGCTATTGCAAAGGTGAGATCGATTCGGTCTACATCCTCTTCAATGAATTCAAGTCAGTCATTTCGCAGCGGCTGGTCGTGGAGGAAGTGTTGCCGATCGAACAGATCGGCGAAGTCAGCATCGCCCAGGCCGAAGAGATGACTCAGAAAGAAAAAGAGCGAGCTCTCGAAGCAGCCAAAGGCGCGGGCGTTGGCATTCGTCCGGCGGATACGAGGGAGGCTGATGCGGCGGCTGCAAAGTTTGCTACCGCTCCGGTTGACTATATCTACGAGCAGCCCGCCGAAGCATTGTTTCAGTCGCTATTGCCGAAGTACGTAGTGATACAAGTTTTTCGTGCACTACTCGAATCGGTGGCAGCGGAACACGCGGCGCGTATGACCGCTATGGACGCAGCCACAAGCAACGCAACCGATATGATTGATTCGCTGACGTTGGCTATGAACCGTGCCCGTCAGGCGAAGATTACGAAAGAAATTATCGAGATCGTAAGCGGAGCAGCGGCCGCAGGCTAGCTCGCTGTGGAAACGTAGCTTGCTACGTCTGGTTGTCGCCGCTGAAACGTAGCAAGCTACGTTTCTACAGAGGAAAGAATCGAAATATGCCAGAAAATGTTGGACATGTGATTCAAGTCGCGGGCCCGGCCGTGGACGTGCAGTTTAGCGAAGCTAGCATGCCGCCGATCTATGAGGCGCTCCGCATTGTGAGCGACGGCTTTACTGTGCCCTCGCCGGTAAACGTCATCGTCGAAGTGCAGCAACACCTGGGCGAAGGCCGCGTTCGCTGCGTCGCCATGGAAGCTACTGAGGGCATGGTGCGAGGCATGAAAGCGATTGACCAGGGCGGACCGATTTCCGTGCCGGTGGGCCGTGGCACACTCGGGCGCGTCATGAACGTGATCGGTGAACCGGTGGACCAACTCGGTCCCATCGCCCACACGCAGACCATGCCAATCCATCGTCCGGCGCCGCTATTCGACGAACAAGCGACGACCGCCGAGATGTTCGAGACCGGCGTCAAGGTCATCGACCTCATTCAGCCATTCTTGAAAGGCGGCAAGATCGGTTTGTTCGGTGGTGCGGGTGTGGGCAAAACCGTCGTCATTATGGAGTTGATCAATAACGTCGCCAAGCAGCACGGCGGATTCTCCGTGTTCGCCGGAGTCGGCGAGCGTACCCGCGAAGGCAACGATCTGTGGCTCGAAATGACCGAGTCGGGCGTGATCAAGCCGGGAGATCCCGAGCATTCGAAAGCAGCCCTCATCTACGGACAGATGACGGAGCCGCCCGGAGCCCGTTTGCGTGTAGCTCTGACCGGACTCACCGTCGCCGAATACTTCCGCGACGTCGAAGGCGCTGACACGCTGCTGTTCATCGACAACATCTTCCGCTTCACGCAAGCAGGCTCCGAAGTGTCAGCCCTCCTGGGCCGCATGCCCAGTGCCGTGGGCTACCAGCCTAATCTTGCGACTGAGATGGGCGAACTGCAGGAACGAATTACTTCAACGAAGAAGGGATCGGTTACCTCGGTGCAGGCGATTTACGTTCCTGCTGACGACTTGACCGATCCGGCGCCAGCGACCACGTTTGCTCACTTGGACGCGACCACGGTACTTTCGCGCGCGTTGACGGAGATTGGAATTTATCCCGCCGTCGATCCATTGGCTTCGACCTCTCGCATTCTCGATCCTCGGATCGTGGGCCAGGAACATTACGACGTGGCGCAGGCGGTGAAGAAGACGTTGCAGAGTTACAAAGATCTACAAGACATCATCGCAATTCTGGGTATCGACGAACTGAGCGAAGATCAGAAGCTGACGGTGGCGCGAGCCCGTAAGATTCAACGATTCCTCTCGCAGCCGTTCCACGTAGCCGAACAGTTTACAGGCGCGCCCGGCCGCTACGTCAAAGTCGCAGACACGGTGAAGGGCTTCAAGGAAATCAACGAAGGCAAGTACGATGACATTCCAGAACAGGCGTTTTATATGAAGGGCCAGATTAGCGAAGTGCTGGAAGCGGCGGAGAAATTGAAGGCAGTAGCGTAAGAACAGGCTTTAGGCGCTACGCATATCCTGGAGCCTAAAGCCCGAAGCCCTGATTTTATGTCCGACACTTTCCAACTCGAGATTGTCACTCCGGAGAAGACGGTTGTCCACGATGTGGCGGAGGAGATGCAGATTCCCGGTAAAGACGGGTATCTGGGCATTCTGCCGGGACACGCCCCGCTGATCACCGAGCTCGCCGTCGGCGAGATCACTTATCGCAAAGACAATTACACTCACCGCCTGTCGGTAGCTTGGGGATTCGCGGAGGTGCTGGCGGATAAGGTAACAATTCTGGCTGAGACCGCGGAGCGCGCCGAAGAGATTGATGCGAGACGCGCCCGGGAAGCCAAAAAACGTGCGGAATCACACCTCCCCACCTGTAACACTGAAGAAGATTTCAAGCGAACCGCCGGCGATCTGAAGCGCGCCGAGACCAGGCTGGAAGTGGCGGAAAAGAAGCAGGCATGACCGAATGACAGTTCGGTCTTAATCGAATCAAGGCATCGTGTGGCACTCCTGTGCCAGAGCACGGCACGGGTGGGCCATTACGAAGGGAGCCTGTTCAGAGATAAGTTCATTCCTAACGGACGGCGAGGGCTGCGGTGACAAGGTTCTTCACGGAACGCTGGTCTTTGTTCTCGTCGTCCGACTCAGGAATTGCGATGACCCAAACCGTGGTGCGCTGTCCCTATTGCGTTCTTGGCCTCCAGTTCAGGCCCATGGTGCCCCATGTGGATGGACGGTTTGTTTGCGATATGTGTGGCCATGCTTCCGCTTCGGGCAGTACGACTTTCAAATGTTCTTGCCGTCGATGCGGAGAGTTGCAATCGTCGCGCACCCACAGGGACATCAGTCCCATTCTCAAAATCAAGAATATCGCCAGTTGAAGGGCGTGACATTCTATCCGTTCGCCCTTGCCACCAGCAAAATCGCAAAGCAATAGAAGACAAACATAAGGCCCAGATAAAACTTGGCGCGACTTCCGGCGCCTGCGAACTCCTTCCACGCCAACACTCCCCATAACGCAGCCACCATCGGTGCGGACTGGCCAATCGCGTAGGAAATCGCCACGCCGGTGAAGTTCGCGGCCACAAGATTGAAGACCATCCCTGTGCCCCAAATCACACCGCCGAGCAATCCTAGCAGGTGTCCAGAAACCGGGCCACGAAAGAATCCGCTGAAATTCACCGGCTCACCGACCAGCGGCTTCCGCATGAAATAAACATTCCAAATGCAACAAGAAAGCAGCGCGCCAAGAGTTAGAAACACGGCAACGCTGTACGGCCCAAGAGTATTGCCCTGGGTCATCGCATGGGCTACGAATGGCGCCCACAGGCCCATCAAGACTCCAGAAACGATGCAGACGATAATGCTTTTTTTCGACGTGGAGCGCCCCGCGCTAGCCAAACTCCCGTAGGCTTTGCCGTCCATGATTACAGCAATGACGGCGCAACCGACTCCGGCGGCGAGCAGAACGCCGTTGCCCCTCGGTTGCAGGATATAGCTCAGAACTACACCGACTACGAGAGCAATCCCAATGGCCACCGGAAACGCAATGGCCAGGCCAGCCATATCAATCGCGGCGACCAGCAAGAGATTGGCCAGATTGAAAATCGCTCCTCCCACCATTGTGAAAACGATATTCGAAGCGTCAGCGGAGTGAACATTATTGAGGAAACTGTTGGCGTCATTCGTCGTGCTTCCCATGGTGAAGGCGAGAACCAGGGAGATGAGGAAAATGCCGACGGCATAGTCCCAATAGAACAACTCGAAACGGTAATTCTTGACGCCCTTGTACGTGTTGGCCCACGAACCCCAGCAGATGGCGCTGGTAATCATCATGATGAGCGCAATGCCCAGATTGTGCGGCGTAAACATTTATTTGCGGAAAAGATCAGCGAAGCCTAGCGTCGAGAATTGTGGGTGTCAAGGCCAAAGTGCGTACCTGAGAACTCGGATTATGGCCCATCGATGGCGGAACAAAGCGAATCGGGACGCTTCCTTTTTCTGAGTTCTGCCGTACAATTGCCTCGCAACGGTCAGCGGCCGGGCCTTCAGGCTCCGGCCGATAAACGCAAGAATCGCGGTTTTGGCGGAGAACATCTAAATGTCGGTGGAGAATAGCAAGGGTTCTGCGATCGCCGACAACGCCGCTTCTGCTGACGGCGTCCTACGAGATTCCAGCGCTCCCTTGGCGTCGTTGAATGGACACCCCCTTCTGTCCAATAGAGGTATTCCACTCAATCCTGATTGGGTGAAGGAGGCCCGCGTTAACACGAGCGCGGTGGAACGCCGGGCACAGACTCATGTCGCGCGTCGCAGCGTAAAAAAAGAATGGCAAGCAGCGTGGCTGTTGCGTGCAATTACCTGCATGGATCTCACAACTCTCTCGGGAGACGACACAGACGAGCGGGTCCGCCGCTTGTGCGCCAAGGGCCGGCAACCAATTCAGCACGAACTGGTGAAGCGTCTTGGAATCGAAGATCTCGGTATTCAGGTGGCCGCGATTTGCGTGTATCACCGGTTTGTGGAAACAGCTCGAAGAGCGCTCGAGGGCAGCAGCGTGCGAGTGGCAGCGGTTGCCACCGGATTTCCTGCGGGACTGTCGCCATTGTCTGAGCGCATCGCCGAAATTCGTCGCTCGCTCGAGGCTGGGGCGCAAGAGATCGACGTCGTCATCACCCGCGCGCACGTTTTCGGAGGCAGATGGCAAGAACTTTACGATGAGATCGCCGCCTTCAAACAGGCATGCGGTCCCGCGCATATGAAAGTCATCCTGGCAACGGGGGATCTGCTTACTTTCCGCAACGTGGCCCGCTCCAGCTTCGTGGCGATGATGGCGGGGGCGGACTTCATCAAGACTTCAACTGGTAAAGAACCAACCAATGCCACCCTACCGGTTGGCTTTGTGATGACCCGCGCTATCCGTGAATATGCGCAGGAGACCGGCATGGCCGTTGGGTTCAAGGCCGCGGGCGGAATTCGCGCCGCCAAGCAATCCACGGATTGGCTTGCGCTGATGAAAGAGGAACTGGGCCTTCCCTGGATGAAAGCGGACCTGTTCCGCCTCGGAGCCAGCGGGCTGTTAAATGATATTGAGCGGCAACTCGAGCATCACGCGACCGGGCGCTACTCGGCGGATTACCGCCATCCCATTGCATAGTTTGCTGGTTGGGACGCACGAGCGTGGACGGACGCGCCCACATTTATGAGCATCGCTGAAAAATTCGTTGCCATGGAATACGGTCCGGCGCCGGAAGACGCGAAAGAGGCGCTGACCTGGCTCGACCATCACGGGCGCCGCTTTGGCCACTTCATTAATGGACAGTGGTTGCCGCCTGCTAAAGGAAAATATTTCGACACCGCTGATCCTTCCACCGGCGAAAAGCTTGCCAGCGTGGCGCAAGGCTCGGCCGCTGATATCGACGCTGCCGTCAGAGCCGCGCGCGCCGCCCTTCCCCAGTGGCAATCTGTTACACCACACATGCGGGCTCGCTATTTGTATGCTCTGGCGAGGCAGGTACAAAAGCACTCTCGCCGTCTGGCTGTGCTCGAAACCATGGACAACGGAAAACCGATTCGCGAAAGCCGCGATCTCGATATTCCGCTGGTCGCGCGCCATTTTTACTACCACGCTGGCTGGGCGCAACTTCTACCACAGGAGTTTCCTGACTACACGGCATGTGGAGTCGTGGGACAAATTATTCCCTGGAATTTCCCACTGCTTATGGTGGCCTGGAAGATCGCGCCCGCTTTGGCGACGGGAAACACGGTCGTGTTGAAGCCTGCCGAGTTTACGCCGCTGACGGCCCTTGCATTTGCCGAAATCTGCCAAGAGATTGGACTGCCCGCGGGCGTGGTAAACATTGTGACTGGCGACGGTTCTACTGGCGAAGCGCTTGTGAAACATCCCGATGTGGACAAGATCGCATTCACCGGGTCGACGGAAGTGGGCCGCACGATTCGCAGCGCGACTGCGCAAAGTCACAAGCGGCTTTCGCTCGAACTGGGCGGCAAATCTCCTTTCATCGTTTTTGAAGATGCCGATCTGGACAGCGCCGTCGAAGGCCTCGTCGATGGAATCTGGCTCAATCAGGGACAGGTGTGCTGTGCCGGATCGCGCCTGCTTATGCAGGAGAGCATTGCGGAGCCGCTGATCGCAAAAATCCGCGACCGTATGAGCACGCTCCGCGTTGGACCGCCACTCGACAAAGCAATCGATATCGGCGCGATTGTCGCCCGTGTTCAGCTTGATCGAATACAGCGGCTGGTCGATCAGGGCATATCCGAGGGTGCGACCTGCTGGCAACCGCAAATGGAAATGCCGTCGCGCGGGCTCTACTTCCCTCCGACTTTGCTCAGCAACGTTCATCCCACGTCAATCGTTGCACAGCAAGAGATTTTCGGCCCAGTGTTGGCGGCCATGACTTTTCGCACTCCGATTGAAGCGGTCGAGCTTGCCAATAACACTGTGTACGGTCTCGCGGCCTGCGTGTGGAGCGAGAGCATCAATGTTGCACTTCATGTTTCATCGCAGCTCAGAGCCGGAGTGGTGTGGGTGAATTGTACGAATCTTTTTGACCCTTCCTGCGGCTTCGGGGGCTACCGCGAAAGCGGATACGGCCGCGAGGGCGGCAAAGAAGGCTTGCTGGAATATCTGGAACCGACGTGGTTCAAGAACGCGCCTGCCTTGCCTGCAGCGAAATCGGCTCCGGCCGGGGCACCGGACGGCGCAAGCGAACCGGCAACTTCCGCTGTCGACATCGACCGAACCGTGAAGCTCTATATCGGAGGCAAACAGACGAGGCCAGATTCCGGCTACAGCATGGAAGTCCGGGGCAAGAATGGCCAACTGCTCGGAGAGGTCGGGCTGGGCAATCGCAAAGACATTCGCAACGCAGTCGAAGCCGCGCGCAAAGCCGCAGGGTGGGCGAAGAGCACGGCGCACAACCGCGCTCAGGTTCTTTACTACATGGCCGAGAACCTTTCGCAACGGCGCGACGAGATGGCTCACCGGCTCGCCGCTGCTGTGGGAGAGGCGCAGGCCGCGGCGGAAGTGAACGTGGGCATTGAGCGTATCTTCTCTTATGCGGCGTGGGCAGATAAATTCGATGGCGCTGTGCACAATCCGCCGTTGCGCAGTATCGCGATCGCGATGAACGAGCCCATTGGAACTGTGGGCATCATCTGCCCGCGGGAAGCGCCCTTGCTGGGCTTTCTGTCGCTGGTCATGCCTGTGATCGCCATGGGGAATACGGCCATCGTTGTTCCTTCGGAAACGTATCCGCTTATCACGGGAGACCTGTACCAACTCTTCGATACCAGCGATTTGCCTGGCGGTGTCGTGGACATCGTTACGGGATATTCGTCGCAACTTCTTAGGACTCTTGCCGAGCACGACGATGTCGATGCCATTTGGTGCTTCGGAGATGAAGCCAGCGCGTCCGCGGCAAAATCATTCTCCATAGGAAATTTGAAGCAGGTCTTTACCAACGAAGGTCGCGCTATCGACTGGTTCGACGTGAAGCAAAGCGAAGGGCGATGGTTTCTGCAGCATGCCACCCAGGTAAAGAACATCTGGGTTCCCTACGGCGAGTGAGGATCTGAAACTCATTGACAACGATCGGAAGCGCTCACTAGACTCGCAGGTCTCATGGCGAAACGGCCTCGCATCGCGGTGATTGGCAGTGCGAATATTGACTTGACTACTTTTTCCGACCGCTTCCCGAAGGCCGGTGAAACAATTTTTGGTCAGAAGTTTGATCTGGGGTTTGGCGGCAAGGGAGCGAATCAGGCTGTCGCTGCGCGGCTCTGCGGGGCTGACGTTTTCATGGTCGCTCGCGTGGGCAGCGATTTATTCGGTCCGGCGACGATTGAGAACTTCAAAAAGCTGGGCATCGATACCACTCATGTGAGGCGAATCGAAGGAGTCTCCAGCGGCGTCGCGCCGATTTTCGTTGAGCCGGACGGGCAGAATCGCATCTTCGTAGTGAAGGGCGCGAATGATCTGTTAAAGCCCGCGGACGTGGACGCCGCGTCCGACGTACTCAAGACCGTCGATTGCATGGTGCTGCAGTTTGAAATTCCGCTCGAAACTGTTTACTACAGCGTCGCTTTTGCGCGCAAGAACGGCATTCGCTGCATCGTCAACCCGGCTCCCGCGCAACCCGTCGATCTGGGCGCTCTCGCCGGACTTGATTATTTCGTTCCCAACGAAAGTGAAGCCGAGACAATCGCCGGAATGCCGGTAGGCACTGTTGACGATGCGAAGAAATGCGCAGAGAAGCTGCTTGCTGGTGGTATCAAGCGGGTAATCCTTACGCTGGGAGCGAACGGCTGTCTATTGGCCGGCCACGAAGGCATGGAGCATGTTCCTGCGTTCAGCGTGAAAAGTATCGACAGCACGGGCGCGGGCGACGCATTTATCGGCAGCTTTGCCGTGTTCCTCGGGGAAGGCCTGCCGGAGCATAAAGCAGTCCGCCGCGCGAATCTTTATGCCGGACTCTCGACCACTGGCGTAGGCACGCAAAAATCATTTTACGATCGCGCACACTACGACGCGGAGTGGACGGCGCGTGACAAAAGCCAACGCCGGCCTTGAGATTGACGGATTCAAATTTTGCATCGCTGGAACGCGACGGAGTTTGCAGCGGCATAGCGGTTGACAACTGCTCAGACTGGATGTCGGGCATGAGCTGGCATTGCAAACACGATTGACACATTCCGTCACTGAACTTATAAATTCGAAGAAGAGTAGACCTCAACCAAGCGCAGCGCGAAAAAATCTTGACTTTGCTTCGCTCCTACAGTTAGATGGTCGCGTTGTCACCCGGGACCTCCAAACACTTTACTAGGCGAAATGTGCGGACTCCGTTCGCGTCTCGACGGATACCGCGAGGGAGAGTTCGATGCTGACGAGCAAGCCCCTGCTGGTTGCGTTCTGTTCACTTGCGCTTTTTATCTGTCCACTTTTGTATGGCCAAGCCAATGGAAGTTTTTCGGGCACGGTTACGGATAAAACCGGGTCGGTAATCTCGGGAGCAACAGTAAGAGCGACGCTGCAGGCCACGGGCGCAACCCGCGAGTCGAAGACGGACGATTCAGGCCACTACCTCATGCCTTTGCTGCCCATCGGGGATTATACGATTCGGGCAGAATTCCAGGGTTTCCAGCCCGCGGAACAGAAGGATGTTCGGTTGCAAGTGGACGAGCATCGCGAATTGGACTTTACGCTGGCTCCTGCGTCAGTAACCGAGAAAGTTGAAGTAAGCGCGACGGAAGTCGCGGTAGAAACCGCCAACCCTACGCTCGGACAAGTTATCACCTCTGAGCAAGTCGCCCAGCTTCCCTTGAACGGGCGCAACTTCGTCCAACTGGCAACGCTGACCCCAGGTACGACGGCAGAAACCAATCCAAACAGTTTCTTCAATGGGGCGGCAAGCAGCGAAGCCTCGACACGCGGGTCTTTTTCGCTTTCCGTCGGTGGATCGCGCGCCCAGAGCACCGATTGGATGCTCGACGGCAACGACAATAATCAGCTTGACGAAGGTGGCATCGCTATTTTTCCCAACCTCGACGCAGTCCAGGAGTTTAAGGTTCTAACCTACAACTACTCGGCGGAATATGGAGAACGTGCAGGTCCAACAGTTCTGGTCACAACCAAGTCGGGATCGAACCAGTTTCACGGAAGTCTGTTTGAGTATTTTCGGAACACCGACCTGGATGCCCGCAACTATTTCGCTCCGACCAGAAACAAGTTTAATCTGAATCAATTTGGCGGTTCTTTGGGCGGTCCAATCCAAAAGGACAAGACATTTTTCTTTATCGATTATCAGGCCAAGATGCAGCGTCTCGGCGTGCCGTTTAACGGCTTGGTTCCGACCACTGCCATGATGACGCCCGACGCAACCGGCGACTACAACTTCAACCTGGATCCGTTCGGCAATCCACGCGGATCGGCCTCTTTTCCCATCCTCAACAATCCTTACGCAACCGGGGCAGACACTCACTTCCAGTGCGTGCCTGGTACAACGACGCCTGAGCCCGTTGCTGCGAACGGGAGCCAGCCGCTCGGTGCGGACTGCAGCGTAATTCCGGCGGCCATGATCAATCCCCTTGCCGCGAAAGTTATTCAGCTCTACCCAACCCCGAACGCAGCGAACGCGGCCTTAGGTTATAACTACGTGAACCAGCCGGTCAGAAAGCTCAACGAGGGGACGGGCGATATCCGGGTCGATCACAACTTTTCCAGCAACGATTCGATCTTTGCCCGCTTCAGCTATGACCAGGCAACGAACTTTGTGCCGGGAGGCTCGCCGACTTGGGCCGAAGTCAACGCTTTTGGCAGCAATCAGTACATCGACAACCACGGGCGCAATGTTGCCTTGTCCGAGACGCACGTTTTTTCTCCCCGCACCATCAATCAGGCCAGCTTTGGGTTCAGCAGGATTTTCAACCACATTCTTTCTTTCGGCACCGGCACCTGCGAAGCCGCAGCCATCGGCATTCCTGGAGCTGATCTAGGAAGCCATTGCGATGGTTTGACCGGTTACCCCGCCAGTCTGAACCAGTCAGACAAGGATTGCATCAGTTGCGGTATGACTTCGTTTCAGATGACCAGTTACATGTCGCTCGGAGATCGTGGATACGCGCCCTACCAGGGAGGGACCAACGTCTATTCGGTCGCTGACACGCTTGACTTGATTCGGGGCAAACACGACATTAAGTTCGGAGCGACCTTTCGCGTCGAACAGATGAATATAAGAAATAACGCATTCCAAGACGGTTTTATTTCGCAGAACGGCGCAGCGACTGGCGACAATATGGCCGATCTCCTGCTTGGAAGTCTGGGGACATTTGCCGCTCACGATCAGACCTTCCTCGGAGGCACGGTTGGCCGGCACTGGAAACTCTTCCGTCCGTTCGTTCAGGATGATTGGCGCGTAACCAATAATCTGACCGTAAATCTCGGACTTGCCTGGGCTCTGGCAACGCCCGAAACCGAAGTTGAAAACCGCCAAGCAAACTTTGATGTTCAGACCCTCAAGTGGTACGTCCCTTCGGGCAGTCCGGGCTTGAGCGGCTGCGCCAGCTGCGTCGCTTCGGATAGCCGCGTCGGTATCCAGTTTCAGAAAACTGCTTTAGAACCGCGAATCGGGCTGGCTTGGAAGCCCATGGGCAGCGACAAAACGGCGATCCGTGCCGGATATGCCATTTTCCACGATTCCGCTTGGAATCAGGGCGGCCAAGGCCTGTGGCAGAATCCGCCCTTCTACGCTGAAGTGGATCCCTTCCCGACCGGAGTTTGCCCCACATTCGGCGGCACCGGCTGCGGGCTCTCGAACGGTTTTCTTCTCCCGGCCGGCACGCCCTCAACCACGCCCGTCCCGGGTGGTGCCGTTTATAACGCGCCTGTAAATCCCGGCAATTACACCGGCACCATCCAATCCATGAACCGTAATTTCGTACAGGGTATGGTTCAGCAGTACAACTTGAACGTTGAGCACCAGTTGCCGGGGAATGTTGTGCTGACGACGGGGTACGCAGGCTCGCGCAGTACTCACATCCTGGTCAGCCAGGTTAACGAAAACATAAGCTCGCCCGCCGCATGCGGCGCCGTCCCGGGATACACTCTCGGCTGCGGCTTCCCGACCTTCCCTTATGCATTTCCATTCCAGTCCGTCGACAGCAATAACAGCATCGGAAATGCCCGTTACGATTCTCTTCAGATCAAAGGTGAGACCAAGAGCGCGCAGCACGGCCTCTATGCACTGCTCGGGTACACGTGGTCCCGCACTTTCGATTCCGGTATGCCTGACGGTCTGGGAAGCAATCCCGGTGCGCTGTACTGGCCGCTCCCGGGAGCTCAGAAGCTGGATTGGGGATTGTCGCAACTAAATCTCAACGACGTTTTCACCGCCAGCGTGCTCTACGAGTTGCCCTTTGGCAAGGGCAAACACTTTGGTAGCAACTGGAACGGAGCTACCAATGCGGTGTTGGGAAATTGGGAGGTGAATGTCATCGAAAGGGCCGAGTCCGGCTTCCCGCTGTTCGTGGTCGATAGCGCCGACGAATCTGGTGTCTTCTTCTTCTACAACGGGTTAGTTTTGCAACGCCCGAACGAAGTCGGTAATCCCAACCAGGCGGGGCCAGTTGCAGCCAACCCGACTTGCGCTGCGCCAGCTCAGATTCACACGCTTGCCAATTGGTTTAATCCTTGTGCATTCGAAAAAGCACCCGCTGGCGAACTTGGGGATGCTCCCCGCGCACCCGTCTACGGACCTCGGTTTGTGAACACTGATTTTTCGCTGATTAAACATTTCCCGCTGCCCTGGGAGAGCATGGGACTGGATTTCCGAGCGGAGTTCTTCAATCTCTTCAACCACCCTCATTTCTTCTTGCCTGGCATCGCCGGTACTGGACAGCAAGACATCAATACGGCCGGCAGTTTCGGGGTGGTCAGTCAGACGATTAATCAGACGGTAAATGATGCCCGTTCGATCCAGTTTGCGCTTAAGCTGAGGTTCTAGGGTGGGCCATGTCGCGTGAACTTGCGCAGACTGAGCGAAGTCTGCCATGCAATTTTGGCAATTTATAGGCTCAGATCTTTCAGAGACGGGCCTTGCCGCGTCTTCCAGTCAGCAAGAAGTCCCAGCTTTCTATTGTGGTTGTGTGGCGGGGGTTCCATCCCGCAAGGTATATACGAACTGCTGGATCTCCCGCCGCTCGCTGTCGACTTCCTCGGCGGTTTTCTTTGATGACTGCTCGTAGAGCTGTAGCTCGGTTTGCGCCTTTACCTTTTCTCCCGCACGGCTGTAGGCTTGCGCGAGCCGATAATGCGCCTCTTCCGACTGCGGATTGGCTTCGATCGCTTTTTGATAGGCAGAGATTGCTTTGGAAGATTCCCCCTGCTGCGAGTGGAGAATTCCCAGTTGCAGGTAGGCGGCAGCGAGGTTGGAATCGAGACGCACCGCCTTCTCCAGCAAGGACTCCACTAGCCCCACGTTGTTGGCGTCCTGCGAATCCTCCCGCTTCGAAAGACTCAGCGCGTAATAGTAGTTGGCCAAAGCATTCTCCGGTTGGAGCCTAACAAATCGCCCCAGCCGCTCTACGATGCAGCCCGACTGCATAGTCTCGACAGTTTGCATTTTCCCTAGAAAGAGATATGGGTTGGGGTCGTCGGGATTTAAGTCGGATGCTTCGCAGAGACACTGGGCAGCCTGGTCGTAAGCACCACGTGCGTACCAGGCCACGCCGAGGCCGGCCAGCATTCGAGCGGAACGTGGAGACAGACGATTCCCCTGGGTGAAAACTTCGATGGCTGGCTCAAACGCGCGATGCATTAGCAGATCCGTCCCCCAATCGAAAAGATTGGCTTCGCTCGGGTCCAGCTCCGCTGCTCGCTGGTACTCGCGAACTGCTTCGAGAGGATTACCCAGTTTCTCTTGGATATTTCCAAGCAGGTGATGAAGTTCGGCTTGCTGCTGTCGGGCGGCTCGGTTTGGCGCGACCAGCAGTGTTTGAGCCTCCGTGCGAGCGCGTTCATATTCACCGGCATCAGCAAGAGCGAGCGCGAGCTCATATGCACTTTCATAGTCGCCAGATTTGAGTTGAGAAGCCCGTTCGAGATACGGAAGCGCTTCCTGAGCCTTCCCGTCGTTGACAAGCATTTTCCCGAGCCGGTAGTTCAATTCAAACTTTCCAGGTTCGTGTTCAGCCTCCGCACGAAGAGACTCTTCCGCTGCAGCGTTTGATGAAGGCGAAGCGGGCATTCGGGAGCTGCTGGATTCCGCGTTCGCCGTGGTAGAGCCCAGCGAAGCCGTTTCCTTCGCCAGCGCTTCCGTGGTCCGCAAAATGGTATCGGATCCGTGCCCGCCGGGATTCATGGCTTCGGTGACACCCGCCACCGTGAATTTAGGTTCATCGAAAAACTGCGGCTTTTCTGCTCCCGGAGTTCCCGAGCTTGTGCCCGGCGAGCTATTCTGTGGCGTAGCAGCGGTTGCCGGCTCAAGTGTTAGATCAACTCTCTTTGTTTCCTTCGGTTCAAGGACACAGGGGTCGAAGCTCGCGCCCCCATATCCCGCCATCTCCGCCCGCAGCTTATAAACGCCGTCCCGAAGCGCCGAAAAGCGGTAACTGCCTCCTGAATCCGTATGGGCAGTCAGAGTTTGCGTCCCACCCTTGGCTTCCAGATAAACGGTGGCGGCTGCAATTGGGAGGCCGCGCGAATCCATCACGGATCCCTGTAATGTGGCGGAGCCCGCTTGATCCTGCGACTGTCCGTGAGTGACTTGTCCCAGAATCAGGAGGGCAGCGAGACACGCAACGACCGCCGCAACGCAACTTACGACATGAGTTCCACCCCGTTCGGGCTGGCCTATGTTGACGCGAAATCGGGCTATCGGATAAGCACGCATCGGGAAGACGAAATGACATCGATCTTGCGCTCGCCATTCTAGATGCCGGAACTGCAATCTGCAATCGACTTATAATGGCCATCGCTAGCATGAGGTGAAGATGAAAATCCGCCAACGCTGCTTATTGACGACCGCGGTTCTATTGACGACATGCGCCATCTCGTGGGGACAAAAGCGAAAGATCATCATCGACCAAGACGCGGCTGGCCCCGCCGGAACGGATCAGCAATCGATACTGTTGCTGATTCAGTCTCCGCAGACCGAAGTGTTGGGCATTACGGTGGTGACGGGCGATCAGTGGCTCAAGGCCGAACTTGCGCACACCTTGCGCATGCTCGAACTCATCGGAAGAACCGACATTCCAGTGGTGCCGGGAGCGGAGTACCCGCTGGTGCGGCGAAAAGAAGAGACGGAACTTTGGGAGCAACAATACGGATCGGTAGCCTGGCTGGGGGCCTGGACGCCGCGGTTCTATCACCCGCCCGACGACTTGGGAGACATGCCGGAAGGCAAGCCGAGCACCAAGCCGGCCGACGAAGATGCAGCTCACTTCTTGATCCGCATGGTCCACAGGTTTCCCCACGAAATTACGATCTACGAAGGCGGGCCAATGACGAACCTCGCCTTGGCCATCTCCATCGACCCCGAATTTGCAGGGATGGCGAAGGAACTGGTGTTCATGGGCGCAAGCCTGAATCCGCAGACCACCGATCCCGAGTTCGTCGATACTCCGCGGCGTGAATTCAACCTCTGGTTTGATCCGGAAGCGGCGCACATTGTGCTGCATGCCCCGTGGAAGAAAATCGTCTGTACGCCCGTAGATATTTCGGTAAAGACGAGACTGACTTCCGAGCTGATCGACCGGGTTAAGGCGGGCAATTCTCCGGCCGCCCGCTACATCGGCCAATACACCCACTTGCACGGGGAGTACAACTATTTGTGGGATGAGCTGGCTGCCGCCGCGTGGCTGGATCCCGGCCTGATCACAAAAAAAGAAATGCGCTTTATGGATGTCAACCTGGACAAGGGTTACAGCTACGGGGACACGTTGACATGGACGGAGTGGGACAAGCCGAAGATCGAGATCCCGCCGGTCGAAGTGCAGGGTGACCTGGATACCGAGAAGTTCTACAAGATGTTCGTGAACCTGCTGACGGCTCCGACCCCACTGAAGCAGTAGGGTGCGGGAGGCTGATTCGGAGACCAGCATAAAGGGTGGACAACCCTTATCGCCCTATTTCCAGCTCAGAATCCTGGCGGACGCTCGCCCGCCACCCCAAAGCTGCGCTCCAGCGCGAGCCCCGCACTCGCCAGCGTACCTTCGTCAAAGAGCCGCCCAATCAGCGTAATGCCGTGAGGCACTCGCCGAGGTGGAGAAAACGACGGGAGCGGCATGCTCGGGTCCGGCGCCCAGTCGCTGCGTGCCCGCGATACCTCAACAAAACCCGCGCGAAGTGTGAGCGATGGATGCCCGGTAAAGTTGGTAATGGTGAGCATTTCGTCGCGTAGGGATGGTACCAGAAGCAGATCGACTTGCGAGAAGATGCGAGCCATCTCCTCGGCCACTTTGCGGCGAAGCCGGTCAGCCTGGACATAATCAACGGCGGAAAGGAATCGCGCTTCACGGAAAATGTTGGGCCATGCGTCCGGCGTCTGGACTCTGAGCTGATTCATCCCGCCGTTGAGCCCGAGTTCCTCAAACGCAGCTGCACCTTCCGCGAACAGAATCAGATTGAGCGAGCCGTACGGCCAATCCGGAATGGCAACCTCAACTGGAACCATGCCGACTTTCCTAACCACATCAAGAGCGGCTCGGTCCACGCTGGTCGCGGGACGCTCGTTCATCCACGCTGGAAAATATCCCACGCGCAATCCTTGAACGCTTGCACCCGCGTCGAAATCCAGTTTGCTCGGCACGCTGTCAACATCACCAGCGTCCGGCCCTGAGATGGCCTGCAACACCAGCATCGCGTCCTCAACGCTGCGCGTCATAGGACCAAGCTTGTCGAGCGACCAGCACAAAGTCATCGCGCCCGTGCGCGGTACCCGCCCGTACGTGGGCCGTAGCCCTGTAATCCCGCAGCGCATGGATGGGCTCACAATGCTGCCGCCGGTTTCGCTCCCGATCGCGAAGCCGACCAATCCGGCAGCCGTGGCTGCGCCCGGTCCTGCGCTCGATCCCGATGCTCCTTCTTCCGGCAGCCATGGATTCATGGTTTGCCCACCGAACCAAATATCGTTTAGCGCCAGCGCACCCAAGCTCAGCTTAGCCACCAGCACGGCGCCCGCGTTGTGTAGACGCTTCACTACTGCGCCGTCTTCTTTGGGCACGCGGTTTCGGAAGGGCTCAGCGCCGTATGTAGTAGGAATTCCAGAGGTGTCGAGGAGATCTTTAGTTCCCCACGGGATACCGTGCAGTGGCCCGCGATACTTGCCCGCAGCGATTTCTTCGTCCGCCTGCCTGGCTTGGGCAAGCGCCAACTCGGGCGTGAGCGTGATCACGCACCGCAGCTTGGAATCGAACTGGCGCAATCGCGCGAGATAGAGATTCGTCAGCCGCTGCGAACTCAGTTGTCGAGTCTCGATCCAACGGGAAAGCTGAGTGACCGGAGCGAAGGCGATGTCTTCATCATTCGTGGGCAATGGACCGGGATCAACCTTGCTGCGGACAAAGCGGTCGTGCTGCGGGAGAATCTTCTGTCCGGGCAACATCGGGTCCCAGCGCGAAGCCGGTGCGAGCGTCGACTCGAGCGCCAAATTGCGAGGACCTGTGCGGCGCTCATACAGGCCTGCCATCGTCTTCCGCCAGCTAGCGGCCGCCATCGCTCGCTCGGCATCGCTGAGTGACACTTGCACTAGCTTCTCGGCTTCGGCAAACGTGGAGACCGTGACTTCGGGTCCAACTGCAGGCCCAGTGCCGAACGCGGATGGCGAACCTGGCGGCAAATCGGCGGACACCTGTGCCTTACTGAGAGACGCAGCGGCTGCGCCCAGTAAAGTGAGAGAAGTAGCCGCCAAGAATTGCCTACGCGATTTCGACATGTATCCTCCGCATCGCATTGTAACCCGTGCGCAGCAAGGCCTTCTCGGCGGTGGCTCCTCCTCATGGCTCGGCCTCGATGTCTGCCCTATTGAGGCAGTTGCTCAAGCATCTTCTGCGCCGAAGCGTGATTGGGGTGCTGTCTGAGAAGTTCAAGGAGAACGGCGCGCGCCTTGTCGGGCGCGGCCTCGATCGTATAGACCCGGGCGAGATTCAAATAGGACTGATCGAACGTAGGCGCAACCCGGATACATTCTTCAAAAGTTGCAACCGCTTCATCCCTGCGCCGCGTGCGCAGGTAAAGCACACCGAGATTATTCAAAGCCTCGGGATACACCGGACGAAACTTCAATGCTCTCTGCAGATACTCGTGGGCACGATCGCTGTCGTCCATCTGCGCAAAGACCATCCCCAGGCTGTAATTCGCCTCTGGGTCTTGAGGTCCAACCGCAACCGCGCGCTCCAGCACCTTGCGAGCTTCATCCCACTGCTTCTGCTGGCGGTAAGCGTTTCCAAGATTATCGAGGGCAATTAAGTGATCGGGACTCAGGCGGAGAGCCTCTTGAAAATACAGAATCGCTTCCGCGGTACGGCCTTCGCGCGTGGCCAGAAGGCCGAGATTGTTCCAGGCATTCGGCAAAGTGTCAGGATAGCTCGCGCGAAGTTTGATCGCGCGCTCAAAGCTCTCCCGCGCTTCGCTACTTTTCTCTTGCTTTAGGTAAACACTTCCCAGGCCATAAACTGCTTCCGCGCTCGATGGATTGTCGCTGAGTGCCAGTCTGAATGACGCTTCCGCCTGGTCGAAATAGCCTCGTTGGAAATAAACCGAGCCGTACGAAAGATAGTTGCGCCGAAACTCCAGCGTGTCGCTGACGCCGGGAAACGGCAGCGCTTTCGCCAACCGCTCGGCCGCAGTTTGTGGAATGTGGCGGAAGTCGTGTTCGACGTGCTCGACGTTTATCGGCCCCTGGTAGACCTTGACGATGTCTCCCTTTTCATCAATCAAGAAGGAGGTCGGAAGGCTGAGGTCGCGATGCCTGTCGAACGAGTAACGATAGAGAATGTTGTAAATGCCGACCACGTCATCCGAAGCGCGGAGAATGGGAAATGAAAGATGAAGCTCACGCGCCAGCGCCTTAAGCTTGTCGGCAGAATCGTCGACGTTCGCAGCGAGAAGCTGACGCCCTGGTTTTCCCGAAGGCGCGTCCACCCAGCGCTTCTGGAGCTGGTTGAGACTTCTCAACTCTTCGCGGCAGCTAGTCGATTCTGTCGCCCAGAAATTCAGCAGCACAGCCTTGCCGCGAAGCGCAGCGAGTGTGCGAGTCTTTCCCGTCAAGTCAGGGAGTGAAAAATCCGGCGCGGATACAGGCGCTAGCAACCACGTTTCAACCGCCGTGGGAAGTGATTCGAGGTCATTCTGAGTGTTGCGCGCTTCGCCTGGTTTTGGGGAAGACAGGGATTCAGCCGTACTGACTGTGCTCGCAAGAAATGCGGACGTTGGCCCCGGAGGACCTGACTTGAAGGCCTCGACTTTATACGACTCCGATCCCTCCTCAACCCAGACTCTATGGTTGAGGGGCAGATCATGCAGTTCCTGTACTAGCCCGCTGGGCCAACGGATCGATGCTCTCACCTGTTCCTTGGCCTCGCCCAAACCGAAAAACACCTCCTTGCTGTGCTGAGAAAGAAACCCCGAACCCGCTTGCAGCATTCGCGTCTGACGACCCACGTCAGTTTCCACTGTAACTGCCGCGCCGATGGCGTCGCGATTACTCTTTACCCCGCGAAGCCGAAAACTGATCGAAGGCGCGAGATCCTTCATGACATCCTTCAAAAGCCGCAACTGCGGACCATTGCGGTTTTTTAGGAACACTTCCAGCCGGCCATCGTGATCGAAATCGGAAAGGGCAAACGCTCTTCCGTCCTCGGTAAAATCCAGGCCCACGACTGCCGACACATCAGAAAACGTTCCGTCGCGATTATTCGCATAAAAGACATTGCGCTCGAACCCGCTCCAGGTGCCGTCGGCGCGGATCAATTCGTTTAGCGCGTTCCATCCCTCTTCGTAATCGTGCGCCGGCTTCGCTGTGCTGGGCGAATTCGCAATCACCTGACGCCAAAAAAAAATGTTCAGATCTTCCGCTTGGTTTGGACGTGACGGACCGGAGATCATACCGTTGGCGACGTAAAGATCAGGAAATCCGTCGTGATCAAAATCCCACGCGTCGCTCGACCACGACCAGCGCCCCATTTCAACTCCAGCAAAGGCGCTCATGTCCTGAAAAGTACGGTCTTTATTACCAAAGCGGCCGGCATTGCGAAACAGGGAGTTTCCTATGGCATGTTTGCGATATAGGGCACGCACTTCCTCGGGAGCGTCCTCCTGGAAAATGTCTTGTGTCGAGACACGCGTGCCAGCCGCCGACCACATATCGGCGACGTAGAGATCCTCGGCTCCGTCGTTGTTGTAATCGAACCAGCAGACGCTCATGCCCGCGCCGACGTCTTCAACTCCTGTCTGCGCCGCGACGTCGGTAAAAGTTCCGTCCCCGTTATTACGATAAAGATTCTTCCGCCCGAAGTCATTCACCACGTAAAGATCAGGCCATCCGTTGCGATTGTAATCACTCCACCCGCAGCAGAAACTGTAGCGGGTGTTGTCCTTGTCCAGACCCGACTCCGCGGTGACATCGCGGAAGGTTCCGTCCCGATTGTTGCGCAACATGAAGTTGGGAGGTCCGTTTTCCGCGGCGTAATAAGGAGACGGATATCTGTACTGGTCGGTCCCCTGGTAGTAGATGTAAAGACAAAAATAAATGTCCAACCACCCGTCGCAGTCATAGTCGGCAACGGCAGCCCCTGTGAAAGTGCCTTGTGGAGGATTGGCGAACTTGAACGCGTCAGGCTTTTGGCGAAACTTTCCGCCACCTTGGTTCAAAAACAACAGTGGGCCACTTGTACGCACCACGATCAAGTCCTGGCGGCCGTCATTGTCGAAGTCGGCAAACAGCGCGCACGCTGTATTTTCGAGGATCCCAACTCCCGACACTTCCGTAGTGTCGTCGAACGTTCCGTCTCCGTGATTTCGATAGAGACGGTTGGGCAGGCCAGCGGGTTGGCACACGTAGAGGGAGTCGAATCCGTCACCATCGATGTCCCCGACCGAGACCCCGTTGTGCCCGTAAATGTCGATCCCGCAAGCTCCGTCGAGAACTGTCCGCCAATAATCGGCTCCCCGAAGCAACTGCGAAGTGTAAGACGCATTGCGACCAAACGCCTGCGCAGAGATATCTAGGTAGATTGGATCGATGGCGCGGCCAGTTGTCTCGTCAAGAGGCCGCCAGCTCTTTAACCCAAAGTTGCCGTCCGACGCGGCTGCCCATTCGAGTTCCCAGTGCCCCACCCTTTGTTCGCGAAAGAAATCGGGCCTTGAGCCCACCAACTCGTAGCGCACGCGAGTTCGCAAGCCCAACGGAACCTGTTGTGTCGCGCCCGCGTTCTCGCCTTTCAAGTCGACAGCGCCGGGCGAAGTTGCAGGGATCGCATCAATACTCACCACCTGAAACTCAGCGGTTACAATCTTCGAAAAAGAACTCATCGAGGAACGCAATTCCTGAAGAAAGGCTTCGCGTCCCAGGGAGGTCCGATGCGAAAAGATATTCTGATGAACCTCGAGCACTGCCCCTGGACGCACAACCCGCGATTCAACCGGCCGCAAGGAGGACGCTGAGAAATCAGGAGTAACAATCTTCTCGAGCGCCCGCGTGTCCTTCGGAGATTGCAGCAAGCTCGAACTCCACTCAGCAAGAATTACGGCGATCTGGTCGTGATATTTCTCCGTGACAAAATTGTCCAGACCCGCCTGGGTCTTGAGCAGCATGGCATCAAGCGGCATCTGAGCGCGATAGCGAGGGTGCAAATGAAATTCGACATCGCCCTTCGGCCCGGGTGTGTTTGGGGAATCGAAGATCGAAGGAAAGGCGAGGCCACGTAGACCCGCGGGAATGAGCGCCGTGGAAGCTCCCTGGCAGCAGCGGATCAAAAAGTTGCGCCGGCGAAAATCGATCGAATCTTTCCTCTTCGCTGGCTCAGTCAGACCCTTGACCTCCGGATATGCAGGTGGAATCGAAATCTAACAGCCACATCCGACCCCGTCAAGGTTGAGCTGGAGACCTTGCCTCAAGTGAACCTAGCCCGAGACAATCTTGCTTTGGGTCATCGCTAGAGCAGGCGCATCTATAATGATCGTGCTCGCCCCGAGATGGAGCCTTCAATGAAGCTCGATGAAAAATTACTGAGAAGCCTGCCGAAAGTCCTCCTGCACGAACACCTAGACGGCGTGCTGCGACCCCAAACCGTAATCGATTTGGCGAATGACGTGAAATACCTCGAGCTCCCCACCAACGCCCCCCAAGCGTTGGCGCAATGGTTCCATCAGGGCGCCAACAAAGGAAGCCTCGCGAAATATCTGGAAGGGTTCGCGCATACCATCGCGGTGATGCAGACGGAAGAGGCGCTGGAGCGCGTCGCCTACGAACAGGTCGAGGACCTGAGCAACGACGGCGTGGTTTACTTTGAAACTCGTTTTGCACCAGTTTTTCATACCGAAAAAGGATTGACCCATCAACAGGTTGTCTCTGCGGTTTTGAGGGGATTAGAGCGCGGACGAAAAGCTTTTGGAGTGTCTTCGGGACTGATTATCTGTGCCATGCGCAACATGGACGTATCGCTGGAAATGGCGGAGCTCGCCGTCGATTTTCGCGACCGTGGCGTTGTAGGCTTCGATCTTGCCGGCGAAGAAGGCGGCTACCCGCCCAAGAAACATGTGGAAGCTTTTCACTACATCCAACGAAAGAATTTCAATATCACCATTCACGCGGGCGAGGGCTATGGCAAGGAATCGATTTGGCAGGCCATTCAATATTGCGGAGCGCACCGCATCGGGCACGGGACGCGGCTGATCGAAGACATCGCCATCGCAGATGGTAGAGCCGTGAAATTGGGCGACCTAGCGCAATACGTTCTCGACAAGCGTATTCCGCTCGAGATTTGCCTGATCAGCAATGTCCACACTGGAGCCGCGCCCAGCCTGGCGCAGCATCCTTTCGGAATTTATTATCAGGAAAAATTTCGCGTCACCCTCAACACCGATAACCGGTTAATGAGCGATACCTCCATGACTCAGGAATTCCAGGCGGCCGCCAATACCTTTGGTCTGTCGCTCGATGATTTTGAAAAAATTACCATCAACGCGATGAAGAGCGCATTCCTGCCCTACAAGCAGCGCTGTGAGATCATCTATTCGGCCATCAAACCCGGGTATGCTAAGGCCCGCGATTCTATTTCATCCAAAGCGACAGCCACAAAAGGATAATTCCGATCCCTGCAACCTCTGCTATATTTACCCTCTCGCGGAGGTGCATCTATGTCTCGGACCGTGCGCTGTGGCCTGATCCAGGCAGGTAACGTACTGACGAGCGACCGCTCGCTGCCACAAATCAAGAAAGCCATGATCGACAAGCATCTCAAGCTTATCGAACAAGCTGCGAAACAAAAGGTGAAAGTACTTTGCTTGCAGGAACTGTTTTACGGGCCATATTTCTGCGCCGAGCAGAACATCCGCTGGTACGAGCTTACAGAAAAAGTTCCCGAAGGGCCGACAACCAAGCTGATGCAGAAGCTTGCGGCTAAACATCGCATGGCGATCGTAGTTCCGGTCTACGAGGAGCAAATGCCGGGAATGTATTTCAATACGGCCGCTGTTATCGATGCGGACGGCAGTTATCTCGGCAAATACCGCAAGCACCACATCCCTCACGTGCATCCCGGATTTTGGGAAAAGTTCTATTTCACTCCCGGTGATCTCGGATATCCCGTTTTCAAAACCAAGTACGCTGCCGTCGGAGTCTATATTTGCTATGACCGCCATTTCCCAGAAGGTGCGCGCATTCTGGGTCTCAACGGGGCAGAGATCGTCTTCAATCCTTCCGCCACGGTAGCCGGACTTTCAGAATACCTGTGGGAACTCGAGCAACCCGCGCACGCGGTGGCCAACGGTTATTTCGTGGGTGCAATCAATCGCGTGGGTACCGAGAAGCCATGGAACATCGGTGAGTTTTACGGTAAGAGCTACTTCTGCAACCCGCGCGGCAAGATCGTCGCGCAGGCCAGCCGCGATAAAGACGAAGTCCTCGTCGCCGACCTCGACCTCGATATGATTGCAGAGGTGAGAAAGGTCTGGCAGTTTTTCCGCGACCGGCGCCCCGAAACCTATGGTCCGCTAACGGCGCAGAGCGGGCAAGCCTTGGCAGCCGACTGACTTTTATGACCACAAGCCGAATCGAAGCCAGTCCGCTCTACAATCCCGACCTGGCGCCGGCGACGGACGAACGCCGCCACTGGGGAACGTACAACTATGCCGCGCTCTGGGTGTCGATGTCGGTCAACATTCTGACTTACATGCTGGCGGCGAGTCTGATCCAGGGAGGGATGAATTGGAAGCAGGCCGTCGCCACGGTATTCCTCGGCAACACCATCGTCCTGATTCCCATGATGTTGAACTCGCATCCGGGTGCACGCTACGGAATCCCTTTTCCCGTGCTGGCTCGCGCCTCATTCGGAGTTCTGGGAGCAAATGTGGCCGCGGTTCTGCGCGCTTTGGTAGCATGCGGCTGGTTTGGCATTCAAACCTGGATCGGTGGTGAAGCCGTGAGCACGCTGCTTGCGACTTTGTTTCCAGCCTGGAAAAATTTCCCCTACAGCACGGCAGTTTGCTTCCTGGTTTTCTGGCTCATCAATCTCGCCGTGATTCTCAAGGGCGTCGAATACATTCGCGTCCTACAAGGCATCAGCGCGCCGGTTCTGCTAGCTGTAGGACTCCTGCTCTTGGCGTGGGCGTATCGCGCTGCTGGAGGGTTCGGCCCCATGCTCGCAGCTCCATCGCATTTCACCAGCTTCCCAGATTTCCTTAAGTTCCTAGTTCCAGCCTTGAATGCCACCGTAGGTTTCTGGGCAACGGTCTCGCTCAACATTCCAGACTTCACGCGCTTCGCCCGCAGCCAGCGTCAACAAATGATCGGCCAGGCACTCGCTCTGCCGACCACCATGACGATCTATTCGTTGATCGGAATCCTGGTGACGTCAGCGACCGTAGTCATCTACGGAACCGCGATCTGGGATCCGGTACAACTGTTGAGCCGGTTTCATTCACCGGTTGCAGTAGTCATCTCGCTGTTAGCCATTCTGCTCGCAACTCTCAATGTGAATATCGGCGCCAACGTTGTTTCACCCGCCAACGACTTCTCCAATTTATGGCCGCGCAAGATCAGCTTCCGGACCGGAGGAGTAATCACGTGCTTCATGGGGATCGCCATGATGCCATGGAAACTGTTGGGAAACTACAAAACCATGATCTTCGGATGGCTCGGCGGTTACGCCGCATTCCTCGGGCCGGTAGCCGGCATCATGATCTGCGATTATTTTGTGGTGCGCCGGCGAGTGCTGCTGGTTGACGACCTTTACCTGCGCGGCGGCGCCTACGAATATTCGCGCGGTTTCAACTGGCTCGCCATAGCCGCGTTGGCAGCGGGCGCGGGAACAGCCCTGGTGGGATTAGTCGTTCCGACGTTGCGGACGCTCTACGATTATTCCTGGTTCGTAGGTTTCGCAGTTTCGTTCGTGGTCTATTACGCATTGATGGCGGTTTACCAGAGAGAACCAGGGATACCTGCGGCAGAGGCGGCGTCGTGAGCTTCCTAGTGGGGTGCTCTTATTCCTGGAACGTCACGCAAACGCCGTTGGGGTCAATTGCCCCGAACTCTTTCGTGCCCCAGGGCTTGGTTTGCAATGGACCGTTGGGATGTACCTTGCCTCCGCGCTTCTGGTACTCGGCATACATCGCCTCAATACCCTCGACGGCGAGGCGCACCATGGTCTGGTCGCCGATCTTGCGCGCGAATGCTTTGTCGCTCATCCCGGCGATGTGCAGGTATGCATCGCCGCGGTTGATCCCCGCATAGGTCGGCGGTGTGTTGTCGCGAAAGGTTTCCTTGAAACCGCAAACTTCCGTCCACCAACTCAGAGACTCAGTGGTGTCAGCCGCAGGCAAAACGGGGATTGCGCCTTTGATAACCGGTTCCATTCACGAAGTATAAGACGAATTCCTACGCAGTTCACAAGGTCGAAGCTGTGCTTCCCGGCCTATCGAAAGGCTGGCAATACTTCCTTTTTGTACTGTTCGAGAGTGTCTTCTTCGTCGCCGCACATCAGATAAACATTAAACTGCGTCACGCCCACACTCGCCAGCTTGCGCAGCTTTTCACGATGCGCCTCGGCCGGTCCAACCAAACAAAATCTATCCACGACGTCGTCCGAAACGAAGTTTGCGTTGCTGCTCTCCACTTCACAATGGTGTTGGTAATCGTACTCGCCTCGATTGCGCACAAACGATGTCAGCTCCGGCGGCAGTTCCTCAGGCTTGTAACGCGAAATCAAATCCACCACATGATTTGAAACCAACGCCGGAAACCAGCGCACGCGTTCCCGTGCCAGCTTCAGATCATCCGAAATCCATACCGGCGCCGCTGCCATGACTTCAATCTTGCGCCAGTCGCGTCCTGCCTGCTCGGCACCTTTCTTCACGAAACCAAGACACCACGCGATCAAATCAGGATCAGCAAACTGCAATATGACACCGTCCGCAACTCTGCCCGCAAGGTCGAGCACCTTGGGCCCATATCCTGCAATCCAAACCGGCGGCGATCCCTCCGCCCAGGAAAGCCGTGTAGGCTGGCCTTCATAGTCGATCTCATGTCCCGTCGTCAGTTCACGAAAGGCTTTCACTGCGCGCTCCAGATCGCCCGCCCCAACCGGTTTCTTGCCAAGCACTCGCCGCGAACTATCCCCACGCCCAATGCCAAGTTGCATCCGCCCGCCCGAAATTAGATTGAGCGTAGCGAACAGGCTGGCAGTCACCGTGATGTCGCGAGTGGCGGGATTGGTAACGCACGGTCCCAGCCGCATGTTCTTTGTGTTGCTCGCCATCAGGGTAAGCAACGGGTACGGTTCCAGCCACAGCACATGAGAATCGAAGATCCAGCCATATTGAAAACCCGCGGCTTCCGCCTGACGCGTAAGTGCAACGATGCGCTCCACAGGCATGTCAGGTTTGATCGTGATACCGAACTGCATCCCGCCTCCTGCGACTACTCTTGAAATCGGCGATCCGAGGTGTTGCAGTTTAGCATAAAATGCCTGCTCTGCCAGTTCGAGGGAGGAAGCGATGGGCTTTGACACCATCATCACAAACGGGCGCGTGGTCACGGCCACTGACACCTACTCAAGCGACGTTGCCATTAGCGACGGCAAGGTCACCGCCATCGGACAAAATCTCCCTCGCGACAACGCCACGAAGATCATCGATGCCGCCGGAAAGTATGTCCTGCCCGGAGGAATCGACGTACACACTCACCTCGACATGCCATTCGGAGGCACGACCAGCGCCGATGATTTCGAAACCGGCACAAGAGCCGCAGCCTTTGGCGGAACCACAACCCTTGTCGATTTCGCCATCCAGTACAAAGGCCAGACGCTCCGAACCGCCTTCGATACCTGGATGAAAAAGGCGTCAGGCAAAGCCGTCTTCGATTATTCGTTTCACTGCATCATCACCGATCTCGCGGACGCGCAACTCGAAGAGATGAACGCTCTCGTGCGCGAAGGCGTCACCAGCTTCAAGTTGTTCATGGCCTATCCCGGCGTATTCATGCTCGACGATGGCAGCATCTTCAAAGCGTTCCGTGCGACCGCGAAGAATGGAGGCCTGGTTTGCATGCACGCCGAAAACGGCAGCGCCATCGACGTGATCGTGCAGCAAGCCCTGGCGGAAGGGAAAAAAGCGCCGAAATATCACGCGTTGACGCGTCCGACTACCGCCGAAGCGGAAGCCACATCCCGCGCCATTGCCCTCGCAGAGATGGCCGGAGCGCCTGTGTACATCGTGCACTTGAGCTGTAACGATGCTCTCGAAAAAGTTCGCGAGGCTCGTGATCGCGGCCTTCCCGTTTATGCTGAGACTTGTCCGCAATATCTTTATCTTTCCATCGAGAATTTCGATGCCCCCGGATTCGAAGGCGCGAAATACGTCTTCACGCCTCCATTGCGCGAGAAGTGGCACCAGGAAAAACTTTGGAGCGGATTGAAGCAGGATCACCTGCAGGTGGTTTCAACCGATCATTGCCCATTCTGTTTCAAAGAACAAAAGGAACTGGGACGCGATGATTTCACCAAGATACCAAACGGGGGGCCCGGGATCGAGCACCGCATGAGCCTGATCTATTCCGGCGGTGTTGCGCAAGGGCGTTTCAACGTGAACCGTTTCGTCGAACTGGTTTCCACGACTCCGGCAAAACTCTTCGGCCTCTATCCCCGGAAAGGCACAATCGCAATAGGAAGCGACGCTGACCTGGTTATTTTCGATCCCGCCCGGAAACACACCATCAGCGCAAAAACCCATCACATGCGCGTCGATTATTCGATGTTCGAAGGCATCCAAGTAACCGGCATGCCCGACACTGTGCTGTCCCGTGGCCGCGTCATCGTCGAAGAAAACAAGTTCGTAGGCCGCCCCGGCGCCGGAGAGTTTCTGAAACGCTCACTCTATTCAATGTAGGCGCGAGCGTCCTCGCTCTTGGTCCTCGCCAATCGTCCGGGAAGGCGCAGGGAGAGCTTTGTTAATTTGGATAGGCTGATTTCGCTAGACGCTGACCGGTGCGCGCTCCAGGGAGTGCATAGTATTCAGGATCGTGGAGATGACGTTCTCATTCCCGACAGCGGTATTGATCATCAAGTGATAAAGGCAACGCGTCGGCCAGTCGGCATTGAAGTACCGCTTCACGAATGTGATTCGATCGCGGTCGATCGTGTCCAGCAACTCTTCTGCTTCTTTCTCGCTCTTGCCGGCTTTGAGCAATCGGTTGAACTTCTCCGCGCGGGGTGCGTAGAGAAAAACATGGAAGGCATCCGCTCGCAGACGCAGAAAGTACGGCGCGCCTCGGCCCACAATCACGCAATTGCCGGCTTGGGCGACTTTTTGCATGACCTGCTGTCCCACAGCCACGAATCGGTCGGTATCAAATGTCTCCGCTCCGGGCAACGGTATGCTGCGCTCGTAGCTCCCACGCAAAAACACTTTGACGAGCCGCTGAAACGTACTGTCGACGCGCTCCTCGCAGCGTTCGACGGTCGAACATTCCACGTTGGCGACTTTGGCGATCTCCTCAGTCAGCGCGTGGTCCCAGATCTTCCAGCCGAGCTGCTTGGCAAGCGTGCAGGCAATCTCGCCGCCTCCGCTTCCGTATTCGCGTTCGACAGTAATGATCCGATACATCAACTTCCCCTGATTCTCATTTTACCCAGACCTTGGGCTCTACCGACATCCCGGGACGCAGAACGTGTTCTTTGGTCTCACCAGGATCGAAGGTAATCTTCACTGGAATGCGTTGCACCACTTTAACGTAGTTGCCGGTAGCATTCTCTGGAGGCAGCAAGCTGGTGATGGCGCCACTTGCGCCCGCAATGCTCTGCACGTGACCGTTGTAGTCCTTGCCATTCGTGTCCACGTGGATTGTAACCCTCTGGCCGACTTGCATGTGCTTGAGTTGGGTCTCTTTGAAATTCGCGGTCACCCAGATGTCGTCAAGGTTGATCACCTTCATCAGTTCCTGGCCGATCGAAACATTTTGCCCGACTTCTACTGTTCGGTTGGTGACGACTCCGTTGACGGGCGCGAGAATCATTGTGTACTGAAGATTCAGTTCGGCCTGTTCTAGTGCAGCTTTCTTGGTTTCGGCTTGGGCTTCCGCAGATTGCGCATGCGCTCGAATGGTTGCAACTTGTTGTGGACCGGTACCCGCCGCTCGAAGGTTCGCCTGCGCCTGTGCAAGCCTGCTTTGCGCTTGCCGAACCTGGTTGTCCGCCGCGGATGCAGAGGCCCGTGCCGCGTCGACCGCGGCAGCGCCCGCGTTAGCTGCGGCCACAGCTTGATCATATTGTTGCAGCGAAATCTCTTGCTTATCGACCAGTTGTTTGTAGCGCACCAGATCGTTCTGCGCCTTTACGTTGTTGGCTTCCGCCTCTGCCAATTGCGCTTTCGCGGCCGAAAATTGCTGACGAGCAGCAGCGATCCCGGCGGTCGCGTTCTCCACATCAGCTTGCGCACTGGAGGTTTGGCTGGTGGTGTCGACCGAGGTGATCGGCACATTGACCCGCGCGGCCTCGGCCGTGGCCTCGGCGTCCGCATAGTCCGCCTTCGCGTGATCCAGTGCTACTTGGTAGTCTTTAGGATCAATCTCAATCAGAGGCGTCCCGATCGGCACGTACTGATTGTCCTCGACCAAGAGCTTCAAGACATGCCCCGAGACCCGGGCGCTGATCGAGTTCAAGTGACCATCGATCTGCGCATCGTCCGTATCCTCGTAGCTCGCGAAATAGCGCCACAGAAAGAATCCGGCCACCAGCAGCAAGACGATTCCGACAATAAGAAACACGCGGAACCGGGGATTGCCGGCGCGAAAACTCTTCCAGCGGAGATCTCTGTCCGACGCGGGCAATGGAGCCGGCTGACTTGCAGACCGCTGAGTCTGAGGCTGATCGTCCTTCACCACTGTGTCTGTATTTTCTGCCATGATATGCGTACCTGATTTTACTTTTGATTCTGAAGGTATTGCTTGACCCCCTCTTCTGCAAAACCCACAGCCTTCGCCAGTTCTATCTTGGCCAGGTTGTGGGAGTACAGAGCCGAGATATATGTCTCCTTGGCCGAAGTCAGAGCGTCTTGCGCCTGAACTACCTCCAGGTTGTCGGTCACGCCTGCACTAAAGCGATCCCGCGCCTGCTCGAGCGTCTGGTTGGCAAGATCAACCGAGCTGCGCGCGACTTCGACTTGATCGGCAGCGGCATTAAGGTCGAGACGGGCGCTGCGAACTTCGTAGTCGATTTGACCGCGCAGGTTCTCCAATTGCTGGCGGCTTTGGCGCAGCGTGGCTTCCGCTTCCAGAACGTCCGCATGGGTTCTTCCGCCCGCGAAAATGGGGATATTCAAGGTTGCTCCCACTTCGTACACGTTGTGCGAACTGCCCGGACGGATGCCCGCCGCTCCATAATCACCCGCGATACCGAGCGACGGATAATATTCTGCGGTTGCCGCTCGGCGAAATTCCTCCGACGATCGCACCTGCTGCGCCGCTGCTAAATAGTCTGGCCTCGATGCATAGGCACGCTGTAAATCCTGCTCCAGCGGTAAGGTGGTTAACGGCTCATACGGAGCCGCCGTGGTCAGACTGAATTCCTGTCCTGGGGGCAACCCGATGACGCGCCCCAGTGTTAGTTTCTGTTTCGCATAGTCATTCCGGGCAACGATCAACTGTTGCTGTCTGCTCTGCAGTTCCACATGCGCCCTGAGCGCATCGATGGCCGGGATCGTTCCGGCTTTTTGCTGGTCCGCAGCCTTGTCGTACAGGGCTTGCGCGGTCTCTACATCGGCTTGTGCCGTGTCCACCCGGGCGGATCCTGCGAGCGCCACAAGATAGGAGTTCCCAACCGCGAGCACGACCAGATCACGAGCATTTTTCAAGTTGTACAGCGCGGCCCTCTCGTTGTACGAGGCACCCCGTTTACGCTCGATGGCATGATAATCGAACACGGATTGCGTCAAATAGACGCCACTTTGGAAAACCCCGACCGGGCCGATTACGGTCGGTATCCCGGGGAAGTTCAAGCGAAATCCCAACGCTGGCAGGTCGATTTGCTCGACACTTTGACTGACCGTGGCACTCACGTGGGGCAACAGTTCGCTGAGCTCTTTCCACTTTTCTCCCTGGGCCGTCAAACTGGTGTCACTCTGCAGCAGAAGGCCAAGGTTGTTTCTTAATCCGCGATCGATTGCGTCTTTGAAAGAAAGCGGCAACACCTCTGCCGTCGGTTTGCCTTCGGGAACGCTGCCTGAGAACGGGCTCTGGCTAAGGGCCGCGCCGGGATTACCGGACTGGCTGGCATTGCTGGATTGGCCGCCGCTGTACGAAGACGAACTAGATTGTGGAGTTGGCGCCGGCGCCTGGCCTAACGCAGGTCGGCAAAGCAGAAGGGTGTTGGCCAGAACACATGCAACCGCCAGACAAGCAAAAGGTATCCTTTTGTGCCGCAATTGGTTCCTCGGGCTGAGGTCGTTCATAGATGATAGTCAGGGGCATACGCAGCCCAATAATAACGTTATGTTGATTCAGGCTGCCGCCCTGTAGATGCAAACCATTGTATCTGCGTAGCTACCCAAGATGGGAGTGCATACTGACTTCAGCGTTTGCGAGCTAAGTTCCGTTCTGAAACCGCAATCACCTGTTTATTTTAGCCAAACAGTGAGTAGAATAGAGAGAGAATTAGCCCGCAGCAGCTCATGTTCACGCAACTTTATCCCGGCATTCCGAAACGTCAGGCCACACTGCTGAGCGTCTCCCTGGCGCTGCACTTTCTATTTCTTGGATGGCTTCTGCACAGCCCAGCCCCAATCTTCGTGGCTCCCTCATCAGTCGTCCGAGGCCAAGGCGGTAGTTCCCTGACCCGCATTTACTTTGGAGGTGACTCTGGAGTTGCACGGGAGCAACCGAAGCCGCACCTCACCTGGCAGCGTCCCGCAAGAAAAGAAAGTGCACATCGCACGGAGCCGCCGCCCGCAAAGTTGGAAGTCGGGAACGAGACCGCCTCCGCACGCTCCGGTGGTCCCGCAGCTGGCTCTTTATACGGGTCGCTCTCGTACGGAACCTTCTCGGGCCCGGAGATTCGACCGGCCCTGCCAGTTGTGTCCCCCGATCCAGTGTTCGGGTCGGACGCGGCGGGTATCCAAGGAGACGTCATTGTCGAGATCACGATCGACGAGACCGGAACCATTGTGCAGAAGATAGTAGTTCAAAGCCTCGGCCCTTCCATCGATCAACGGGTGCTCGGCGCACTGGAAAAATGGCACTTTACTCCTGCATCCAAGAATGGTGTGCCCATCCCATCCAAACAGGACGTCTACTATCATTTCCCGCGATAGATCGCGTGAACATTTCAGTCGAGACCGTCGGAACAAGTCCAGCATGAATAGCTGCAAACCGCCAGCCTGGATGACTCACGGGCAATGCGCCGGACTGCTTTTACTCGTCATTAGCCTGCAGCCTGAGACGCTCCGGGCCCAAGAGAGGACAGTCGAACTCGATCCGGCCTATACGCGAATCGAATTCACGGTAGCAGCTACTCTCCATACCGTGCACGGACTTTTCGTGCTGAAGAGTGGAATTATTCACTTCAACTCGTCAACTGGCTCGGCCAGCGGGCTTGTTGTGGTTGACGCGACAAGCGGTAACAGTGGCAACAAGGGACGCGACCACAAAATGCACCAGGAAGTTCTGGAAAGCCAGCGCTACCCCGAGATTACTTTCACGCCTACCAGGATGTCAGGGAAGGTCGAGGGGAACTCCAGCGTGCAGGTCGAGGGCATTTTAAGACTGCATGGCACCGATCATCCGATAACCCTGACTCTGCCGGTACAAGTGCAAGGGCAAAATATTAGAGCGCGCACCAACATTGCCATTCCCTACGTGGCTTGGGGGCTGAAGAACCCAAGCACGTTCATTCTCCACGTGAACGAAAAGGTCGACATCGACATCTCCGCAGCAGGCCAGGTATCACCGCAAGCAGCACAGCCCGCGACGGATCGCTGACAATTAGCATGAATTTATGACTACGCTAAAGCAATCTTACAAACTGATAATTAGTAGCGTTCTCGTGGCCGGCCTATCGGCGGCTGGGAGGGTGCTCCAAACGGCGGATGCACCGGTGTCAACCATCACCAAAGAACCTTCCTTGGGACGTTCGCTAACTATTGCAGGCATCCCCAACGCAGGCGAAGTGACTCCGGCCCTGTATCGCGGTGGGCAGCCAACTGCACAAGGATTCAAAGCTCTGGCAAATTTGGGCATCAACATCGTGGTGGACCTGCGCGGGTCGAGAAAAAGCGAGAGTGAACAAGTCACCAAACTCGGGATGCGATATGTCGCGATTCCGTGGCACTGTCCTTTCCCCAAAGATGACGCGTTCGCACGTTTTCTCATCCTGCTTCGGCAAAACCCAGGCAAGAAGGTCTTCGTCCACTGTCGACTAGGGGACGACCGGACGGGAATGACCATCGCCGCATACCGCATGGCCGAACAGAGCTGGACTGCGATTCGGGCCAAGCAAGAAATGGAAGCATTTGGCTTTACCTTACCTCACCATTTCATTTGTCCCAGCCTGTCATCGTACGAGGAAACCTTCCCTCAGCGCTTCAAGTCCAATCCTGCATTCGACAGTCTGCACACTCCGGCCCACTCTTTGGCACAATAGTATTTAGGTCGGAATTCCGCAGTTCAAGAATAATCCTCAGTCTGCGTGCAGGGTGACAAAGTAGCGTTTCCGCTCGACTGTGGAAATCTTCGGCACCCTTTTCAGATCAGCTCTCCTGCTGCTTTTTGGGTGTGACCGCCCTCACATTCTCTTGTGACAAGTTACGTTGAACTCGCCTTGTGCGGGGCTAGACAATCTGTTCAAACGCGCATTGATGGCGAAGTTCAAACGATCGTAAGAACGTCACCAGGAAAGGGTCGAAACCTAATGGAACGAATCTCTAAACCCACGTCTGGCGTCGGAAGAACCAGGAGTCTTAATTTTTATGCAGCTTTCAAAATCAGACATACCAGCAAACGGTCTCTACGGAAGCCGCGTTCCTAGCCCGCGCCAGCATCAGGTCATCGAACTGGTCGCTCAAGGACTCAAGAACAGCGAGGTGGCCGAAATTATCGGTACCACGGAGTATGTTGTGAAAAATCACCTGCGCATCATCTTTGACAAACTTGGATTCTGGAACCGCGTCGAACTTGCTCTGTGGTATGAGGCCCGTAGGCACGAAAGCCTCGCCGGCGGCCAGCGCAATCGGGCCATGTCCTGACGCGATGTTCACCACAGTTCCGCGGCGTAGCGGGCTGAGTAAAATTGAGTTGGGTTAATGGTCGCGGTGAACCGCCTCCATGGAGAATGCCGGCAGACAGACGGCGATATACTCCGCGCCTCCCTCGGACGGCGTGGAATACTGAATCCACTCGCCTCCGTGCGCGATGACTGCTTGGCCGGCGGTTACATCGACCTGACCATCCTTGTGCCGCACTCGTACCGTGCCCTTGAGAACCAGAGTGAATTCGTCGAACTCCGGAGTCTGCCCAGGTTCTTCCCAGCCCTGAGGACTGCGCATGTGGGCGACGCTCACGCCAGTGGTCTTCGTGTTGACTCGTCCAATGTACTCGTCAATCAGCTTAGGTTTGGTTCCCGCTGCGGAAATGCGAGTAGGCTGCGCGACCAGCGTGGGCATAAGTGCTCCTTCGAGAGAACTACTGTAGCAAGAGGAAGCGCAACTTCGGAAGTCACAAGCGATTCGTTACCTCCGCGATCTCTGCGGCAGTTCTCAGCGGTCTCCGCGATTCAAGATTTTCTGATTTATCGTTGCTCGGACAAAACCTTAAAACGCAGGGATCATCGCGGAAAATCCGCAGAGCGGGCGGAGAAAAGTCGTGGAACTCTACTTGCCCACAAAAGCCAGGCTTAGATGCCGCCTGTGACGGGGTTTGCGATCTATGATCTTCCCGCAGACAGAGTGCGGATTTTTTCGGCGTGGGAGGCAGCCAAGGCATCGAGTCCGGGAATCGAGATTGGTGCAATCAACGAGCGCTCTTCTGGCATGGTGCCGCTTTGGATGGCTTGTACCAACATCTCCAGACCGGTGCCAGCGTTCGGCGGCACAAAGATTGTGGCCGTCAGCAAGCCACGCCGCACCCAAGTCTGCCCGCTGTTCGGAAGACCATCGCAGCCGATGTAAGGCAACTTCAGCCAGCGCTCGCGCGCCTGCAGGTTCAATTCTTCCTGAAAGGCTTTCCTTGCGCCCACGGCCATGGAATCGTCCTGGGCGGCGATAAGATCCACATGAGTCTGCTGAGAAGTGGACAATCGCAACCATGAACTGACGGTACGATACGCGCTAGCTTCGGTCCACTGCGCTTTCATGAGCTTGACCTGCACCTCGGCCGGTTTGGTCTCATACATTCCGAACGTCCTCTGCTTCGCGGCCAAGCTTTCCGAGGGGCCCTGAATGTACAAAACCGCTCCGCCGTTGGGCAGGATGGCGCTAAACTGCCGGCCCTGAATGCGTCCGATTTCTTCGTGATCTGAGGTGATGCAAAAAGCTGGAATTCGATAAGCCTTACGCAACTCGGCGATATATTCCACGTCGCGATTCAGCACAACCCAGCTGATTCCGGCTGTGGCCGCGGCACGCACCACCAGCGGCAAAGCCGTCCCGCCGACGGGTTCAAAAAGGATTCCATCCGGCAGCGCGTCGGTGCGGGACTGGATAATCTTCAGAAGTTGCTGACTTTGGGTAACAGAGTCGTTCTCCGCATGGATGATCTGCAACTCTACGCCCAGGCGCTTGGCCGCGGTCTCAGCCGCCGCCGCCTGCTCGATCTGGTAATCATTATCGTTATTTGTAAGGCCCAGAATGAACTTCAATTTCTTCATGAAAGCGCCCAAAGCCTGATCATATCCTGCGCTCAGTGGCCGGTCACGGTGACCAAAGTCACAGGCTCGTGAGCGCTAGAACTCCCTGTATCCTGGAGAAAACGCTGATGCGCAAGACCTTAGTCGCGGTTGTGGTGGTGCTGATTTGCACAGGCGCAGGGCTTCCACAAGCCAAGCCTTCAGTGCATTGGGGAGAACTTACCGCCGCCGACTTTCAATCGGTGATCGAATAATCGAAGGGCAATTTGCTTATTGCCTCTTGGAATTCTTTTCTCGGCTTCCGAGACTTTTTTGATATAGTGCCGAGCATTCATGTTGAAGGTCACTGGGTCCACAGCGGTTCTGTAGCCCGAAAACTGAGCAGCAGTCTTCACTGTCGTCGAGCCGGTTTTGTTGGGAGTCCGATGGGTCGCGTCTTTGTCATCTTTATTCGTCGATTGCGGCTACCCTTCCTGCTGTTCGCGGGCTTCGGCCTTTTGTGCGTGCGGGTTTACATGAAGCTGGAGGGGTTGCGCTGGCAGGATGCATTATTCTGGATCGTCAATCCACACGCCATCGATTACCACACCGTTCACGACAGCACTAAATTCTTTGCCCTATTTGTCTTTATGGGAGTCTTTGCTTTTCAGATCTGGATTGCAGAGCGGGTTGCGGTCACGATCTTCAGCCGGCATGGGACGGAGGTTTGGAAATCCATGGTGAACGAAGTCAGCCTCGAAAAGGTAAAAGGCCACTTTATTATTTGCGGATATGGCCAGGTCGGTCGTACCGTGGTGGATCAGTTGAGCCGCCTTGAGATTCCTTTTGTCCTGATTGAAACCAACGAAGGGCTTTATCGGGAACTCCTCAAAGACGGGCTCATGGTCATCCAGGGAGATGCGAAGCGTCACGATGTTTTGCAATCCGCCGGAATTGAGCGAGCGCAAGGAATCTGCATTGTGATCGACAACGATGCCGATAATTTGTACATCACCGTGACTGCGAGAGCGCTGAATCCAAATTTGAAAATCATCACGCGAGCCGGGCAGCAACGGTACGCCAACGCCATCCGCAATTCGGGAGCCGACGAAGTGATCATCCCGGAGTACGAAGGCGGATTGATGACTGGGAGAATGATTCAGAAATACTATCCCGTGAAGACCAACCTGCAATGAATTTGCAGACAAGCTCGGCGGAGCCTCGCTCCGTCGCATGTGCTACGCCCGCATCCCAGAGCCGAACCGCGACCTGTTAACATACGCTAGTTTCATATGCCTTCCCCGCTACCGAGCGCCGTTATTGAGCAAGAGGCAACCACGCTAACACACGCCTCGTCGTCATCGCGCTTGATGTCGCTTGACTTGTTCCGCGGGGCGACGATTGCCGGCATGATTCTGGTCAACAACGCGGGCGACGAGGTCAGTTCCTATTGGCCGCTCAAGCATGCCCAGTGGAACGGATGGACGCCAACTGATTTGGTGTTCCCATTCTTTCTGTTCATCGTCGGCGTGGCGATGCCATTTTCTTTCAGCGCGCGGCTAAAGCGCGGAGAGTCGCGGCGAGAACTTCTCAGACATGTGCTGTGGCGTGGAGTGGTGCTCTTTGCTTTGGGCATGTTTCTGAATGGCTTTCCCAATCAGTATCATCTGGCGTCGTGGCGCGTCTATGGCGTGTTGCAGCGGATCGCGATTTGCTACGTGATTTCCGCGATTCTCGCTTTGTGGACCGACTGGCGAAGTTGGATCGCCACCATTGCTGGTTGTCTCCTGGGCTACTGGATTTTGATGCGTTTCGTGCCGGTACCCGGATTCGGCGTGCCCACGCACGATATCCCACTGCTTGATCCCGATTGCAACCTTGCAGCCTGGCTCGACCGTCAACTGCTCGCCGGACACTTGTACGAGGGTACGCGCGATCCCGAAGGCGTGTTGAGCACCATACCGGCGGTCGCGACCAGCCTGCTTGGCATGCTCACTGGGCAATGGCTTCGTTCGTCGCGCTCCGTGCGGACCAAGGCGCTGGGCATGGCGTTGTTCGGAGCCATCGGAGTGATGACAGGAAAGCTTCTCGACCTCGGCTTTCCCATCAATAAGAAACTTTGGACCAGTTCCTATGTGATCTTCACCGCCGGCCTGGCTGTGCTCTGTCTGGCGCTGTGTTACTGGATGGTCGACGTTAAGAAATGGCGGGGCCTCTGGACGAAACCGCTGCTAGTGTTTGGCATGAATGCCATTACCGCCTACGTGTTTTCCGGAGTTATATCGGACTTGCTCGATCATTTCCACACGAGTGCAGGGATGAGCTGGCAGGAATCAATTTACGAAAGTATTTTCGTGCCGCTAGCCAACCCGGCGAATGCGTCGCTACTATATGCCCTGGGCTATGCGCTGGTTTGCTGGGCAGCGATGTGGGTGCTTTATCGCAAAGGTATTTTCTTGAAAATCTGACTTGTGGAATTCATATTTAGCACTCAGCAGTCGGCGGTGGTCGCTCTGTTCAGGCGTAGTATTTCGTTGAACTCCGGGGCGTTTTGATCCTATCCGCAATGAATGTTCCCGCGCAGAGCAGTGGTTCTTGGATCCAAATACGTGCGCTCCTGATTTTCGCTGTGATCTTTTTTTCATACGCATACTTTTACGAAGGAGCCGGATGGAATCAGAACTCCCGGTTCGACTTGGTACGCGCCATCGTTGAGCAGGGAACATTGCGAATCGATGATTTTCAGCAGAATACCGAGGACAAAGCCTTTGCCAACGGCCACTACTATTCCGACAAGGCTCCCGGACTCGCGCTGCTGGCTCTTCCGGCCGCTTGGGCAGGGCGCGCGCTCTTGCGATCTGATGGAGTGGATCCGGTGTCGCCTCATGGTTTGGTCGACCTTGCCTATGGCGTCACGCTGTGGGCCGTCGCTCTTCCAATGGCCGCGGCTTGTGCGTGTCTGTTCTGGATTGCGCTGCAGTTGGGAAGCAGTGTAAGCGCCTCGGCGTTTGCTGCTATCGCACTGGGGCTGGCAACTCCCATGTGGGCATATTCGACGCTGTTCTGGGGGCACGCGCTGGCGGGAGCGTGTTTAGTTTTCGCGTTCGCTTGCGCTCTGCAATTGCGTCGGGATTTGAGTTCAACCAGGGATGTGCTTTGGGGATTGGCTCTCGGTCTGACCGCCGGGTGGGCCACTGTTACAGAATACCCTTCTGCGCCAGCTTCCGCGATAGTTGCCGGTCTGGCTCTGGCCTTGGTTTGGAAAGACGGATGGCGCCGGCGCTCGGGCGTCGCTCTTGGGATTGCCATCGGAGCGTTTGCTTGCGTTATCGCGCTCATGGCTTATCAGCACGCTGCATTCGATTCCGTGTTTCACCCCAGCTATGCCTATTATCCGCCGGGCGCTTTTTCGTGGATGACGCGCGGCTATATGGGTCTGACCTATCCCAGAATTGATGTCGCATTAAAGCTGTTGTTCAGCTGCCGTCGTGGACTGCTGTTTTCTGGGCCAGTCGCCTTGGCCGCGCCCTTCGGTCTGCGATTACTTTGGAAGCAGCCCGCGACCCATGCCACGGCAGTCACGGCGGCTGCGATCGCTGCTTACTATTTCCTTTTTCACGCTTCCTTTTCCTCGTGGCCGGCCGGCTGGTCGTACGGCCCGCGATACATGGCCCCGGGGCTGCCTTTGCTGTGTCTGGGGCTGGCGCCGCTGTGGGACTATGCGCGCCCAGCCTGGAGGATCGTGCTCGGCGCACTGGCTGCTGCCGGAGTTGCGCTTACACTCATGGCGGTTTCGGTCTCGGCGCAGCCTCCTGATGAGTTCCACTGCCCCCTACGCCAGTTCTATTGGCCGTCGTTTTGGGCGGGCAGATTTTCCTTGAATCTTGGGATTGTGCTCGTCCCCGCCGAGCAGGGCGCGAACCAAGTGCATGGCGCGTTCAACCTGGGACAGTTGGCTGGCCTGCACGGCTTGACGACTCTGATTCCGCTATTGGCGGTGTGGGCTCTCGCGGCTGTTCTTTGGGCTGGCATTAATCGAGTTTCGCTCTAACGCGGCCCTGAAGTCGGCTGCATCAAAAGAGTTCATCGGCCCGGCTGATAGTAGAGCGCAAGTATGAATATGGTTCCGACCAGCGTGGCAATGCCAAAACTGAGAACCAGCCATTGGCGGGTACTGAGCGGTAGCTTCCTGCCGCGTCGCCTTCGGGTGAATGATGGGTTGTGCTTCCTCCGGTACCCGGTCAACGCCTGACGAATGAACGAATAAATCACTGTTAGATTCCTGTGGTCTCATAGGTCAAAACTGCCAGGCTCAGGCGGTAGTCATAACCGGCCTGGGCAAAAGTGATTTCAGCCTGCGTTTGTTGGAGTTGTGCCTGGCTCAGTTCCACTATTGAGCCCAGCCCCAGGTTGTACCGAGATTGAGCCAGACTCAAAGCCAGATTGGCCTGCTGTAACAATTGCTGTGTGACCGACAATCGCTGGTAAGCTGTGTTCGCATTCAGCCAACTGGTTCGCACGTCGCGCGAAATCAGGTTGCGTATGTCTCGAAGCCGTTCTTGAGTAGCTTGCGCTCTGAGGTTCGCCTCACGGGCTCTCGCCGTATATAGGAAGCCGTTAAAGAGAGGGATCTCGATGTCTCCGCCGATGGCCCCGTACGTGTTATTCAAAGGACTAGGACTCGGAACCACCGCCGCATTTCCCACGGGCGTGTCCCCCACAGCTCCCATCGCGCGAATGGTGGGAAAGAGCAGGTCGCGTTCCGCAGTTTGGAATTTCCGCGCAGACTGGTACTGAAATTGTAGCGATAGGATTTCCGGCCGGTCCGAAAAAGCCTGCGAAATCAAATCATCTACATTGCCCGGCGGCGGCGCCAAAGGATTAGTGTCCTCCACCAGTTGGAAGTCCTGCAAGCTCGAAAACCCGAGCACCATCGACAGAGTAGCGAAAGCGGCGTTCTCGTTATTTTGAGCATCCAGCAGCAGAAGTTTGGCTTGCGCCAGATTCACACTTGCAAAACTGAAATCCAGTTCGGATTTCAATTTGCTCTTGAAAAGCGCTTCTACCTGATTGGTCACGGTCTGGCGTTCACCTAAGGTTTGCTGCGCGACGGTTACCAAGGCGTGGGCTTGCAACGCATTGTAGAAAGCTCGGTTCACGGCCAGAAGGATCTGCTCTTTGCTAGCCATGGCATTCTGGTTCTCGGCCTTGGACGCGTAGTTCGCGCTGGAGATCAGATTTGTCGTGCGGCCAAAGTCGGTTATCAGTTGCGTAACCATCACGCCAGCAGCGAAGCGTTCGTAGATGATCGGATTGTTCAGCGCTCCCGCAGTAATGCGGCTGCCGGATTGGGCGTCGACGCCCGTCAGATCACCCGTAGCCGTGGGCCACAGGTTCGACTTCACCTCGCGCGTAACCTGTACGGAGGCCAGAGCAAGCAGCCGACCGACAGAGATCTGTGGGTTGTTCTTCATGGCAAGGGCTTCTGCCTGCGCCAAGGTTAAAGGCATCGGCGCCCCCGGAGTCTGCGAAGCGGAGGGTTGGTGCGCATTCGCCGGCGGGCCAGAGCTGTTTTGCGTCGAACTGGCTTGCGGCATCGGAGCCGGAGGCAGACCCTGTGCCGTTTGCACGTTGACGGACACTTGCGCAATGCTAAACACGTGCAGTGCCAGGAACAGTAAGAACGCGACGATGTGCTTATATGTTCGCTTCATAGGTTAACCTTCTTAAGCATTCATCGAAATTCCCTCGCCTTCGTTACGCGCACCCAGCGGAGGCAAGGGTTTCGTACGCTGCCACAGCAGCCGGACGAAATTGTCGTTCTTCCCACCGCAGGAGCTCCGAGTCCGAGGTTTGCGATTAGCGATTCTGACCGCAATCCGATCTGCGGCGGACGATTCCCATCCTCATGTCCGGGTCGTTCGGCAGATCAAAATACATGACGTGTTTCGTCAAGCGCACCTGGATCGTCTGATTGGAAGTAAATTCTGACGGTATGTAGTTAAACGGCGTTTCGTACCGGCCAACATAAGTGGTGCAATCGACGCGCACTGAAACCTCGTAAGCGTAGTAGCGCGAAGTCAGTGGCGCATCGGATGGGTTGCTGCCTCCGATCATGGAGTCTGGCGAATAAACTTTATGCTGCTGCACGTGCACCACAGTTCCCTGCACGTAGGGGCTGGAATGGCCCGGCTCTGCGGCGTAAAGCGCCGGTACGACAACCACGAACACCACGATACAAATACACAGATTCCTTTTCATGATCTCCTCCATGAGATCGCCTGCTGAAATCGCAGGACATGACACGAACCGTGACTCGAACGGATGTTCAAGAACGATCCTCAGCAATGAGGAGGAGGTCTGTCGTACAGGCATTCTTCCGAATAGCGTCCAGTAACAGAATGAACGAAAGGCAATGCTGCAGCGGACAGTCGCGCGGGCTCGAACAGAACAAACTTTGCAGTGGGAGCGGACCAGTGGAGACCGTCATTCAACAGATGCTGCCGCTTGGCATCAAGGGACCGCGACGTTACGGTCTTTGTCGGCCGTCCTTCATCGCGCACGATTGTGCTGTACCTGGTCGCGAGGTTGATCGTGAGAGAAAGGACGGCGCTAAGTATCACCGCTCTACCCCAGAACCCTGAGCGCCGAGGACGGACAGAATGTCTTTCTTTCATTCGACTGGCCCCCCGGGCAGGGCTTCTGCGACCTGCGCTTTGCGTCTGCCGTAAACCAGCAAGTACGCCGCGGGCACGATGAAGATGGTCAAGAGCACCGACGAAGTAAGCCCTCCGATGATGGCGCGGGCCATGGGCGTGTACTGCTCAGCTCCTGTCCCCAATTTGAGCGCCATGGGAATCATGCCAATGATGGTTGCAAGCGATGTCATCAAAATCGGCCGCAGGCGCACCCGGCACGCGGTTATAACCGCGTCCTCCGCCGACAACCCTTGCCGCTCCAGATTGTGCGCGAAGTCAACGATCAGAATGCTGTTCGAGTCTGCGATGCCTACCAACATCAGCACGCCCATCAGCGACATGACATTCAGCGTGCTGTGCGTGAGCGGGAGAATCAACAGCACGCCGACAAATCCCATCGGGATGGCCAGCATGATCAGGAAAGGATCGATGAACGATTTGAATTGTGCCGTCAGAATCAGAAACAGCAGCAAGAAAGAAATTAGAAAGCCGAGCGCTAAGCTTTTGAACGACGCCTCCATGCCCTGCACCATTCCCCGCAAATTCACACGGACGTTGCCTGGAATTTTGGTCTTCGCCAGAATGTCGCGTATAGAACTGGTGACGCGTCCCAGGTCCTCTCCAGTTGGAGTCACGTAAACGTCCATGGCTCGCTGAATTTGATAGTGGTCGACTTCGGTCGGGGTCTGAACCTGCCTTACGTTTACAACATTGTTGAGCACCGTAATCGGCCGGCCCTGCCCACCGCACGCCCACGCGGACTGCGTGCCTCCTGGCCCGGTCGGACCGCAGCTCAACTCGCCTCCGTTGTTCGGATCTCGCAAGGGGATCTGTCCGAAATCCGCCATGTCGTGAATGGCGGGTTGACCTTTTTCGAAGAACTGCACCGTCAGGTAATAATCGTTGCCGCTCTTGCGATCGACCCAGTAATTGGGAGCGATCATGTAGTTGGAATTCAGCGCTGTGATGACATTGTCCACGACGTCTTTCTGCGTCAGGCCCAACTCTCCCGCATGCACGCGGTCGACATCCAGGCGCAGTGTCGGGTAATTCATGTCCTGCGGTATATAAACCTGGCCCACCCCTGGCACATTCCGAATTTCCGTGGCCAGGTTCTGGGCAATGCCATAGATCTGCGTCAAATCGGGGCTGCTTACTTGCACGTCAATCGGCGCGGGCATGCCGGCATTCAAAATTGCATCCACCATCGAGCCACTCGAGAAGAATGTCCGAATGTCCGGATACTGTTTTGCTATCCCGCTCTGAACCCGATCCATGTAGTCGAAACTGCTCAGATGGTGAGGCTCGTTTAGCTGCACTTGGACCGTCGCGGTGTAGGGACCCGCATTGGTGGTGTACAACGCGGAAAAGTCCGCGACCACGCCAATATTGGACACGATCAGCTTCAGATCTTTCGGTTCCACAGTATGGCGAATCAAGTCTTCCACTTGAGCGATGTACTGATCCGTAACTTCGATGCGAGTGCCGGTTGGAACTTTCAGGTTGATGGTGAACTGCCCGGCGTCAGTCTTCGGGAACAAAGCCAAACCGAGCAGCGGATAAATTGCCAGGCTGGCCAGAAAAACACCGCTCAGCGCCAGCACGGTTATGCCCGGCCGCTTCAGTGCCCGCCTCACCCAGTGCTCGTAATAATCGAGGACCCTGTTGAACATGCGGTTGAAGCGGGCATTGAACCTGTCCATCGAGGATTGGCTCACCGCCTTTTCTGGCTCAAGCTCGTACCCTTCATGCTTATGCTCGGCCGCATGCGGCACAGCTTTCAGAAACCGTGAACAGAACAACGGAATCACGGTCATGGCCACGACAAATGAAGCCAGCAGCGAGAGGCAGAACGCCAGAGCCAAGGCAGAAAAAAGAAACTTGGATACGCCGTAGAGAAAAACCACAGGAAAGAAATCGACCACATCCACCAGAGTCGCCGCGAGTACGGCTAGGTTGACTTCGGTGCCCCCAACTTCGGCGGCGACCATCGGAACGGCTCCCATTTCCAGATGGCGGTAAATGTTTTCCAGCGAAATAACCGAGTTGTCGATCACACGCGAAAACGCCAGCGCCATTCCACCTAGGATCATCGTGTTCACCGTGCCGCCCATCAGGGCCAGCACCACAAACGCCGCCAGCGCTGATAAAGGGATGGAAAGCAACACGGCTGAGGTCGCCCGAAAACTTCCCAGAAAAATCAGGATCATCAGGCTGGTAAGAATCAACCCCAGAAATCCCTCGTGCAACACGGTGCGGATGGCTTCCTTCACATACACAGACTGGTCGAACACGATGCTGGTGACCATCTGCTTGGGAATGTCGTAAAGATGCTTGGTGAGCGCACGCAGACCGTCGACGACCGCGATCGTGTTGGTATCGCCGCCCTGCTTCATCACCGGAATGTACACAGATTTCTGGCCATCAATGCGTACGACGTTGGTTTGAATCTGGTGTGCGTCTTCTGCTTTCCCAACGTCGTTCACCGTAACCCAGGAGTGTCCCTTGACCTTGAGCGGAAGCTTGCCCAACTGGTCCATGCTGTCGACGAGGCTATTGGAATAGACGAAGTAATCGTAGGGGCCCATCTTTACGTCGCCGGCGGGGAGGATCAGGTTCGAGTCGTTGACCGCGCCCACAACGTCCATTGGACTCAATTGACGAGATAACAATTTGTACGGGTCGACGTAGACCATGATCTGACGGTAGGTGCCGCCGAAGACGCCGGGAATCTCGGCGCCTGGCACAACCGCGATCTGGTTGCGAATTTCAAACTGCGCGTAATCGTGAAGCTGAGTTTCGTTAAGACCTTCTCCCTTGACCGTAACCAGAGCGACCGGCAAACTCGACGCGTCGAACTTCAGCACCACCGGCGGCAGAGTTCCCGGTGGAAGCCGCTTCAAGTCTGCCAAAGCCAAGTTGGAAAGTTCGGTCACATCGGCATCAGGGCTCGTTCCCGGCTGGAAGTACACCCTGATGATGCTCACCCCTAATAGCGATCGAGACTCCATGTGATCGACGCCTGCGGCCAGGGTAAAGAAGCGTTCGAGAGGGTCTGTAATATCGGTTTCAATGTCTTCCGGTGGCATACCGGAATAGAAAGTGGCCACGACCACTTCCGGCAGATTGATGGGTGGAAACAAATCAACCGGCATGCGCGCGATGCTGGTCACGCCAATCACCAGGAGCACCAGGCAGATCACAACGATGAAGTACGGATTACGAATTGAGAATCCCGGCATAAACGCTATCCAGTCGCTCTGCTACTGCGCATTCTGTTCCTGGTACTGCATCACGGCCATCGCTTGCGGGTGAACTTTCTGACCCGGCTTTAGGCCACTGCGGTCGCTGACTACAACTTGCTCTCCTTCATTTAATCCGGAAAGGATTTCCGCGTCACTGGTAGTCTGCAATCCGACTTGCACGGTGCGGTCTTCCACTTCTCCATCGCGATTTACAACAAAAACGGTTGTTTTATCGCCTTCGTGGCTTAAGGCCTGCAAAGGCACGGTGGGAACATTATCTTTTTGGTCGAGACCAACCTCGGCTTCCGCGTAAAGGCCGGGCATGAGCATGCGCTCGGGATTCAGAACATCCACTTCGGTGTGCATGGTGCGAGTGTCCGCTCTGACATCTACAGAGAAGCGCGCAACCTTGCCAGGGAAAGTCCGGTTCAGGGAAGGCACGTGAACATTCACCGGATCCCCGATACGAATGTAGCGAACGTATGACTCGGGAATAGGAATGACCAGACGAAACAGATCGTCCTGAGACAAGCGGACGATCGGCATTGCCTGCGTACTCGAACTCGTTCCCGCCTGGACCAGAGTCCCCAGGTTCGCATAGCGCTCGGTCACGACTCCGGAGAATGGCGCCGTGATTTTGGAATAGTCGAATAGAGTCTGGTCGTGAAAAAATTTCGCTTTGGCAGCGGCCAACTGGCTCTGGGCCGCCTCCATCGACGCTTTTCCAGCGTCAACTTGAGAACTGGCGGCAAGATCCTTGCCCTGGGCGTCGTCAACTTCCTGTTGTGCCACGATCCCGGGCTGAGTCTCGAAGACCTGATTTAATCGCGTATATTGAAGGTGCAAGGCGTTGTATTGCGCGTCGTAGCGTTGCAACTCGTGATCGGCGCGGCTCACCTGGTTGATTGCGTTCTTGATCTCGGCTTCATCCTGTTCCAACTGCGCCTGCAACTCCGGGATCTCCAGCGTGGCCATAACCTGGCCTGCCTTCACATGGGTTCCATAATCGACGTTCAACTTCTGCACGTAGCCCGATTCCTTGGCATAGACGTCGATCTCCTGAAAGGGCACAAGTTCGGAAGACAAGGTAATTTGCCGGCTCAGCGTTTTCTTGACTACATTCGTCACTCCGACCGTAACCGCCTCGTGTGCACTTTCCTTCCCGTTGCCACCGCCGCTGCACGATGACAGCCCAAACGCCAACAGGAAGGCAAACCCAACAGTCGCGTGTCCCACAGCCCTGGATATGCCTGCGCGAAGACAATTTCTCCTGCGAATGTGGCCACGTTGATTCATCTTCCTAAACACCAGCCTTCTCTGGCATCCCGGCCAGCAATGTGCCACTAACTCAATCCCTTGACTACGTTCCGTAACTTGTTCACGGAAAACTCCTGCGAACGACAAAAGTCGATCACCTGCTCCTCTGCCTGCCGTAGTCTCGCCGCAGCCGCAGGAATCTCGGACACAATCTCTTTGGGAATGGTCAAAATCCCGTGTCGATCCCCATGCATCAGGTCGCCCGGTTGCACTTCCAAGCCGCCGACAGTGACCTTCGACCCAAAGTCGAAGATGTGGGCGTAGGCATGCGACACCGAGACATTTCCTGCAAATACCTGAAATCCCAGATCCTTGACGCGTGGCAGTTCCCTCACCGCGCCGTTGGTCACGTATCCCACGCAGCCGAGTGCTCTCAGAATGGCGGCATGCACGTCGCCGAGAAATGCTCCGACGCCGGGTGGCTCGTCCAGATCCTGCAAAACCGCGATTCGTGGAGCAGGTACCTGGAGAATGCTGTTCCACCAGTCGTGGCGGTCGTGGTAGAAACCCGCGATTGGGGGCTCGCCGGTGCGAAGACGGGCTGTGGCTGCGTATCCCACCAACGGAGGAAAATCTTCGAAAACGCAGCGGACGCGGGCGTCGGCGAAGCCGGCATTCCGCAGCCTCAGCTGAAAAGTTTCGATCGCGTTCGAAACCGTGCACGTATCTAAACGGCGCAGAGCATCGAGCCCTTCGGCGGGTATAGAAGGCTCAAGAGCCATGCGAATCCTCTCTATCAGCTTTCGATTGACCTTATGTATTTGCAGTCAATCGTTCGCCAGATTCCGTCCAAGCAGCCAAAAGCCTGCTTGAGGACGGCACTATTACTGGATCAAACAACCCGAGATGCGAAAAAACTAAAGGAGGATACCGGACGATGGCGGGGGCCTGTTATATAGGCTGTCGGTGAAAACGTGCCGCGGAAGCAGAGGTCCAGCGAGAGCCAGACGAGTTTCGATAGAGATGGGCTCGACAACGCTGAAATTGGCAGTCGGCGCAACCCATCGAGTGGCATCCCGATCAAGGTGTTGCCGCGTGGGCTCGAGCAATCGGCGTTCTATGGAGTTTGTAGCGTGGGACGAAGAAGTAGAACTAACCCAAAAGCGAGTCGCAAGACTCAGCGTCAATGAGCAAACGGCGATGACAACCAAGACACCACGCCAGCCGCGCTGACCAACCGCAAGATGTCTCAGCAATTTCATCCCACTGTTACCGGCAACTGCTGCTTAACTGAATTATACAACGCCGGACCCAATCAGTTAGACATTACCTTAGGTTTCCGGCTTCTCCTTGAGTTGGATACCGAACTCAAGAGGTTGGTTGCACGACGACTCCCGTGCCAACGCGGTCGTTGGCGGAATTTGCGCGCAGCCGCATTGTCCGTCAATGGGATCTCCAAAAAACGCACCCCAAAATTCTTGTTCTCTCCACGCTCGAAGCTCAGCGTTATAATTCAAGCCGAAATCGCTTTCACAGTCTGTCAGAGGAGAACTTCTATGGGAGAGTTCTTGTTCGTTCTGCTGCTTTCTTCAAGCTTTCTCGCGGCCCAAGATAACAATCCCAGCGCCACGAGCGACCACAACTCGAAAAGCGACAAAGGAGATGTAACTGTACAAGGCTGCGTCGGCAGACTCAGCGGGGACTACGTCCTGACGAAGCAGGACCCAGCCGTCACGTACGAACTTCAGGCTACGGGCAAAATAAAGCTGCGCAAGTACCTGGGACAACGAGTAGAAGTGACAGGGAGCGAAGCGCCTACAATGAGCACAAGTTCCGACGCGCTAACCAAAATGGGCTCTGCATCCCCGGTGACGATAACGATTACGTCAATCAAGACTATCTCGAAGGAATGCACCGTACATTAGCGTCTCGAGTGAGTAAGGAACATCTGTGGCGCTCCGGGCATGCCTCGATCTTCATCAGACAGCGGGCTTGTTGTTCACACGCAACAACATTCTGCCTCCACTGTGACCCTCGGAGATTCCCTTTCGTTTCCACGCTTCTGCGAGGTGCATCACTTCCTTAACTCTGCTCATCAAACATAGTAGAGTGAGGAGAAAAATGCATATGTGGCTGCCAAGGACGAAAGCAATTGCCAACTTCCTCCTGGCCGCGATTTTATTTGCGCCCGCGTGGGCGGCTGACCCAAACGCCAAATCTGCGGTGCCAGGAACGCTTAATTACGTAGAAGGAAAAGTGTCGGCGGGTGATCAGGCCCTCGACTCGAAATCGATCGGTACGACACAGTTGCAAGCAGGCCAATCGCTGACCACGGACAACGGGAAGGCCGAAATTCTGCTGACGCCTGGAGTTTTTCTGCGGGTTGGCATCAACAGTTCGGTGAAAATGATCTCGTCAAGCATCACGAACACGCAGGTCGGAATCGACAAAGGCCACGCGATGATCGAAGTCGCGGAGATACACCCGGAAAACGATATTCGCATCACGGGAGGCGGCTCGACTGTGCAGCTCTTGAAAACCGGACTGTATGACTTCGACTTGGATCAAGGAGCGTTCCGCGTTTTTGATGGTGAGGCCAAGGTCGAAGGGAACGGTGGGCAGATCACGGTGAAGGGCGGGCGTCAGGTGAGCCTTGCCGCTAACGCTCCGCTGAAAGCACAAAAGTTTAACAAGAAGTCGTATCAGGAAGACGATCTGTATCGCTGGAGCAGTCTGCGATCGGCATACCTTGCCGAAGCGAACGTCAACGCGTCCGGCATCTACGCGAACAGCGGAGGCGGACCTTGGGGTCCGGGCTGGTGGGGTGCTGGTTGGTATTGGAATCCTTGGTACGGCGCCTACACCTTCATTCCTGGCGACGGGATTTTCTACAGCCCCTTCGGCTGGGGTTTCTATTCGCCGTGGTGGGTGTATCGAGCCCCGTTCTACGGGTACGGAGGATCGCCCTACTATCGCCACTTCAGCACTGACATTCATAACTGGGGTCCCGGCAACCACTATGTCGGGGGCGGCAACTACGCCGGTGGCATTTACCACGGACCAGGATCTGCGGGCGGCGGTTTCCGTTCCGGACCTAGAACGCCAAATGGATCGCGTGGCTTTGGGGCATCCCCCAACGGCGGAGGCTTTCACGATGGCGGCTTCCATGGGGGGGTAGGCTTCCACGGTGGCGGAGGCTTTCATGGTCGCTGATGTAACCCTGCTTCTGGGAACGTGATCAGGTTCGCCTAGTTCCTGACTTATGCGCTGGAAAGAAGAAGGAGACAACCGCATGAAGAGCCTCTTTTCGCTGCTGCTACTGTTGCCAACGACATTGCTTGCACAAAATCCGTTCGAGGGAACCTGGGTAGTTAAAATGGAGATGGCTCAGCTGCCCGAAAAGCCGGAAGTTTACTTGTTGCAGAAGGGGAGCTACGAATGCTCGAGTTGCGTTCCCAAGATCAAGATAAATGCGGACGGCAAGGACTATCCGATTGCTGGGTCGCCGTATTTCAGCACGGTCAGTATTCGGGTTATCGATAACAACGGCATTGAATTGACCGAAAAACAAGACGGCAAGATTGTTTATTCGGAAACGGACACAGTTTCCCCAGACGGCGAAACTCTGGTTCAGCAGGTAACAGACTCAGCCGCGCCTAGCGGGGTACCGATTACCGCGGAGCAAACCTTCAAAAGGATAGGTGTACGTCCATCTGACGCGCATGCGATTTCTGGAACCTGGCGAGCGCACAAGGTAAAGGTCACATCTGAGAATGGAGTTACCGTCACCTACCACGGTACGGCGGGCGGGTTGCAGGCTTCCAACCCCAGCGGCGAAGGTTACGAGGCTAAGTTCGACGGGAAGGACTATCTAATCCACGGGGATCCAGTCCACAGCACCGTGTCGCTGAAACAAATCAATGCGAACACGATCGTCGAAACGGACAAGCTGGAAGGCGTGGTCCATTACAAGCTTGTCATGGCCGTCGCCCCCGATGGCAAGTCGATGAAGGTTACGGAGACCGACATGGAGCGCGGTACAAGGATGACCTACACGATGGAGAAAAAGTCGCAGTGAGGGACGAGAGGCTCGTTCACATTGCCCCTTCGCACCTGAATCCGGGTTGCGTGCTCCATTTCTTTCGCGAACCACCAGCGCGAAGAGATGGTCGCAGGAGCGCTCGTCGGCATCTTATATGTCATGCGCTTCGACTTTCGCCAACTACCGGAACCCTCGCCACCACCTATAAAAGAACCGCCCGATGGTCCTGAGAACCCGGACGTTCCAGTGCGAGAGCCGGATCCGGAGGAACCGTTTCAAATGTCCGGCGCGAGCTGACAGATGAATCGGACGGTTCCGCCAAAATGGAAGTTCCGCAAAATACAGTATTCACCGGATTGTTCAGGCCAGCCCGGAACGCTATGGTTCGTCGGGGGACCCATCAATGTTTCATGAATTGTTCAACATGGCGCTGGGCGCTCTTGTGGCCATAGTGGTCGGGTCGATAGTGTTCCGCCTCCTCGTGCTCCCCTGGGTCTACCGGGCATTGGGCTCTGAATAATCAGCCCACATCAGTGCGACTTTCGTGCCAGAAACCGCAATACCTAAACCACATCACGACGTGCCGAATCAAATACCAAGAAGGAAGTAGCTGCGGCACGGGATTCTTGTAGGCGGCAACTCCCACGGCAATCAATCTCATCCCTGTGACTCGAATTGGGTGGAACGGCGTATGCATTCCTTCGGTCCCGACGGCCTTGAAACTGGGAGGAGGTAGAAATGTGGCGAACCTTCATTTTGCTCTGCTTACCATGGCCCTCGCTTCTGCTCTTTTTAACCTACAGGCAACTGCGCAAACGCTACGAGATCCACAGTCTGATCTCGCGCCTGCGCTCGTCGGGAGGAATCTGACGTGTTCGGAGAGCCAAAAACTTTTCATTTCCGAGCCTTTTGCGGAACGCGCAAAGCTAAAAGCCCGACTCTACAATCTTTTGCGCGAGAGCTTGTACGACGACGCCAAAGGCGTCGTGAATATCGCGCGGGAAAAAGAGATAAAGGCTCTTGCAAGTAAGCTAAAGAACGACAAGGTTGACTAAGAGGCATCTACGCATTGGCAGACAGTGCCAAGAGAGTACGAAGCCGGCGCGCGTTGATGACTTTCGAAGTGACCTCGATCGAATGGCAGAAAAGTCCTGCGAGCTCCAGTTTCATTGCGAATAGGACTGTACGAAAATGAGTAGTAGGTTTCCTCCAGAAAATCTCCGCGACTCATGAAGAGGCGGGCCTCGTCGACAAAGGATGCCTCACCCTTTTGAACTACCGGTCCGCCAAGGGCCTACAAATATCCCAAATCTTAGCCCAGCTCTTTTCCACGCGGCCTGCTGCGTCAAGGCTAGCAAGCCGGTTCAAGAAAAGTTGTGGCTATTGCTTCGATGAAGTGCATCTCTCTTTACGACTTGAGAAATAAGAACCCGCCACCATAGATGTGCGTGAGAGAATGTGGCGAGCCGATCGGCTAGCGAGGATTGGTGCGAGAGACAGTGCCCAATTCAAATTCGAAAATCTCACTGGCAACCCGCCCGGCTGACGAAGCCTCCGCCGTGAAGGAGGGTTCGGGCGTGAGGAAGCTGATTCGAGTCGTTTTGGTCAGCACGACGCTGATCTGCGTATGGCTGACGGTGCGATTCCCCTACGAGGTCGAGTCCGGCATTGAATATCTATTGGACGGACCCAACCGAGTCAATCCTCAAACTCTGCATCTGCGCGGTGAATTCGTCGAAAGCAACCTGGGACCCGTCGAGGAGCAGGGCGGCACGGTGACCGTCAGGATGATCGCGGAGCAATATCTTTTTGTCCCGCAGTGCGTGGTGGTGCCGACCGGCGTTCCTATCCGCGTTCGGATGACGAGTGCTGACGTCGTCCACCAGCTAACCATCAGTGGGACTACCGACGAAGTGAAGGTGGTTCCAGGCTACATCGTCGAGACCCACCTGCAGCTTGAACGAGCCGGCGAATACCAGATGCCCTGCCACGAGTTTTGCGGACCCGGACATTACACGATGAGAAGCCGCTTGACCGCCGTCCCACCAGAAGAGTTTCGAAAGTTAAGTCGGGAAGCAAGGATGAATTGTGCAAAACCGTAAATCGTTAGCAAAAGGTTGCGGGCGTCGGAGAGCACCGATCCGGCTGGCCGTTCTGACCGTGGCGATGTTGCTGTTGCTCTCGGCACGTGCTGACGTCATGGGATCAGATGTTAACGAACCCCCGGTTCGAATTCCTTCCAACGTCGCGTGGACGGCGCGAACGATTGCGCTGGCTTCCTCTGGAAATGCGCTTCGTGGGCTGCTGATCGCGCGTCGCTGCGATCGCTGCCACGGTCGCGAGGGTTTCAGCTCAAGCCCCTCGGTTCCAAACCTTGCAGCCATGGACCGCCTGGTCGTCTGGAAACAGTTGGATGACTTCCGCTCGGGCAAGCGCAGTTCGCCCGTGATGCAACCGATCGCAAACTCGTTGTCGCTGGAAGACTCTGCCGACGTCGCGGCTTACTATTGGATGATGCCGATTGCGCCCGATCCGCAGGACGATCGCGCCTTTCCGCAGCCGCTATCTGATCCTAAGCACGAAGCCGTGGCTGGACGCCTTATCAACGCTGGAGATGGGAATCGCGGGTTGCCGCCGTGCCAAGCCTGCCACGGTCCAATCGGCTTTGTGACGGGAGCGCCGTCTCTTGCGACCCAAAATGCCACCTATCTGCTGGAGCAGATTGAAGCCTTCGCCAGCGGCAGGCGAGCAAACGACATCAACATGCGCATGCGCAGCATCGCGGCCCAATTGACCGAAGAGGAGAAGCACGCGTTAGCGGAATCGTACGGTGCAGGGTTGGGTGAATCGAGTGCTGGGCCTGCGGGCCGATAAAACGGCTGCCCGCCGACTTCCCTCACCCGACTCTCGGAATCCCCCACTAGCGCAGTGCCGCCGGGTGGTCGCTGGAATGTTTTCCAGCGACCGACGTCGGCGGCCCGTGGCTTTCGATCAAGGTGCTGGAGTTACGGTCCAGCCAAAACCGTAGCTATTGTTGGTGTAGTACGAGACGGTCAATCCTGCACCATACTCGTCGGGATAGCCGTACAGCCTGTGCCCCGGCTGTTGCAACGATTGGAACTGTATGGCTCCAGACTCATCTTTGACGGGATGCCACAGTTGGTTCGCCCAATCGAAATCCGGGGTTTCCGTTTTGCACGGATACTGAATGACCCTGCCACTCGAGTGGCCGCCTTCCAAATCCATGCATAGTCCGCTATTGGCGTTGACCAGTTGGACCATCATTGAAGGGCCGTCCGCTCTCACCGCATGCCACTTCTGGCTGCTGCTTCCGTTGGTTGTCGCCAACTGCAACGGGGTCAGTAATGCCATGCTTCCGTTCGGCACCTCGATCGCCTTGCCTTGCGTGACCGATGTGACCACGAACGGTGGAGCGTCGCCGGACTTCCCTACCCGGCCGTCGGCGTACACCCAGGCGTAGGAGCGTCCGTCAGACCGCCCAGTGATGTTTGAGACCGCGCCACGCCCAGGACTTCCGCCTGTAGATCCCAGGGACAAAGCGTTGCCAAAGGTATGCACACCGCCATCGGAGCCCACCAGCCAGTAGCCGTTGACGGCGCCCGTGATGTCATGGCTGAGGGCGATTCCCACCAGATCATGTCCGCCGGGCCGGTTGCCTCCCGTCGAGCCGTAGAACACGGCGTCGCCACGGGCATGCACGCCTCCATTATTCATGACGATGTAATAACCATTGCCAGAGGGAGTAGCCGCGATGCCAGTCGGAGTGTAGCGGCTGTCGTGCATCGCGTCCCCGTAGGAGACGGTATTTCCTGCTGTCCACACCGCGCCCTGATCGTCAACCGCCCATAGGCCGTCGCCTCTCGGGGATGCGGCGGCTGCCATGATCGACCGGTTGGCGCTGCGGAAACCGGAGCAATTTGCGAGGCGTCCTTCGCAAAGGTAAGGTGCGCCCCCGCGGTCAAAAATCATTCCATTTGTGGTCACCACCCAGTACTTATTCGTGCCGGGTATGGCCGTGATGCTTCCCGGCTCGTTCACGGTGTCATACTGGGGCGCCCCATCAATCGCCACGGTCCTGTACTCGGCCATGTGTCCTGGAGCGTGCATCTGTATCCAGAACCCGCCTCCATGAGCGGCGGCAACACTCGTGTAATTGCCGTACGGATTCAGGTTTGGTTGCGACGCACTCGCAGGCATCGCGAAGCCGAGGACCAGCAACAGCAGCAGGCACGGCATCACGGCGAGCATACGGATGAAGGAATTAGATCGGTACGGTTTTGTATTGTGTCGTCTCATCGTCTTCTTTCTCCAGACTGTGTCTGGTTATGGATTTGAAATAACTTGCATTGTGGATTAGACGGAATTAGCTAGGATCGCGGCGTAAGAAGCTTGTAAAGTCACGGCAAACTCTGATTTCTCTTGAACGTGCGTCGGCCGCTGGGATAATTCCCAGCGGCCGATGTTGCGCACAGTGAATTTCGATCAAAGGACCGGAGTTACCGTCCAGCCCAGACCGCTATTGGTGTAGTAGGAGACGATCAATCCTCCGCCCATTTCCTCGGGATACCCGTATAACCGGTATTCCGGGTGTTCGAGCAAGTGGAATTGGATCCCGCCGTTTAAATCATTAACCGCTTTCCAGAGCTGGTTAGTCGGATTTGGCTCCTCTTTACATGGATACTGAATCACCCTGCCACCGGCAGCTCCATGTTCCAAATCCATGCACAAGCCGCTGTTGACGTTGACAATTTTGAAGGCTCCGTTATGCGGCAACAACTTCCATTTCTGACCTGCACTGTCGTTAGCCGCGGCCAGCTTCAGCCAGGTCTCGGGTTCCGTGCTGCTGTTGGGCACATCGATCACCTTGCCTTCCGTAGTTGACGTGATCACGAACGGCGGGGCATCGAGCGACTTTTCGACCTTGCCATCCTTGTACACCCAGGCGTAAGAGCGCCCGTCGGGCCGCGTGACGATGTTCGACACCGAACCGCGTCCGGGAGCACCTCCGGTCGAGCCCAACTTTAGCGCATCCCCGAAGGGATGAACCTCGCCATCGGAGCCGATCAACCAGTAGCCGTTAACTCTGCCAAGGATGTCGTAGCTGAGTGCGATTCCGGTCACGTCATGTCCGCCGGGGGGATTGCCGCCGGTTGAACCGTAGAACACAGCGTCGCCGCGGGCATGCACGCCCCCGTCGGTGCTAACGATGTAATATCCCCGGCCAGAAGGCGTCGCGGCGATGTCAGTCGGATAACCGTTGGCGCCCATGACATCCCCGTACGACTCAACGTTACCCGCCGTCCACACTGCACCTTCATTGTCCACCGCCCACAAGCCGTCTCCGTGCGGCGAGGCGTCGGCTGCAAGAATCCCCCGTGAGAACTGGCGAAAACCTGAGCATTTTTCGAGATCTCCATGGCAAAGATTGGGAGCGTCTCCTCGCGGATGGATTTTCCCCTCCCAGGTCACCACCCAGTAGCCATTCTTACCGGGTATGGCCGTGATACTTCCGACCTCGTTTACGCTCTCATACTGCGGCGCTCCCTCAATCGCAAGAGTTTTGGGTCTTGGCGGGTAATCATTTGAGTCTAACTGCACCCAGAACCCGCCTCCTGGAGCAGCAGCGATACTGGTGTAATTGCTTCCCGCAGGCAAGTAGGGTTGCGATGCGGTTGCAGGAGTTGTCGCGAAGCCGAAAACCAGCAAGAGCAACAGGCCGGGCCCGGCGCGGCTACCGCGGACAGCGTGAAACCACTTCAAGCAAATAGCATGTCGAGTCATAAGTCTTCTCCTATTTCTATAATTTGGCTCTGTTCGCCAAATATGGACATTGACCACATGACTATTATGACCCAGCCGCGGAGGGGAAGTTGTAAGAAGCTTGTAAAGCCGGTGTAAATTCTTGCTCCAGAGACACGTCGGCCGCTGGGTTTCATCCCAACGGCCGATTCAAGCGTCGCTTTACATCCCCGATCAAGGAACCGCAGTTACGGTCCAGCTCAGGCCGGGGTTGGTGTAGTACGAGACGATCAATCCTGCGTCCATTTCTTCAGGATACCCGTACAACCGGTATTCCGATTGTTCGAGCACGTAGAATTGCGCCGCGCCGGACTCATCCTTCACCAGTTTCCAAAGCTGGTTGGTTGGATTTGCTTCCTGTTTGCAGGGATACTGGATGACCCTGCCACTGGCAGCCCCATATTCCAAATCCATGCACAAGCCACTGTTGACGTTGACAATTTTAAAGGCACTGTTATACGGCAACAATTTCCATTTCTGGCTGGTGCTGTCGTTGGCCGCAGCCAGGTGCAGGGGAGTCTGTTCTGTGCTGGCGTTGCGTACATCGATCACCTTGCCCTCCGTCACCGACTTGATCACCACCGGGCGAGCTTCCACGCTTTCCACCTTGCCATCCCTGTACACCCAGGCGTAAGAGCGGCCGTCAGGCCGGGCCACGATGCTCGACACCTTGTGACCTCCTGGGGCGCCGCCCGTTGAGCCCAGAAAGGGGGCGTTGCCAAACGAGTGCACGCCGCCATCGGAGCCCACCAGCCAGTAGCCGTTGACTTCGCCGAAGAGGTTGTAGCTCAGGGCGATTCCTGTGATGTTGTGGCCGCCAGGCTTGTTGCCGCCGGTTGAACCGAACAACACCGCGTCACCGCGGCCGTGCACACCACCGTCCTCGCAGACGATGTAATAACCCTTCCCGGAAGGGGTGGGGACGATTCCCGTTGGAATGGAGCCGTCTTTGCTAACGTCGCCATAGGAGACGACATCGCCGGCGGTCCACACATGGCCGTTGTTGTCCACCGCCCACAAACCGCTGCCGTGCGGAGAGGCGGCAGCAGCGGTTATGCGTTGCGCGGGATCCGTGCTAAACCCGGAGCAGTTTTGCAACCGCCCTCCGCAAAGTTGGGGAGCTTCTCCGCGCGCGTAAATATCGCCGCTCGGCCTCACCATCCAGTAACCGTTCTTGCCGGGAATGGAAGCGATGCTCCCGAACGCCGGAATACTCTCAAACACCGGCGCCCCGTCAATGGCGATGGTTCTAAAGTCCCACTCGTAGTCCTTCATGCCGTGCAACTGCACCCAAAACCCTCCGTTAGGAGCGGCGGCAATGCTGGTGTAACTCGGATCAGGAACAAAGGTCTGATCAGAAGCGCCGGCTCGGCTCGGCATGAAGCCGAGAACAAGTAGCACGAACAGGCCCGCTAACACCGCGACCCGTATTAAAGAAAAGCGGTACGAATAAGTATTGTTTAGAGTCAATCGTGTCTTCTCCTTTGTAGGTTGATGAATTCAATATGTTGGATATGATGTCGCGACGACGGCCCACGAGGTAAGAAGCTCGTAAATCAGCGGTAAACTCAGGTTTCGGTTTGAATGGCGGGAGAAATCAAGGATCCTGTCCAGGTTCTTACCTCTTAGGGAGTGCGATCGAAGCGCATTCTTTTTAGGACTGCTGGCATCATGGACGATGCCGAACCGGCAAAGCGTTCGACAGGGATGCGTGCCTCTCTCGCACTGCTATGGACCAAAGAGGGTAGCTACCTACAAGAGGAAATCACGATCAGAAGCAACATCAAGGCGTGTCGCAACGGGATGAGGAGCCTTGCGGCTGCATGAAGACGACCAAAGGCACCCCGAATATTTCGCCGCCGCGCCCCGAGTTTACGGAACCTTCGCCGTTATTACGGTTGAGTAATTGCTTTCGCGGCCACGCTGGTCGACCGACGTCACTACGTAATCGTAAGTCGTTCCGCTCTTTACCTGATGGTCCTCGTAGGTCGTGCCAGTCACATGGGTGGCTATTTTTTCGTACGGCGCCTTCGGAGTTGTCCGGCGATACAGGTTATACGCAACGACGGTAGCGTCAGGAGTGGATGGAGTCGCTTTCCAGGTGATAGTTACGCTGTGCGCTTTCGCGACGCTCTGCCCTTGGGATTCATCGCCAAAAGCCGCCAACCCGACCATCGACAACACTAATGCAATCAGCAACAGCGCCCGGGTACTCGCTGTGAGCATCGTTCGGCTCCGAAAAGCATATCGATTGGCGCTCATTGGTACTCGTCCTCGGCACCCGATAACGGAACGCGTTCCGTATCTCCGCTGAAGCCCGCGTCGTGGCCCGTAAAACAGTACACTTTCTAGCGACCAGCAGCAAGAAAAAGCGGCTTCCAAATACCCAACCATCCCGAATCGAGACTGATTATAGTTAGTCGCGATCACAATAACTCGATAGTGGTATCGCATCGTCCCCCAGCTACATCGCCTTTACACAGTTCTTACATCGGCTTTACTGACACTTTACCCCAGCCTCAGAAGATTTCGGTTAAGGTTCACCGAGAGGCAAAAAAACAGGAGGATCTTATGAAAACCGCAATTGAACCAATGGAGCCGTGCCAAGGTTCCGCAATATGCAGCGACGCGCACAAGCTGCGCGTGGTCATAGCCGACGGGTCACCGAATTATATGGCCGTGGTATGCACTTTACTTGATTTCCACAAGACGGTGGACGTCGTCGGCCGGGCCGCGGACTTTAAGGAAGCAATTAAACTGGCCGTCACTCTTGAACCCGACTTGGTCTTGATGGATCTTGAAATGCCCTCCGCCAACATGGCGATCTCGATCATCAATCTGTGCTCGGATCAAGACGGGACCAGGATCGTGGGCATGTCGGACGAAGAATCAATCCGGCTGGACTTAATCCTGGCAGTCAGCGCCATCGTCCCCAAACCGAATTTGCGGCAGGAGTTCTTGCCCATTCTAAACGCACTCTATGACTTGCCTGGCGCTAAGAGTGGGTTATGTCTGGAGTCAAGACTTGATCGGAACCTTGCCCGGCGGTGGAATGAGACGTCATTCCGCAGAACCGTCAACTAAGGAGATGGACGATGTACATAGGTTGGGCAGGCTCCTCGCCTGCCCATTCTTGCCATCGGTTTCTTAACCTGCTTCTACGGGGCGAACTTGTAGCCGAGCCCGGGGACGGTCACAATCAGCGACGGCCGTTTGGGATCTTCCTCGAGTTTTTGCCGCAGGCTCGCGACGTGTACGTCCACCGTGCGCGTGAAGGCGTCAGTGCTATACGACCAGACTTCCTTGAGCAAGACGTCGCGCGACAAAGTTGTGCCAGGATGCTCGACGAAGTAGCGCAAGAGTTGGAACTCTCGTGCGGAGAGTGGGACAGTTTTGCCCTCGCGCAACACGCTCGTCCCGCGCAAGTCAACTTCTAGTGTGCCGAATTTCTGAACGCCAGCGACCGTGGGCGTCTTCGCACGTCGCAGCAGCGCTTCGATCCGCGCCAGCAATTCCATGGCGTCGAATGGCTTGGTCAGATAATCGTCTGCGCCAATCTTCAGCGCCAGCACCTTGTCGATGGTTTCTCCTCGCGCGGTCAGCATGAGAATCGGCACTACCACGCCCGCCATGCGAACATCCCGGCACACATCAAAGCCGCTCTTGCGGGGTAGCATGACGTCCAGAATTACGAGATCGCACGAACTCTGCGTAGCCTTCCGCAAACCCTCGTCGCCGTCCACCGCGAAGTCCACTTCGTAACCCTCGCTCTTCAGACGGTCCCCGAGCGTCATGCGAATGAGTTCGTCGTCTTCGACGATCAGGATTTTTCCATCCATATTTGTAACTACGAAACAGAGTTCAGCTTGGCACTTGGGTCCTTGGGTACCTCCGAATGTTCGTGAACTGGCAAGTGTACCGTAAATGAGCTTCCTTGCCCCAGCGTACTTTCCACTGTGAGACTGCCCCCCATCGCCTCGGCGATGGCTTTCGCCAGCGGCAGCCCCAACCCGCTCCCGTGAATTTGCGCCGCTGTAACCGTGGCGCTGCGGTAAAAAGGCTCAAAGATCTGCTTTAAATCTGCGGGGTCGATTCCGATTCCCTTGTCCTCGACCGTAATGTTAACCTGCTTTTGCCCATCCGGACCATTGGCGACATACGCTCGCACGCGCGCCCATCGTTTTTCGCCGCTGTATTTGATGGCATTGGCGATGAGGTTTTGCAGGCATTGCGAGAACGCTTTGCAGTCGACGTTGACTCGCGGCAAATCTTGCTCGATCACTCGCTCCACCGTGACTCCAGCAGAATGAGCCAGCACGGCCGTATTCTGCAGGCTGGCATCGATGACCTGTGCCACATCGCTGAGTTGCAGGTGATACCGTTGGCGTCCTGTGTCTGTGGCGGAGAAAGTCAGGATCTGCTCGATGAGTTCGCTGAGCTGTCTCGCCTGGCTCAGAATGGCGTTGCCGTACCGCGCCATCTGGTCTTTGTTCTCGACAACTCCGTCGGCAATATTTTGCGCTGCCGAAACGATGCCAGTGAGCGGCGTGCGGAGTTCGTGGGAAACTCCGGCCACGAAATCCACTTGAAGTTGCGCCAGCCTCCGAGCCCGAGCACTGAGCACAATGATCAGCCCAATCGTGATCGCCAAAACCGTAAGCACGGCAAAGTCAATGGCTAGATCGCGATAGAAGATCGACGAAACCGCCGCCTCCAGCGATCCTTTGCGGTGCCGCGCGATAATCCGCCAATCGCGTTCTCCCGCACCATAATGAATGGTCTGTGGCATGAGCGGAGAAAGCGGCGGATCGAACAGATTCAGTGTCGCGTCAGGAATAATGGTAGGCTGGCTGCCAAATTCGTCATCGGATGAGTAGACGGGACCCTGATCCGCACTGCCGCTCAGCACCGCAACCTGGTAGATCAAACCATCCCTCCCGCTGAAATAGCGGTTGGCCAGATCCGGAAAAATCTGCTTGGCCATCACCTGCCGATCCAGTTGGATGACGATCCACGAAATCCAGGGCAGTTTTCCGGGGCGGCTCGGATCATTGAGCAGCGTCGCATGCACCAAAGCCGGCGCATGTTCGTCAATCAGGCATGCAAACGAAACCTGCGGCTTACTTGGCGGCAGGCTGGGAAACATCTCCTGAAGTCGTTTGCGTAATGGTGCCATCCCGAGCGGCCAATCGCTGGCTACAAACTCGCCGCTGGTTGGGTTCAGGCGTAGAACGGGAGCGCTGTCCGAATCCCCAGATCGCCAAACAAAAACATTCGCGATCAACCCCGGATACTCTGCAGTACTCCGCCACTGAGCAAACCCTACTGCGTACTGCTGTAAGTCGCCTAGCCCCCGGCGTGCAGGATTCGCTTGCAAGTTAAGACAAATCTGTTCCAGTTCGCTCTCTACTTCGCTGCGCATATCCATGATTGCGCCATCGAGAGTGGTTCGCATCTGCTCGGATGTTGCTTCACTCAGTTGGCGGCCGGAGCGATACTGCAGGAACGCCAGAATCGCGAGCGCAGCCACAAGCCCGAGGATCAGGGCGCACCAGCGAGCGCTTTCGAATGGACGTTTCACGTTGTCAAACCGTGCGATTCGGGAACTGCGCGATTGCTTCCGGAAGCATTATAGGTGGCAATCGCCTGCCGCGCGCGTTCCCGACGTCTGCCGGGCCAGTTCTACGGCTATCCCGAATCTCGTGCGGCGTTGATTATCTCTTACTACACCAACCGCAGCTTGAACTGGGAAATAACGATGCATTTGCTGCGTGAGTTCACTCACTTCGATCCACTTCGATTAGCGGATCCTTCAAGAAATCAGAGTTTGCCGCGACTTTACAACCTTCTTACTCCGTGATCCTAGCGAGTCCCGTCTAATCCACCATGTAAGTTATTTCAGTCCATAACCAGACACAGTCTGGAGAAAGAAGATGATAATCCGACACAATATAAAACCGTACCGTTCTAATTCCTTTATCCGTGTGCTCGCCGTTATGCCGTGCCTGCTGCTGTTGCTGGTCCTCGGCTTCGCGACGACCCCAGCGAATGCCTCACAGCCAAACTTGCCGCCGGCCGGCAATTACACCAGTATTGCCGCGGCTCCCGGAGGCGGGTTCTGGGTTCAGCTCCAGACCCCAGGGAATTCGTCAGACTATAGAACCCTCGCGATTGATGGCGCGCCGGAGTACGAAAGCGTTAACGAGGCAGGAAGCATCGTTGCCGTGCCCGGCACCAACGGTTACTGGGTTGTGACCGTGACTGGAGGTATTCATGCCCGCGGTGCTCCCGAACTCTGCAGTGGGCACCTTAGCAATTGCTCGGGTTACCACAGCAACAACGGGTATATCACCGGAGCAGCGGCATCGCCGAACGGCCAGGGACTGTGGGCGGTCGATAGCGCCCGCCATCTGTGGACTGCGGGGAATGTGCCGGCGCTGGGCGACGTCACCGGTGACAACCGGACTCCTACCGGAATCGCCGCGACGCCCTCCGGACAGGGTTACTACATCGTCATGGATGACGGAGGCGTGCACGCCCGTGGCGACGCCGTGTTCTACGGATCGACGGGAGGCAACCGGCCTGGCGGACATGATCTGGTGGGAATCGCGCTAAGCCACGACATTACCGGCGCGGTTGACGGGTACTGGCTGGTGGGCTCCGATGGTGGTGTGTACACCTTTGGCAGTGCCACGTTCCTGGGATCCACAGGCGGTGCTGGACGAGGTGCGGTGTCGAACATCGTCACCCGGCCCGAAGGACGCTCTTATGCTTGGGTGCGCGCGGACGGCCAAGTCGGAAAATCGCAGGATGCTCCCCCGATCACGCTGAAGTCGATCACGCAGGGCAAAGTGATCGATGTGCCGGGCGGAAGCATGGAACCGGGAACGCCTTTGCAGCTGGCCGCAGCCAACGGCAGTGCCAGTCAGAAGTGGAAGATCGTGCCCCCAGTTCCGTATGTTGCCGGCGCCATGCGACTGGTCAACGTCAACAGTGGTTTGTGCATGGACTTGGAAGGCAACTCTGTGAGTGGCAGGGTCCTTCAGTACGCCTGCAAGACGCCGATCCAGCAGTGGCAAAACCAGCTCTGGATGCCGGTGAAAGCCGGGAACGGGGAGATTCAGTTCAAGTTATTTTCCCACCAGGACTACCGGCTGTACGGCTATCCGGACGAGTATGGTGCGGGATTGATTCTCTCTTTCCACACCAATGCCGGCCTCGACTGGGATGTGATCCCGGCGCCGTAGTTGAAACAGGCTTTGTTGCTCAAACTGAATTCCAATGAAAGGGGAAAAATCATGAACTCGTATTTTTGGAAATGGTGTCAATCGAATCGTAAGAAACTTGTTTACACGTCGTCCGCGGCGCTGGCCGGGTTAAGCTTTCTCACCCCGAGTGCGCACGCCTATATTCCGTCAGGATCGGACTACGGCGAGAACTTCACCAGCATCGCGGCCGCGCCCAACGGCGGCTACTGGGTACAGGTGGATGGGGATAATGGTGCGCCCGATGAAACCCGCGCCATCAACGGCGCGCCATCGTTCCCAAGCGTCGGACAGTCTGGAACCATCGCCGCCATTCCGGGCCAGGAAGGGTATTGGGTCGTCACGCGGGAAGGCATAATCCACTCGCGTGGTACAGCTCCCACCCCGCCCGAGCTGGGCTGCGGACGACTGAGCGATTGCTCCGGCTATCCGGCGGACCCCAACGACGATGAGTACATAACCGCGGCCGCGGCCCACCCCAGCGGTCGCGGTCTGTGGGCGGTGGATAAGCGCGGTCGTGTGTGGACGGTGGGCAATGCCGCGCCTCACGGCGATGTCCAGGGTGACACCACTCCGACTGGAATGGCTGCCACGCCTTCGGGCAATGGCTACTACATCGCGATGCGGGACGGCGGAGTGCACGTTCGCGGCGATGCCGTCTTCTATGGTTCCACCGGCGGCAACTGGGACGGATGGAATCCTATAACCGGCATGACCTTGAGCTACGACGCCGGGGGAAGTGTGAACGGATATTGGCTGGTGGCCGCCGACGGTGGCGTCTTCACTTTCGGAAACGCAACGTTTCTCGGTTCGACTGGCGGCGGCCCGGAGCGCCGCGTAACGAATATCGCTACCAGCGGCGACCACCGGTCCTATGCCTGGGTGCGCCGTGACGGTCAGACGGAATTCTCCCGGACATATCAGCGCGTGACGCTAAAATCGAAAAAGTGGGCGGGCAAATCGATTGATGTGGTCAATGAAAGCAAGGATGCCGGGATGCCGTTGGCCGTCTTGCTGAACAGCTTTTCGACCAGTCAGATCTGGGACCTCTGGCCCACCAATTCGGACGGAAATATCGTGCAGCTCCGCAACGTGCAGAGTGGTCTTTGCGCGGACATAGAAGCGGCGCAATGGAACGGCAGGGTCATTCAATGGCCGTGCAAACCGCGTAATCAAGCATGGGACAACCAGCGGTGGCTGATGACATCGGATCCCTCGTGGGCACAGTTCAGTTCGGTGCAATATCCGGGACACAAACTGTATGTCGCAGACATCGGCGGCGATCTTCAGGTCTGGATTGCTCCCGAGACTCATCTGGATGATCCGTTTGTAATGCGATGGGAACCTTTCCCTGCGAACTGAGAATGTAGGGAACTGCTCGGGCGCGGGTCAGATCCAGCCGCTTTCATCGGTCGCCGGGAAATATCCCGGCGACCGGCGGCGTTCGAGGAATCAGAGTTTACCACAGCTTTACAACCTTCTTACACCGCAGTCTCGCGAGTTCTTGTCTAATCCAGTAAGTAAGTTGTTTCAACCCGAAACCAGACGCGTCTGGAATAGAACCAAGGGGAGAAGATCATGATTCGACATTCTGCTCCCGGAATCGCAGAGGAGTCATAATCTTCGGTGGGATGGAGGTATATCGTGATTTCAGGATGTGATATCCGCACGGCTCTTTCGGCTTCTGATACCTGGTCGCGGACCCGTGTCAAGAAACTGTGCTCCAAGCGAGTTTTGGTCTTCGTTGCAGGGTGGAGTTTCATTCTGTTTGGAATCGTTGGCGTGATTCTGCCTGTCATGCACGGCACGGTATTTATTATTCTCGGGTTAGTGATTCTCTCTTCGGAATACGCCTGGGCCCGTCTTCTGTTGTCGAAACTGCGAAGGCGATTTCCGAAAATAGGCCGCGTCGTCGACGCGGCTGCCGCCAAAGCCGCCACGTGGTTGAAGCGGAGTTTTGCGAGGACCGCAGTTAGTTGATGGCAGTCCAAGCTGTTGCCGCCGGCGGCGTTGTAGATGTTAGCGGTGTCCTTAACGTCTCTGGCGCCGGCGTCTCGGTCGTAGGCCTCGTAAAGTCGAGCGCCTCGCGCGCGAGTGCAACTCCTGCGAAGTCAGGGAAACAAATTCCGGCCGCACTTGCCACCGGCCCCAACCGGAATGCCGTTATCCGACAGGCTCAATCGAGTCAGCTTCAGGGCACGCTTTTTCCGTCCATTTCATTCATGATTTTTTCTACTTCGTTGAGTTCCGCCAGTTTGCGGCGCCGGAGCCAATCCACGCCATACCAGATCACGGGATATTGCATGAGCACGCAGGCAACCAGCACCACCTCCCAGACCTTAGGATGGGTCCCCACGTCCTGCCCGATGGTTCTCCAATTTGCGGCTTTGAGTATCGCACAAAAAATAATCCAGCCGAGTAACAAATAGATGGAGATTCGAAGCAGCCGGATTCGAGCCGTGACTCTTTTGTGCCAAAGTTCTACGAAGGCACGAGTCGACTGTGTTTGAGGATGCCACGTTCCGCGCGAAAACCACATCCGACATGCGGCCGACACAAAGACCAAGACGATGAGCCCGGTCGACCAGCCTGGTCCCATCCAGGTCGATCGATGCCGCAAGAACAAGGCGAAAATCAAAAGCCCGAGGAACGCGATTACCGCCAGGAGATTGCCGAGCATGAAGCGCCTTTCCTGACGCTTGATCCTCTCCTGGACCTTGCGCTGGAACTCGGCTGGCGGCTCCGCGACGCTGCTCCATTGTTCGCGCCAGGTATCAAGTTCGCGGTCATTCGTCATGTTCTCTCTCCAGTCATTCTCTCTGCCAACGTGTCCTTCAAAGCTTTCCGGATCCGGGTCAGGCGCACCGCCACGTTGTTTTCCGTAATGCCCATTACTTCCCCGATTTCTGCTTGCGACAAGCCTTCGAGCGCGAGCACGATCATCTGCCGGTGAGTTACGGGCAGAGACTGAATTGCCGACATAAGCCGCATCCGCTGATCAGTTCGCGCCACTTGCTCCTCAAGATGGGGCCGTGGATCAACTGGCTGTTCGGACTCTTCGAGTTCCTCCAGCGGCTGATGAGGCGGCCGTCGCCTGCCTACATGGGTAAGGCCGCGATTGTGAGCGATGCGGTACACGAATGTCCTCTCCGAGCAGTCGCCTCGAAAATGAGCCAATGCTTGCCAGATCGCCAGCGCGATCTCCTGTACCAATTCTTCCCTTACGCTGGCCACCGCCTCATAACTGAACGCCAGCCGCGAGATGGGCCCGCCATACTCACTGAGAATGCGAGCGAACTGTTTTTCCAAAGCCTGGCGGTGTTGGCTCACGATCGTGACCAGTCCGGCGCATCGATCTGTGACTCAATAGGCATAGTTCATTCAGGCCGCGAAACGTAAAGGCAAAGCATACGAAGGTCTTTGAGACAGCTATGACATCACGAAACCGTTACTCGCCCGGACTGCGGCTCATGGACCTGATGTCGAATCTCGCGATGATGACGGCTGAAAACCACAGCTACCACCAGCAATGCCAGCGGCGTTAAGAAACTGGCCTCAGGACCAACCATCCCGCCGGTGAGCCACTGCGGCCCGCTGAAGGTGGAGCTGAGCAAATTGTGATAGGGCACGATGCCGCTGTCAGGAACTCCGTAAAACATTTGTCCCCAGTCGTAGCCTAAATGAAAACCGACCGCACACCAGAGATTCCCGGTCCTCTGCAAGAAAAAGCAAAGGAGAAGCCCGAACAGCACAACCGTGGCTGAGCCTCTCGCATTCTCATGGGGATTGAAGATGTGGCCCAACCCGAACAAACCGGACATCACGAACGCCGCCGGCCAGAAGCCGATTCCGGACGCGAGCGTGTACTGGATGTATCCGCGAAACAGCAATTCTTCAACCAGTCCGGCCAGGAGAAATGCGATGCCCCACCCGACAAGCGAATACACAATTGCTGTCCCATGCCGAGCCAGGCCGGTAATACGGAACCCGTCGAGCAGGAACATCGTCAGCAAGGTGCCGCTGATCGCGAGAAAACCCCAGCAAGACCCGAGCCAGAAATCCTTCCCCAAGGCCTTACGCAGTGGCAAACCATATTCGCTGAAGTTGCGGTGCTCGAGTTTGCCCATGATCAAGGCAGCGGCGCAGAGAAACAGCAAAGTGATGGCCTCTGACACGCCCATAACAAGCGGCGTGATTATGATGTGGCTGTGGCTCCTGTACTTTTCTAGAAAGGCCTGAGGGCCGCCTGCTCTGATGAGAACGAAACCTCCAAGTAGAATGGCAAACAAGGCAAGGAACATGAGCAGCCGCCAGCCCGCCCGCAGACCGTTGGGCCCGACAAAAATTGGCTTCAACCCGGACGTGAGACGAGGACTTGGCTGGAAAGCGTCAGTCGATAATACGGGCAAGTTTTCAGCGGCTTTGACTTGATTTGCAATGGTCATTTTTTCGCTCCTGGATCAGGAATGGTCAGGCCATCCAAGAAATCGAAGCCGCCAGAGCTAGAATCCGACGCTCGTATTGCGCTTCGCGTTCTCAGCCGTCCCTATTCAGGTAGTCTCAGATCGGCAGAAAACCTTACAAATCGGACCTGCACTCAATTGGCAGTTTGTTGGCGCATGGAGGTAAGCGAAACGAGATCCAGGGATAGGAAGTCGGATTGTCGGAAGCTTTTGCTAAAGTACCACCGTGTTCTTTAGATCGGCCGGAACTGCCGATAGATTGAGAGTTGGCAAACTGATTTCCCATGTCGATTAAACTGCTCCCGGCGTCGGTGAATCCGGTTGATCCGCCCGATGTGTCGACCAGCCTCGTGCCTCTTACTCAGAGAGCGATAACCATGCGGGCCGGCCAGATTAGTCTCGTTCCCTCCACCGAGGCTTTCGCTTGGTCGGCTTCGACGCGCCGGGGCGGAGCAAATCACATCGACGGAACGCCCGTAGAGGATTCCCAGAGCGATGAGACAGGGCGCACGGGCTGGGAGTATCTCTCCGGATGGGCCTGGAGCCATTCTGTCGAACGCACGGCGATCGCCCATTACCTTTTTTATGCGGCCGGTCCCGCTGGCTGGAGCGGGCGGCTCATTGATCTGTACGCTTAGTAGCGATGAGATTTCTACCCTGGCGAGGTCGGCCGTAGCGAACTCTTTCGTGTACGACGTGGCGCTTCAGGTGCACCGCCCTTTTATCGGGATGCTTGCCTTAATGAGAATATCGCCTGCTTAAGTTCGCTCCAATTCCGGTCCTTTTGCTTCCTTCTTTTTTTCCGGCAATCGAATACCTGAATCAGGAAGGCGGCCTTATTTGAAGTGGCTGCCATTCGTCGTGTCCGTAGTAAGAGGTTTGCGAACCGGCGGCCACGATCAAAGAGTCATACTCGAAACTCGCACCGTCGGCGAGCAGCATGCGCTTCGCGACTGGGTCATTTCTTAGCTGTGTGTCCGCACTACTTTCTCCTCCGAAGAAGCACAACAACCGATCTCGGCGCTAGCGAATAACTCGGCGCTTGCAGAGGTTCGCCGCGGTCTGAGAAATCGTCAGGACTCGCCAAGGCAGTATCCACAATGCGCATCCACTCTTGTGCCGTTCCTTCTTGAACCTGGAACTCCAGTTCTTCCCAGTACGCGTTGATCATCACGTAGACGTCATCGTCGTTTTGAGAAGCGCCGTGCAGGCAGAACGCCAGACTGCGAGACTCGTACGACAAGTCAGCTCTCTCGCCAGTTCCGTACCAGGCGATATCTTCACGCCAGAACCGGCTGCGGCTCAGCGAAGGATGGCTTTTGCGAAACGCAATCATGTTCTTGAAGAAACGAAAAATGTTCTGATTGGTGCGAAGCTGGCTCCAGTCCAGCCATCCCGTGGTGTTGTCCTGGTTGTAGGGATTGTTGTTGCCAAACTGCGTGTTCAGGAACTCATCCCCGGCTCGGAACATCGGGGTTCCGTTCGACAGCATGAGCAGACAAAAGAAGTTCTTCACCTGTTTCTGGCGCAACGCCAGAACATCATTGGGCGCTCCTTCGTCGCCTTCGTACCCGCAGTTCCAACTGTAGTTGTCGTTCATCCCGTCCTGATTATTTTGACCGTTCGCCCAGTTGTACTTCCGGTTGTAAGAGACGAGATCGTACAGAGTGAAGCCGTCATGCGAAGTTACATAATTCACGCTCTGGTAGGGGTGATAAGCTTCGGCTCGGTCATCAGGAAAAAGATCGTCGCTGCCGTAGATACGCCGCATCAGGTCAGGAACTATTCCGGGGTCGCCTTTGACAAAACGGCGCACTTCGTCGCGGAATTTTCCATTCCACTGGAGCCAGGTTACGCCGGGAAATCCACTGCCAAGTTGATTGGTGCCCGTGTCCCACGGCTCCGCGATCAAGCGCAGCTTGCCCAGTTCCGGATCCCCCGCAATATCGGCGAAGATGGGAGCGTGCCCCCAGTTGATGGATCCATCTCCATTGCGGCTGAACACCGATGCCAGATCGAACCGGAATCCATCGATATGCATCTCGTGTTTCCAGCAACGCAAGCTGTCCATCACCATCTTGCGCACGTGCCCCCTGCTGAAATTCAGGGTGTTACCGGTGCCAGAGTAATTTGCATAGGGATTCGCCGGGTCGGGCGACATCATGTAGTAGCTGGCGCTGTCGAAGCCCTTGAAACTGTAGATAGGACCTCGATGATCGCCTTCACACGTGTGGTTGTACACAACGTCAAGCACCACCGCGATGTTGGCCTCGTGAAATGCCTTCACCATAGCTTTGAATTCAGAATGTTGTCCACCGATGTCGCGATCACTTGCGTATTGCGCATGGGGAGCGAAAAAGTTCAAGGGCATGTAACCCCAATAGTCGCCCTCCTGCGGATCACGCTGGAAAATCGGCATCAACTCCACAACCGTAATCCCGAGATCTTTCAGATAAGGAATCTTTTCAACCAGGCCGGCATATGTGCCGGCCCGAGATGGCTCGACACCCGAGTTGGGGTTCTTTGTGAAACCCTTCACGTGAAGTTCGTAAATGATTGCATCCGACTCGGGGCGCGGCGTCCGGTCTCCGACCCAGTCGAATAGTGGACGATTGGCAGGTACCACACCCAAGGGTGCGCTGCCTGCATTCGACCCTTCTCGCATCGCCAATTGACGGTCGAAACTCGGTGGAAAAAACACACCCTTTGCGTAAGGATCGAGCAGAACCTTTTGCGGATCAAAGCTGTGGATGTAGTAAGTAGCCTGCCCCGACACCGAGTAACCGTAATAGCGCGCATCAGCGATTTTGTTGATCGGTATCCGGCAATGCCAAATTCGACCAGACTTGTTGCGCAAGAAGTCGAGACGGTAGGCCAACAGAGGGTTCACCAAATCGGTGGCGGCGTAGAGCAATAATGTGACACTTTCGGCACGCTCCGCATGGACCGCGAAGTTGAATGCCTGCTCCTCTTCAATCCAGGTGACACCAAGCGGCAGCGGATTGCCTTCAACCTGCTCCCATGTCGGACGCTTGGAGGTGGTGCCAGTTTCGTGGGGCAAGTCCACTTCAGCAATCAATGCTTGATTTGAATCGCTCATTCTGCCTCGCTCGCTGAGATTCTAGTCTTTCGGATCGCCGGCGGCCTCGCGATCCGCAAAGATCACCGCCCTAAGCCGGCAAATCCTTCCTGCCGGAATGATCGGTCATGGCAGTGTCTTCGCTTCATCGATCGCAAATGTCTTAAGCAGCATGGCCGACCACAGACGGCGCATCGTGTCCAACGACAGGGTCTTGCCAGCCTCCCGGTGGAGTTACGCGTTCGACTTCACTCGGCCCCCACGAATTCGGGGCATACTGAAACACTGGCGTTTTCTTTTTTAATACCGGTTCCACAATGCGCCACGCTTCTTCGACATAGTCCTCGCGAGCGAACAGTGTGTTGTCTCCTGCCATCGCGGCTCCGAGCACGCGTTCGTAAGCGTCCATCTCCTCTGCGCTCGGAGAACGGGTGGCCACCATTTCTCCGTCTTGAAGAGACATTCCTTCGGCGTCCGGAGCCAGCGTCATCATCCCTATGGCGATCGTGACTTCTGGACTCAGGCGCATTCGCAGATGATTCTCAACCAGAGCGGAATCGGGAACGAGTGACGGAGGCTTCCGAAATCTGCCCACAATTTCAGTACAGGTCACAGGCAAGCACTTGCCAGCACGAATATAGAAAGGAACTCCCTTCCAACGCCAGGAATTGATCTCCAACTTTAAGGCGGCGAATGTTTCGGTCTGCGAGTTCTTGGCTACGCCGTTTTCATCGCGGTAGCCCTGGAACTGGCCTCGTACCAGGTTCTTCTCGTCGATTGCCGGAATTGCTTTCAGTACTTTTACTTTCTCGTCGCGAACCGAATCGCTGTCAAATCGGACGGGCGGCTCCATCACCAGGTTGGACAATATTTGGAACAGGTGGTTCTGCACCACGTCACGGACGGTGCCGGTTTGATCGTAAAAAGCCCCTCGGCCCTGTACGCCGAAATCCTCAGCCATGGTGATCTGCACGCTTTCGATGTAGGTGCGGTTCCAGAAGGCTTCCACGAAAGTGTTGGCGAAGCGGAAAGCGAGCAGGTTGTTTACCGGCCGCTTGCCAAGGTAGTGGTCAATTCGAAAGATGTCTGCTTCGTCGAAAACGCTGAGCAGAACTTTGTTCAGCTCCTGCGCGCTCGCGAGGTCATGCCCGAACGGCTTTTCCACAATGATGCGCGCCCCATTTGAGCAATTCGATTTCGCCAGCTGTTGGACGACAGTTTCAAACAGAACCGGCGGAATTGCCAGGTAATGCGCCGGGTTATGCGCGTCCTTTAGTTCTCGGCGAAGCGCATTGAATGTTTCCGGGTCCTGATAGTCGCCATCGACGTAACGAAGCAAGCCGACGAGCTTCTCAAACGCGGCTGGATCGACTCCGCCATGCTTCTCGAGGCTATCGTGCGCACGCGCCTTGAACTGCTCGAGCGTCCAGCCAGCTTTGGCGACGCCAACGACCGGAACATTGAGATGGCCTCGCTTCAGCATCGCCTGCAGCGCAGGGAATATCTTTTTGTAAGCGAGATCCCCGGTTGCACCAAAAAATACTAGCGCGTCGGAATTAGGATTGGTCACATTCATCTCCTTAAGCCACTCTTGTCTTATCTTCAGATTTTTCCAAGTGCCCGCCGAATTCAAAAACGCGTTGCGGACAGCAACTTGTCTGCGAAGTCGGCCTCGCCCCGCGAGCTGAACCTCTCGTAGAGGGTTGAGGTTAGAACCGGCGCGGGTACCGCTTCGTCGATCGCCGCTTTGATCGTCCATCGACCTTCGCCCGAGGCAGAGACGCGACGGGCAAACTTCGAAAGATTCGCATCCTGCGCGAGTGCGTTAGCTGTTAGATCCAGCAACCACGAGGCAATCACGCTCCCGCGTCGCCATACTTCGGCAACGTCCCGCAGGTTCAGATCGTACTGGTACTCCTCGGGATTCCGCAACGGGGTGGTTTCGGCATCAACGGCAGCTTTTCCGCGTTTGCCGAGGCTGGCAGAGCGGAGGATGCTTAAGCCCTCGGCGTATGCCGGCATGATTCCGTGTTCTTCCCGAATAGATGGTTGGTGGAGCAGAAGCTGCCACCCATGATTCAATGTTAAATGTGCGAGTCTTGGTCCTCGTGAAAAAGTCAAGACCTCAACGAGAGCGAAATGGCGCTTCTTTAAAACCCACAGCGTCGACGCTCCAGTGCGCCCTTGACTCCGCCGTCGTTGTTATAGACAGGATGACAGAATAAGACTTTGGAGATGCCATGCCGGAAAAAAACTGGCCCCGGATTGCCGTGGTGGGCGCGGGAGCGGTCGGATGTTATTTCGGAGGAATGCTGGCGCGCGCGGGCGCTCCAGTCACTCTTGTCGGTCGCGCGCCGCATGTAGACGCGATCAATCGTGATGGCCTCTTCATCGACAGTATTCATTTCAAAGAGCGCGTTTCGGTTTCTGCGTCTACTGAGTTAGGAGCGGTGCGCGATGCGCAGTTGGTTCTTTTTTGCGTGAAGACAGTGGATACGGAAGAAACGGCGAAATTGCTGGCGCCGTATCTGGCGACCGATTCGAACCTGGTTTCTCTTCAGAACGGAGTAGACAATGCCGAGCGAATGGATTTCGCGGCGGGCATCCAGGCGATTTCTGCGGTTGTCTATATCGCCGCGGAGATGGTCGGATTGGGGCAAGTCAGGCACTCGGGACGGGGTGATCTCGTCATTGGAAATCCAGTGTCAAACCAGGGTGCAAGTGAATCGGAACTTGCAGAAATCGCGGAGACATTCGCGCGCGCCGGCGTGCCTTGCCAGGTGTCACAAAACATCACGTTCGAACTGTGGAAAAAACTGATCATGAATTGTGCCTACAATGCACTGTCTGCGCTGTCGCGCGCGAGGTACGGACGTCTCGTCGCCGATGCCGGCTCGGTTGACGTCATGAAGCAAGTAGTAGCCGAGGGAGTCGCGGTGGGCAACGCTTCCGGTGTTTATTTGTCCGCCGACATGCTGATCGCGGCGGTCTTAGAGCTCGGTCGTGTGGTGCCGGAGGCGCTTTCTTCCACCGCACAGGATATTGCCCGCGGAAGGCCTACCGAAATCGATTCATTGAACGGCTTTGTGGTGCGCAGGGGCGCTGAAATGGGCGTGCCAGCGCCCGTCAACCAGACTCTTTACAGTTTGGTAAAGCTGCTGGAACGAACAGGTTTGGCTAGGTAGAATCTGTCAGCTCTCAGCTGTCAGCTATCAGCACGGTAGCCCCGCCCTGCGATATATTGTGAACGCTCTTATGCGACTGAATCCGGGAGCGTTCATTACTCTGGAGTGTTAGCGCCCAATGACTTCACCGCTTGATGAAAGGCTCAGGGATGCGGTTTCGCAGGTCCATTGGAATGAGGCTGTAGCTCTGCTGCAGACTTCCGACATCCTGCATGCGGCCGACGCGTTGGGTGCTCTTCCTTTCGAGCAGCAACAATCGCTTTTCCGCCATTTGCCCATTGATCTTGCCGCGGCCCTTGTCGCCCAATTTCCCTACTATCACCAATACGTGCTTCTGCACTTGCTGCCGATGGGAGAAATGCGTGCGTTGGTTGACCGAATCGACCCCGACGACCGCATGCGTTTGTTCGATGAACTTCCGGAAGAAGCCTGGCAGCGAATGATGGATGAACTTTCGGGAGCGCTGCCCACAGAGGTTCAGCGCGAGCCCGAGGCAGCGCGTGAGCCAGAACCGCAGCTACCGCAGCCTGGGGAAACGATCATCGAAGGACGGCAGATCGAGAAGTCCTATACGCAACCCGATGGCAGGGATATTCAGATCATCGCTCCCATGGATTTATCGGTCGAGTCGGGCATTATCTGTGCGCTGCTTGGGCCTTCTGGATCGGGGAAATCGACGCTGCTGAGAATTCTGTCGGGATTGACCGCGCCGTCGAGCGGTACGGTACTCGTGCACGGTCAGCCACTCGACGGCTGCACTCCAAATATCGGCATGGTGTTCCAGAGTTTTGCGCTTTTCCCATGGTTAACCGTGCTGGAGAATGTTGAGGCTCCACTGGCGGCACGAGGGCTGGAGCACGCGGAGCGGCATCGCCAGGCAGTGCAAGCGCTGGGCACCGTGGGACTCAAGGGTTTTGAAAACGCTTATCCCAAGGAACTTTCGGGGGGCATGAAGCAGCGCGTCGGATTTGCGCGGGCTCTCGCGGTAGAACCCGAAGTGTTATTCATGGAC
>Ga0209010_1000026_pt1 | contig 84693 bp, 69 predicted proteins | sample BlaSpr_A8_OM1_O3_FD_187985 | JGI IMG/M metagenome (GOLD analysis project Ga0209010, IMG submission 187985) | Forest soil microbial communities from Thunder Bay, Ontario, Canada - Black Spruce, Ontario site 2_A8_OM1_O3 (SPAdes) (version 2) | ecosystem: Environmental > Terrestrial > Soil > Boreal...
CGACTCCGATGCGGTTTCCTCGCGCGGAAGATTACTGGCGCTCGCGGTGATCCTGTTCGCTGTGTCGGTCGTTGGCTACTTCGTTGTCAGAAAATCTAACACAGCTCCAACAACCGCCCGGCCGCGGAGCCTGGCGATTCTTCCCTTTCGAAATCTTAAGCAAGACCCTGAAACCGACTTCCTGGGATTTTCACTAGCCGATGCGGTCATCACCAAACTCGGCTACATCAACGCGCTTACCGTTCGCCCATCTTCTTCTGTTGACAAGTATCGCAATCAGATCATCGACCCCAAGAAAGTCGCAGCCGACTTGAACGTCGATACGCTGCTCACTGGGAGCTTTATTAAAGATGGCGACGACTTACGGATCACCACCCAGTTGGTGGATGTGAAGCCAGACAAGATTCTCTGGCAGGACACGATGGATCTAAAGTACGACAAGTTGTTGACTGTACAAGATCGCGTGGCGCAACAAATCATCAAAGGGTTGGAGTTGAACCTTTCGCCGGCGGAAGCCGCAAATCTCAAGCCTGACAATCCTATTAATTCGCTGGCTTACGAAGACTATCTGCGGGGAGTCGATCTTTATTCGCTCAACGAGTTTACCCCGGCGATTCAACTGCTGGAGAAGTCTGCTTCGATCGATCCCAACTATGCACTCACCTGGGCGCATCTGGGACGGGCGTACACGACCAATGCCTCACTGCGGTTTGGCGGGCGCGAGGATTACAGCAAAGCGCAGGCCGCATACGAAAAGGCGATCGCATTAAATCCGTCGCTGGTTGAGCCGCGAATTTACATGGCCAACCTGCTGACCGATACCGGGAGAGTAGAAGAGGCTGTGCCCTTGCTGCGATCAGCCTTGCAAATCAGCCCCAATTATGCGGAGGCACATTGGGAACTGGGCTACGCTTATCGTTTCGGAGGGATGCTCGAAGAGTCGGTGGCGGAGTGTGAACGGGCGCGTCAGAACAATCCCCAGGTGAAGATCAACAGCTCCGCGATCAACGCTTATCTGTATCTCGGCGAATACGACAAGTTCATCCAGAGCTTGCCGACCAACGATTCGATTTACATCCTTTTCTACCGTGGTTTTGCGGAATACTACATCAACGATCGGGAGCAGGCGGCCAAAGACTTCGATCGGGCTTTCGAAATGGAACCTTCCCTGCTTCCCGCCAACGTGGGGAAGGCACTTAGTTATTCAATTAAACATGAAGACGCGCGCGGTCTGAAGCTTCTCCATGAAACGGAAGACCGAATCGAAGAGCAAGGAGTGACCGATGCGGAAGGTATTTACAAGGTCGCGCAAGCCTACGCCGTGTTAGGCGACAAAGCGTCCGCGCTTCACATGCTCCGGCATAGCATCGGAGGCGGGTTCTTTTGCTATCCCTATTTCGTGCGCGACCCTTTGCTGCAGAATATTCGTAACGAACCCGAATTTCAGACCCTCATGAACGAAGCACGCCAGAGGCACGAACAATTCAAGGCCCGGTTCTTCTGAAACGTGGTCGTGCCAGAATAGTGTCGTGGCGGCGGTTTTCGTTCTTCGTCCGCTCAACATCGCTAGTCTTCGTCCAGATATTCGGCGGGCACATCATCCTCAGGCACTTCCCTCGTCCGCACTTCCCTTTCGCCCCGGTCGCCGGCTTCTTCGACGCCTTCTACCACCCCAGCCTCAAATGCGTTCCCTTCTTCGATCAACTCATCCACACTCTCTGAGTCCGCACTTTCGACATTGGACAATCCCTGCAAATCTCCCGATTGCCCGGCTGAATCCGACTCCGATTCCGGCCGGTAGAATGGCACCTCGGTTCGGCGCGCAGTCCTTCCGGATGCCGGTCGCTTGGCTGCTCTCGTAGACTTGAGGCCGCTCGTCTTCTTCCTGGCCACGGCTTTCGTTTTAGTGACAGCCTTCGCTGGCGGCTTTTTCGGAACAGATTTCTTCTTCGCCGGGCCCTTCTTAGCCGGGGCCTTCGGGCTGGCGGCTCTCTTCAACTTTATTCGTTTCTTCGATCGGGTCTGACTGTTCGCGGTCTTCTTGGTCTTCTTCTTGGTGGCCATTCGCGCAGTCTAGCACTGACTCATGGATGCGGCAAACTTCTCAGTTGCCGTGACGAGGATCGCGTGAAGCTGTTGTGAAGACCCCTGGTACGGATCAGCGCACGAGCCTCGATACCCCATAAATAATCGCACCCCACAGCGCCACCGGCAACGGACTCCAACGTATGAACGTGGCTATGAGATTCATACCCAATCCTGGCTTTGCCTCTCGATCATGGGCGATGGATCTCAATCCCTACCCCCCGCGGGCGCCACGTCTGGTGGCGTTCTTTGGATTCCGGACGAGGTTGGCGATTTGCCTGTGCCTGACCGGAAATCCGAGCTCATGATTGAACTTGGCTTGCCCGGGCTGCTGGTTCTTATCTTGGGTAGTCTCCATTACGCTGTTGCGTCACTACGTGACGATGCGGATGAAGGACCGAACGCCCGCCAGTCCGAGGAAGTCTGAAGTTCCGTGGGAATTGTCGAACGGGTGGATTAACTGAGCCAGGATAGTTACTACTCGTTCAAGTCTTAAGCCGGACGGAACGTTCAGCGCGCGACAAATGAAGCGCACCCGGCACACGCAAGACCAGGCACAGTGAAGAACGGAGCCGCGAGTACAGCCCCAGTCGAGGTTTGATGGTGAGCGCGGATGGATTCGAACCATCGACCCATGCCTTAAAAGGGCATTGCTCTGCCAACTGAGCTACGCGCCCACATTATTAACAATCTACCACAACGGAAAGCGGTGATTGCAGCGACCGCGAGCGAACCGGTCAAGCGCGTAAGGCCAAGGGGACGCGAGCGCCAACGTTACATTCGTGCGAAGGTTCCTCTTTAGTTTCCGCTTGACACGAGCGCTCAACCAGATAATATAAATGAATGTTTATGCAAAGTAGTGCATAATTATTCATTATGAATAAAACGTTACGACAACGAACCATCCTGGCCCTTCTGAAGCACGGCCCCGTCGCCAGTCAGGAAGACTTGCAGCGGGCTCTGCGTAAACGGGGACTCAAGGTGGGGCAAGCAACTTTGTCGCGGGATGTTCGTGATATGCGCTTGGCAAAGACGGCTGATGGCTACTCTCTGTCACAAGGGGAGAGTTCATCCGCGCCGCCGTTGCCGCCCGTGTCGCGACTGGTGCGGGAATTCGTTCTGGGGTTGCGCTCGGCACAAAACTTGCTCGTAATCAAGACGAGCGTTGGCAGTGCCCAGCCCGTGGCCGCCGCCCTCGATGAAGAGGAGTGGCCGGAAGCGATTGGCACGATCGCCGGGGATGACACCATCCTAACGATTTGTCCCGACAAAGAGGATGCAAAGAGATTGGCGGCCCGCATCGAGGAGATGCTCGCCTGATGCCAGCGAAACTCAAGACTGCGGTGCTGGGTTCGACCGGATATTCCGGTCTGGAGCTTACGCGGCTTTTGCTGCGTCATCCTCGACTGGAACAGCCCGTCCTCCTAGCGCGCCAGAAGGAAACCGACACGGCCTGCAACCTGACCGACATATTTCCCGCTCTTTCGGGCAACGGGAGCTATCCACTGCAACCGCTCTCGTGGCCAACGCTGAAGCAACAAGGCGTCGAATTACTTTTTCTGGCTACGCCACACGAGGCTTCGCGTTCGCTCGTGCCCGAAGCCATAGAGCAAGGGTTGCGCGTCATTGATTTGAGTGGCGCTTGGCGGCTCAAGCAAGCGCAGAATCGCGCCGTGTATGGCTTCGAGGATGCGGATTCAGTGACGGCGGCTGAACTCACCGAGAAGGCGGTTTACGGGTTGCCGGAACTGAGCCGCGACCAGATCCCGGACGCAGCCCTGGTGGCGAATCCCGGATGCTACGCGACTTCGGTGATCCTGGCTTTGGCACCTCTGCTCCAGGCTGGTGTCGTGGATCGCGAGCACGGAATCGTTTCCGATTCCAAGTCTGGTGTATCCGGTGCGGGGAAGGAACCGAATTCGCGTACTCACTTTGTTTCTGTTGCCGACAACCTTTCGGCTTACTCGGTCTTCGGTCATCGGCACGTGGGAGAGATGCTGGAGCAGTTGAAACTGAATGCCTGTGAATTGATTTTCACTCCTCACTTGCTCCCGATTCCCCGAGGAATTCTTTCGACCATCTATGTGCATTTGAACCGTGAGATGAAGACGAGCGAAGTTGAATCCTGCTTTCGCGACTTTTATGCCGGCAGGCACTGGGTGCGGGTTTTCGCGACTCCGAAGCTGCCCCAGATCCAGTTTTCATTGCACACCAACTATTGCGATCTTGGATTTTGCCTCGCCGAGGACGGCCGCCGCCTGGTGTTGGTTTCCTGCGTGGACAACTTACTTAAAGGTGCAGCCGGACAGGCGGTGCAGAACATGAATCTGATGTACGGATGGAAGGAAGAGGAAGGCCTGCTGTGAAAATCGTAGTCAAAATCGGGGGCGCGGCGCTCGAGGATAAACCGCGATTGCGTAAGTGCGCCCGAGCGATCGTCGAGTTGGCGCAGGATGGTCATCACGTCGCCGTCGTGCACGGCGGAGGCACCGCACTCACTCGAACGCTCAAGCTGTTGGGCAAGGAGAGCGACTTTGTAAACGGGCTGCGCATCACGGACGCCGAGACTCGCGACGTGGCTCTCATGGTTTTATCGGGGATCGTGAATCGGACCCTGGTCGCGGCAATCGTGGCCGCGGGAAGTGCGGCGGTTGGCCTCTGTGGCGCGGATGGGATGGCCTTCCGCGCGCGCAAGAAACAAACACCCGGCTGCGACCTCGGGTTTGTGGGCGAAATCTGTTACGCCGAGCCGCGCTGGATCGAGGCCATCTGGAGCGCGGGAGGCATTCCAGTCCTGTCTTCCGTGGCGCTCGGCTCCGATGGCGAATATTACAACATCAACGCCGACCAAATGGCGTCCGCCTGCGCTGTAGCTTGCCATGCGGACACACTGATTTTCCTTACCGATGTTGACGGAGTGAAAGGCGCCGACGGCGAAGTCATCTCTTGGTTAAATACCAAAGATGTAGCCGCTTTGATTGCCGCCTCCGTGATCGGCGGCGGTATGCTGCCCAAGCTCGAAGCGTGCAGCCAGGCGCTCCATAAAGGCGTAGGGCGAGTGAGGATTCTGCCTGCGGCACAGGTTGAGATTCTGCCGCAGTTTTATTTCACGAAGCTGGCTTGTGGGACGGAGGTGATTGGCGCATGAGTCTCGCTTCCGTCATTCGTTCCGAAGAAAAACTGTTGCTCCCGACCTACGATCGTCACAAGATCCTGTTCGAGCGGGGCCGTGGCGTATATCTGTGGGACTCGCGGGGGAATCGTTATCTCGATTTTCTGAGCGGGATTGGCGTAAACGCGTTGGGACACGCGCATCCTGCAATTCAGGCCACCTTGAAACGCCAGGCGGGGCGGCTGATTCATGTTTCCAATCTGTTTTTCCACGAGTACCAGGCCGAACTCGCCAAGCGCTTGACCAAGATTTCCGGCATGGACCGGGCTTTCTTCTGCAACAGCGGCACCGAAGCATGGGAGGGCGCGCTGAAACTCGCGCGCATCTATGCGCGTACCAGAAATACAAATGGCCATCGGCCAAAGTGGCGCATCCTCGCCCTGGACAACTCATTTCATGGACGCACTTTTGGTTCACTCGCCACTACGGGACAGGCCAAGTATCGCGACCCCTTCGTTCCGCTTTTGCCAGGAGTCGGCTTCGTTCGGTTCAATGATCTGGAAGACCTGAAACACCAGTTCGACGCGGGCGTATGTGCGATTTGCCTGGAGACGATTCAGGGTGAAGGTGGAATCTGTCCGGTCAGCCCGGACTTTTTGCAACTTGCACGCAAGTTGACTGCAAGCAGCGACGCCTTGCTGATCCTTGACGAGATCCAATGCGGCTTGGGACGGACCGGGCGCTACTTCGCCTACCAACACTATGGCGTACAACCTGACATCGCGACAATCGCAAAACCGCTGGCTGCGGGATTGCCGCTGGGAGCGATTCTCACTACTAATCGGGTCGCGAGCAGCATGCATCCTGGCATGCACGGCACCACCTTCGGTGGAGGGCCGTTGGCTTGCGCGGTCGCGATCGAGTTTCTGGACGCGTTGGATGGGTTGCTCGATCATGTCCGCGAGATTGGAAATTATTTTCATGGGCAGCTTAGAGAGCTGAAAGAGAAGCACGACTGTATCCGCGAAGTTCGTGGGTTGGGTCTCATGCTCGCGATTGAATTGGACTCTGCCAACACGGCGAAGGCGGTAGTTTCCACCTTGCTGGCCAACAAAATTCTGATCAATCGCACGCATGAGACCGTTCTGCGCTTTTTGCCGCCCTACATCATTCAAGAAAAGCACGTTGATGCAGTGATCCGGGCGCTCGATTCAACCCTGACTGTGACACGGCAACGCGCGGCGAGGCACGCGGTAAATCTCATACAAAAACGAACAGTCAAGGAGTCAAAGTGAATAGTCAGTCGTTAAAAAGAGCGCCTGTCGCTCCCGCGAGAGTTTCCAATACTTTTTGGGGCGCTGATCTGGTTTCGACCCGCGATTTAGGTCGCCCCGGGGTCGAGGCCGTGCTTCAACTCGCCGGAATTATGAAGGCGCGTCCGGCGGATTTTCGCAGCGCGCTTTCCGGCAAGCAAATGGTGATGTTCTTTGAGAAGCCCTCGTTGCGAACTCGGTTGACGTTTGAAGCGGGGATGTCGAGCCTGGGTGGCGCCACGTTCTTCGTGGACCAGACGCAGGAGCGACTTGACGCGCGCGAAAAACTGAGCGACATTGCGCATAACCTCGAGCGCTGGGTGGATGCGATTGTGCTGCGCACGTTCGCCCAGAAAACAATTCAGGGCATGGCCGAGCACGCCTCGATTCCGGTGATTAACGCTCTCAGCGATCTCGAGCATCCCTGTCAGGCCTTAGCCGACTATTTCACACTGCAAGAACGCTTCGGCGATCTCAAGAATATCCGCCTGGCCTATGTTGGCGACGGCAATAACGTGGCCCATTCTTTACTGCTCACCTGCGCTTTTCTTGGGTCAAAAATCCGGGTGGCCACGCCCAAGGGCTACGGTCCCAACGCTCAAATCGTCGCTGATGCGCAAGCGATCGCCGAACAAACTGGAGCGGTCATCGATGTACTTTCTGACCCGCACGAGGCGGTTGAGGGTGTCGACGCAGTTTACACCGACGCGTGGGCCAGCATGGGCCAGGAGCATGAAACCGGAAAACGCGCCAAGATTTTCCCGCCTTATCAGATGAACCAGGAACTCGTGGCGGGAGCGGCGCCTCATGCCGTGTTCATGCACTGCCTGCCCGCTCATCGTGGAGAAGAAATCACCGACGCGGTAATGGACTCGGAGAGGTCGGTTGTCTTCGATCAAGCGGAAAGCCGGCTGCACGTGCAGAAAGCCATCTTATACTTATTACTTGGCGGCGAAACGCGCCTGCCAGCGAGGAGCGCTCATGCCTGAGAAAGTTGTGCTTGCTTATTCTGGAGGTCTGGACACTTCCATCATTATTCCGTGGCTCAAAGAAAATTATGCCTACGACGTAATCGCAATGGTGGGCGATGTGGGCCAGGGAGACGATATTGAAGCCGTCGTCGCGAAAGCCTACGCCACTGGTGCATCTCAAGTGGTGGTCGAAGATCTCCGCGAAGAATTTCTTACTGGGTACGTTTTCCCTGCGTTGCAAGCGGGAGCAGTGTACGAACATAAATATTTGTTGGGCACATCGCTGGCCCGTCCAGTGATTGCGAAACATCAGGTTGAAGTCGCCTTGCGCGAGGGAGCCACAGCTGTTGCGCATGGATGCACGGGCAAAGGCAACGATCAGGTGCGCTTCGAATTGGCCTATCAGGCGCTGGCGCCTGAACTCCGCGTGATCGCTCCCTGGCGCGAGTGGTCGTTGAAGTCTCGTGAAGATTGCCTCGATTACGCCGAGCAGCACGGAGTCCCCGTGGCCGCCAGCCGTGAGAAGATTCACAGCCGCGATCGGAATCTCTGGCACATCAGCCACGAGGGAGGCGAGTTGGAGGATGCGGCAAACGCGCCCTTGCCCAGCACCTGGCAGCTTACTTGTTCGCCGCAAGACGCGCCGGATCGTGAAGAACAAGTAACGATCGGCTTTCAATCCGGTGTTCCAGTCTCGGTCAACGGCCTGGAGCTCGATCCAGTGTCATTGGTCGAACTGTTAAACGAAGTCGGTGGTCGCAATGCCATCGGCCGTGTCGACCTGGTAGAGAATCGCTTCGTTGGAATTAAGTCGCGCGGTTGCTACGAAACTCCGGGCGGGACTTTGCTGATCACGGCGCACCGCGAACTCGAAGCTCTATGCCTGGAGCGCGATGTCGCCCACTTCAAGCAGCATATCGGGTTGAAATACGCGGAACTCGTCTACTTCGGACTCTGGTTCGCACCACTTCGCGAAGCGCTCGATGCATTTGTCGAAACTACGCAGAAAGACGTAACCGGCTCGGTCACGCTGTCCTTATATAAGGGCAACGTGTCCGTAGTGAGCCGTCACTCTGAGCATTCGCTGTATCGCACCGATCTATCGTCGTTCACCATGGGCGATAGTTACGACCAGAAAGACGCGGCGGGCTTCATTCGCATTCTCGGCCTTCCCTCTCGCTCGCGAGCGCAGGCGCGCAAACAGGTGGCTCGATCGGAGGTGGCGCAATGAAGATGTGGTCCGGCCGTTTCCGCCAGCCTCTGGATCCGGCATTTGAACGTTGGCAACGGTCGTTTGATTTTGACCGGCGATTGTTGGCCCAGGAACTAGCAGCCAGCAGCGCTCATGCTCGCGCTTTGAAGAGTGCTGGCATTTTGGATTCGAAGGAGCTGATCACTATTCTCCAAGGACTGCAACGAATCGGCGAGCACGCGGCTTCGTCGCCGACATTTCTTGAGGACGACGAAGCCGAAGATGTACATCATTTCGTCGAGAAACAGTTGGTCTCGCTGATTGGCGACGTCGGATACAAGCTACACAGCGGGCGCAGTCGAAATGAGCAAATCGCGACCGATCTTCGCTTGTACGTCCGCGCGGCAGTTGATCAAGTCCGCGCTGATCTGGCAGGGTTGTGCAGCTCTCTGCTCGACCGGGCGCAGCAGGCAGGAAATGCTGCCACGCCTGCTTACACGCATCTGCAACGTGCGGAACCGGTGTTGGTGTCGCACTGGCTGCTGGCTTACGTCGAAATGTTTCTGCGGGATGCGGAGCGGCTTGCCGACTGCCGGAAACGGTTGAATGTCTGTCCTCTCGGATCTGGCGCGGTCGCGGGAGCAACGCTGCCTCTGGATCGTCGAGCGATGGCGGCTGATCTCGACTTTGGTCAGCCCACTGCGAACAGCGTCGACGCCACGAGTGATCGCGATTTTGTTGTCGAATTTGTGAACGCACTTTCGCTACTTGCTCTGCACTTCAGCCGATGGGCTGAGGAGATGATTCTGTTCTCATCTCAGGAATTCGGCTTCGTCCGCTTGCCCGAGGCATACTCCACGGGAAGCAGCGCCATGCCGCAGAAGAAGAATCCTGATCTACTCGAACTCACGCGCGGGAAGTGCGCTCGGGTAATTGGAGACGCAACCACACTGCAGATTTGCATGAAAGGCTTGCCTCTCGCCTACAACAAAGATTTGCAGGAGACTCAGGAACCGCTGTTCGATGCCACTGACACCGTGATCTCGCTGCTGCCCCTCGTGACCGGCTGGATGAAAGCTGTGGAGTTCAACTACGAAGCCATGCAACAAGCGGCGCAATCGGGATTCATGAACGCGTGGGCCGCCGCGACTTACCTGGTACAGCGCGGGGTTCCGTTTCGTCTGGCTCACGAACAAGTAGGAAAAGCTGTTCAGATGTGTCTGGAGAAGCACTGCGAGCTTCAAGATCTATCTTTGGAGGAACTGCATTCAGTGAATGCGAAATTCGACCACGATTTCTATGCATGCCTGAAACTGGAATCGGTGCTTGCCATCCATGACGTTGCCGGTGGTACGGCGCCAACACGAGTACGGCAGGCAATCGCTGATGCTCAACAGAGGATTGAGTCTATCCGGGAGGACGTCCATGCGCACGCGTAAAGCCATTCTCCCTGACGCCCAACGGATTCACGCTCTGATTTCCGCCTACGCCGGCGACGGAACTCTTTTGCCGCGCACTTTGGCCGAGATCTGCGAGAACGTGCGCGATTTCGTTGTCCTCGAAGACGGCGGTGTGATTATCGGCTGCGGCGCGCTTCATCTTTATGGCCCGCATCTGGCTGAGATCCGTTCCATCACCGTAGCGCCTTCGCAGCAGGGCAAGGGCGGTGGCGGGCATTTGGTAAAAGCGTTGTTGGCAGAGGCGAAAAAACACCGCGTTACCTGCACGTGCCTGTTCACGCGCGCTCCAGACTTTTTCGCTCGCCTGGGCTTCGCCACCGCGCAACGCGAGGATCTGCCGGACAAGATTTACAAAGACTGCCATGTTTGCCCGCGCTTTCACGCTTGCGACGAAGTAGCCATGGTGCGTGGCGAACTTCCGAAATTTGCGATTCTGCCGGAACCCGCGAACTGGCTGGTCAAACTTCAGGTGTGAGAGCGCGGGTTCGGTCCAGGGGCACGAGTTTTGCAAGCCCGTCCATTCGCGATATCTTAGTCTCATGCAACTTCGAGGATGCGGTACAGCACTTGTAACTCCCTTTCGTCAGGACGGCTCCATCGACGAGGCCGCCCTGCGCAACCTGGTGGCGTGGCAGGTCGAGTCCGGAATTGATTTTCTGGTTCCCTGCGGCACTACCGGCGAAACTCCCACTCTGACGCACGACGAGTGGTTGCAGGTTATTGATGTCACCATCGAAGTCGTGGCGGGACGCGTGCCGATTATGCCTGGCGCCACTTCCAATTCAACGCACGACGCGGTGGAAAAAGCAAAAGAAGTCGCTGCCCGGCCAGGTGTTGACGCGATCCTTACTGCTTCGCCTTACTACAACAAGCCGACGCAGGAGGGCCAGTATCGGCATTTTCGCGCGATTGCCGAAGCCGTTGACAAGCCAATCATCCTTTACAACGTACCCGGCCGCACTGGCACGAACCTCGAACCGGCTACGCTCGCTCGTCTGGCAGAGGTTCCGAACATTGCAGGAGTAAAAGAAGCCAGCGGTAACATCGGACAGATCGCAGATCTCTGCGCTGCGGTGCCGGAAACCTTTCTCGTCTTCTCTGGCGACGATGCGGTCACTTTGCCAATCATTGCACTGGGCGGCGTGGGAATCGTTTCGGTGGCTTCCAATGAGATTCCCCGCGAGATGGCAGAGATGACGCGGGCTGCGCTCGCGAACGACTGGGACGCGGCCCGGCGCATTAATCGCAAGTACCTGGCGCTGATGCAGGCCAACTTCATCGAATCTAATCCCATGCCGGTGAAAGCGGTGTTGGCGATGATGGGAAAAATCGAAGAAGTCTATCGCCTACCGCTTCTGCCCATGCGACGCGAGACGCGGTCAAAGCTACAGAAGATCGCCACTGAAGCCGGAGTGATTGCCAAGCCAGCGACGCCGCCTCCCGATGTAGTCAATTTCTACATCTACGAGAACTGGCTGGCTGGCCCGCACAAGATCGTCCTGCACCGGTCCAGTTGCGGGCAGTGTAATCACGGTAAAGGGCGGCCGTCCGGACACGACGCCAACCACGCGCGCTGGCACGGACCCTACGGCACGCTTACCGAAGCGCGTGAAACTTCGCAAGGCATGGCTGGAGTGCTGATCCGGAGTGAGTGCAAGTGCATTTGACGATTTCCGATTGACGATTTTCTAGGCCAGCTCCGACATAGGAAATCGACAATTGGCTATCGCAAACTGAAAATCCCGTATACTTTTCCCGAATGGAATCTCTCAGATCCGCCATCGAACGTCTCGCCTCTCTCGAAGTCGAGAGCAATCCGGACGCGCGTCAAATCTTCATGGATTTTCGCGATGAGCTGACCCAGGGCAAGATTCGTGCCGCGGAAAAGATCGACGGCCAATGGGTGGTAAATATTTGGGTGAAGCAGGGCATACTGCTGGGCTTTCGTCTAGGCGAGCTTAGCAAGATGGGCGAAGATGTAAGCCTTTCCTTCGTCGATAAGGACACCTTCCCTGCCCGGCGATTTACGGTACGGGATCGCGTACGCATTGTGCCAGGGGGATCGTCAGTGCGGACTGGCTCCTATGTCGCGCCCACCGTGATCTGCATGCCTCCCATGTTTATAAACGTGGGGGCATACGTTGACGAAGGCACGATGGTTGACTCGCACGCACTGGTGGGTTCCTGTGCCCAGATTGGCAAGCGCGTGCATTTGAGCGCGGCGGCCCAGATCGGCGGAGTGCTGGAACCGATCAACGCGTCTCCCGTCATCGTTGAGGATGACGTGCTGGTGGGCGGCAATTGTGGAGTCTATGAAGGCACGCTGGTGCGGACGCGAGCCGTGTTGGGCGCGGGCACGATTCTGACCCGCTCAACGCCGTTGTATGACATTGTTCGCGGACAGATCTACCGAGCCACGGACGACAAGCCCCTCGAAGTGCCGGAAAATGCAGTCGTCGTACCCGGGTCACGAGCGGTGACAAAAGGACAGGCGGCGGAGTGGCATCTATCGCTCTACACGCCCGTGATTGTGAAATATCGCGACGAGAAAACCGATCAGAGAATCGAACTGGAGGAATTGCTGCGCTAATCAAGAAGCCGATCGCGTGGGATTCGCGATTAACGGCAAAGTTGACTCTGCCATATTTTTCCTGTGGCGAAGCTCCAGGTGCTTCTGGCGGAAGTGGGCTCTAGCGCGGTCGCCCCAGGCACGCACGAAATAGTAATTCAACCCCGCGCCAATGGCCGAACTGGCGATTGGAATTAAACGCCCTGCCCACTTCTCAACCGCTTCCTTGCTGGCCTGCGCTGCAATACGCTGAATCACCTTGGGCACAAAGCGATTGACCACCTCCTTTTCCAGCAGCTCACGACTGACGTCGACACCCGCGGCGCTGGCTGCGGCAATCCAGAGTTCGGCGGTCTCTTCGTCGGTGTTGTATTCGAAACCGTAAATCAGGCTGAGCTTCTGAATCGTCCGCAGTGTTATGCCGGCGAGAATGCTGAGGTCTGGGACCATGGTCAGAATTCCGCCCAAGCCAAACCCGGCGCCTTCGGCTGCAGCCAGCTTCATCCCGCTGCGGATGACGCTGTTGGCGAGATCATCCAGCACGCCGATATCTACAGAGTAGATGCCTTGAAAGCTGTTGATGGGCACTCCGTAAGCAGCCCGAAGCTGGAGGAGAAACTTGTTCGGGTCGACCTTCACGGTCTCGTAGGCATGCTGGAAGCCACGCCGTAGGCCATTTTCGACCCTGCGCCGTAGCCACGATTTGCGTTGTTGTATAGCCATCTGAATTGAAGTTAACCCAACGAGCTTAGAAAAACCAGTTCCCGGTTGTCGGTTTCCGGTTCTCGGTCAAGGTCGCGGTCGACCGTACATTCCTATGCTACGATCAATGGACACCTAAAATGCCAACAGGAAAGCTGCACATCGTACCCCTCGGCGGCCTGGGCGAGTTCGGAATGAACTGCATGGCCATGCGCTGGGGCGATGACATCATCGTCATCGACGCGGGCCTGATGTTCCCCGAGGCTGAGCTATTGGGCGTGGACATCGTCGTTCCGGACATTTCTTATCTCATTGAAAATCGCCAGCGTGTGCGCGCCATCATCCTCACCCATGGTCATGAAGACCACATTGGCGCTCTACCGTGGATTCTTTCCGAACTCAACGTGCCGGTTTGGGGCACCGAGTTCACCCTCGCCTATGTGGAAGACAAACTGGAAGAGCACGGGTTGCTCGAGGACGCCGATCTCCGCGAAATCCACGCCGGCGAGCGATTCAAGGTGGGCCCGTTCACGATTCATCCGATTCACGTTACGCATAGTCTGGTAGATTGCGTTTCGTTGGCGATTCATACGCCGTTGGGAGTGCTCATTCACACCGGCGATTTCAAGGTCGATCCCACTCCCACCGACAATAAGATGTTTGACCTGCACGCGTTCGCAGAGTACGGCAAAGAAGGCGTGCTGGCGCTGTTTCAGGATTCGACCAACGTCGAGCGCAAGGGATACACACCGAGTGAGCGCGCGGTGCGGCGCAAGTTTGACGAAGTCTTCGCGCGGACCGAGCGACGGCTGTTCATCTCCTGTTTTTCTTCGTCGATCCATCGCATCAAGCTGGCTGTCGAACTGGCGTGGGAGCACGGACGAAAGGTGGCTTTTATCGGACGGTCGATGACCAGTTCGTCCGAGATTGCCGAAGACCTGGGCTACATTGAGATTCCCGAAGGGCTGCTGATTCATCCGGGAGAGATGAAGAATTATCCGCCCGAAAAAGTTTGCGTGATGATCAGCGGCACCCAGGGCGAGCCTATGTCGGCGCTTTCCCGGGCTGCGGTGGACAATCACAAGCACGCCAAGATTGAGAAAGGGGACACGGTCGTACTGTCGTCGCGAATTATTCCCGGCAACGAGAAGGCGATCTACCGCATGATCGACCATCTTTTCCGACGACAAGCGCACGTAATCTACGAAGATGGATCGTCCCCGCCCATCCACGTAAGCGGACATGGGAGCCAGGAAGAACTGAAGCTCATCATCAATCTGGTAAAGCCGAAGTATTTCATTCCGATTCACGGCGAGTACCGGCAGTTGAAGCTGCACGCGGAGATGGCGGGCGCGATGCACAGTTCAGTCGGAAACGTGATGCTGATTGAAAGCGGCGATATTCTGGAATTCGATGAACTGGGTGCGCGCAAGGCAGGCCGCGTTAACATCGGCCGGGTATGCATTGATTCTGGCTCACGAACCGACGTGGTCGAGGATCTGATCATCAAAGATCGGCGTCACTTGAGTGAAGACGGCATCGTGCTGCCGATCATCGCCATCAACAAGCTTTCGGGTCGGGTGGAGAGTCCGCCGGAAATCGTAACCCGCGGGTTCGCCCCAGGTGAAGACGGGTTTGTGGACGGCGCACGGCAACTGGTAATGCAAACGCTCGAACTCTCCAGCGACGAAGAAAAGGCCGACTACGGCGTGATCAAGGAAAAAATCCGCGCGGACTTGAAGCGATACATCTCGAAGCAGACGCAAAAGCGGCCGCTGATCATGCCGGTGATATTAGAGATTTAGAGTCTAGAAAAGCGCAGCCGCAGATCAAGGCGATTGAGCCCACAGGCGGCGGAGACAATCTCATCGTCACGTTGAAGGACATCCACGAGGCCCAAGCGCGTCTGCGCGGCGTGACCGTCCGCACGGGGCTAATCCAAGCGTCGTTGGGTGAAGACGGCGCCGGGCCCGACGGCCGCAAACTCTATCTCAAGCCGGAAAATCTGCAGCCCATTGGTGCCTTCAAACTGCGCGGGGCGTACAACAAAATCGCGTCTCTCTCTCCGGAAGAACGCAGCCGCGGAGTGATCACATATTCCAGCGGGAATCACGGGCAAGGCGTCGCGTACGCGGCACGCGCGTTGGGCGCGAAGGCGATTATCGTGATGCCGAGCAATGCGCCCGCTATCAAACGCGAGGCAACGGCCGCTCTGGGTGCAGAGATCGTGTTGGTTGGTCCGGGCAGTCTGGAACGCCAGACCCGAGCGGAGGAACTTTCCGCTCAGCATGGTTATGTTATTGTGCCACCATTCAACGATGAGAAGATCGTCGCCGGCCAGGGCACAATGGGATTGGAGATTCTGGAGGATCTGCCGGAAGTCGAAACCGTATTGGTGCCGGTCGGCGGCGGCGGCATGCTCAGCGGCGTGGCAACGGCTCTCAAGCTCAGCAAGCCAAGCATAAAAGTCATCGGCGTTGAGCCGGAGCTTGCGGCGGACGCGCAGGCCAGCTTGCGGTCGGGAAAGATTGTCCATTCCACTGCCGAGCAAGCCTCGCAGACCATCGCCGACGGCTTGCGGACGCAGAGTATAGGTGCGATCAATTTCGAACATATCCGGAGATACGTAGACGACATTGTGACGGTCAGCGAATCCGAAATACGGCAAGCCATGATGTGGCTGGCGACTAATCCCAAAACCGTAGCTGAACCGAGTGGCGCCGTGGCGGTGGCGGGATTTTTGTTTCACGAGGAGCAGTTGCCGAGAACTACCATGAACGTGGCCATCATCAGTGGCGGTAACGTTGATCCGCAAATGTTGCAAGCGCTAAGGCAGGTGTGAGACGTTGCAAGCAACGTCTGCACCATAGTTCGCCGTCATACTGTGGAGACGTAGCTTGCTACGCTTCTAGGTGCGACATCCTCCTGTGAATTTTAGATTATGCGACTGCGATTAATGGTTGTTGCCGTCATCGTGCTCTGCTTCACTGCTAGTGCGGAAACGGTGCGGGGAACTCCAATACAGGTGGCTGCCATTTATCTCTCGCCCGATTCCAGTTCAAACAAGCTTGCTGACATCGATCGCGGTCGCGAGGTAGTAATTCTAGAAACCAGCGGAGATTGGTTACACGTGGAAGCTGTTATTACCGAAGAGCAAATCATCACCGGCTGGATGATGAAGAAGGCCGTGGTGCAGGGTTCGACGCCGAGCGGCGACAGGATCGTGTTCGGCGAGGCCGTGGAATCCGAAGACCAAGCCAGTCAAAGGCACGGCCGGCGGGGTGCGGCGCAAGACGCCATGCGTCTCTACTACCGAACCGCCGAGTATTTCCCCAATTCGCCGCTTGCGGGCGAAGCCATGTATCGATCGGCGGATATTCGCTGGCAAATCAACAAGGCCGATGTAATGTCTCTTCCTTCCGCCAAGGAAAAAGAGTCCTATCTGCGGCAAAGCATGGACGAGCAGTACATGAAGGAAGTGATAAAGAAATTCCCCGGCACGAAGTGGGCTGATCTGGCGGCCTTTCACCTGATTGAGAATAAGGTGTGCGGCGACTGGCAAGGCTCTTCCAAATGTCCCGAGAAGGAAGCCGAGATGTACGAAAAATATGCCAGCGAACATCCGCAATCGCCGGCGGCAGCGGAAGCCTTGTACGACGCGGCATGGCGCATGTCGGCCTTAATCGAGATGTACAAGACCGAAGGGGAGTCGAAAAAGTCCGACGAATCCAGAGGCAAGGCCACCGCCCTGGCACAGAAAGCGGTGACGCAGGGCCCGCAAAGCGACTGGGCCGCGCGTGCGCAATTGCTCTTGTTTATGATCGAGCAGAACATTCCAACCTATGGGAACGGGGTAGAATAATTTGCCAATTTATCAAGCTGTGGTTCTAGCCATTGTTCAGGGGCTCGCGGAGTTTATTCCAGTCTCCAGCTCAGGGCACTTGATTATCGTGCGTCGATTGCTGGGCTGGAACGAACTTTCGCCCGCACACGAACTGACTTTTGACGTGGCCCTGCATTTTGGGACGCTGCTCTCAGTCCTCTTCTACTTCCGGCGAACCTGGTTTCAGATCATCCGCGCGGCCCTGGGCGGGAAGGTTGTACGATTTTCTGAGGCGGGCGGCTCCGACCAGAACCTTACAGCCGACGAACAACAGGAGGAGCGTTTACTTCTTTGGTTCTTTGCGATTGCCACAATTCCCGGCGCCATCGCTGGCAAATTGTTAGAACACTCGGCTGAGGACTACTTTCGTGAACACATTTATTTGATTGCTACGGCCCTCATTGTGGTAGCGCTATTGATGTGGTGGGGCGAGAAAGTCAGTCGATTTACCAAGCCTCTGACTCGGATCACTTTTGCAGATGCCCTCATCGTCGGCTGCGCTCAAGCCACTGCATTGATCCCCGGCGTGTCGCGCTCGGGCTCGACCATTACGGCGGGCTTGTTCCGCGATATGACGCGAGACGCCGCAGTGCGCTTCAGCTTCCTGCTCTCGACCCCAATCATCGCGGGCGCTGCCCTGCTTAAGGCTCACGAACTGAGAAAAGAAGGTTTGCCCGCTGGAATGCACATGCCGTTTCTGGTGGGAGTGCTGGTTTCGGCGATCGTTGGATATGCTGCGATTGCCTGGCTGATTCGATATCTGCAGTCCAACAGCCTGAAAATCTTCATCGTTTATCGCATCGTAGTGGGCGTGATTGTGATCGGTCTGGCGTTTATGTGGCACCTTCAGTAAGGCGGGGCTTTGGCACTCGTACTGGGGTTTGTGCTGGAGTGGGTGCCACAGGTGGTGTTTGTCACTCTGGATACTGCCAGGGTTTCATGAGTTGTAGGGTTCCCTCATTCTTGTCATAATCAAAAGGCTCTGGCATAGATCTGGCAATCGGCAGGAGTGTCGTTCCTGCGTAGCACCAGATCGCCTATGAGGTATCTCTCACAGATCTTTGCCCCGACCAACAACCGCCGGCTCAACGAGCTCGTTGGCTTTCTGTTGTGCGTCTCCGCGCTCCTTCTTTTCCTGGCATTGGCCTCGTATTCGCCGTTGGACCCGTCTCTAGACAGTGCCTCAGTTTTGACCGGTTCGCGAGCGGCTCGAAACTGGATCGGCGTTGTGGGCGCGCTCATTTCCGACTTGGTTCTGCAGGGTTTCGGGATTGGAGCGTTCCTGATTCCGGTGTTTTCCGCAATGCTTGGGATTCGCTGGTTTCGTTCGCGCAAGGTCGGTTCCCCGATTGCCAAGGTTCTAGGCGGGGTCTGGCTGCTGATCTTTGTCCCCGCTCTGCTGGCGCTTTTGCCCGGCCACTTGCGCTGGATGAATGCGATTCCGATCGAAGGCCTGTTCGGAAGGATAGTCGGGGATTTCCTCATCCATTATTTCAACCTGGCGGGAGCCTATATCGTTTGCGCCAGTGTCTTGGCGGTTGCGCTGTATCTCTCTACCGCGTTCTCGTTCGCTGCGATGCAGGTTTGGGCGCCAACCCGGTTCGCTTTCGCAATTGCCCTATGGGATCGTTGGAAAGATTGGCGGGATGCGCGCGCCAAGAAGAGCATGCAGAAGGAACTGGAGAAACGCCGCGCTGCTCCCAAGCCAGTTATTACCACGCAGATGGTTCCGGCACGGTCTGCGACTCCATCCGTTCAACCGCAGGCGCGAACTCCTGAGCCTACTAGAACCGGCATCGACCGGACTTTTGCGGAGGAAGACGGAGATAAGGCGCCGGTGGAATCGCGCCCTGAGCCGCAGACGATTTCTCCGGAAGTCACCGAGCGTGCCGACAGTGCGCAGAAGCCGAAGACGACTTTGCCTCGGATTGCTGCGGGCGGTTTCAAACTGCCGCCCAGTTCCCTCCTGCATCGACCGGATGAGCAGCAGGCTATTGACGCCGACGAGTTGAAGCTGCTGGCTCAGGTCCTCACTGGAAAGTATGCTGAGTTTGATGTGCACGGGCAGATCACGCAGATCAATCCCGGACCCGTAGTCACAACCTTTGAGTTCAAGCCCGAGGCGGGCATTAAATATAGCCGCATTACCAACCTCACGGACGACTTGTGCCTTGCGCTGAAGGCCGAGAGCATCCTGATTGAACGGATGGCGGGCAAGTCGACTGTCGGCATTCAGGTGCCAAACCGCGAACGTGAAATCATCTGGCTGCGGGAGAACATCGAATCCACAGAGTTCATGGGATCGAAGTCGAAACTGACCCTGGCACTGGGCAAAGACATCAATGGCCGCATTGTCACAGCCGACTTGAATGGAATGCCGCACCTGCTCATTGCCGGCTCAACCGGCGCGGGCAAAAGCGTGGCAATCAACGCCATGATCATGTCGATCCTGTACAAGGCGACGCCCGATCAAGTGCGATTGATTCTGGTCGATCCAAAACGGCTGGAATTGGGTAACTACGAGGGTGTTCCGCATCTTTACACACCGATCATTACTGAACCGAAATTAGCTGCGAATGCTCTGCGCAACGCTGTGCGCGAAATGGAGCGCCGGTTGAAATTGCTGGCCGAAAAGGGCGTGCGCAATATCGATCAGTACAACAAGCTCTTCGACGAAAACGGCACGCCGAGCCTGTTTGGGGACGGTGCAGAAGAGCGTCCGCTCCCATACATCGTTATCATCATCGATGAATTGGCCGACCTGATGATGCTCGATTCGAGCAACGTGGAAGAGTCCATCACGCGCCTGGCGCAGATGGCGCGTGCAGTTGGTATTCACTTAGTTCTAGCCACGCAGCGTCCCTCAGTCGATGTAATCACCGGGCTGATCAAGGCAAATTTCCCGGCGCGCATGTCGTTCCGAGTGGCCACCAAAGTCGACTCGCGCACAATTCTGGACGCCAACGGGGCCGAAGCTCTGCTAGGTCGCGGCGACATGCTCTATCTGCCATCCGGGTCGGCTCGAGTTCATCGTTTGCACGCTCCCTTCGTTACCGAAAAGGAGATCGCCGCTGTGGTTGAGTTCTGGCGAGCACAAGGCTTGGCCGAATACGAGGAGAAGTTCCTGCAGGCCCCGAAAGAAGAACGTGAAGACGGCGGATCTGCAGCCGGCGGTGAAGGTAACGAAGAAGCCGAGCAGGACCCACTCTACGAAGATGCCGTCAAGCTGGTGGTTGAATTCGGTAAGGCATCCACTTCCCTGCTGCAACGCCGTCTACGCATTGGCTATGGGCGCGCCGCACATCTCATCGACTTGATGGAACGCGACGGCATCGTAGGTGCAGCGGATGGTCCCAAGCCCCGCGAAGTATTGAAGCGGCCCGATTGGCTTTCCGAAGTCGAGGAGTCTCTTCGATAATCTTTGTCTTACGGAGTCTCAGCCTTGCGCCAGGCTCTGAGATTAGCGGCATAAAGCACAATACAAAACAGATTTGCTGGAATAAAACCCCACTGCGACGTCCTCATGCCGATGAAGCAGAGAATTATGCTGTTCATGCCGGCGAGAACCCAGCCTTCCCAATGTCTACGTCCGACTAGAATCGTTGAAAAAATAGTAAGCACACAAGACAGATAATCGAGCCTCAACCACACTGAAATGCACCTCCGCAGTCATTATGCAGCAAGTGCGTCGGGTTTCTGTGCGCTCTCAACCCTCTCGTAACGTAACGTCGGTACGTGCCCCAACGAAGCGTGGACAATTATCCTGTCGCTGGATCCGAAGCGAGAGCAGGGGCGATCTGTGCTAGATCGCCCCCACAAGCAGTTACCAGTTAGAACGTTACTTTGCTGACGATCTGCACCAGTCGTCCGGTTACACCTGCGGTCTGAAAGGCTCCATAAATACTGGTGGGCTGAGGCGCGGTGGCGAAGAATTGTCCAAAGTTTCCCGCCGCCAGATTGTTTTGTGGGAGAGCGAAGTGAGGATGGTTCAGAATGTTATAGAAATTCGCTCCCAAACTGAACCGCACTCGCTCACCTATATCGAAATTCTTCACGAGCGATGTATCCGTATCAAAATAGCTCGGCCCACGGAAGTAGTTGCGGTTCGGAGAGCCGAGTCCGGTTTCAGCCCCCGAGGGAACGAACATTGAAGAAGTCAGGCATGCTTGAGGAGCGAGAGCGTTCGTTCCAGGCGTGCCGCAGCTTGGGAAGCTCTGCCCTGGCAAGAGAGTGGCAAAGATACCAAATGCATTCGGGATGTTGCCTGCCGCGACATTGGTGTCGTAAACAGAGTAGGGTTGTCCAGAGCGAGCAAAGAAAGTGCCCGAAATCGACCATCCGCCCGCTGTCTCTTGCAACCATCGGCTCTGGAACTTATAGGGCAGCTCCCACACATACGTGGCAGTCAAATTGTGCCGTATGTCGGCATCCGAATTGCCATAGTTTTGATGTAGGTTGAACGGGTTCAATTGGAAGGTTGGCTGCAGGAAATTGTAGGGCGTGTTTGGCAACCCAGTTATATCATCCAGAGCGTGGCTCCAGGTGTAGTTGAGTTGGCCGCTAAATCCGTACGCTGCTCTCCTGGTGAGCGAGGTCGTCAAACCTGCGTAGTTGGAGATTCCATGCGGGGACAGAAGGAAGATTTGGCTGAAGCGGGGATCGGGAGCCGTAGCCGGCAAAGGCAGGCTTGATCCAGCGTTGTATGCGTTTGCTGAGCCATTAACGATGAGCTCATCGTATCCATGCGTGCCCACGTAGTTCAGATCCAAGGATGTCTTCGAACCCAACGCCTGTTGGACCTCGAGATTCCACTTCAGATAGGTCGGGTTCTTCACCTTGTCCGTCGAGTAGTAGTTAGGCGGAGCAAACCCAGGAACAGTCGAGAGACTGGCTAGCGTAGCTCCAGAAGCGAATCCCGCGTTGAAAGCAGCATTGGAATTTCCAGCCGAGGTTTGGACATCAGGGGTCGTGCCGAAAGTTACTCCTGGCGCTATTGGAGTATTGTTCAGCGCGCCGCCAGACAGTGTGAATGCGTTCAAAGTTGGCGCATTGAGCTCGATCTGCGAGATCAGCACGCCCTGATATAGATCTGAGAATAACCCAGCTCCCGCCCGCACCACCGTGTTGCGTCCGAATGGGCTCCAGGATACCCCGATGCGCGGTTGCACCGCTGCCAGCTGCAAGGCGGTGAAACCTCGGTGCTGGCCGGTCTGGATGATCTGATTGTAGGGAACATTTACATCGTGGCTCAACTGGTCGAATGGAACGGCCAGACGCGAGAAGCAGTTGGTTTGGCACACCGCATCGGAGTTGCGGTCTGCGCGCAGTGCAACGGTCAGTTCGAGGTTGCTCCTGATCTTCCATTCGTCCTGGGCATAGATGCCCACGCTATAGATCGCGATCGGATTCTCGGGGAAATTTGTAAACTGCTGCAGATATTGATCGCCACCGGCTCCGTTCAGAACTCCGTTGGCGAAATCGGTGACGCTTTTGAATGTTACCTGGCCGCCGGCAAAATTTTCATTTCCGAAATCGCTTACGTCATTGCGCCGAAAATTCATCCCCACCTTGGTGGTGTGGTTTCCGTGATTGATGGAAAGGTCGTCCAGAACTTGATATTGCGTGACGTTGCGCCCCTGCGGAAAATTCGCGGTCACAGAGCTATTCCCCTGGGTTCCGCCTAGGTCAGAAAACAAAGCATTTCCTGCAAAGGCAATCGTGTCGTAGGGCATTGCGGCCAGTCGAACCGAGGCTGGGCTGTTAGGCTGAAAGATGGCGCTGTACCACATCCCCGAAGCAACGAGGCTGTTGACCACGTTGGGGCTAAACACGTGCGTCCAATTCAGCTGACCGTCATCCGTGGGCTGAACGCTGCTTACGCCAAACAGTTGTTGGTCGACGATATCGGTCGTCGTGGGCTGCTTTCCACGGTCGATGTGGATTCTGCCAAAGATCTTGTCGCTGTTGCTAATGGTGTGATCGATTCGAGCAGCCAACAACCACTCTTTATTAAGGTTCGTGCCGCTCGCGTGGTAAAACAACGCGCAAGGGGCTGCGCCTTGACCAAACAATGTTCCGTTGAGTGTCTTTCCGTTCAGGTCACCGCACCCTTGATCTCCCGAAGGATCTGCATTCAGACCCGCGGGAGTAAACTGCGCGTACGACGGGGTGCCGTTATACAAACCGAAAATCTTGTTGTAGAAAGGAACCTCCGCGCTTTGGTTACCATTCAACCCGCCTGCATTCAGATTGCCGATAACGGCCGACTCGAACTGCTGGCTAGGCAGGAAAATGTTTTGCGTCGAAGGCAGGACGTAACGCAAACCTTCAAAGTCGACAAAAAAGAACGTCTTGTTCTTGATGATCGGTCCACCAAGAGAAGTTGACCACTGATTGTTTACGGCGAATGGCCGCGGCGTTACCGGACTGCCAGGTCCGACGAACTTGTTGAAATAGTCGTTCGCGTTCAGTACATCTCCGTTGTAGTAGTAGTTGGCGTTCCCATGAAATTGATTGCCACCAGACTTGGTCGTGGAGTCCATTTGCACGCCGGCTTGGCGTCCGTATTGCGCGGTGTAGCCGTTGGTTACGACAGCGACTTCTTGAAGGTCATTGGCCCCCAATGTTAGGTTGCTTGACCCGCTGTTGTTGAGCTGCAAGTAGGGGTCATTGTTGTCGTTACCATCGATCGTGAACAGATTAGAGGTTGCCGGCAAGCCGAACGCGGTGAAGTTCCCATAACCTCCAAACGCACTCCCCACGTTCATGGCTACGCCCGGCGCAGTCTGGGCGAAGAAGGTTGTGTCGTTCCCCGGATTTGGCTGCAGTGCGATTTGCTTCTCATCGATCGTCGTGGTGAGGTTGGGGTTTTCGGTCTGCAGCAGAGGCGCCTCGGCGGTTACCTCAATCGTCTGGTTTTGCCCGCGGGCGCCGAGACTCAACACGACTGTCGTTATCTGCCCGATCTGGACGTCTACGGCGCGTTTGGTCTCGGACATGTTCGGGGCCGTTGCGGACACCACGTAGTTTCCTGGTTTCAACAGCGAGAAGTGATAGCTTCCGCTTTGATTTGTCGCCGTTGTTTGGCTGCTTCCGTCGGAAGTGCTTTTCAGGGTGACTGTAGCCTGCGGGACTACAGCACCACTCGCGTCTGTGACTGTACCCGTCAAATCACCGGATGTAACAGACTGTGCGAAACCGTAAAGTCCCGAAAGCGATAACAGGAACAACGCTAACGCCATTGAAGTTCGCATCTTTGCAACACTCATGAAATTCCTCCTACGATTGTTTGAAGGTCTATCGCGCAAGCCAGCGGTGTCTCGCTCTACGCATGTCCCACGTCGATCGGTGCATGCGGCACACCAAACCGACTGACGAAAGCGCGCGTAGGGATGGATCGTTCTTCTCGCGGTACGAAATTCAACCGAGCATGGACGAAAGAAAAGTTGTGTGCGTTTTGGAAGTTGCGGTTTGCGCGCCACTAACCGCAGGCCTACGGGAACTTATAAATGTTGGACGCGAATTATACGGAAATCAGTAAACCGTTTTGTGCCGACCCTTGGACGATCGGCGCCTAGACAGCAACAACATTTCTTATCACGATGTTGTATGCCAACTGTTGTGTTCACTGTTTGTTATTGGATTGGCGCAACACTTGCTGTTGCGCCGGTTCCACATAACACAAACCTGGTACGAACTGCGCTCGAAAAGATATTAACGCACTGAACTTTGAGACAAACCATTTCGTATCGCGGAGCGTCAAAAGCTTGTATGGGATGGTCTCCGCAAATCGAAAGCCGTCTGCGTGAAATTCGCATGATGATTCCTGAGATCCACGTCGTCATCGCTGATGAAGAACCAGCGGGCCGCGATCAGTTGCGACTTTTACTGACCGAGGAAACCGGAGTTGAGATCGTCGCCGAGTGTGGCAATTCGCTGCAAACCATTTCTGCTCTAAAGACCCACAAACCTGATTTGCTCTTCTTGGATATCGAAATGCAAGATACGGTCGGAATCGCACCGCTGACTCGCATCGCCCAGGAAGATATGCCAATGGTGATTTTCACCAGTATCAACCATCAGCACGCTATGCGAGCCTTCGAAGCTCACGCACTGGACTTTCTGTTGAAGCCCGTTGATCAGCGCAGGCTTCACTCTGCGATTGAGAGAACGCGAACGGAGCTCCTCGAGGCACACGATCGTAAATTGACCCATCGCATACTCGACTTACTGGCCGAGGCCAAGAGCGGACCCCAAACTGAGCGTCGACTGGTAATAAAAACCGCTGGACGCGTCGTATTCGTCGACACCAATGAAATCGCATGGGTGGAAGCGGCCGGGAACTACGTTGAGGTGAACACGAGTAGCGGCCGTTACTTGCTGCGGGAAGGAATCGGCAGCCTCTCCAAGAGGCTCGATCCCAATGAGTTCGTTCGAATCCATCGCTCCATTATTGTGAACGTGCGAAAGATCAAAGAATTGCAACCCTGCAATCGAGGCGAATACGTAGTGGTTCTCCGAGACGGCAAACAACTTTCGTGCAGCCGCGGCTACCGCGCGAAACTGCAAGAGCTGATCTCAACACAGTGAGATACTCGCCGGCGAACGCGTGGACCCTATTGCCCAAAGGCGTCTACTCTCGCGGTTGGGTCCGTCGCCCCACCCAACGCGAAATATTGCGACGGCGAGACCATGTACAAGATCTCGGTTGTGGTTCCTAATGTAGCGGTAAACCTGCCCGTGGCGGCGTTCGTCAAGGCAGTAGTTCCGGTCGCCTGATTTTGACTAAGGCCAGTGGCATTACTCACGTCCTGTGTGACGGTGAGGTTGTTTGATCCGGCTACTGCGATGCTCACGGCATTGCTAATATTTGCCTCGACGGGCGCGAGCGATCCGCCCGCGTACGTACCCGACAGCGAAGTAGACATAAACGGTGAACCGGACTGCGGCGTCATGAAGCCGAAACTGACAGCAGAGTCCGTGCCGATGATGAATGCCGTGTTAGTCGTGACCAGATAGAGGACGGGCAGCGAATTCTGAAAGCCCGATCCGGTTGGGAACGTCACGCGCCCGTTCGTGCCGACACTGTAGGTCCCGGTGCCTGACGGAGATGTAAGCGTGCCACCTGTATTCTGGTCTGAGGTCAGGCCGAAGCTTCCACCGCTGCCCATGAACTGACCAATCTGGCTCTCGGGTGTGGTGCTCTCCAGCCCTGCCACTTCGAAAATACTGTTCCCTGCAAGATTGCCGTTGCTCGTCTGTTGCAACATCGTACCGCTCACTAGCGGGTGCAAACCTGGAGAGAACGGATCTATCTCTATAGCGAGCAACTGACTCGCGTTGACAACGTAGAAGACGTAGCTGTCAGCCCCGATCGTGATCGTGCCTCGACCGTTCGATGCAACCGTGTACGTGCCGCTAAAGGGAACGTTTGAAGAGACGCCCTTAGTGGCGTCATCGGAATCCAGGGTACCGCTGACATTCGAGCCAACGATTGTAAACTGCCCCGCTTCACCAAAGCGATCCTTGCCTGAATCGATTCCCACGAAGCCGAATGCATAATTATTGGTAAGTGCGGAGACGGTTTGTTTCAAAAGCACACCGGAATTGCGGGCTGAACCGTTGGAAAATCCGCCCGTACTGTCGTCGAACTCAATGATATTTGCGTTCCCGTTAGCCATTATCGACAGCGCGAACATACGGCTGCTTGTTGGACTGACGTTAAAGGTCATAAATCCGAGTCCGGTTGTGCCGACCGAATATGTGCCGTTAAAAGTTTGATTGATCGGAAAACTCCCGGTCGTATCATTTATGTCCATGACGCCGGAGGAAATGTTCCCTTGTCCATCGGCCACGAAGCTGCCCGCAGCCACGAAAAGTCCACTGACGTCGAAACCGCGGACCGAGAACGCATAGTTGCCGCTCAGCTTCCCGTTGTTGGTCACTCCGGGATTGATGGTAATGCTCAAATTCGCTGTCGCGGTCTGGTGCGCGGGCTCGGACGAGTCAACCACTTGCACTGTGAAATTCGTGGTTCCCGTCGCGATGGGTGTCCCGGAAATCACGCCACTGGAACTAAGAGAAAGACCCGGCGGCAGCAAGGTGCCTCCCGCCAGGCTCCAAGTATAGGGCGGGACTCCACTGCTTGCCTGCAGAGCCGCATTGTTCGGATTGTAGGGAGTGCCCACCGTGCCAGACTGTAGTGAGCCGGTTGCGACCGACAGCGGTGGCGGCTTATTGATCACGATGCTCAGTGCCTGGGTAACGATCGCGTCTGAGGAATCCTCAACCTGGACCGTGAAATTAGAAGTGCCCAAGACGGTCGGCGTGCCAGTGATTTCGGCAGAGGTGCTGGTGCTTGTCGTCTGAAAGGTTAAGCCCGGGGGAAGACTGCCCGAAATGATCGTCCAGGTGAAAGGCGCGGGTGCGCCAGCAGCGTTAATAAACGAGTCATAGGCAACTCCCAGAATACCTCCGGGCAACGACGTAGTGGTGATTGTGAGCACCGCGACCAACGAAATCGATTGCGTAGTGGTTACAGTAGTGTTAGCCACCGAAGTTGCAGTTATAGTTGCGGTTGTCGCGACCGCTACGGTGCTTGGGGCGGTATAAACGACTGCGGTCGTCGTGTTGCCGCTTAATGTGCCGGGACCGGTCAGGGTCCAGGTCACACCTTGATCAGCTTTGTCGTTGGTGAGGGTAGCAATAATTGTGGCTGTTTGGCCGGGATTCAACGACGTTTCGGAGGTAGACAGCGTAACCGTGATGGCGCCGCTACCCGAACAACCTGAAAAACCCAGCGAATAGACAAGGATACCCACCACCAGCAAGCAAAGGGGTCTGAATTTTCTCACGGTTTCTCCACTGAAAGTTGTAACAATATCCTTGCGAAACAGCAAGCCGCTAGAACGAGAACAGAACCTGCAGATCAATCCTTCGAGTCGCCGAGCCATACGAATATGGCCCGCCGGCGAGGGCATTCGATTCACCGAATAACGGCGAATTGAGATTGCCCGTTGGTGGCGCCAGGTTCACCCGATTCAGAACATTTCGTGCGGATACGCTGAAGGTTAAATTATAGCGCCGATTGGTGGTGGCTCCCATGCTGAAAGGGCCTCCGCCGCCACCACCCCCGCCAGCCAGACCGCGCCCTCCCAAACCACCCCCAGGAGAACCTCCTCCGCGTCCACCGCCGCCACCGCCACCTCCCCCTTGTCCACTACGGGGACCGCCGGCGCCTGCGCCCACTTCTCTGCCAAAGCCAAAGGTCTTGCTAAGTCGCAAATTCATGGTGAATAGCGTAGGGCCTGTGCCTATATTGATTGGAATAGGTGTGTACCCTGAAGCGGGAGAGAGGTTGAAAGTTCCTAGCGGAGTGCAAGCGACACCAGAAGTGTACGGCGCCATATTGCTGCACCGGGCATTCGAAACCAATGCAGGACGATCGTTGAAAATGGAATCGCCATTCAGATCCTGACCGACCGTGACGTTATAAGGCACGCCCGAACTCACAATGATGAAGGGGTTCAAACGGAACGCGTAGGGCAGCGAAACCGTTCCACCAAGAACTCCGCGGCTGCGGACGTCGAATTGCGATCGTCCATAATCGGCCATTGGATCGTACGAATTGGAAAGAAAGTTGGCGCTGATTGTCGAGGTACCGGGAGAAAATCCTGCGGCACTGCCACCAGAACCGGCTCCCAAGTCGCTGTGGGCGTAGTTGAGCGAGTAAAAACCAAAGAGCGAAAGCTTCGATCCAATGTTTGTGCGGACATTCGCGATTAGCTGGTTCTGCCGGAATATCCCCTCGGAGTCGTACTGATAAATGTTGTCGGTGCCTCCCAAAGGCCGAACACCGGGAGGATACGTACCTGGCAGGGGGGCGTTGGCGTTCCGAAGGAAAAGTTGGTGCTCTCCGTAAGAGTTTATGTAAGTGACAGCCATCGTGGTGCTTTTGGCCACTTGCCGCTCTACGCCGACCGCCGACTGCATGGTATACGGCGCCCTCAAGTCAGAAGCGATTTGGTACCGAGTTGGAGAAGGCTGCTCCACGGGAGTGTTTCCAGACGTGAGCCCAGGAACTATCGTTTGCTGTTGGGTAAACCCATTTAGACGCTCTGCCTGCAGCACAAGGTTGTACGGGAAGCGGTCGTAGAACATGCCATATCCGGCACGCAACACGGTCTTGGGCGCGGCTTTTTTCCCCCCACCACCGAGGCCCCAGGCAAAGCTCAGTCGAGGAGCAAAATCGGCGTGATCGTGGATGTCGTTCTGGCTTTCGAAGCGCAGGCCGTAGCTGAGCGTCATGTTGGGACGGATTCGCCAATCATCCTGTGCGTAGAGGCCGGCATCGACCAGCGTGACCTCGGACGACGGCTGCCCGGTTGTGATGGAGAACTGGCTGGCGCCGCAGTTTGCTAACGCGCTGCTCGTGGGCACGGTCGGCAATGCCGCTATCAACATCGACAGGCATGAGGTTCCGGGCTGCACATTGATCTCGTAGTTGGACAAAGTAGAGAACGTAAATGAGCCGTTGAAATTCTGATTCGATACGTTGGAGTCCGTCATGGCGCGCAACCGCCCACCGAATTTTATTAAGTGGTTGCCGTGAACGATGGACGTGTAGTTCTGCAGCTCATAGTGGTTCTGTGTGTCCGAGCTGTTTCCGATCTGATTTCCTCCTCCGGTGAACGCTCCCAGCACAGATATGGTTGGCGAGAAATTCGGTACCGTCTGACTGGTGTCGTCGCGCAGATACTGAAATCGAGTCTCATTCACAATGTTCGTGTTCACGACCTGAGTGTCGCTGATCTGCACTGTGTGCTCAACCGAAGTCGTGTTGAAAGCCTGGGACGGAAGAGAAAATTGGCCCACTCCATCATTGGTCTCACTGTCCCGGTAATACTGATAACGGACGGTCAGAGTGTTGCTCGGGGTAAGCTGAAAATCCAGTCGGGGACCAAGATTGATTCGAGTTTCGGGATTAGGCACTGCCTGTGCGAAGTTGGCGGTCGTTGGATTGGGGTCAGCAGTCGTAGGCACAATCGCATTTACGATGTTGGAGTCGTCGATATCCCTGACCTGGGCAGTAAAGAAGAACGAAGCCTTCTTGCTGATCGGACCGCTGACACTCCCATTAAAAAGCTCAGAGTGAAAAGACGGCTGGTTTGGTGCGAAAGGGCTCAGCGCGTCGAAGGCGGAGGAGTTGCCATCAAGCAGGAATTGGCCGTGGAACTGGTCCGTACCCGGCTTGGTAAAGATCTCAATTCGGCCATAGCCTAGCTTGTCGTACTCCGCGGAAAACGGATTCTGATTGATGCGGATCTCGCGGATCGAAGACTTGGGAGGAAGTTGCCCCGCGGTGAATCCGTCGATATAAATCTGGCCGCCATTCGGTCCGGCCGAGGGCCCCGCCAGCGCCTCGAGTTCCTGCTGCAACTCATCGGGATCATCGGAAAGAGCTTCGAGATCCTTGCCCTTGATGACGATGGAGCTTGCATTCTCTGACGGGCTCACGCTCACGGTCGTGCCTTCTTCCTGCACCTCAACCTTTTCTTGTTCCACCTGGATCTCGAGCGCAATATCAAAACGTTGCACTTGACTTGCAGAGACCGCGAAGTTCTGCTCGGTAGATACGGCGAAGCCCTTCGCTGCCGTGGTGATGGTGTAGCTGCCCGGCGGCAATCCCTTCAGCTCGTAATTTCCCTGGTTGTCAGTGACGCCGGTTGTTTTTTGCCCATCAGGTCTGGTCGCGGTAACGGTCGCTTGCGGGATGACTGCGCCTGTGGGATCTGTGACCCGTCCGCGCAGTGTGCCCGTCGGAGTTTGCGCAGACAAGTAACCCGCCAACATGAGCCATGCAAAAGGCGTGAAAAATATGAATGCAAAACTTCGGGACCGGCGGGACTTCATTCATTCTCCTGAAGCAATTCTATGGGGCGGTTCACCTTATGGATTTGCACCTGCCGCAGCATCGCCGCCACCGCCCCCGAGGTTCCAGGGAGAAAGAAGCATCGCCGCCTGGCCATTTGGCGAGGCGGACAGAATGGGCTCGACGCCTGACAATAATGTGATCGCGGTCGGCTGAGTGCTGGCTGTGCCTTCCGTGGTCACTACCATAACGGCGTCACCCTTCTGCAAATCAGCGAGCGTTACCGGGGGCATTCGCTTCAGCATCTGCTGGAAATCGGGCGGGCCCGCTGGGCGAGAACCTGCCGCGTCGCCCCCGGGCGTGGTCTGCGCTCCCTTGGCGGCGTCTGCTGGATTTGCACCGGAAGCTGGCGGATGCGCGCCCTCGGGAGATCCGCCGCGTAATCGCAACGCAATCCGCTGCGCGACCATGGGAGGCAGTTTTCGGAGCTGCGAGTCGGTAGTGATATTTAAAGTAACAGGCTTCTGCGTTGCCAGATCCATCACCGTAATTGTGCTGGCGTTCGCATCGGTGGCCGTGACTAAGCCCGCGACGTTCCAAAATGTGCCCGAAACCACTTCATCCGCCGCGAGTTCGGCGCCGTCCGCGCTCCGCGTCCCGCGCGCGCGGAGTTGGTCCCCGGGATGAATCTGATCGAGCGCGCTCGGCTTTGCGTCATCGAACTTGACTGAGTCGGGAGAGTATCGCCGAATAATTGTGGACTTCGAAATCTGAATCGTAACCGGCTTGTTATCGGTGCCCGGCGGAGCCGAGAGCGTAACGGTTCCGTTCGGCGCATCGACTTTACTGACCAATCCTCCGACACCGCGCTTCTGCCAATCTTCGCGATCGCGCTCCTGCTTGGCGCTCACGTCGGACTCTTTCATGAGAATTACGGAAGAAGCAGCGACGGACTTGCCGTCATCGGAAGCCTTGCCGCGAGCCAGTATCCGATCCCCGACCTGCACGTCCGACAACTGAATGGGCGTCGCGTCCTTCAGATCTTTCTGCCCAGGGGCAATGCGAACCAGGCGGGTGGAATCCTGAACCACGATGTTCACGGTGGATCCCGCGTCGGTAGTCAGCGTAATGGTATTTCCCGAAAGAGCTTTCACCGTTCCCACGGGTTTCGCCATCTGACTCGACGCTGCGGGCGTCATAGTCTCCTGGCTTTGGGCCGTGGCCACCTGGCTTAGCGAAACGAGACACACGCAGATCACACCGAGCGTTATCCAGCCAGCGAGCACTGACGCGGCCTTTCGTTGCGATTTCATTATCTTGCATTCCCTGTTATGCGACTCATCGTCAGCGCTCCGATTGCGCCACGCTCGATTGTCGCGTGAAAATGTCGGCTGAACGTAGCCAGGCATATTCCAACACAGTCAACCGAGAATTGAACGTAAAGAATCGTCAAACGACTGTAAATTTCTGCGGTATGGGAACTTGTGATCGCAACTCGACTCGCAAGATGATGGAGCGGGAGACCGGGATCGAACCGGCGACATCCAGCTTGGGAAGCTGGCGTTCTACCGCTGAACTACTCCCGCTCACTGGCAAAGCGCAAAGGCAGACTCTAGTATCCTTCCTGATGTGCCTTCAGAAGGTGATACAAATTATCATCCCTGAGGAACTCATTTGCAAGAAATGTTCGCTCGCCACATTGCGTCCGCAATTGGATTGTCCATCCAAACCGTACCGTCGACGGGATTTGCTTGCCTCTCTGACTGCAACTTTTGGATGACTGGCGAATCCCATGTCCGCCGAGCTGCGGTAAAGGAGCACTCATGAAATCGCGGATAAACGACAAACAATTCAAGCGCATGAGCCGGCGCGAATTGTTGAAGCTGACGCCAGTCCTCGCGCTAGGAGCATTTGCGATTCCGGCATTACAGAAACCACTTCTGAACGCTGGGCTTGGCTTCAGCGACTGGGCCTCGGCAAAGATGTTTCGTACCGGTCACCTTGCGCCGACTTTTGCAGACTCGGACCTGACTCCATTCAGCAAGTTTCCAATCAACGGCTACGACGTCGCCGATCCGGGAGTTGATTTCGATAAATGGAATCTCACCGTCACCGGCGCGGTGCAGAAACCAGGCGACTACACGCTTGCCCAGATTCAAACTCTGCCGAAATTTCACCAGAACACGCGGCACGTTTGCGTCGAAGGTTGGGACGTAGTCGGTAACTTTGGCGGCGTGCATCTTTCCGATTTCTTGAGAATGATTGGCGCCGACACGACAGCCCGCTTCGTTTACGTGGAGTGCGCCGACGATTATTACGAATCGCTCGACATGGCGACGGCTCTGCATCCGCAGACTATGTTGTGCTACGAAATGTACGGGCAGCCATTGACCCGGGAGCACGGCGCGCCCTTGCGCCTGACCATCCCAACCAAAGTCGGCTATAAGCAAGCGAAATATCTGACCGATCTGAAAGTGACCAATGTTTTGCAAAAAGTGGGCTATTGGGAAGATCAAGGCTACTCGTACTTTTACGGATTATAAGAGCGCCGAGGAGGGCACATGTCAACGCAGGCGATTGCGATCGAAAATGCGAAGACTGGAGAGATCGCCGAAGCGGTATACGAGCATCCGTTTCTGGTTCGTCTGTGCCACTGGGCAAATGCCGTGTCGCTGTTCGTGATGGTGGGCAGCGGACTCCAGATCTTTCGCGCTTTCCCCAGCTTCGGAGCCAAAATCCCGCAGAAGGATTTAATCAACTGGCCGAAATCATTTGCGATTGGCGGTTGGCTGGGCGGCGCGCTGCAGTGGCATCTCACGTTCATGTGGATCTATATCGCGACCGGGCTGATATACATCGGCTATCAGATTTTCAGCGGCAATTATAAGCAGGTTCTGTTTGTGCGGCGGGACCTGTCCGGAGTGTGGCCGATGGCGCGCTACTACTTTTTCTTCGGCCCCAAGCCGCCGGCAAGAGAAGCCTACAACCCGCTCCAGAAGCACGCCTACACATCTGCGATCGGCCTGGGTGTGCTGTCGGTGCTAACGGGTTTCGCAGTGTGGAAGCCCGTACAGTTTTCATGGCTGGCCTGGATGATGGGCGGCTTCCATTGGGCGAGGTTGTGGCATTTTCTGATCATGTGGGCGATTTTGGCCTTCGTCTTCGGCCACCTCGTGATGGTCGTCCTGCACGGTTGGAATAACTTCCTATCAATGTTGACGGGATGGAAGAAGGATCCAGAATATTTGTCCAAATAGTTGTCGTGTGGATGTCGTAATTTCAGTATTACAGTGGGGAGTAATGCCGGAAGAGGCGATTTCACTGGAGAATCGAGCCGACAGGCTCAATGAAGAAACGCTGATCCGGCGCATTCGGGACGGCGAGCATGAGCTTTTCTACGAATTGATTCGACCCTACGAGCGGCGCGTGTATTCGACCGCATTCGCGATTTTGCGCAACGAAGCGGACGCGGAGGATGTGGCTCAAGAAGCCGTGCTGAAAGCATTCAAACATATTCGGCAATTTCGGGCAGAAGCGCGATTCAGTACCTGGCTGATTCAAATCACAGTGAATGAAGCGCGCATGCGAAGAAGGAAAGAGCATGTCGAGATCATGCAGCCGATCGTCGATCACCAGGACGACGAAGGCAACTACGTGCCTCGCGATTTCGCTGACTGGCGCGAGATTCCGTCGGAGACTCTGGAACGAAGCGAGGTTCGGCAGAAACTGGCAGAGGCGCTGGCTTCGCTCGGGCAGAAATACCGCGAAGTTTTCGTGCTGCGCGACATGCAGCATTTGAGCATTGAAGAAACGGCCCAAGCTCTTGGCGTTTCCACAGCGTCTGTCAAAACCCGGCTGCTACGGGCGCGATTAATGCTGCGCGATTTGCTGGCTCCGGGGCTCGGCGGTAGTTGGAGCAGCAAGTTGTCGTTCGCGAAGGGGACCAAGCCATGGTAGTGACCTGCGAGCAGGTGTGGCACGAGATTTCGAATTATCTCGACGGCGAAATCGTCTCGGACTTGCGCGCCGCCATGGATGAGCACCTTCGCGGGTGCCAGAAATGCAGCGCGGTGCTCGATGGTACTCGCAACGTGATGGGCCTCTACGGGGAGGACAGTATGTTCGAACCACCTCAAGGATTCAGCCAGCGTCTGCATAAAAGGCTTGAGCAGAATATGCCGCGTCAGCGGGGTACGGCCTTTGGTTGGATGATCGCAGTGGCAGCGGCGCTTTTGATTGTCGGTAGTTTCGAGCTGAGCCACTCTTCCGCGTTTGTCGGTCCCCAGCAACGTTCGCAACAAGCACAACCTGGGACCGGCGTTCCGCCGGAAATGATGGTTGTGGTTGCGGAGGACGGAAAGCTTTTTCATGCGGGCGCCGCATGCCCATTGATTCACGACAAAGCACATTTGCGGAAAATGACTGCGAGCCAGGCGCGTCGAGAAGGTTACACACCTTGCGTGCAGTGTATGAAGAAGTATCTCAACGAAAATGCTGGCCTCGATGCGGACGATGATGATGGCGGAGAAGTTGCCAGTTCAGGAGCGCGACATTCCAGGTGATTTTGCTGTGGAGTCGCGATGAAAGTCGGGTAGCCGGGGCGGCTACCCGAGCTCGAACTTGGAATATGAGGGGCTGATCTAGTTCTGCTTCATGCTGTCATCGTGTTTCATGGTGTCGTCTTTCTTCATGTCGCTCGGCTTGGTCTTGTCGGTCTTCGTTTTCTTTGTCTTGCTCGCCTTCTTGTCTTTCGCCATGTCATCTTTTTTCATTTGATCTTGCTTCGTGGTGTCTGGCTTCATGTTGTCCTGCTTCATGGTGTCGCCGCCGGACTGAGCAAACGCCGCCAGGGATACCGTTAGGAAACACATTGCCATCAGCCTGCACATCAACTTTTTCATAAGATTCTCCTAACTTTTCTGATTGGAAGTTGGGTCGCAACAGCTCGATCCCGGCGATGAGATGTGCTCGTGGCAGGAAAGTTACAGAACCGGAAGAGAGTGCTGGGTCGCGTGCCATTACTCAGCGTGGCCGCTCTCAATTTCGCACGGCGACAACGGCGTCGACTGTCTGCTTGGCCGCTCCTATCACGCGACCCTGGCCGGGCTCCTGCACAAAAGCAATCAGCCGCAGATTGTGGGTATCGGTGCCTGGGTCCAGTCTTAATTGAATATTTTGCGCAAGGGTTCGCCCTTGCCGAAGAGTTCCAACCTTTACGATGCTTCTGACGACTGCCGTGTGCGCCAATGTGCGTCCGGCATTTTCGCCGTGAGAAACGTGCGATTCCGCGTGGTTGAGGGCAATGGCAACATAGACGTCTGCCGCACGCAACCCGTTTGATTCCGGAAGCGCGCCCGTCACGAGGTGAGCTTGTAAAACATTGGCCGAGCCGATGGAGACAGACGACAGGCTAACAGCAATCTTCGGTTTGGCCAGAGCTTTGGCGAAGGCCTTGTCGGCCAATTCTTCATCGCTACCGACAAACTCGCTGATTCCGTCCACAATCATTTGCGGAGTGTAGACATCGCTGAGTCCCAGGCGTCTGGCATAAGCGCTCTGCCGATCACTGTAAAACCGAGACGAGTACGGGTCTTTCCAACCGATGTGGTTCCAGTAGTCGACGTGTTCGCTGAGAACAATCATCTGTTCTCCAGCGATGGGTTGCCGATCCAATTTCTGCAGAAGCGCATCTGCGGGCGGACAACTCGAACACCCCTCCGAAGTAAATAATTCGACGAGCACTGGAGTCTTCGCATTTGGGTTCGACGACGATTGAACCGACCCAGACACCCCGGCCGTAAATAAGAGACAGGCTATAGTAAGAACGAGCAGGATCTTCATGGCATTAAGGTACTTAATTTATCTTGGCTACTAGATGCGCAACCAAGCACAAAAGTTACGACGTCCGCAATACTCGGGTACTTCGGGACGCTTGTAACTTTCGTTCATTTCGCGAGTCTAAGCAGACTGGGCCCGGAAGATGCATCAGTTGGGTCTGGAGGAATTTTTTATGAGTAACTTTTCACGCGTTTCGGCCTTTCTTTTAATGTTAACGGTTGGTGGCGCAATTGCTTGCAATGCCGCTGACAAACCGATCGCTGCGGTTCCGAGCCCAGTGGTGGATGCTCCGATGGCCACGAGCAAAAGCGAGCAGACGGCGGTCGTCGCAGGCGGCTGTTTTTGGGGCATTCAGGCGGTATTTCAACACGTCAAGGGCGTGATCAATGCGACTTCGGGATACTCTGGTGGTGCGGCCAACACCGCGGAATACGAACTGGTGAGCACCGGTGACACCGGACACGCAGAATCGGTGAAAATTACCTACGATCCTTCGCAGATCACGTATGGCCAGCTGCTTCGCGTGTTTTTCTCCGTCGCGCACAATCCTACTGAGTTAAACCGGCAGGGCCCGGATTCAGGCACGCAGTATCGGTCCGTCATTTTCTACGGCAACGACGAGCAAAAGCGGATCGCCGAAGCATACATCGCACAGCTAGATAAAGCGCGCGCGTTCCCGCGTCCAATCGTGACTCAGGTAGTTCCTCTGAAGGCCTTTTACCCGGCCGAAGCCTACCATCAGGATTATGCTGCGAATCATCCCAACAATCCGTACATCGTCTACAACGATGCTCCGAAGGTGACTCATCTTCATCAGGAATTTCCCGAACTTTACACCGGCAAGTAGCATTCGAAAGGGAGTCGCATGTTCGAGTCTGCAACGGAAAAGGATGAAGGATCCGGCAAATTGAAGCGGCGGGCCTTCCTGGTGAGTTCGGCTTCCGCTGTGGCCGGATTGGCAATATGGTCGTTCAGGAAACCGCGACTTGCTGAAGCAACGTCGTCGAAAGAGTCGCCTCAGGAAGTTACTGTTGTTCTGTTCTCCGATGCGGGTGAGCGGCTGAAAGCTACTCACATGCTCAAGGTCGTCAAAAGCGAAGACGAGTGGCGAAAGCAGCTAACTCCAAACGCTTTCGATATAACGCGCCACGCCGATACCGAACTTGCATACTCAGGGAAATACTGGAACCTCCGCGACAAGGGCCTGTACCGCTGCATTTGCTGCGACAACGCATTGTTCAGCTCAGACACGAAGTTTGATTCCGGAACGGGCTGGCCGAGTTTCTGGCAGCCCATCGCGCAGGAGAACGTCAGCAGTTCGAGAGACATCAGTTTGGGCATCGTGAGAACGGCAGTGTCATGCACCGAATGTGACGGGCATCTCGGCCACGTATTCGATGATGGTCCAGCGCCGACGCATCTGCGATATTGCATGAATTCGGCATCATTGAGATTCGTCGCACGAAAGACTGTTTAGCAACCTTTCGCGAACCTTCGACAGTTGAGTTCTGTAGGGCACGGGCGTGGACGCTCGCGCCTACATAGCCAACGCTAGGTCCAGCGGAACAACCGCAAAGCAAGCAGGAAGGAAACCCCTCCCCAAAGCAGAAGTATAAGCAGGCGCCCGGCCTGCTTTTCCAGTGGAGCGCCCTCGAGAATCGTAGCGCGCAGAGCATCGTTGAGCGCAGTCAAAGGCAGCGCCCTGATGAAAGGTTGGATGGCCGCTGGAAAGCGCTCGTAGGAAAAGAAGACACCTGAGAAGATCCACATGGGCATCATGATCAAATTGATCAGCCCGCTGACGCTTTCAATCTTTTGTGCGCGGCTGGCCGTAAGCAGGCCTAGTCCGGCAAACCCCACGGCGCCGATCGCACTGAGTATCAGGATCGAGAGCAACGATCCGAGCACGCGTATGTGAAAAACCAGCGCGCCGAAGCCGAGCAGCAGTCCGACTTCCGCAATCATCAGCACCAACCGGCCTGCGGCCAGGGCGAGCAGGAAATCGCTTCTCCGCATGGGTGTGGCTACAAAACGCTTGAGCAGTTTGCGTTGGCGCATATCGACTAGCGCAAATCCGATGCTCCACATGCCGGAGTTCATCAGGTTCATCCCGATCAACCCGGGGATGAGGAAGTCGATATAGCGCGACCCTGGCTCGTTCGAGGCGACGGATGAAGTAGGCAGCGGGTTCTTGCGGCCGGCGGAGACTTGCAGAGCGTCATCGACTTCAGCCCGTGAAAGCACGCTCTCAGGACGCGCCGGATCGTAGAGATACTGAAATCCACCCTTGCCGTCGGATTCAACCACCAAATCGTATTTGCCGAGACGGAATCCTTTGAGGGCAGCCGGCTTGTCGACCACTTCGGCATGGATGGAAGACTTCTGTGGCGAACGGTCTATGAGGGATAAGGCATCTTGTGCACGTGAGCCTTGGACAATCGCGACGAAGGTCACATCAGCCGGCTTGTTGCGAAAAGCAATTCCAAGTCCCAATGCCAGCAGCATGGGAAATCCGAAGACCCAGAAGACAACCTCAGGCTCCCGTTTGAGTTCTTTCATTCGCACGATTAGGAGGTGCGTGAACGTCGACCAGCGGCCGTTGCGGGACGCGGGAGGCCGAGTTGGCGTTACCGGAGTTTCTTGAGCGAGGCTCATGTTCGGAATTCCATTGTCAACGAGTTCTACATTCGGGCCGGACGGGTCAAAGACCCGCCGCCACACATTACGAATCCGCAGTTCACTGTTCCCTCAAATGGCGTCCAGTCAGATTGACAAACACATCCTCGAGGCTGGCCTGTCGCGTCGTGAGGTGCAGAAGTTGCGAACCGTGTTTTCCGACTGCATCGAGCAACGCGGGGATGGTCAAGTGCGGCTCACGCACGGTGAGGCTGACCAGACCATTGTCATGACGCACCGATTCCACACCGGGCAGCGCCCGCCAAGTTTGCAGGGCCGCTCCGTGGCTGGAGTTGCCGCTGGCTTCGAACTCCACCACGTGATGTCCGCCGAGGCGTTCGATCAGCTCCGAAGGCGTGCCTTCTGCAATGATCTGGCCATGATCAACGATGGCCAGGCGATCGCAAAGGCGCTCGGCTTCGTCCATGTAATGCGTGGTTAACAGGACTGTTCCGCCGCCCCGCTGAAAGTTGCGAATAATGTCCCACAGCTGGCGGCGGCTCTGGGGATCGAGTCCGGTTGTGGGTTCGTCCAGAAAAAGAATTCGGGGATTTCCCACCAGCGCCGTGGCGACTGCTAAACGCTGGCGTTGTCCGCCGGAAAGCTTGCCTACAAACGCATCCGCTTTCTCGCCGAGTTGCAGGTCGTCGAGCACTTCCTCTGCGGAGCGCGGCTCGCGATAGAAGCTGGCGAACAATTCAATAGTCTCGCGAACGGTTAATTTCTCCGAGAGACGAGTCTCCTGAAGCGAAATCCCCAGCCACTCTCGCACTTCGCGCTGATTCTTCTGCCAGGTGTGTCCAAGAATCGTGACCTCGCCGGAAGTCGGATCGAGCAGTCCTTCGAGGATTTCAATCGTGGTGGTTTTCCCCGCTCCATTCGGCCCCAAGAGGCCGAAGCACTCTCCGCCTTCAATTTCCAGGCTCAGCCCACGGACGGCCTCGACTTTGCCGTCGTAGGTTTTGCGTAAGTCGCGGCATTCGATGGCGGGAGGCACGCCAAGATTCTAACGTAGGCACGGTGAACTTTTGTCAACGGTGCCTTCGTAGGCAGATTGCGAGCGAGCAACTAAAACTCTCCGCTCTCATTTAAAATATGAGTTCGCCTGCCGACTGGAGGAATTCTTCGGATGCCAGTGCCACGACGCGGCTTTACTTGACGGTCCCAATCCTAAGCGTCCGTGCGTCGTTTCATTTGACCGCCTGAGTCACTACGAAAGGAAGCTGCTCATGCTAAGGAAGCCATGGCTTTTGCTGCCTCTGTTGATGTTCACGTTTGCCGGGATTGTGTCGGCGCAAGAGACTCGCCATTTCATCTTTCACTATTCCTTCGCAGTCAGAAATGTTCCCGCAGGTGAGAAAGTGCGAATTTGGATTCCGCAGGCGCACTCGGATGCGTTCCAGACCGTAAAGGTCGTCTCCGCGACGGGTGACTTGCCTCTTAAGAAAACGCACGAGTCGAAGTACGGAAACGAAATGTATTACGCCGAGGCTTCAAAGGCTAAGCAACAAGAACTGCATTTCGAGATCGTGTACGATGTCGTCCGCCACGAGCGGCTCACGTTCGGAATTTATTCTCCGCATCTCGAGGTGGTGAAACTGGGCGACCGGGAGAGAAAAGAATATCTGGCGCCGGATGTGCTCGTGCCTACTACCGGATTGCCGGCGGAACTGGCTGTGAAGGTCACTGAAGGCAAGACTTCGTCGCTCGACAAAGCGCGTGCCATCTACGATTACGTGTTCACCACTATGCGTTACGACAAGACGGGCACGGGTTGGGGACGCGGCGACGTGCTCTACGCTTGCGATGCGAAGAAGGGAAACTGCACCGACTTTCATTCGTTATTCATCGCCATGGCTCGGTCGCAGGGAATTCCGGCGCGATTTGAAATAGGGTTTCCGCTTCCGCCCGACAAACACTCGGCCGAAATTGCGGGATACCACTGCTGGGCTGAGTTTTTCGAACCGCAGCATGGATGGATTCCGGTGGACATTTCCGAGGCATGGAAGCATCCGGAGAAAAAAGACTACTTCTTCGGCGCGCACGACGACAATCGAGTGGAATTCACTATGGGACGCGATTTGGAGTTGAGCCCCAAGCAGGATGGGAAGCCGCTGAATTATTTTGTCTATCCGTATGTGGAGATCGCGGGGAAAGAGTATCCCAATGTCTCGAACGCGTTCTCGTTTGCCGATGTGGATGCCGGAGTAGCGGCCCAGCGTTGAGCCTTTGAACTCGGACACGCGGACGCCCTCGTCCGCCCGGCGGCGCAAAGCGCCACGCCTCCGTAACACGCCCCCAGCTCGCTTCGCTGCCCGGACGAGGCGTCCGGCCTACGTGATTGAGGTGGAATCAATCGTCATCCGGTTTGGGTTGGTCGCGAAACACTTTATGCTGTGCTGCCGGCATGGGCTGATCTCCCTTGCGATCGCGCCACAGGATTGCATTGAGCACAGACGGATCCGCGGCGTCCGGGTGAGAAAAGTCCATCTGCGCGGATTCCTTCGCGCCCTGCCCTTTCTCCGGGTTCATCTGGTAGATCAAGCCGTTGTCGCGATTACTCCAATCGGCTGTGAATGCGCCCTGATTGCCTGCGCCGGAAAATAGTGGGGCCATTAACGGCGCATAGCCGTCATTCTGATTCATCGGCGGCAAACCTAGCAATGTCTCGATGGTGTGGATCAGGTTTACCGTAGTGTAGAAATGGTGGTCCACGAAAGGATGATCAGCGGACCCGGGCGAATACTTGCTGATCACGAAGGCAATTGATCGGTGAGCGTCCACGTGATCAGCGCCATTCTGGGCGTCGTCCTCGAGAATGAAAATAGCCGTGTCATCCCAATAAGGACTGTGCGAGACCGCCTCCACCACGCGGCCGACTGCGAGATCGTTATCGGCAACGCTTGCAGCCGGGCGCGGCTTGCCGGCTGTCGTGCCATGCGTGTGATCGTCAGGCAAATAAAGAAGAACGAATGCGGGAAGTTCGGTTCCCTTGTCTTCCTTGCGAGCGCGAACGAATCCGTCGAATTCATTAAGGAATTCATCGGCGCGCAGCTGGTCGGGATACTCGGTGTTGAAATCGGGGAATAGGGGATCAAAGTGATCGCGCAGCACCGCTTTAGTCGGTTTGGTGGCTTTCAGCATTGGAACCGTCCAGGGCCACGGGCTTACCGAGCCATGCGGCTGGCCAACATTCGGCGGCAACGATTCTCCTTTATTCAACGAGTTCTTCGGACACGCTGAGTTCGGCGCAGACGTTCCTTCGTGAACCGCCGTCTTGCTCTCCGTCGGCTTGCACCACACGCCATAGATGAATTCTCCGTAGTCGCGATAAGTCAGGCCGTGACGGGCCGCGTTGTTCCAGATGTAGCCTGTCCCAGGCTCATTGACATCCGGCTCATTTTCGTCGAGCGGGATTTCGTCGGTCACACTGCCTTGGAAATCGTAGGTGCGCTGTCGGCTTCGGTAGCTAATCTGCCAGGTCTGCTCGTTGTAATCGCTGGTGATCGCAGCAGTCGACCAATTGTGTCCGTTGCCCGAGACTTCGCCGCTATCATAGAAATTGTCCAGTACTCCGAATTGCAGCGCGAGCTTGTGTTGGTTAGGGGTTACATCGCTTCCATACATGGTAAGCGAGCGGTCGCCATCTCCGACTTTCAAATCTCCGAGCACCTGATCGTAAGTGCGATTCTCCTTGATGATGTAGAGCACGTGATGAATCGGGTTGGACTTCTGGGCGAATTGGATTTGCCACGGGCTGGAATGCAAGAGATTGCTGTCTTCCACTTGGCGCGTGAGCTCGGGAAGTTGCTTTTCAATATCCTGGATTTTGAGGCGGGCAATCGAGCCGTAGAGCAAAGTTGCAATGTAAGGATGCTCGCGATGCCTCTTCTCATTTTGTAGATTGTCAGGACCGCTGTTGGGAGCAGTTCCTTGCCCTTTTGACGTAGCAACCAAAAGATCTTCGCCCACTGTGGCTAGAGCAGTGGGATACCAATCGGTAGGAACGAATCCGGATGGAGGCTCAAGCGGAATTTCCGAGACCCTGGTCGGATTGGAGGGCGTGAAGTGCGTCGAAAAAGTCGCGACCGCATTCAGCGACGCGTCCGCGACGAAGAGATGTTCGCCGTCGGCCGAAAGCGCCAGCGCAACGGGATAGGTTCCCGCGTTTTGCTGTCCGGGAACAGTCGTATCGAGAAGTAACTGACTCTTGCCCGACTCGGTTGACACGACCGCGACCCGGTCTGCGTTCGACAGCGCGACGTAGAGCGACTTTTCATCCGTGCTCAGCAGCATCGCTGTCGGGTGCGATCCCGGTGCGATCGGATCTTTCGGCTCAAGCAGCGGAATCCAGCGAGCGACGATTCCCTTCTCCAAGTCGAGTTCAGCCACGCGCGAAGCATTCCACAAACTACACCAGGCCCGGTGGCCATCCCGCGATGCGACGACTGCGTACGGAAATGAAGACGGAATCAACTCGTGGGTGCTCACGTCGAACTGCTTGAGCACGTGGCCACTTTTGGAGTCAATGAGAATGACGTCATCGGAAAGATTATTGGCGACCAGCAGCTTATCGGTGGTGCCGTGACTCGAGACCACCGTAAGGCCTGCGGGATAAGGAAGCACGGTTCCCTCGCCGGTCTTATGGACACCTTGTGCCACCTTCTTCCCGGGAGCAATGTTTTGAGGTGGAATCTTTATAAAGCGATCCCAACTGACCTTGCCATCATGAAAGCGATAAACCGCGATCCCATTGCCAGTATCCCCCCGCTTCTCGCCAGTAGGATCGGTAATGGAACCGATCGAAGCATAAAGATGCTTGCCGTCGGAGCTGAACGCTAACCCAACGAAATAGCTCTGATGAGCCTCTTCCGGCAGGCGATCTTCCGGGAAATCCGCGAGTTGATTGGCGTTCAGATCGAGAATCGCGATGGACTGGTGCGCCTGGTTTTTCTGTGTGCCGTAACCGTCGTTGAAAATCGCGGCGTACCGTCGGTTAGGGCTCACAGCTATCGCCGCGGCGAAACCGTTCAACGATCCCAAAACACCCGGCGAAGGGAAGGTCAAGGACTTGCTCGTGGGAAGCAGAATCTGCCGCGGTTCCTTCTGGTTTTGTGCGGCGAGCGAGGCGAGTGCGACAATGAGAAAAAGCGAGGCTAGACAATAAAGGATCCTGCGCAAGCCCTGCCTCCTGGGTGAAAGAATATTCTAGCCTATCACTGGAAAAGCAAAACCGGTCAGACCAGCTGACCGGTTTCTGATACGCGAACAAATCGTGCTCTATCAATATTTCAATGAGTGTCCGTGCTGGCCTGATGCACCGGTTGCTCCGTTCCAACATTGTGACGCACGTCCGCACCGCGGACCCAGAAAATAACGTCCTCGGCGATATTAGTAGCGTGATCAGCGACGCGCTCCAAGTTACGCGCGACCAGCAAGGCATCGAGCGCCTGCCGCGTTACTTCGGGCCGCTCGTTCATGGTCTTGACCAGCGTGATAAAAGCTTCGTCCTTCATGCGATCGACAACGTTATCCATTTCGAGCACAGCTTGCGCAAGCTCAGCTTTGCCTTCGATAAACGATTCCAGCGAACGTCTTACCATAGCCGAAACCGCAGCGGCCATGCGCGGGATGTCGACGGGAAGATCTGCCTTGGGAAGTTCCACTAGGTCCATGGCGCGTTCAGCGATGTTGACCGCCTGGTCGCCGACCCGTTCCAAGTCCGAGTTGATCTTGGTGACGGCCAGGATGAAACGCAGGTCCACAGCTATGGGTTGCTGCAAAGCGAGCAGATCGAACGCCAGTTCGTCGATTTCCCGCTCGGCGACATTGATCTGGAACTCGCCTTCGAGCACCATGTGGCAGCGCGCCAGGTCGCGGTCAATATAAGCCTGGCAGGCGCGATCCACGGCCTGTTCGGCCAAGCCGCCCATGCGGAGCAAACGGGCCCGAAGATCGTCCAGTCCTTGCTGAAAGCGGGTGCGCATTATCCAAACCTGCCTGTAATGTAGTCTTCCGTACGCTTATCGGACGGAGTCGTGAAAATCTTTTCCGTCTTGTCGAGTTCGATCAGCTTACCCAGAAGGAAGAAGCCCGTAAACTCGGCCACGCGAGATGCCTGCTGCATATTGTGCGTCACAATAACGATTGTAAACTTTTCCTTGAGCTGGAAGATCAACTCTTCGATCTTGCCGGTAGAAATGGGATCCAGAGCCGAGCAGGGCTCGTCCATGAGCAGAACCTGGGGCTCAACGGCCAGGGCGCGAGCGATACAGAGCCGCTGCTGTTGTCCGCCGGACAAACTGGCGCCGGACTTCTTGCGCAGGGAATCTTTCACCTCGTCCCACAGAGCCGAAAGTTTCAACGAGCGTTCCACGATCTCATCCAGACGCTTGTGATCGTGGAAGCCATTGAGCTTTAGTCCGGCAGCCACGTTGTCGTAAATCGACATTGTCGGAAACGGGTTCGGCTTTTGAAACACCATGCCGATGCGCCGCCGAATCTGCACCGCGGACGTGCCGTTGTACACATCGAGTTCGCCGATTTGAACTCTTCCAGCAGCACGAGCGTCCGGCACGGTTTCGTGCATGCGATTCAGGCAACGCACGAACGTCGACTTGCCGCATCCCGAGGGTCCAATGATGGCGGTCGCATGGTTGGCGGGTGCCTCCATGGTGATGTCATAGAGCGCCTGCGTCTTGCCAAACCATGCGTTCAGCTCGTCGACTTTGATCCCGACTCCCACGGTTCAGTTCGCTCCCTTGAGCATTCCACGGCCAGCGACGATACGGACGGCGCTGACTGCGGCTACAATCAGCACAATCAAGATTAACGCTCCAGCCCAAGCCTGACGATGCCATTCATCGAATGGCGAAATCGCGTAAGTGAAAATCTGCAACGACAGCGCGGCCGTCGGCTGGTTTATCTTCCAGTTCCAGTATTGGTTGCCGAAAGCGGTGAACAGAAGCGGGGCCGTCTCGCCTGCAACGCGTGCAAACGCCAGCATAACACCTGTGATCACGCCTGACGTCGCAGTTCGCAAAGTAATCGACAATGTTGTACGCCAGCGAGAAACACCCAGACCATAAGCTGCTTCCCGGACAGCGTTGGGCACTAATAGAAGCATCTCCTCGGTGGTGCGAGTGATGGTCGGAATCATCATGATTGCCAACGCAACTCCTCCAGCTAAGGCCGAAAAATGTCCCTGCGAGAGAACTACGATTCCGTAGGCCACGATGCCGATCACGATGGAGGGAACACCGTTCAACACATCCGCAGTGAAGCGGATTACGTTCCCCAGCTGGTTGCGTCCGTACTCCGCCAGATAAATTCCCCCACCGATTCCGATGGGAACACCGATGACGCTGGCGATCAATAAAATGAACGCAGAACCGGCTATCGCGTTCGCCATACCGCCGCCAGCCTCGCCCACTGGTTTGGGTGTTTGCGTAAGAAAGGCCCAATTGATGGAGCCAATTCCTTTGTAGACCAAGTATCCGAAAACGGCGCCGAGCGGCAAAAGAACCAGGCTCACCGAGGCGGCGGCGGCAAAGGTCGCAAACGAATTCATACCCCGCCGCCAGAAACTGATCGGGGCAGCTGCGAAGTCGGAGCTAGCTGTCACAGTTTCAGGCATTGCTTCTCGCCGGAGTGCCGCGCGTCACTGTCCAGACCAGAAATTGGGCCAGAACATTGACGATAATGGTAACGATAAAAAGAGCCAACCCGATTTCAATGAGAGCGCTCAGATAGGTGTCGCCCGTGGCCTCACTGAACTCGTTGGCAATAACGCTAGCCATGGTGTATCCGGGAGCGAACAGCGACTTTGCAATCTCCGGCCGATTCCCGATGACCATGGTGACTGCCATGGTTTCGCCAAGAGCGCGGCCCAGACCCAGAATCACACCGCCCAGAATCCCGGCTCGCGCATTTCTTAGAACGCCGGTCCGAATCATTTCCCAACGTGTCGCTCCCAGAGCAAGCACGGCTTCCCGTTGCTGCTGAGGCACTGCCGTCATTACTTCACGGGTGATGGAAGAAATAATTGGCACGACCATGATGGCCAAAATGATTCCGGCCGCGAGCATTCCGATACCATAGGGCGGCCCTTCGAACAATCCCGTCCAACCAAAAAACCGCGCGCAAAAAGGCTCTCCGTATTGACGCAGAAGTGGAACCAACACGAAAATCGCCCACAGTCCGTAGATGACGCTGGGAATTGCCGCCAGAAGCTCCGTAGTAAAAGCCAGTGGCCCTTTGAGCCAGCGCGGGCACATTTCGGTGATGAAGACAGCCACACCGACGGCGAGAGGTACGGCGAGAAGAAGCGCCAAGAACGAAGATACGAGCGTGCCGTAAACGAACGGTAACGCCCCAAACTGCTCGTTAACCGGGTCCCATTCACTTTGGAAAAAGAACTTCAAGCCGAACGCGTGCCACGAAAGCCTCGAACCTTTAAGAAGTTCGTAGAGAATCACAGCGACCAGTGCGAGCAAACAGAGCCCGCAGGCCAGCATGGCAAAGTGAAAGATACCGTCGGCAATGTGACTGTTTCCGGCTCCGAGAAGCGGCTGGGCTTGCACGTCCGAGCTCGCTGCAACCTCTGGTTTTGCAATGGGTTGCGGTCCTGTCAAACGTGGCGCTCCTAGAGCTCGGTTGGCCATCTACGGCAGGCTAGCAGAATCGTGTTACAGCAGTGTTAAAATAGCCGTTTGCCGTCGTGGGGTGCGCGTAATTTTACGCGGTCCCAGAGGAACGAATCCCTCGAAGTTCCTCGATTGCATTTTGTAGGGTTCCCTTGTAGTTTTCGTTCTTCTTGGTAGCTGAGAGCTGGATATGCCCATCGACTTAAAACGCAGCCGGCTGGTTTTTCAAAGATTGGCTCGCGAGCTGACCAAACTTGCGAAGAATCAGACTCCGGAAAGCGTGCACAAGTTTCGTACAAATAGCCGGCGAGTCGAAGCCCTGCTTAGCGAGGTAGTTCCGCAGCTAAACCGCAACGACAAGAAGCTGCTCAAGCTGCTCTCGCGGCTGCGAAAGAAGGCCGGGCGAGTGCGGGACTTGGATGTGGAAATCTCTTCGTTGCGAAGCTTAAAGATTCCCGAAGGCAATGGGCACAAGTCTGAGTTTGTGAGCGCTCTAGTACAAGAGCGCGCCAAACACGAACAGAAACTCGCGAAGGCTTTCAATCGTAAGACCGCCGGCGAGCTAAGGAAACGGTTGAAGCGCGCCGTCAGCGAAATTGATATCCCGAAGGATACGGACCCGCTGAAGTTGACCCTGAACAAACTCGCCAAGCTTGGGCGAGATCACGCCACGCTTTCGGAAAGAACGCTCCACCAGTATCGGATCATCGGAAAGCGGGCTCGCTACATCGCTGAGTTAGCTGACCACGACGCGGAGGCCAAGCGCGTCGTCGACCAACTCAAGCACATGCAGGACGTCATCGGCGACTGGCATGACTGGCTGAAACTGACCCAGAAAGCGGAAGCTCTCTTCGGCGGCGTTCGAGACTCGGCGCTTGTGGCCATGCTGCGGAACGTGACCCAGGCAAAGTTCCGTCAAAGCGTGGACGCCGTCGCTGAAACCCGGGCGGCGTTCTCTAGCAAGAAACCTGACGCGATTAGCGCCGCTGCAGTCCCAGTTCGCAAACCTTCCACGGAAGCTGCCGAGGCAAGTACAGCAGTTGCCTGAGATCCAACCGGCGTATTCTTCAACTAGTGAGACAATCGTCTTTATCGAAGTGACTAGTCAGATGACTAGTTGTATAATTGGCTCGAGGGAAGGTCTTATGGCTTCTTGGCAAGTGCAGGACGCGAAGGCTCGTTTTAGCGAGTTGCTGGACGCTACGATCAAGAAGGGACCCCAAGTAGTCACTCGACGCGGTATTGAGACGGCTGTTCTGGTACCGATCCAGGAGTGGCGGCGTCTGCAGGACTCAGCGCGTCCTAGCCTTAAAAACCTGCTAATTGGTGCTGGGCCGCGATTTGAAAACCTGATTCCTGAACGACGCAGATTCCGCCGGCGTCCAGTCATTGAATTCCGGTGAACCGCTATTTGCTCCATACTAACGTGGTTTCCGAACTTCGGAAGCCGAAACCTCACGGCGCCGTGCTCGGCTGGCTGTCTGAACTCCACGAGAGTCAGATATACCTTTCTGCGGTGACCATCGGCGAGTTACAGGCCGGAGTGGAACGGACTCGCGCCCAAGACCCGCAAAAGGCGACGCAGATCCAATTGTGGATTGACCTTCTAGAGGACTCCTACCAAGTGTTGCCAATGGACGCTTTGTGCTTCCGTGAATGGGCTCGCCTAATGTACGGGAAGCCCGATGATGTGCTTGAAGACGCAATGATCGGCGCAACCGCGCGAGTACACGAATTGACCGTGGCAACGCGGAATGAGCGGGATTTCGCCTCGCTGGGCATCCGAGTATTCAATCCATTTAAAGCCGTCCGTTAGCCAGACAACGTGACCGCAATCCGGCCTTGATATTTTTTTCAGGGACGTCCTTCTTCAGCGGTACACTGTTGCCCTTCCGCCATGCCGACCCTTGCTGCCGTTGATATCGGATCGAACTCCGTCCGCCTGAAAATTGCCCGCCTCACCAGGCACCGGCTTACCAACATTCTTGAAGATCGCGAAGTCACGCGCCTGGGCGAATCCGTTTTTCGCAGCAGTTTTCTGTCGCCTGAGGCGATCGCCACCACAGTGAAGGTGCTGCGGCGATTTCATCGTGCGGTACAGAATGCGGGCGCGGACTCTGTGCGGGTGGTTGCCACCAGCGCATTGCGTGACGCGCGCAATGCCCGAGCGTTCCTCGAATGGGTACACTCGACAACTGGATGGGATGTCGAAATCATTTCAGGATTGGAAGAGGCCCGGCTCATCCATCTGGGATTGGTTTCAACCCTGCGAGTAAATGCCTCTCCGGTTCTGATGATGGACCTGGGCGGAGGCAGTTGTGAGTTAACCATTTCCAGCGAAGGTCACATCCGAAATACTGTCAGCCTGCCACTCGGCGCGGTTCGTTTGACCAATGAGTTTCTCCGTCATGATCCACCGCGCAAATCCGAGATGCGTCAATTGCGCGGATTTATCTCCCGCGAAATCGAGCGTACTGCCGATCGGATCAAGCGTGCCCGCCCGAAAGTCGTCATTGCGACGTCGGGAACGGCGGAATCATTGGCCGCGATCTGCCACGGTCTCTACAAAACGAAAGGCTCGCGCGCTGCCACAGTCTCCAAAACACAAATGCGACGCGTTGCAAAGCTGTTGGCGCGACTGCCGCTCGAAGAACGAAAGACGCTCTCCGGGGTCGGTCCGCGACGCGCCGAGATCATTGTGCCCGGAGCCGCGGTGTACCTTGGACTCTTAGAGCGTTGTCAGCTCGCGGGATTCCGCTATTCGCCACTGGGACTGCGCGATGGATTACTAGCTCAGATGGCGGCCGAGTACGACCGCACAACGCGATCCGGAAAGCAGATCGAATCGGAACGCTGGGATTCGATCCGCGCTGCAGTGTCGCACTATCGAGTGGACATGGACCATGCCCTCCACGTCCGAGCCTCTGCCATGCAGTTGTTTGCCGCGCTAAAATCCGTGCACGGATTGCCGCCAGAATATGAAGAATGGCTTTCTGCAGCAGCCATGCTCTACGAGGTAGGCGATTACGTGAACCGCAACGGCAGACATCGGCACGCCTACTACATCATTTCGAACTCAGAGATTCTGGGTTACACGCCTGAGCAGAGGCGGATTATCGCAGCCATTGCGCGCTATCTGGGGAAATCGCGGCCAGCGCCCGGTGACGCTCCCATCAAGGCGCTCCCGACTGAGGACCAGGAATGCGTACTCAAGGCTTCGCTCCTCCTCCGACTGGCTCGTGCGCTGAACCTTAGTCGGACGGCTGCAATCCGGACTGCCCGCATTCGTCTGCACGAAAGCGAAGTGAAGTTAACGCTAATCACTAAGCAAAGAAGCAGTGTCGACCTGGAATTGTGGGCAGTGGAAAAAGAGCAAAGTTATTTCCGTGAGGTCTTCGGTCGCGAACTCTCAGCGGCGGCGGCATAGAGCGCGCGCAGGACCTTCGGAGTCAGGCACCAATGCAGAAGCGCCGAGTTACGGCCGATTTCCACTTTCGCCACGGCTCCCTTTTTCAACTCCGTCCCGGCTTCGCATCCGGTTTCACTGATGCTGCGCCCCAGAAACTCGCTTAGATTTGGATTGTGGCCTACGACCATGATCGCCTCTTGCTTGGAATATTTCTCAAGCAGTTTGCGAAAGTCAGCGAAGGAAGCGCCCGGCCGAAGCGCGTCCTCGAATTGCAACTTGCCCTCATAGCTGAGTTCATTGCCCACCAGCGACGCGGTCTGAGCGGCACGCTTCAGTGGACTGGAAATCATCGCATCCACTTGAACATCCAACGCAGCCAGGGCTCGCCCGACGATCCCGCACTGGACGATTCCCTCTTTGTCGAGAGCGCGTTTCTCGTCCTTCTTCGGGTTGGCCATCGGCTCGCCAGCGTTGGCGTGACGCAGAAAATAGACAATCATGCTGCGCTACCGCTCCCTTCCAACGGTCGTTCTTCGGCTCCTGGGACTTGGCGCATCCGGAATTGCATCCAGCGCCTGCCTGCCTTCCGCCAAGCCAATCAGGAAATCCTGCGCGCTAAAAGCCGCGGCTCCCGTGGGCGGCTTTCTCTTACCCTGTGTCTGCCAGGCGCGAAGGTAGCCGCCGTTCTTCTGCAGAAAGCGGGATTTCAAATTATCGGCTAAGTACGACTCCAGAATTTCCTGCCGCACACGCTCTCGCAACAGTTCATCCTTCACCGGAAACATTACTTCCACACGCTCGTAAAGATTGCGCGGCATCCAGTCAGCGCTAGCCAGATACACTTCCTCTTGGCCACCATTCGCAAAGAAATAAATGCGGCTGTGTTCAAGGAAACGGCCGACAATACTTCGCACGCTGATGCGGTCGCTCACGCCGCGCACTCCCGGACGCAGAGCGCACATTCCGCGGACAATCAAATCGATCTTCACTCCCGCTTGCGAAGCTCTATACAACGCCATAATGATGTTCTTGTCCAGCAGCGCGTTCATCTTGGCGATGATGTGTGCCCGACGGCCGTGGCGCGCGTGTTCCGCTTCGCGGGCGATGAGGGCCAGGCAGTGCTCCGCCAAATCGAGCGGGGCAACCATCAGCGGGCCGTAATTCGGGTGTTCGGCGTAAGCCGTGAGAAAGCTGAATACGTCATGGACTGCGCCAGTAATCTCCGGGTCCGCGGTTAAGACGCTTACATCCGTGTAAATCCGAGCCGTGGTGGTATTGTAATTACCCGTACCCAGGTGGGCATAGCGACGCATCACACCGTCTGGGTCGTGCCGTACCAGCAGTGACAATTTGCAGTGGGTCTTCAGCCCCACCAAACCGTGGAAGACCTGCACTCCAGCGTCTTCCAGATCGCGCGCCCAGCGGATGTTCGAGGCTTCGTCAAATCGCGCCTTCAATTCCACGACTGCCGTGACTTCCTTCTTGGCCGCCGCCGACATCAGCGCGGGAACGATCAAAGAGTGTTCGCTGGTGCGATACAGCGTCTGCTTCATGGAGAGTACCCGCGGATCCTCCGCCGCCGCTTCAATAAACGAAACTACGGCGTCAAAAGAGTCGAACGGGTGGTGAAGCAAAACATCGTGGCGGCGAAGTTCCTCAAAAAGGTCTTGCGACTTAGCCGTAAGGCGAAGCTCGCGCGGAAGAAAAGGCTTGAACTTGAGTTCGGGATGTTCCGTCTGCTCGTAAATGTTGAACAAGCGCGAAAGGTTGACCGGTCCGTTGACGGAAAACACTTGCCACGATTCCAGACCGAAGTTGGTGCGCAGACGCTCGATGATTTCTGGATCAGCCTCGGATTCAATCTCGAGTCGGACAGCATCACCCTTCCGTCGATTGTGCAGCTCGGTCCGAACTGACTCAAGCAGATTGCGGGACTCTTCCTCCGCCAGATAGAGATTGCTGTTACGGGTAACGCGGAACGCCGCCGAGGATACGATGTCGTAGCCGTGATACATCCGGGAGGCGTGATAGGCCACAAGATCGGCGAGAAAAATAAAATCGTCGGTTCCTTCCGAAGGCAAGCGGATCAGCCGCGGCAAAGCGCGGGGCACCGTAATGACCCCCGTATAGGTCATGGACGAACGCCGTCGGCGACGCAGCAGAAATGCCACGCACAGGGCTTTGTTAATTACCCGCGGAAAAGGATGCGCAGGATCGACCGTAACTGGAGTCAACAGCAAATCGAGTTCGCGTTCGCAATAATCGGCGATGAAAGCTCGCGCCTTGGCATCCAGCTCATGCAGGCCGAGCACCCGAATGCCATTTTCCGCCAGCAGTGGCCGCAGCTTCTCGTTCCAGCAAAGGTACTGGTCGTCCACGAACTCATGGGTCTCTCGCGAGACCACGTCGCGCTCTTGCAGAAGCGTAAGTCCGTCGGGCCCCGCCTCTGTGTATCCGTCTTCAATCTGCTGCACGAGGCCGGCCACACGCACTTCGAAGAATTCGTCGAGATTGCTGGCGCTAATGGCAAGAAATTTAAGTCGCTCCAGCACCGGATTACTTTCATCCTGCGCTTCTTCGAGCACACGCCGGTTGAAAGCCAGCCAAGAGGCTTCACGGTTAATGTAATAGGCCGAATTATCGAGCGAGGTGCGAACCATAACCTAGAACGACGAAATAAAGAATGACGAAACTAATCGGATGCTCAAACTACATCTGCGGTATCACTTCTTGGGAGAAGGGGGCCCTGATATCGTCTGCGCAGGCGCCGCAGCCATGCGTTTCATAATCACAAATTGTAACTCCGTACCTACCGGACGCATAAGATACATGTAGTGTTTATCCAACCTGAGCCGGACTTCGGCCTGGGGCACATTCCACTCGTCGGGCAAAGCGTCCCCTGCATGGCGCGGACTGTAGTCTCCAACGTAAACCGTATCTTTTACCAGCACCGAAACTTCGTAATAAGGATCTTCTTTGGTGACGGGAGTATCGACCTGATAATAGAGAATTCGAGTCTTTGTTTTCTGCTGGATATCAACAATCTTGCCCGATTGGTAGAGCGGCTTCTCAGCCGCGTTGAGGGCAGGCAGCGAGGCCGCTGCCAGAAGGAAGACGAAACAGAATTTCATGGATACCAGTATAAGGCACTGGCTCGCAGCAATGTCGGCTGCAAAAAAAGGGCTCCAGTTATTAACTGGTGCCCTTGATTCTCGTCTGGTTGCGGTTCCCCGACTACCGAACTTGCTTGATCTCGTCCTTGACCTTCTTCGCCACGCTTTCTGGCAACGGAGCGTAGGTTAGATCGGCAGTCATCTTCTGCCCGTCATCCACCATCCAATTCAGGAAATCGGCGATGATCTTGCCCTTCGCGGCATCCTTGGATTGGGCTGGAATCAACAGCCAGGTGAAGCTCGAAATAGGATACGCATCCTTCCCTGGAGCATTGGTAATTGAGACACGAAAATCCGCAGGCATGCTCTTGACCGAGGCAGCCGCCGCAGTGACACTGGCCAGGCTGGCCTTCACAAATTCCCCGGCTGCATTTCTGACAGTTCCATAGGTGATGTTGTTCTGCACGGCGTAAATCAGCTCAATGTAGCCGATCGAACCTTTCATCTGGCGGATCAAACCGGCAACACCCTCATTGCCCTTGCCGCCAAGTCCCACGGGCCACTTGACCGATGTCGCTTTGCCGACCTGGCTCTGCCAATCGGAACTCACCTTCGAAAGGTAATCCGTAAAAATAAATGTGGTACCGCTGCCGTCGGAGCGATGAATTACGACGATGGGTTCGTCTTTAGGAAAGCTCACTCCTGGATTCGTGCTGGCGATCGCCTTGTCGTTCCAGTTGGTAATCTTGCCTAGGAAGATGCCAGCCAGCACATCGGGAGTGAACTTGATCTCTCCGCTAACGCCGGTAACGTTGTAAGCGGGAACGACCGCGCCCAACACCGTCGGCACATGCAGGATCTTAATCTTGGCTTGCGCCAACTGTTCATCAGTCATGGGGCCGTCACTGGCGCCGAAGTCAACTGTTCCGGCCAGGACCTGGCGAATACCGCCGCCGCTTCCGATCGATTGGTAATTGAACTGAATATCCGGATGAGCGTCGTGGTATTTGCTGAACCACTTGGAATACATGGGATACGGAAAAGTTGCGCCAGCCCCGTTCAATGTGGTCTGCGCAAAAGCGGGGACTGACAGGGCAAGACACAAAAGCGCGATGCGACGAATCACGCGATGATTCCTCCTTGATAAATTTTATTCAATCCTAGGCTCTGTGTTGATTGTTACAAGACAGTTACAGAATTGTAAATTTATAGTGAATCCCCAAGCAACGCTTGGACTTACGGTCGATTTGCCGATATGGGTTGCGTGTCTAGATGCGCGATTTCCTGAGTAAAAAGAGGATTGTGGGGGAACTGATCGCGCAGCGAAATCAGCAACTCGCGAGCCCGCCGTTTGTCCTTCTCGCGCACGTACGCGATGGCCAACAGTATCCGTGCAAACGGCGCAAGATACTGGCCGCGCGCGGCGGTCAGCTGCAATTCGGCGATTCCCTGTTGCTTGTCACCAGAGACACCGCCCAAACGTACCAACCACCGTATCGGCGCCGCCATGCTGCCAATAATGTATTGGCTTACGCCCGTAGCGAGATGAGCGTCGAAGCAATCCGGATCGACCGCCAGCAATTGTCCGGACCAAGCTGTCGCTTCCTTTGTGTAATGCAGCGAGGCGATATTCCGCTTCTCGACCAAGCCCGCGTAGTCGGCCTTGAGTCCGGAAGACATCGTAAGCGCGAACAAACTGTCACGGTCTTTTGAGTTCTTCACCAGACGAGAGCGAGCGAGGCTCTCCGCTTGATCGAGCGCCGCGTTGAAGCGATCGCGGACGGCGCCATCCGGCGTGAGCTTCTTGCGCGCAGCGAAAGTCTGGTCATCCGCATAGAACTGCGCTTCCAGCACACCCAGGCGATTGAATTCCGAGAACAGCAGCCCAGCCGCATCGCACGCAGGTCCCAGCGGGTTATCCGGGTGCGCCTGCTCAAAGGACAGAAAGAGTTGATGGGCCTCAGTGAAGTTCAGGTTGTAAAGCAGACTGAACCCCTGATCCAAAGAAACTCCGCTGGCAACTGTATCAACCGCTGCTGCCGTCCCGGATAGTACAGCGCATGCTGCCAAAAGTAGCATCGCTTGCGCTGTCCGGATTCTGATTGCAGAAGTCATATTCTATTCGTGACTTTGGGAACACCCCGAAACTAAACAGTTCAGATGCGGACCAACGCTCGCGCGCGCTGGCGGTTTGCAAAAAGATTGTAAAACTCACCCCTGTTTGACGCCTCTCCGGGCCTTTGTTAGGTTGGAGGGCTTCCTAATTCTTATATCACTTCGCCGGTTGGTTGCCCGATGCAGAAAAGAGAATTCTCATGTCACTAAAGTTCCGAGGCGTGGACTTCATCGGATTCGACGCGCTGCTCAGCGACGACGAGCGGCTGGTTCGCGATACTTCCAGAAAATTCATCGAAGACAACCTCATTCCTATCATCGAGGAGTGCAACCGCGCCGGCCGCTTCCCCCGCGAGTTGGTCAAGCCCATGGCCGAGCTCGGCTTCTACGGCGCCAGCCTCAAAGGCTACGGTTGCGCTGGCATGTCCAATGTCGAGTATGGCTTGGTCATGCAGGAGTTGGAACGCGGAGACTCAGGCGTGCGATCGTTTGTCAGCGTGCAGTCCGCGCTGGTCATGTATCCGATCTACGCGTTCGGCAGCGATGAGCAAAAGCAAACCTGGCTGCCAGCGATGCAGAAGGGGGAGAAACTCGGCTGCTTCGGCCTCACCGAACCCGATTTCGGTTCGAATCCCAGCGGCATGCGCACTCGCGCTCGCAAAGTTGCAAACGAATACATCCTCAACGGCGAAAAGATGTGGATCACCTCCGGCTCCATCGCGGACGTCGCCGTGATCTGGGCCAAGGTTGAGGACGAAGACAACAAAATTCGCGGTTTCCTGGTTGAGACCGATCGTCCCGGCTTTCACGCCGAAGACATTCACGGCAAGTGGTCGTTGCGCGCCTCCGTGACCTCCGGCTTGTCCATGCAGGATGTTCGCATCCCCGAGTCCAACGTGCTGCCGAAAACCGGAGGCCTGAAGTCTCCTCTGATGTGTCTCAATCAAGCTCGCTACGGCATCGCCTGGGGAGGCATCGGCGCAGCCATGGCCTGTTACGACTGCGCGCTGCAGTACGCGCAGTTGCGCAAGCAGTTCCACGATAAGCCAATCGCTTCGCACCAACTGGTCCAGGAAAAACTCACCTGGATGATCAACGAGATCACCAAAGGCCAATTATTAGTGTTGCAGGTAGGGCGTCTCAAAGATCAGGACAAAGCCGGATTCCAGCACGTCTCCATGGCCAAGCGAAACAACGTCTGGATGGCCCTGGAGTGCGCCCGCATGTCTCGCGACATCCTAGGCGCTAACGGTGTCGCCGACGAATACCCGCTGATGCGCCACATGATGAACCTAGAATCGGTAAAGACGTATGAGGGGACGCACGATATTCACACGCTGATCATCGGGCAGAGCGTGACCGGGATTGACGCGTTCTGAACGCCTAGATCCCGTTCGCGCGGTTGCGAATCAGAGACAAAAACTCTGTTCGGGTTTCCTGCTCGTTGCGGAAGGAGCCCAGCATGGACGACGTGACCGCAGCCGAGTGCTGTTTCTCCACGCCACGCATCATCATGCAGAGGTGGCGTGCCTCAATCACTACGCCCACTCCTTGCGGCTCGATGGCTTTCTGGATCGTCTCCGCAATTTGAGTTGTGAGCCGTTCTTGTATTTGCAAACGGCGCGAAAAGATTTCAATCAGCCGTGGAATCTTACTCAGGCCAATTACCTTGCCATTCGGGATGTACGCCACGTGCACCTTGCCAAAAAAAGGCAGCATGTGATGCTCGCACAAGCTGAACATCTCCACGTCCTTCACGATCACCATCTCGTCGTAGTTCACCGTGAACAATGCTTTCTTCAGCATTGCGTCGGCGTCTTCTTTGTAACCCTTCGTCAGGTGCTCGTAGGCGCGGTGCACGCGATCGGGTGTACGCACCAAACCTTCCCGCGTGGGATCTTCGCCCAGGCGAACGATCATTTCGCGTACGAGGTCTTCAAAACTGGCGCTGGTCAAGGTCGATGCTTCAACAGATGGCGGCATGGGCTCCTGATTTCGGGGATTGAGTAGTTGTGTGATTTGGTAATTGAGTAATTTGAAGTCCGCTTCAAACAAATTGCTAAATTACCCAATTACAAAATTATTCAATTATCTTATTCTCTCCCCAATATTCGAAGGAATTCATCATTGTTTCTTCAAATCGCACCCTTTCAAGATGAGCACGACGGAAGCCGCGCTGCAAAATATCGTAGACGACCATACACAGGTTTTCCGTAGTCGGGACTGTCCCGGCAAATTCCACCAGCATATTCAGGTTTTGATGATCGAAGCGTTCGATAATTTGGCGGTGCACAAAATCGTCCAAGTCGGTCAGATTACAGATCATGCCTGTGCGCTCATCGACCGGACCGCTGACCATAACCTCGAGCATGTAGTTGTGCCCGTGCCCGTAGGGATTGTTGCACTTGCCATAGGTCGCCGCATTCTCCGCGTCCGACATCGCGTCGCTGTGCAGTCGATGTGACGCTGAAAACATGTACCGCCGCGTAAGATACGCCTTCATGCTTCCCCGTAGAAATCAACGAAAAGATCAGGCGTCTCGTACACCCGTACCCGATGCAGTTGTGCTGCTTTCAACTTCGGCGACAGGCGCTGCCAGATCGCGATGGCTAGGTTCTCCGTAGTCGGGATGCTGGTGAAGAACTCCGGTACTTCTTTGTTCAAGAAACGGTGGTCGAGGGCATCCAGCACTTCCCGATTCATCGTTTCCTTCAACTGCTTGAGATCTACGACGAAGCCGGAGTGCGGGTCCACATAGCCCTTCACCGTAACTTCGAGCGTGTAATTATGCCCATGCCCATTGGGATTATTGCATCTGCCGAAGATGCGCCGATTCTCCTCCGCACTAAACTCCGGATTGTGATAGTAGTGCGAGGCGGAAAACTCCGCTTTGCGGGTTAGATAGACCATTTCGAGTCCTAAACGATTCGGGACAGGATTATTTTATAGGAGAAACGGGTGTTCTATTCGTTTGGGCCAATCTGATCGGCTCGGCGCGTCGGTGGAGCCAACCTTGCACAGGCAGCTTTGCGCCCGGCTATGATCTCGATCTCCCGCAAAAACATCCTAGCGACAACCGGAGCGTCGAACTGCTTGACGAATTGAAGACCGGCTTTGCCCTGTTGGACACGAAGGGCCGGATTTCGGTAAACGAGTTCTATCGCTTCAGCGAGCCCGCTTACGCTGTCCGGTTCGACCAATACACCGTGCCGGGCGACTTCTGGGGCGGCTCCGGAGCGCGCTGCGACGATGGCCTTACCGTGTGCCATCGCCTCCAGGAAAACCAGTCCAAAACCTTCCTGAACGCTAGGGAGACAGAAGACGTCGCAACTGTTGTATTCGCGTGCTAGCGCCGACTGAGATATATCCTGCAGCCATACCACGACATCCTGCAGACCCTTTTCTTGGCAGATGCTCTTCAGCCGATGAATCTCGGGCCCGCCGCCTACGATCCGCACGCTAAGCCCAGGAATCGTCGCACGAAGCCGCTCAGCTGCGCCAAGCAGAATGTTCAGCCGCTTCCGAGGATAGAAACGGCAAACCGAGAGTACGACAAACTTGTCAGGATCTGGCCGACCGGGATTTTCGTCCGACAGTTTCTGCCAGCCGGCGAGATCGATCAGTTCCGGTATCACCGAGGGAGAGTAGCGCAGGCCATAAAGTTCTTGAATGCGTTGGGCGGCGTAACGACTTGTGGTTATTACCGAATCCGCCCGGTGTACGTGCTGTTCCTCACACTTTGCTTGTAAAGACATAGTGGCTCGCGTAAGGCCCGACTCGAATCGCATCTCGTCCGCGATCACGCCCTTGATCGACGCGATGTGCAGGCCGTGGCCCACCCCTGCCACGGTATAACCATCCATATCAAAACCGACTGTGACATCGCACTGGTCGCGCGGTTGGAAGCGGAGCGATTGGTTGAACAGAAGACGCTTGACCGTATAAATAGGAAAGTTGAACTTGGGAACGACCAGGTCTACCGTGACGCCGAGTGCCGTGATCGCCTTTGCGAGTGTGCTGATCCCCACAAACGTTCCACTTCCTCCGTAAATGTTCATGGGCGTGGACGTGATGAAACGGATCCGCATGGGATGGGTAATGCACTTGGATTTGATCGAGGCCGACCGCAGATCTCAGATATTGGGGAAAGCCTCTCTCATGTTCTTCGCTTGACCTCTCAATTCATCCCAAGGCAAGTTTCTTCGTTGCGCGACGGGACGATCGCCGACACCATCAGCCCGCTCCGATATTGGAACTCGCGCCGCCATAGCCTGAATTCGGTATTATAGCTTTGTGCGGCGCACCTCTTTTCTCCTCATCATTCTTATAGTTTTATTGTCGGGATGCTATCGCGGCTCGCGGCCACCTCGCATTGGCACAGCCGCTCCCGAATTCACGATCCAGGACTCTGACCGAAAAGTCACCCTCAGCGACTTCCATGGCAAGGTCGTCCTCCTCAACTTCTGGGCCTCGTGGTGCGCGCCGTGTGTGGAGGAAATGCCCTCGCTGGTGCAATTGCAACAGCGCTTCCAAGACAAGGGCGTGACTGTCCTCGGAGTCAGCGTTGACGTCGACGGCGATGCCTACCATAAATTCTTGAAGGACTACAAAATCGATTTCCCCACGGTGCGCGATCCGGACCAGAAGACTGCCTCTCTTTATGGCACTTTCAAGTGGCCTGAAACCTACATCATCGATCGCAACGGGATCGTTCGCCGCAAGTTCATCGGCGCGGTGGAATGGAGCCAACCGGAGATCGTGGACTTCTTGAGCAAGCTATAGTTCGGACCGACGGTCAGACTGACGTTCAAATCGAGCCAATCCACACCTTACCCCTTTCGTGTAATGCTTGGGCCCTTTCGTGTAGTGCGCATGGGACGCGCAATCCGCTAGAATGCGACCTGCCTTAAGGCTTCGGAGAATGCGCTATGGCTGCTGCCCTACAACCGAGCATCGCAAGAAAAGACTCCATTCAAGAATCTAAAACTGACTTCGACTCTAATCGCACCCTGGAGGAGATCACTCGCAGTGCAATGCACGCGACGGACGCGAAGGGAGCGGCCTTGGTCCTTTCAGATGGAAACGATATGTCATGTCGCGCCTGCTCCGGTCAGTTGGCGCCTCCTGTCGGGACACGTTTGAATCCCGACACAGGTTTCACCGCGACCTGTCTGCGGACTGGCGAGGTCGTGCGCTGTGACGATACCGCGACCGACCCCAGGATTAATGGTTCGGGTTGCATTGAGCTAGGCATACGCTCGATTCTAGCCGTGCCTGTTTTCGATGGCCCGAAGGTAGCTGGCGTTCTGGAAGTGCTTTCCGGAGAGCCCAAGAAGTTCGGGGAGCGGCATGTCACCGCCTTGAAGCTACTCGCTCGATTGGTTGAGACGCTAGCCAATTATACTTCCCGTAGCGACGGTGCACTCGGAACCCAAACTTCCGGAGCGACACTTCCAACAACCGATTCAGCTAAAGTAACCGCGGACGCAGCGAAAGTGATGTGCCTTTCCTGTGGACACCGAAATCCTCAAGGCAGCCAATTCTGTAACCGGTGCGGCGTCATTTTGCTGATATCTCTCCATGCGGAGCCGTCTTTAGATCGCGGCGAGCCAGGGGAAGTAGATGCGAGTGCTGACGAGGGTCTCAAGGAGGTGTACACGCTCATTTCTGAGAATGCTGGCCGAGCTACTTGGAACGAGATCTACACCAGGCTAATGGGGAATCTGCAGAGTATCTCAGCCCAACATCAGCCGCCAGTAGCAGCCAAAGAGCAACCGGCCAAAAGAACGACTACTGAAGATACGGTCACGGGATTGGGGAGGGCACGGGGAGCGGCCGAGCTCAAAACCCGCTTGGGAGCGGCAGTTCGCCGAAGTCTATGGCTTTAAGTCTGGGAGATCAAGGTCTCTGTGCCGGACCGTTGGAACGTTCTCCGCCGGCTGTGGCCGCCCGGGGGCTATGAAATCGTTTGACTTCTGAGCTAGCAAGGTCATAATGCTGGTTTGGCCCGCCCCTGGCGTCCACGAAACAGAAACCACAACCCAAAGGAGTGAAAGTAATGTTGGAAAAAGGTGACGGTATTATGGCGACATACATCGGCGCGGTGGAAGACTTCCGAAAGTCGGCCACGGCGTTCATGCAGCACGTGGATCTTTTGGCCCAGGCTCGTGATGCCTATCAACAGGCCATGACAGCGAGTGCGGACTTGCGGACCGTCCTGGATGCCGGCGATGAAAACCTGCGAACCCTTATGACGCAGTTGGAGCAAGCGCTGAACCTCCATATGGGCAAGCCTGCGCTCGAACGCAAGAAACCGGAAGCGCTGAAAGTGGAAGCGATCAAAACGAGTACTGAAGGCACGAGCGCTGTAAGAGCTTTTCCATGAGAAATCGATGAAAGGCTTTCATCGGGCTGGCGAGCTCTAGTTACTGCTGGCCGGCCTGTTCGAACCAACGGGCGGGCGGGAACTGGGACGCATCATTCTGTCCTTCGTATTCGTCGCGTGCTCGGTCTTACGTGCTCGCCAATTCCTTCTGCATCTCCTCTAACGTGAGGCCCTTGGTCTCCGGATAGACAAATAAAACCACGAAGAACTGCAGAACCATCATGGCGGAGAAGAAAACGAACGGATAAGCGCCGGAAGACGCCGCCATCAGGGGGAATATAGCGGAGATCAGCGCATTCATAAACCAGTGCGTAAAGGTGCCCAGGCTTTGTCCCTTCGCCCGAACCGTGTTGGGAAAAACTTCGGAGATATAAACCCAGATTACTGCCCCCTGGGAAAACCCGAAGAAGGCGATGTAACCCACCAGCAGCCACACGAGAAGATTCTGATGGCTATGGGTGAAGAAGATCGCGGAAACTCCGGCCAGACATAGAGCGGTTCCTACCGAGCCGACCAGCAGCAGGGTTTTGCGGCCGATTCTATCGATCACTGACATCGCGATTACGGTGAAAAGGAGATTGGTGGCTCCGATCGCGACCGCCTGTACGTCGCCAGAGATCCGGCTGTATCCCGCGTAACCAAAAATGTCATTCAGATAATAAAGGATGGCGTTGATACCTGACAGCTGATTGAACAACCCAATGCTGACCGCCAGAAAAATCGGGAAAGCATACTTCCTCGACAGCAATTTCTCCGCGGCCTGCTTCTGTTCGACATCGATGGAGTTGACAATTTCCTGCAAGTCCCGCTCGTAGTTTTCGTCTCCGGTCATCTGGAGCACGCTTCTCGCCTCGGCCACGCGCCCCTTTTTGACCAGCCACCGCGGACTTCGGGGAATAGTGAATAACATCACGAAGAACAATGCCGCTGGAAATGCGGCCACGCCCAGGTCCCATCGCCATTCAGCGTCGCCCAGCGGGAATTGCGCAATCACGTAGTTGGAGAAGTATGCCAGCAGAATGCCGAACACTACGTTGAATTGAAAGAGCCCAACCAGTCGCCCGCGCCATTTCGCCGGAGCAATCTCGGCGATGTACATAGGAGCCAGCACGGACGAGCCGCCAATTCCCAATCCCCCGATAAAGCGAAACGTAACCAGCGACCCCCAATTCCAGGCCACGGCGCAGCCCAGAGCCGAGATGAAATAGAAGAGCGCCATCACCCGCAAGCTATCGCGACGCCCATAACGTTCGCCGGGAAAGCCCGCCAGCATCGCCCCCACGACAGTGCCCCAAATGGCGATCGAAACGGTGAGACCCAAATCTCTCGAGGATAGCCCGTAGAATTTCGACAGTTGGCTGGTGGTGCCTGAAATAACGGCGGTATCGAACCCAAATAAGAGGCCGCCGAGTGCGGCCACTGCTGTGCTTTTCAACAATACCGAGTTCAACTTCATGCCGTCTCCAGACGTCCGATTTTTGTTTCAAGGGCATTGGCTTCGGAAATTGTCCAATCGGGAATTGCTCCCCTGCGGCTGGCGACCAACGCTCCCACACGATTGGCAAAGTCGGCAACTCGAGGGGTGGGCCACCCGCTGCCCAATCCGTGCAGGAACGCGGCGGCGAAGGCATCGCCCGCACCGACCGTATCTACAACTCGAACCGGATAGCCCGGCGCTTCGATATATTGCCCGTCCATCAGAACTGCGCATCCTAACGAGCCGCGAGTTACGCACACCCCATCCCACTTATATGCGTTCGTGTAATTACAGCAGAACTCTTCGAGCGAACCATGTCGCGTCCCGAACATGTTGGCTATTGCTTCGACCTCTTCATGATTCAGTTTCACGATATTTGCTCGCCCCATAAGGAGCTTGATCAATTCCGGCGTGTAGTTTTCAGATCGCAAATTCACATCGTAAAATCGGCGCGCTCCCGATGCACGATCGAGAAGGTCCTCGGTCAATCGCCGGGTCTGGGGGTAGATCTGATGAAGGGTTCCGAAATAAATCCAATCGACGTGCCTTGAAAATAATCGCTCGGACTGGGCCGTCGTGAGTTCCGGGAAATCGTGAGCCGCCGGCCGGTGAAGGATGAATTTCGGTTGTCCATCGCTGGCCAGCGCAACCGAAACGGTGCCCGTCGGATGATCTTTGTCCGTATGAATGTAATCAGTCGCCAAGCCAAGGCGAGACATGTTATCGATGATCTTCTGACCTAGCTCGTCCGCGCCAACTCCGCTGATGAATGAAACTTTGTGCCCTAGCCTACTGAGGTGGGCTGAGAAATTAAACGTGGCCCCGCCTAAATGTTCTTCTTGTCCGACGATGTCCCACAATACTTCACCGACGGTGATAACGTTCACGCGATGTCCTCGGAGTCCGCGTCTGGCGCGCCCATAGCGGCTCGAAATTCTGGCACAGTATACACTCCTACCCAGAACTGACGAACGTAGGCGCGGGTCAATTGGCTGCGTAAGCCTCCGTCAGAGACATGACTTTCAGCGCACTTTTGAGCTGATCGATCGTGGCGGCAGACTTTAGCGTGATGGTGGCGGACTCTCCCGGAAGCAGGTCGAAATAATTGTCCGAGCTTTCAACATCGACATCTCCGAACGAAATGTAGACGCCGCGAGCGAGTTTCGATGACTGCAACGTGATTGTATAGTCTGCGCCGGTCTTGGTGAGAGTCGTCTCAATCTTTGGCATGACCGGCAAATCCAGGCTGTGCATCGCATCAAAGAAAATCAGGTTCCTGGACACTTTCTTCCCGGCCACTTCCAGATCGAACACTAGAAAACTCCGATGCGGATCACCCTTCGACGCGAGATCGGCTGTGTCGAAGTTGAGATAGATCGCGTTCGATTGCGCCGGGACTTGAATGTCCTTCGTCTGATCAAGCAAAACGTTTCCGGAGAAATCGAGAAGCCGCGTATGAATCGTTCCAGAAAGTGGCTGCAGCTTATCCGACACTACATAGACGTCGACTTTATCGTCGTGCAAGAAAGGCGAGATCAAGGCATCATCATAGAAGCGCCGCGCATAGTAATGAAGGGCCTTCCAACGCCCGTAATAATCGATGCTCGCCCACGAAGCCACGGGCCAGCAATCGTTCAATTGCCAGTACAGCGAACCCATGGTGCGCGGCCGTTGCCGGCGCAAATGTTCGGCGCCGATCTTGATGATCTCTGCCTGCTGCACCTGGCTCAGATATACGAACGAAGCGAAATCCTTGGGCTGGCGGTACTCGCGCAGCATGTAAGTCAAAATGCGTTCATTGCCGCCCTTATTCTTCTGGTGCGCCTGCATGACCGTGGAGCGAATGTCAAAGTCTTCCGGCTTGCTGGTGAACGATCGAATGGTCCGCATCTCAGGAAAAGACTGAAATCCGTATTCCGTCATGAAGCGGGGAAATTGCTTCGTATAGTCCAGCGCCGGAGCCTGCTGATGCCACACCGCCCAATAATGCATATCGCCGTTGTGCTGGTTGTCAGGAACTTCTTCGAAGTCAGCGCTGGGAGAGCTCGGCCAGTACGGCGTGGGATCCGCATATTGATTGACTGTGCTCTTCAGAATATCCGCGAACATAATCACGTAGTCCTGCCAGACGCGGTCACGGGCTTCCGGTGAGATGGATTCCTTGAATTGCTGGCGGTCGCCCCAGTGGTACCAGCCGGTTTCAACCTCATTATTTCCACACCAGACAACGATGCTGGGATGGTCGCGCAGCCGCTTGATCTGGTCGACGGCTTCATAGCGAACATTTTCCTGAAACGCCACGTCCCCAGGAATCATGTCGCCACCGTAGGCGAATTCTTGCCAGACCATGAGGCCAAGTTCATCGCAGATGTCGTAGAAATCGTCGGACTCGTAGTAGCCGCCGCCCCATTCGCGCAACATGTTCATGTGCGCGTCGCGAGCGGCCTGGAGAATCTTGCGATGAATCTCGGGAGTCACACGGTTGGGAAAGCTGTCGAATGGAATGACATCCGCTCCTTTAGAGAACACTTCGATGCCGTTTACCACAAACTCGAAACTCTTTCCCCATTGATCAGGAACCCGGCGCAGCTCCAGCGAACGCAATCCGGTTTTCACTTCGGCTCGCGCGGCAACTTCTTTACCGGTGCGGATCGTGGCGGAGAATCGATATCGGCTTTGTGCGCCGTAGCCAACCGGATACCACAACTTCGGTTTAGCGATACGAATTGGAAACGAAACGTGATTCATGCCAGCGTCGAGTTGCAGGGTCTGGGTTCCGTCGTTCGTCTGCGCTCCAGACAATTCGTCGTGAGCTAAAGCGAGAGTAGCGGTGGCAGGTTTGCTGGCTTCGATGTCTAGCTCCGCGATGACACTGGCCGCGTCGCTCGTGATTTTCTCTTGATGGATATGGAAATTGTCTATGCGCAGCGCATCCCAAGTATCTAAATGCACGGGCTGCCAAATGCCCTCGGTCACGAACCGCGGCCCCCAATCCCAGCCGTATTGATAGGGCGCCTTGCGAGTGTATGGAGCAGTCGCGGTGTTTTCCTCATTCCCAGAGTTGTTCGTTGAGATCGCGGGCAAGATGAATGGCAGCGACTTCACGTACGGAATCATTTTTGTGATTGCGGAATGGAAAACTATGCGCAGCGTATTCTGACCGGCTTTCAGCAACGGCTTTGCCGGGATTCGCCAAGTGCGGAACATATTGTCGGCATGGAGAATCGCTTGATCGTTGAGGTAGACGTCGGCAAACGTGTCCAACCCATCGAACACCAAATCAACATGGTCGTGCCCGATCGTCGCCGAATCGACTTGAAATGTAGTCTGGTATTCCCAGTCGGTCAGTCCGATCCACTGCAGGCGGAATTCGTTATCCCGATCAAATGGGTCAGGGATGAGATTGTTGTGCAGAAGGTCGGTGTGTACCACGCCCGGAACTTGCGCCGGATGCCATTGCTTGACGTCGGAATTGTCCGTGTTTCCGACGGCGCGAAACTGCCAACCCGAATCCAGCGCGCGAGACGACGGTTCGGCCGCCACCAGCGGCAACACGACTAACAACGAAAATACTACCGTAGTAAGACAATGAAACAATGGCCTCTTCATCGTGGGGCTCCCATTTGAGTTGTCACAAATTCGATGTTTTCGACTATCGTCGCTATGGACTCGCGAATTCCGAGCAAAGCGCTGCCCCGCCCGCAATTCCAGCGTCTGCACCATAGTGCGCTTTGAGCAAGGGGATTTCGTCACTTCGTGAATTGACGCAGTATTCCACAAGCCACTTGGAGAGTTCGCCGAAAAACGGATTCAACATCGCCGCCACGCCGCCACCGACAATCATTACATCCGGCTCCAGCAGATCAACAATGTTGCTCAGCCACAGCGCCAGCAGTTTGACGGTTTCCTGCAAAATCTCTTTGGCCAGGGGATCACCGGCGACATAAGCCTGGCCCACCATTTCACTGGTTACGGCATCAATGTTTCCTTTGGCAAGATCAAGAATGTTCGAGCCGGAACTTTGCTCGGCGGCCAACTTAGCTCGCGCTCTTCGCGCTATCGCTGGCCCAGCAGCCAGAATTTCGACGCAGCCCGGCTTGCCGCATCCGCATCGCGGACCGTTGTAATCGATACTCATATGTCCACCTTCGCCCGCAGCGCCGGTACGCCCGTTGTAAATCCGCTTGTCGCACACTATGCCAGTGCCAATTCCAGTCCCGATGGTCGCGTAGAAGATGTGGTGAAAACCGCGCCCCGCGCCCCATATGGCCTCGGCCAGCGCCGCCGCGTTGGCATCGTTCTCGACCTTTACGGGCACGTCATAGACTTTCGCCACCTCGGCAGCGAGGGGGAAATTTCGCCAGCACGGAACATTGGGAGGATTGACGACAACTCCCGTATGCGGGTCCAAAGGTCCCGGCGCGCAGATACCAATTCCACGAATCCGGGCGCGAGCTTTCGCGTCTTGGGCAAAGAGGAGGTCGATCGCCGATATTACGGCCACGAGTCCGTCGGCGGCCTCGCGGTTCGCCACCATGGGAGTGCGGATCTGAGATTTGATTTCGCCACGGCGGTCCACCAAGCCGGCTGCGACCTTGGTGCCACCAATATCCACGCCAACCACGAGAGTATCGTTAGGTTCTGTCATCGCCGGCTTTCTCGGCGAAACTCGTCGCGCGGGGCTTCACTCCGAATCTCGTGCAGTTGGATTTGTACTACGCCTTCGTCTGTCCCCGCAATGGCGCGTGCGATCCTGCATTCGGAATTCGCAGTATACGCCGCCGACCTAGAGATCGCGGAAGCCTTCTGCCAACGGACCGGCGAGCGCGTCGTGCCATGAGTAAATTCATTGGACGAAACACTTGGAAAAATAGAGACTATGAAAATGCAGGAGGGTCTATGTCCGCAGAGCGGCTTGACCGTTCACCCAATATCAGTGCGGTCATTCTCGACTATGGTCAAGTGCTTGCGCGCTGCCCCACGGTGGAAGAGTTTGGCCGCATGGCGGAAATGTTCAATGTGAGTTTCGAGTTGTTTTTCGAGTTGTGGGAAGCCAGTCGAGGTCCTTATGACCGCGGGGATCTTACCGCTGAAGAATATTGGTTGAAGCTGGCGGCTCAAACAGATTCTTCGATCGATCGCAAACAGATCGAGATCCTGCGCGGAATAGAAGTGGAAATCTGGGACCATCCCAACCCGGGGATGTTCGAATGGGTGAGCCAGCTTTGCGCAGCAGGACTCAAAACCGGGTTGCTGTCCAACATGCCTTGGGACCTGGTGAACCATGTGCGCACGAACTGCAACTGGATGGAGAACTTCACATTCAAAACATTGTCGGCGGAAGTGAGACTGATTAAGCCGGACCCGGCGATCTATGAGCACACTCTTCGCGGCCTCGGGGTCTCAGCAGCGGAAACCTTATTTGTAGACGATCGCGAGCCCAATATCAGCGCTGCGCGCACATTGGGAATGCATGCGATTCAATTCCAATCAATCGCACAGTTCAGGGATGACCTGGAAGCGTTCGGCTTTCCCATTCTGCCGACGTGTGTGGAATCAGCTACAGCCGTCTCCGGCACAGCGAGCACTGCCGACCGACCGGATCGAGTCAGCAAGTTTTCTCCCCTGCTGTAAAAACCCGCCTGTTGCACCGGTTGACTACTGCGGTGATTCTTGCTTGGCCGGCGCCGACGGTTGACTAGAGCCGCCCTGCAATCTTTGGAACTCCTGCATTTCACGCTGTGCGGCTTCCGTCTTTCCTTGTTTGCGATACAGACTCGCGAGGCCGAAATGCGCCTGCGCCGCCAGAGAACTTTCTTTTTCGATGGAAAGAAGCCTGGTCCACTCTTTTTCGGCAGCGGCGGTGTCGCCTTCAAGCGAGGCGGCCTTTCCCAGTGAATAAAGCGTTTCGGGCATGTCCGGCATCAGCTTGTCGGCGCGCAAGAGTTCCGCTCGCGCCTCATGCGTCTTGCCCTGTTCCAGCAGCGCAGCTCCGAGACGGTAAGCGGCTTCGGCGTTGCCAGGCTGCAGTTTAGTTTGGGCGCGAAACTCTTCTTCCGCCTTAGCCCACTGAAAAGCGCCTGCATACACTTCGCCCAATTCTAAGTGGACTTCGGGAATCTCCGGCCGCAGGCGCAAGGCTTCGCGGTATTCTTTCTCAGCCTCCGGCATTTGTCGCAGGACGAGGTAGTTTTCCGCCAGCGCTTGGTGCGCGCGAGGAGAATCAGGATAAGCGGCCAACAAAGTGTCAATCGATTGCTTCGACAGCAGGCCGCTGGCACGGCCGATGTAATAGAGAAGATCGGGATCATTCGGACGGTCGGCCAGGGCGGCCTGCAGATTCGCGATGGCCTCCGGCAGTTGTCCGGTCTGGATCTGAGCGATTCCCAGCCCAGTCTTATCGTGCACGCGTTCGAGGTGCGGAATCGCCTGAGCCGCGTAGCCTTGCGCCAGCAAGGCGTAGCCGAGCAACTGATGAGCCGGCGACGAATCTGGATTGAGTTCGAGAGCACGCTTTAGTGGTGCAACAGCAGAAGCTAAATCGTGCTTCTCCATGTACGTCTGGCCGAGGCTGATGAAGCCATCCGCAAACGTTGGCTCAAGTTCGGTGACCTTTCGAAATTCGGCAATCGCAGTATCGAATTGTCGTTCTTTGTCAGCCGCGATTCCAGCCTGCATGTGCTGAACGGCTCCCGGCGATAGAGTCTGCCACGCGAACCACAAAAATAAGAGTACGCGGATCACGGTTTCTCCGGTTCACGGACTTCTAAAAACTGATCGGCGTGAACATCGTCCAATGTCTGGTGAATGCCCGACGGCCACACGATTTCCACCTTAGCCTTTTCGGCGGTTCCGAGTCCAAAATGAAGACGCTTGTCACTTGCTGAAGCGTAGCTTCCGGCAGAAGTCGCGAACCGAGTTTGTCCGTTTACCTTGACGCGGGCGCCGAATCCGTCACGGTTGCTGCGCGTACCGCGCAGTGAAATCACCAGCCAGTGCAGCTTGCCGCCGTGGTTGAGAAACACCTGAGGATGTCCACCGAGATAGGTCATAACCACGTCTTGCCAGCCGTCGTTATTGATATCTCCGAACGCCGCTCCGCGTCCGGCTACGGGAGTCGTGCTTCCGGAATCGACCCGCTCGAAGCGGCCGTTGTGATTCATCGCCAGGAGCGGCAATTCGAGATAATGCAGCGAAGGATCGATCCGTTCAACGTTGTCCAAGACGTGGCCCTGGGCGACGAATAAATCTTTCCAGCCGTCGTTGTCGAAGTCCTCCAAGCCCACACCCCAGCCAGAGCTTCCGCTCGAGAGTACGCCAAGGCCGGTTTCGAGACTGCGATAACTGAACGAACCACCGCCGTCGTTGTGATAGACACCGTAAATTTCCCTGGGCAACTCGGTCACGATAATGTCTGGCCTGCCGTCGTTGTCATAATCCTGAAACACTACGCCCATGCCCGACAACCGCCGACCGTCCTCAGAAAGCGCCGCGCCTGCTTCAAGACCCACTTCCGTGAAGGTTCCGTTCCCGTTGTTATGGAACAAATATTGTTGCATGCCGTCGTTGGCCACAAATATATCGGTGTAGCCGTCTTCATCGTAATCGGCAAAAGCTACGCCCAACGCCCTTCCCTTCTTCGCCGCGATGCCAGAACGTTGACTCACGTCAGTGAAGGTTCCATCCCCGTTGTTGTGATAGAGGAAGTTTGTGGTCGCGGGAAATTCTTCCGGCGGACAATAAGTATGGTAATTGCCGCCGCAGTCTTTGCTGTGCTTGGTGTCCCAATCCATGTAGCGGGTCACGAACAGATCTAGTTTTCCGTCATTATCGTAGTCGAAAAATCCGGCAGAAACGGACCAGCCTCCTCCGGCGACTCCGGCCTTTGCCGTCACGTCCGTGAATGTACCGTCGCCGTTGTTGTGATACAGAATGTTCTTTCCATAATTCGTAACAAACAGATCGGGGTAGCCGTCGTTGTCATAATCGCCCACAGCTACACCCATTCCGTAATTTCCATCGCCAACATTCGCCAATCCCGCTTGTTGGGTTACGTCGGTGAAGCTTCCATCTTTATTTTGACGGTAAAGCCGATTCCAATAGCGCGGGTCATGACGGTCGAAGTTTTCTGGCATTTGCATGGGGCTGGTGAGGCGGCCGCCGTTCACCAGGAAAATGTCCAGCAGGCCGTCGTTGTTGTAATCGAGAAGGGCAACGCCTCCGGGCATGGTTTCGATCAGATACTTTTGAGGAGTGGGAGAATTCTGCAGAATGAAATCCAAGCCGCTCGGCAGGTTGATGTCGAACACAGGTGCCACGAGCGCCGCAACCCACAGTGCGGACGTCACGATGAACGATATGCGTAACAGAGTCTTGAGCAACCGGGAAAATTCCTTCAGTGGCTTAGCATATCGCGCTCGCGGCTGTTATTGCACACGGGCCTATCAAGAAAACGATTCCGCTCGGCGTCCATTGACAGATAAAGGGCCCCGAACTGCCGCTGATTTGAATTCTGGGAGTAGATCTTTCCAGAGGGCGGACCAAGAACGCCAACAGAGGAAGACTTACAGGGTCAACTAGACCGCCGGGTCGATTCCCGTTCTATAAGCTTGGGCGAGATTAGTATTTTTCTTGGCCGTGCCGAGAGCTTCTGCATGATTCGCTCGATCAGGAGTTCAGCCGCCCGCGCCCCAATTTGGCACGTGCCCTGATCGACGGTAGTGAGTGGAACCGCCAACAGGTCGGAGTAGTGAACATTGCCGGCTCCGACTACCGAAATATCGTCGGGCACTTTCAGGCCAGCAGCCAGGATTGCCTTGATAGCGCCGATTGCAACCGGGTCGTTGTAACAGAAAACTCCGTCCGGAATCGGGTTCAGTCGCAGCAATCGACGCATACCCTCATACCCAGTTTCATCTCCGTGGCCGCCTGGCGCGACGTAACCTGCGGGCGTTCTCAAGCCGTGTTTCGCCAGGGACCGACGGTATCCTTCCAGGCGTTCCGCGGAGATTCCTATTTCGGGACCGCACAAATGGGCGATGCGCGAGCAACCGCGTGCAATGAGATGATCCGTCGCCAATCTCCCGATGGCGTGGTTGTCGACCCCCACAAAAGATGCCTGCACTCCGGCGATGGGGCGGTCAATCAAGACATAGGGCACTTTGCGCCTTTGAATCCGCCGAAACAAATCCAGGCAACGGACCGGCTGGGCGGAAGCAATGATGAGCCCATCCACCTGCCGGGCCAGCAAGGAATCGGCCTCACTTCGTTCCAATTCGGGATCTTCATCGAAATACGAAATGATCACGTGATAGCCGTGTGGTCGCACCGTCTGCGCAACCACCCGGGCAATCTCGGCGAAGAAAGGATGGGTGAATTCTGGCAGCAGCAAGCCGATGGTGTAGGTGCGCCTCGTCACGAGGCTGCGCGCCACCCAATTCATCTGGTAATGCAATTCCTTCGCGCGCCGCAGCACACGCTTGCGGGTGGCTGCGCTGATCCGGCCTTGGTTTCTTAGGACCTTGGACACCGTCACAACTGAGACCTTGAGATCTCGCGCGATGTCCAGCATGGTCACGGCCATGGCGCAAGGATAATAGCACCAATACGCCCAAAGTAATCGATTACTCACGGTAAACGATTACCCTGGCGCAAAAAACGATTACCCTCATGATTCAAAAAATCGATGCCCTAATGCAAAAAGATTACTTTTTGCTTGACAACGACTACTCAGGTATTTAAAACTTTCGCGATTCGAAAAACGTGGTGTGGGGGTGTGTATGCCGTCTCGCAGCTTGTGGACGCTGATCTTGTCAGCAGTCCTTGTGTTCACGACTTCTCTTTCCCTTCACGGTCAAAGTACCTTCGGCACGGTCGATGGTTCTGTCGTTGACTCGTCGGGCGCGGCCGTAGCCGGCGCCCAAGTCACGCTCACCAACACGGGGACCCAGGAAAAGCGTGTTCAGTCCACGGGCGACCAAGGCTTGTACAGCTTTGTGAACGTGGTGCCCGGAAATTACCGCTTGGACGTAGAGAAGGCGGGATTCAAGCACTTCACGCGAGGCGACGTCGTGGTTCAGGTACAGCAGGACACCCACATTGACGCCACCTTACCGGTCGGTCAAGTCACGGAAACCGTGGAGGTGACGGCTGAGACCCCGTTGCTGCAGGTCGAAACCTCGTCTCTGGGCCAAGTCGTTGAGCAGCGGAAGGCCAACGAATTACCCTTAAACGGTCGCAATATTTTTAACTTGATCACGATCTCTCCCGCCGCGGTTGCGCAAGGCGGATCGGGCGGAACGCCAGTCGGCCAGAATCCCTTCAGCTGGGGCAATTACCAGGTCGGAGGCTCGTTCGGAAACCAGAGCGCTGAGTACCTCGATGGCCAGCCTCTTAATATCGGCTACATCAACCTTCCTATTATCATTCCCACGCAGGACTCCGTTGGCGAATTCAAGGTCCAGTACAACAACCTGGGACCGGAGTTCGGCAAGTTCTCTGGCGGCATCATGAACTTCAGCACCAAATCGGGAACCAACAGCTTCCACGGAGAGGCTTACGAGTTCATCCGCAACAAGATTTTCAACTCGAACGATTACTTCATTAAGCAGAGTCAATTGGCGAGTGGCCAATCCAACACCACCCCACCGTACGTTCAAAACCAGTACGGATTCAACGTCGGCGGTCCGGTCATTAAGGACAAGGTATTCTTTTTCACGAGTTGGGAACAGTTCCGGCAGCGCTTCGGCAATCCCATCACGACCACGATTCCAACCGCCGCGTTCGAGGCCGGCAATTTCTCCTCCTTGCTCCCCGCAGTTCAGCTCTACGATCCATATACAGTGAATCAGGCTACTGGAGCGCGTTCACCTTATCCGGGCAACATAATTCCGACATCCGAGTTCAGCAAGGCGGGTTTGGCATTGTGGAATAAGTACTACGCCCCCGTCCAATCGGCGAACAACTTCTCGGTAGGCAACTATGTAGCGGCCACCAGCGCCGGTGGGAATAACACTCAGTTCGTAGCCCGTGGCGACGTGAACATCACCGATAAAACGCGCATGTTCGCTCGTTTTACTTACTTTGGCCTGCTGGATCTTCCAACCAATCCTTTTAACACCGGTTTGTGCAATGACCGTTGCGCCGAGGATTATCACACCAAAGCTCTCGCCATTGATTTCAACCACGTATTCAGCCCGAACGTCATCGGCGATTTGAATATTTCAGGAAGCCGCTTTATCTACCTCCGCGCGCCACTGCTTGCCGGTTACGATCTCACCGCCCTGGGATGGCCGTCGAGCTACAACGACGAAGTTCCTGACAGCATGCGGACACCCCCAACACCTGCCTTCCCGTTTCCCGGTGACGTAGGTAAGAGCCAAGGCAACAGCGCGATTGGCGATCACAATACCCAGTACAATGTTTCGCCTTCGATGACCATCATTCGCGGCAAACACACCTTCCAGGTCGGCGCGCAATGGGAGTTGGGTCTGGACAATTATTACCAGACCAACATCGCCAGCGGCGCGTTTGGTTTCTCCGGAGCTTGGACGGCAAACCTTGCGGCGAATCCCGCTGCAAACACTGGATTCGCATTTGCCGATTTTCTGCTTGGCTTAGCGCAGCCCGGACCTGCTTCCTTCGTGAACCAGACAGAAGGTTCTGCCCAGGTTCCGGCGCAGACGGCTGGCCGTCAGACCTACCGCGGCTTCTACGGCGCTGACACTTGGAAGGTCAACAACAAATTGACCTTCAACCTGGGACTCCGCTATGAGCTTCCGGGAACCTGGTCTGACCGTTACAACCGCCTGAGTTATTGGGATCCGTCCGTAACCAACGCCACGGTTACGGGTTGCAACGGTAACCCGGGATCCCCGTGTATCGGGGATGCGCAACTGGTCGGCAACGGAGTAAACACGAGCAGGAACAACCTGCCCTTGGATAAGAAGGAGTTCTCGCCACGTCTCGGATTTGCCTATAGTTGGGACCAAAAAACTGTGATTCGTGGAGGCTACGGCATCTTCTGGATCCCGAATTACATCTCTTTCGGTCTCAATCCAGACAACGATGTAATCAACCTCGCAACGACGCCGTTCGTCGCGACGTTGAACCATGGCTTATCGCCGAGTGCTACTCTTGACTCGAGCAACTGCACCTTAGCCGGTCAAAGCTTCGCAACCTTCACTTGCGCAACCCCGGGTCCGTTTGGTACGAACGGAATCTTGCCGCCGCCCGGCCGCACCTCATACCCGCCTCAGACACCCAACCTTTCCAGTTTCGTGGCCTCTAACGGTGACCCCACGTTGGCACCGTATACCGACCCGAAATATGGATACGTCCAACAGTTCAACCTTGATATTCAACGGCAGTTGGGAGCAGGGTTCTTTGCGGACGTTGCCTATGCGGGTGCCCACGGCGTCCACCTCCAGCAGTACAACACCAACATCAATCAAATTCCAGATTCCTACGTCGCCCAAGCGGCCGCGCAATTTGCTGCAGGCCAGCCCGTGGCGATTGACCAGCCGGTACCAAACCCACTGTCAACTCCGAATGCCACGCTAAGCACTCCCACTGTTCTTGCTGGACAGCTGCTTCGACCGTACCCCCAGTACACAGGATTGAGCTTGGGCGGATATGGATGTTGCGGAAGCACCTACAATTCGTTGCAGGCCACTGTAACTCGTCGGTTCCAGGGCGGCGGCACCTTGCTGGTGGCTTATACAAACTCAAAACTCCTGAGCAACACGGATACGCTCACTAGTTGGCTCGAGGGTTCGGGCGAAACCGGAGGGGTCGGGCAGGTGCAGGATTGGAACAACCTGAACGGGGAGCGATCGCTTTCTTCTCAGGACGTGTCCCAGCGCTTGGTCATCAGCTATGTGCTGGACCTTCCATTTGGGCACGGCAAGATGTGGCTCAGCGGTGCCACAGGAGTTGAAGACAAAGTTGTATCCGGTTGGGGAATTGACGGCATTACCACCTTCCAGCGTGGTTTCCCGCTCAAAATTACCTGGGCTGGTCCTTCCACGCCTCTGGAAAATGCTGGCTTCGGCATCGGCAACATCCGTCCCGACGTAGTACCCGGATGCAGCAAGGGAGGCAATCGCAGCCTCACACAGTTTTTTAACGTCAATTGCTTTGCTGCACCGCCCGCGTGGGGATACGGTACCGAAGCGCGTGTGGATTCGTCACTGCGCGCTCCCGGAATCAACAACTTTGATTTCGCCATTTTCAAGCGGACGACCATCGCCGAAAGGTTCGGCGTTGAGTTCCGAACCGAATTCTTCAATCTGTTCAATCACCCGCAGTTTGGTGTCCCGGGAACCGGCTTCAACGGTACTTATACGGGCACGGGGAATAACGGCTTCGGCGAGATTACGTCTGACAACGGCGATGCCAACCCACGTCTGATTCAGTTTGCGTTGAAGTTCATTTTCTGAGTTGTGCCAGTTTGGACGGGCTGGGCATTTTGCCCAGCCCGTTTTTTTAGCTTCCTGCAGGGCTCTCTCAGAAACGGCAACGGCTGCGAACTTGCTTCTATAGTCCCATTCAGTTAGATTTTCTGCGATCCCCATGCGCAATCTTCCCGTCATCGACTACTCCGAGGCTAAGAAGATCGTCGATCTGATCGTAGAGAAGGCTGTGCAGCTGCAGAAGTCCGTTGTGGTGGCCGTTGCCGACTCGCATGGCGAACTCATCGCCTTCGCCCGCATGGACGGAGCCCCCATTTCCTCGATCCGCGTTGCCGCCAACAAAGCATGGACCGCTGCCCGGGAGCGGAAGCCGACAAAAGAGATTGGAGAAAAGGTACGCCACCCCGAAAAGGGGCACGACATCGCTTACTACGGTGATCCCAGATTCGTCGGCTGGGGCGGCGGCATTCCGATCTGGAAGGATGGTGTCGTTGCCGGTGCAGTAGCAGTCAGCGGCCTCTCGTCGGGCGAGGACATCGAGTTGGCTGCGCTGGCGCTGGAACTGATGGGTGCGAGAGAGAGTAGATGACCTCACGAGCGAATGATCAACTAATCTGCATCAAGCAGAAGGAAGTCTGGATCGTCGTTTACACAGCCTGCTGCTCGACGCTCACCCAACCGCGCGACGCAGAAGACTGTTCCACAGCATGCAGGATTCGTTGCACTGCGAGCGCATCTTCAAAGTTCGCATGAAAGGGTTCTTGCCGCGCTATGGAGTCAAGAAAGTCTGCAAACGTGGCGATGAACGGATGCTCGTATCCCAGAACGTGGCCAGGCTTCCAGAAGTTTTTTCCATACGGATGATCGAGCGCGGTGACCGCTATGCTGCGCCTGCCCTGCAAATTAGCTGGCTCAGTCGCATCGAAGAAATCAAGCTGGTTCATCTCGTCGAGAGTGAACGCTAGCATCCCCTTCGAGCCATTCACTTCAAACGTATTACGGTTCTGGCATCCCACACCATAACGAGTGGCCTCGAATGTGCCAATGCTACCATTTGCAAAACGCGCGATCAGCTGCGCGGCGTCGTCCACGTCCCGATCCGGTGCAAAAGTGTGCATCGTCGCGAACAACTCTGTGATTCGTCCGTTGAGGTAAAGCGCCATATCAATCGAGTGAGAGAGCAGATCTCCCGCGGCTCCCATTCCCGCTTCACTCTTTTTATAGCGCCAAGTGTTTGCCTTGCTGGGATCATTTCCCGACTGGTTCAGGTAGAGGGCGCGATAGTGAAAGACCTGGCCCATGCGGCCCTCCGCAATGAGTCGCTTCGCAAAAACGACCGCAGGTACGCGCCGGAAGTTAAACCAAACCATGTTCGGGGTCCGCTGCACCGCTTTCGTCATTCTTTCTGCTTCCTCGATAGACGAGGCCAGCGGCTTTTCGCAGAGCACGATCTTCCCTGCTTCCGCGGCTGCAATGGCGATCGCGGAATGCAGCGCGTTCGGAACGGCGATATCGACTGCGTCAATATCTTTTCTTGCGATGATCTTCTGCCAATCAGTCTCGACCTCGCTCCAACCCCACTTGGAAGCGGCAGTTTCCAGCTTCGTCCGATCGCGTCCACAGATGACCTGGCAACGAACTTCGTAAGGAACATCGAAGAAATGACCGACCTGGCGAAAAGCATTGGAATGCACTTTGCCGATGAAGCCGGACCCAATCATCGCGATGTTCAATTTCGCTTTGGACATAGGCGCTCCCTAATGCGACGCAAACCCGCCGCACAGCGGGTGGACAAAGACAAACAGGAAAGGGATTGAGGCAAGCGATTGATCTGGCTGCCCCCCAGGGATTCGAACCCCGATAACCTGCTCCAGAGGCAGGTGTCCTACCATTGAACGAGGGGGCAACGGATTTATTATCTAGTAGCGCAGCATTTCAGTCAAAAGTAGTTCTTGTGTAGTTCCTGCCTGCGAGATCGCTGCTGGGCTGCTTGCCGCACCAGCGCGGGCAGCTTGAGACTCGACCTGTAACATACTACCGGGTAGGAGCTATAAGGAAGAAAGGCTCTAAGAAACACTAGATCGTGCCTTTTTGGGAATTCAAGCGTATTATTCGAACGCCGCAAGATAAGCGGCGGCCCTCGGGGGAGGACTTGAATGAAACTTGCCACTATCGTTCTACTGGCCAGCATTTCCGGCGGCGCGACGATCGCGTTCGCCCAAACCAACAACATTCCGGAGGTTCAACATGTGATCCTGGTTATCCAGGAGAATCGCTCGCCGGACAATCTTTTTGGGAGTGATGCCATCAGGAAGGTGCACCGATTGCCGCCTGGCGCAGACCTAGCCCGGAAAGGCAAATGCTACGACACAATCACCAAAACTGATGCAACCATTACGCTGACGCCTTGGACGCTGGATGCCTGCTTTGATCCCCACCACGGGCACGATCAGAGACCCCCCGTTAACGATGCCTGGGTGGAAAGCTACCGGAATGGAAACATGGACGGAGCCTGTAACGTTCCTCTGAACCGAACCAATTGCGGTACTCCGCCATGTGCGCTTGCAGGATATGAGCACTGTGCGCAATACACCTTCGTGGACAATTCCACGGGGGTGCTTCAGCCTTTGCTGGAGATCGCCCAACAATATGGTTTCGCCAATTACATGTTTCAGACGAACCAGGGACCGAGCTATCCGGCGCACCAATTTCTGCTTTCGGGAACCTCGGCCCCGGTCTACAACGATGGCGACGCCGACAAATACTGGGAGTGGTTTGTAGCAGAAATTCCCTATGGCTACAACGAAGCCGGATGCGCGGCGCTTCAGGGGGTCGCGCCTCCTCAGATCAACCCCCAGGGGGTTGAATCAGATGGGTACACTCCCGCGCCACCAGTCAATAGCCCAGGATTCCCGTGCTACGACCACAACACGTTGCCCGACCTGCTGGACGCCAACAACGTGAGTTGGAAATATGAGGGAGGAAAAGCGGGCGATCCCAATTCGTATTGGGTAGCTCCTAACTCAATCCTGCATTTGTGCGGCACGCCCGGCTATAGCGGCGAATGCTCGGGCGACGAGTGGACCAACCACGTAGTGATACCTCCCTATCCGCCGGAGAAGGACAAGATGGCGCCCATCTTGTCGGACCTGACCAATTGCACTCTCCCGGCTATGAGCTGGGTGATTCCTGACGGAAGCTACTCGGACCACGCAGGAGCTAACGCCGACATCAAGGGCCCGACGTGGGTCGCGGCCATTGTCAACGCCGTAGGCGGCTACGACAATTCGGGCAAGCCGTTGCCGACGAAATGCAATTATTGGTCGAATACCGTCGTCCTGGTTACGTGGGATGACTGGGGCGGCTGGTATGACCATGTTCTACCCTGGAACTGCAAGCCCGGGCCGGGTGGGACGTGCCAAGGGTACTCCAACAATACAGGGAGCCAATACGTGTATGGATTCCGCGTGCCCCTGCTTGTGGTCTCGGCCTATGCCAAGAAAGGCTATATTTCCGGCGCGCTTCCTCCCTACGGCCCCGGCAAGGTTGTCCCCTACGTTCACGATTTCGGCAGCATACTGAACTTCATCGAGTATGCCTTCGGAAAGAATGGGGTTCCATTGAGCTTTCCTGGGGCCGCGGGCCTGGGAATCAGTCCAACCTATCCTTACGCGGATTATCTGGCTCCCGATGCTCCCTTTAGCGATCACAACGCGACACTGTATTCGCTTTCAGATTTCTTCGACTTCAGTCAGAAAGCGAGGGAGTTCCACCCCCTGGCAATTGCTCCCCCCTACCAGCAATACAACGCCGAATATTACGAGAACTACGGACTGCATGCCGGCGACCATCCTCCTGCAGACCCCGATGACGATGCCATCGAAGCTCAGGGTGGTGACGACGACTGAAGATCAATGCAGCGCTCACCGATGCTGGGCTTGTAGCGAGTCCGGCATCGGACTGCTGCGATCCGCCTAACCAACTACAACGCCACCCCGCCGGCAACTTCTGCGCCCCACTGTATAACTGAAAAACATTCGGCTTAATTCGCCGAGACGAAGAGGCTTCTGGACCTGCGTCCTAGGAGATCAATGATAGTTTTGAGAACAATCTACTAGCCGCACAGTTCGCACGATCTATATTAGTCGTCTTGCCTATGCTCCAACCAGCGCTTAACACAGCAGTTTGGCAATTTCCTGCCCGAATTTCCACTTTGCAATAGCGTTCATCCCGCGGTGCCCCCGGTGACTTCGGTCATGTAACTAGGGTCATAAGACCACGGTTATCTATTTCACCGGTTTCACAACGGATACATTCCGTTTCAGGACTTGATAAGAGAAGTCCAATCCAGTTTCGAGGATACGCAATGTCCCCCTATCTGTTGGTTGCGTCGAACCGAAAGACCTTTGGAATCTTCTTCGAGTGTCTCGTAGCGGTTCTAATCGGCTTGTGTACAATCCCGCGATTGGCACAAGCCACAGACAGCGCCAGTCCCAGTCGTTCTGCATCGCAGAAGCAGAATCAGGATAATCTCAAGGCCGATTTCTTCGTGGCCATAGATGGCGATGATTCGTGGAGCGGTACCTTAGCTACTCACAATGACCGACAGACGGATGGACCTTTCGCTTCTATCGCGCGAGCCCAGATCGCAGTGCGAAAACTGATTCAGAGTCATCCTAAGCGGCCCATCGTTGTCATGATTCGGGGAGGAGCTTACTATCTGCCGTTAAGCCCCACCAACCCGGGAACGCTGACTTTCACTTCTAGTGACTCGGGAACTTCGCAAATGCCCATCATTTGGGAGAATTATCCCGGAGAATTTCCGGATGTGAGCGGAGGCGAGGCCGTCACCAAGGGACGGGAACAAATAAACTTTCATGGGCTGGGACTTACCTGGACCCAAGTCTCTGGCAATCTGTGGCAAGTTCAGCTGCCCTCCAACACTCAGCCCTTCGAATACTTGTTCTACAAAAGCAAAAGTCGCGCACGCCGCTTGCGCTCCCGTCTGCAGTCCGCCTCCGGGATCGGCTACTACATGAACAACGGATCCTGCTATTCCACCGTTACCGGGCAGACCGTCGCGATCGCCGAATGTAATCTCGGCACGTTTCTCCGCATGGCCGCTTCAGTTCCTCCCGGCAATACTGGTTGTCCCAGTGTCAGCGACGGAACTCAGTCCAAGTGCCTCGACCGCTTTCAATATAACCCCGGCGATCCCATTACTACGTGGAGTAATCTGAACGGCATCTACACCGGAGATCCCTCCAAGCCCTGCCGCGTCGATAGCTCCAATCCTTATCCCGTCGGGGACATTGAACTGACTTTGTTCGACGGCTTCACCGTCGACGTCATGCGCATTAACTGCGTCGATACCACCAACCACATCGTTTACTTCACTGGTCCTACTCAGGGGCTGCCTGGCGACTACGATTGCTTTGGTCCGAGCGCAGGCCATCGTTATGTCATCGATAACGCCAAAGACGCCTTCCAGCAGGAACAACAAGCAGGCCAGACGAAAATCTGGTTTCTGGATCGCTCCGCTCAGCCGTGGACGCTATTTTATGTTGCCGATAGTGGAGAGAATCCCAATCGTGACACCGCCATAATCCCTCAGCTTCAGCCCGTGAGTCCTAACGGCGGCAGCATCGTGTCAGCCAACCAACTGAGCTACGTCACGTTTCAAGGCATCACCTTCGAGATAGATAACTTTCTCCCGCCTTCGGCCGGTTTTAATAACGACCAGACTGGGGAGAGTACGCTCCCTGCGGCCATCGACTGCGAGAGTTGTCAATACGTCACCTTTGACGGGATCATCGTGCGACATACTTCCGCCACCGGTCTGCAGATCGCTTCGCTCGCCGGTCACTCTGGCCCCCCCGCGGCCAACGATGTCATCCAAAACTCGGCTTTCTACGATCTCGGCGACAGCGGCATCCATATTGGACACCAGCCCGAGGGATACGACCTAGCGACCAGCGTGGTGCACTCCGTCACCGTGCAGAATAATGTTATCCAGGGCTTCTCGCGTGTCTTTCCTGATGGCAGAGGCATTGCCCAAGGCAACGGCAACAATATCACCTATCTGCACAACGACATCGACGACGGATACCACGGCGGCATTTCAGTCTGTGGATTCGGATGCCCAGGCGAGAACGGCAACAACATCGTCAGCCAGTACAACCACCTCTGGAATTTAATGCAGGGCATCACCTCCGACGGAGGGGCACTTTATTACGCGATAGGAGACCAGCAGAAGAGTGGAACAGGAAACCAGATTCTTAACAACCTGGTTCACGACGTGAGCGATGACTCCGTCATCGATCGCGGCATCCCGGGCACCGGCTACGGCGGTCACGGCCTCTATCTGGATTTTCAGTCAGCCGGCGTGAGTATCGAAAACAACGTCGTCTATCATGTTTCCGCCTCCACCGTCTTTATCTTTGAGGGCCCCGCCAGCGGTGAGCCC
>Ga0209010_1000027_pt1 | contig 83261 bp, 78 predicted proteins | sample BlaSpr_A8_OM1_O3_FD_187985 | JGI IMG/M metagenome (GOLD analysis project Ga0209010, IMG submission 187985) | Forest soil microbial communities from Thunder Bay, Ontario, Canada - Black Spruce, Ontario site 2_A8_OM1_O3 (SPAdes) (version 2) | ecosystem: Environmental > Terrestrial > Soil > Boreal...
TCCCCAAAACCTACCCGACCCAGACGGCGAGGGCACAACTTTGAAACCGGACATTTCACTTGCTACGAAAACCGGACATTTTAACTTGCTACCGACAGATGAAAGATTTTGCAGTTCTGTTGATTTCGAGGCGATTCGGTGAGCGAGAGAGGATCGTGCTAGTTCATCAAAGCTAGCATCCTACGGATCGACAATGCAGTCTGGCGGATCTCATCGGCGTCGGAAGCATCGGGCGACATCTTTAGATACTGTTCCAGATCTTCGGCTGCGCCCGACATTTGATCGAGGCTATAGCGCAAAAGAGCGCGCTGCTTGACGTCCTCGGGAGAGCGGGGATAGATGACGAGCACCAGATCGACCAGCGGCAGGGCTTTGCGGAAGCTGCGCGCGGATAGGTGAACCGTCTTAAGATTGTTCAAGATACGGGTCAATATCTGACGACGGCTCACGGCGAAGAGAAATTCCGGGCGTAAAGTCATCTGGCCCGAGTAGATTTCGTCGAGGCGCCGCTGGCAATCCCGTGGGCTGAGGATATCTCCACCGCTGAAGCAGTCCACCAACGTCTCGCGGCCGTCAATGTCATAGTGCTTGAGCAGGAAATGTCCGGGCATGCCTACACCGAACAAAGGGAAGCCCAGACGCCGACCGACCTCCATGTAGATCAGGGCCAGGGTGATGGGAATGCCGAGTCCGCGGTCGAGTACGTCGTTTAGAAACGAATTGCGGGGATCGTAGTATTCTTCGCGATTGCCTCGCAGCCCGGCTTCTTCGAAAAGAGTGCGATTCAGTGCAGCAATGGTCTGGGCGGCGTCGCCGACTTCGGAGATACGAGCCTCGGCCATGCGCGCGAGTTCATCGATGCGAGCAACGTAGGATTCGATGTCGAGATCGGGATATTCGGTGAGCGCGATGGTCAAGGCCGCTCGAACGAGATCGATATCCTCGTCGCCGACTTGGGGGCCGACTAACGCGGCGAATGCTTCCGCAATCGCTGTCTGGCCATGATTGCCCATCTGTTTATGCTAGCAGAAGTGAGGCGGGATTTATCGCCGAATCCCGAGCTGGTTTTGGCATCTGGCCGGTCTGTCATCCCGAGCAAAGCGAGGGATCCAGGTTCTTCGCGCGGTCGGCTAAACCCAGCTTCCTCGTCGCTTCGCTCCTCGGAATGACAAGAAGAATGATGGAACAGGGAAAATGATTTGTTATCGCCGGAACAGGTTCTTGGCGATGAAGAAAAGGTTCGCCGGGCGCTCAGCCAGACGCCGCATCAGGTAGGGATACCATTCGGTTCCAAAGGGAATGTAGACGCGCATTCGCCAGCCGTCGCGCGCCAGGCTCTGTTGCAGATCGCGACGTATGCCGTGGAGCATTTGAAATTCAAATGCGTCGCGGGAAATCCTTTCTTTGGTGGCAAAGGCTTTGGCCTGATTGATGATGTTTTCGTCATGCGTGGCAAGCCCGTGATAAACGGAACTCTTCATCAGGATCTTCATCAGCTTGACATAGTTGGCATCGACTTCAGATTTTTGCTGAAAGGCAATCTCCGGGGGTTCTTTGTAGGCGCCTTTACACAGGCGAATGCGGATGCCTTCCGCCAGCAACTTCTCGACGTCGCTCTCCGAGCGTCGCATGTAGGACTGAATCACCGCGCCCACGCATCCCTTATTACCGGGCGCGCGATGCAGTTCGTGGACGAAATCAAGAGTGCGCTGGGTGTAGGGCGAACCTTCCATGTCGACGCGAACAAAGTTGCGTGGGTTCATGGAAGCGGCCTTGGCCACGAGCCCCGCAACCTGCTCGCGAGCCAGTTTCTCGTCCACGTCGAGGCCCATGTGGGTGAGCTTCAGACTGATGTTGGCGTTTAGCTTTTGTTCGGCGATATCGTCCAGCAACTGGTGATAGAGTTGCGCGCTGGCTCTGGCTTCGTCGGCGTTGCTGACGTTTTCCCCCAGGTTGTCGATAGAGACGCTCAGGCCGGACTCATTGATCGTGCGCGTGGCCCGAAGCACATCTTCGACCTGAGTGCCGGCAACAAAGCGGCTGGAGAATTTCTGGCCAATGGAAGAACGCTCGGCAATCGCGCGCAGCCAGTGGCTCTCCGATAGAGAAATGAAGAGTGCTCTTAGCACCGTACGCCTGCGCAGGTAGAGAAGATGGAGTTATAACTACCTTGCACGTGCATGAAGTTCACAGGAATTTGTATCACATGTGGGGTGAGCTGGGGTGTGACTGCGATCGGGCGAGTGAAATATTAAGTTAAGAACACTTCGTCGACGTAGCACCAGCGCCAGTTCTCGCCCGGCTCGAAAGACTGCATGATCGGGTGCTTGGTTTGATGAAAGTGCTTGGTGGCGTGCTTGTTCTTGGATGAGTCGCAGCAGCCGACATGGCCGCAGATGAGACATTCCCTCAAGTGGACCCAAGTATCGCCCATCTCGAGGCACTCTTTGCAGCCGTTGCCACTTGGCTTCACTTTTCGAATCTCTTTTACGTGCGGACAAGTTGACTGTTCGTCTGGCATGCATTCCTCCAGAATGGTTTTCGGCTAGCCCCGCACGGCGAGGACGCCCGCGCCTACATTCATTCTTCCAGAAACTTTTCTACTTCCAATGCGGCCATGCATCCCGAGCCAGCGGCCGTGATCGCCTGACGATAACGCCGGTCTTGCACATCGCCGCAGGCATAGACTCCGTGGACACGGGTTAAGACATAATCTTTCGTTTTCAGGTAGCCGTCCTGATCCATATCGAGTTGCCCCTCAAATATTTTGGTGTTGGGGATATGCCCAATGCCCAGGAACATCGCACTGGTGGGGAAATCCCAGACCTTATCAGTCTTGAGATTCCGCAGCGTCAGACTCGTGACTTCTTTCTTCTGAATGTCGTGTACGTCTTCGACGACCGTATCGAGCAGAAACGCAATTTTCTCGTTCTTCTGAGCGCGATCCAGCATGATCTTCGAAGCGCGGAAGTGCTCGCGGCGGTGGATGAGCGTGACTTTCGTGGCGAAGCGAGACAGGAAAATCGCTTCTTCCATGGCAGAATCGCCGCCCCCGATCACGGTTATCTCCTTGCCCGAGAAAAAGAAGCCGTCACAAGTGGCGCAGGAAGAAACGCCGTGTCCGATCAACTGCTGCTCGTGAGGTAATCCCAGCCAGCGTGCCGAAGCGCCACTCGCGATGATCAGCGTGCGAGTATGAATAACTTCGTGGCTGACATGGAGTTTGAATGGATTCTCACTCAGGTCAACGCTGGTCACGTGGCCGTGTTTATATTCTGCGCCGAAGCGCGACGCCTGCTTGCGCATGTTCTCGATCAACTCTGGTCCCTGAATGCCTTCAGGAAAGCCGGGAAAATTTTCCACTAGAGTAGTGAGCGAGAGCTGGCCACCTGGTTCGTGGCCTTCGAGCACCAGCGGTTTCAGATTCGCTCGCGCCGTGTAGAGCGCGGCAGTGTGTCCAGCGCAGCCGGAGCCGATGATGACGACGTTGCGAATATTGTCCATGGCGTAACGGTTTAGATTACGAATTTCAGATTTGGGTTCAGCACGCGGACTTGGTCACTCGTTTTGCGACGCAGACTTGTCTGGCGCAGTCTTCTTGGCCGCGGCCTTCGCTGCGGCTTTTGTTTTGCTCGCTTCCACACTGCTGACCCGCGCCAACTCCGCGGGCACGGTAGTCCGCGCCGCCAGAAGATTGCGATAGTTGTTCACGATCGCCGTGGCGCTTTGAAACAGCGGCTCGTAAGCGCTTTGATCTGGGGCAGGATTTCCTTCCGTTCCAGCACAGCGGCCCAGCACCACCGACGACTTCCCAAAGCGCTCCAGCTTAATGCGACTGGCGGGCGTGCTGGTCGAAAGCATGGTCGCGGGTGTGGTCACGGCGGAGGCATTGTCCTCGATAGCTACCTGCATCAGGTCCTTGGGATCGCGTACGTGGAAGATCAAAGTCTCGACCATGTTCTTAGGATCGCGGCTAAACGAGTACTGCACGGTTGAAAACAGGGCCTGTACGGAGAACTCGCGACGAATCCTCACCCAGTCGGCAGTTCCGGAGTCGGAAGAGAATTGCGCGCTCGCTCCCGCTTTCAGAAAATCGGGACTCTGATCGAGCGTCGAGCGCCCGCGATCGACTTCGAAATCAGGACTGAAAAGCGGTTGCTTGGGAATCCGTGCCAGCGCGGAAGCAATTTCCTGCTGCTCCTCAGGCGAAGGTGAGCACACATTCAGCATGTTCAGCTTGACCTGCGGCTGCGAGGATTGTTGGGCGCTGGCCAGCTGCGCCAAGCTCACGCTAAGCAAAATTACGAAGATGTTTCGGAGCACGTGGGCATTCTAAATGAAGATTACGAAAAATCTTAAATCGCGAAGAACGCGAAGCAGGCGCAGGGCTTCAGGCGTCTGCATTCCTATCGCGGTAGAATCGTTCCATGGCAAACCTAACTTTGGTGTATGGACTGCGGCTGTTGCCCTCCGAGGAAGTTGCGGAAGTTGGGGACGCAACCCTCAAGCTGAAGAACGGCCATGAAGCCCACGTGACCATGCACTTGCTCGAAGGCAGCAAGGATGAAATCGAAAAACAGCTAAAGACCAGCCTGGAAGCGTTCTTCGATTTCTATCCGGAGATTTGAGGCGGGCAGGCTTCAGGCTTCAGGCTTAACATCGTCCCGTCCTGAAGCCTGACGCCCGAAGCCTGACCTCGCCCTCTCCATCTATAATTCGGTTCTACACCATGGCCTTGCCTTATCGTTATCTTCGGCTGCGGCTTCGTGAGGCAGGATTGCTGCCCACCAGCAGAGTGGCGCAGATCGCGTGGTACCTTTTAGGCCTTGACGTGCTGCTGTTTGCCTTGCAGAAGATTTTTGGCCTGTTTCGGCTTTCTTACGGGGACAGTCTCGGCGGATGGGTCAGCTTCCTCAGTTTCCTCGTTATTGTTCTTTTCTCCATCCTGGCATTTCGGTGGATAAAGGCGAAGGCACTGTGGCGGCTGCGCAACCGGCTCATCGTCACCTACGTGTTCATCGGCGTCATTCCGGTGGTCATGCTGATCACGCTGGCGCTTCTTTCCTTTTATCTATTCGCCGGGCAGTTCGCCACCTTTATTGTGACCACCAGCCTGACCACCGAACTGAAAAGCCTTCAAGCCACGAATTCCGCAATCACGCATCAGTTTGCGTCTCAAATACAGCGCGGCGCGGGCACCAGCACGGCTGCCATCGAAAGCTTACGCCAGACCGACAAGAGTTGGGCACGCCGCCAGATCTGTGTTTGGCTGGATAAGAAATTAATTCTGAACAGCACTCAGGAGGGATCGACTGCGCAGCCCCCTACAATTCCTTCTCACCTCAAGAGCGCTTTCGGCGGCGTTGTGCGAGATCAGGGTGAACTTTTTGTGCGCGCGGTGGAGACCACTCCCGTGAGCGGAGAAGCGCTGACTGTGCTCTCGAGCGAACCCTTCGATCAGCAAATGCTGCAGGACTTGGCTGCCGATCTGGGCCAGGTTGCGCTCTATGCTACCGGCCTCAGTTTGCAGAAAATAGACCAGTCTCAGACGAAGTCCGGTGTGCGTATCGGCGATGCAAGTTCTCAGAACATGGTCGGCGTGAGCAAACCTGAGGGAGAATATCTGCTCGATGTTGGCAATGGACGCCCGCCAACTTACATCGCTGGAACTGTCCCTCCGCCGGCGGCGAGTGTGGACCGTCAAGTCACATTTCCCACTACCGTGCTCGTGGTCAATTGGGATACCGGAGACACTTTCAATCCAGCCGCCATTATTGTGCAAACCCGGGTGTCCAAGTTGTATGACAGGCTGTTTGGCGCGCTGGGAGATTTCGCTCCCACCGTGGAATTCGTCCTGCTGTTCGTCGCCATCATCTTCGGCATCATCGAGCTTATTGCGCTCGTCATTTCTTATTGGCTTACACGCACAGTGACGGGCGCGGTGGCACAACTCTACGAAGGCACTCAGCATGTCAACCGCGGCGACTTCAGCCACCGCATTCCGGTGAGGTCCAACGATCAGGTCGCGACGCTGGCGAACTCGTTCAACTCTATGACTGCGTCTCTGGAGAAGTTGATCGAAGAGCAGAAAGACAAGCAGCGGCTGGAGAACGAGCTTGTAATCGCCAAGGAAGTCCAGGCGCAGTTGTTTCCGCAGGAGAGTGTTCAACTCGCGTCGCTCGAAGTGCACGGATTCTTCCGTCCCGCACGGACGGTCAGCGGCGATTATTATGACTTCCTGGCCCTGGACTCGGATCGCCTCATTCTGGCGGTAGGCGACGTTAGCGGCAAAGGAATCTCAGCTGCTCTGCTGATGGCAACCATCCATGCCGCGGTGCGCGCCCTCAGCATGCAGGATGTTCCCGTCTTGCGCGAGCCCGCTGCGGTGGGCGCGGCGAGTGGGCCGGACATCATGCTCGCCTCGGGATTGCGCGGCGTCGACATGTCTCCCGGAGCTTTGCTCTCGCTGCTAAACCACCAACTCTACGAAAGCACGCCGGCTGAGAAATATGCGACTTTGTTCCTGGGGATCTACAACGGCGTAGAGCGCAAGCTCACCTACAGCAACGGAGGCCACCTGCCGCCCATCATCATGAGCGAAGACGGTTCCATTCGCCGCCTGGAATGCGGCGGAACCGTGGTCGGCCTGTTCGATCACAGAAGCTACAATGAGGCTTCGGTCGAGCTCCGCCGTGGCGAGATATTCGTGGGTTATACCGACGGTGTAACTGAGCCGGAAAATGATTTTGGCGAGTTCGGCGAAGCGCGGCTGATCGACTTGCTACGTGAGAATCGTGAGTTGCCGCTTCCGCGCATCAGTGAAATTGTGACTGCCGCCGTGGACGACTGGATTGGCCCCAACGAGCAGCCCGACGATGTCACTCTCGTGCTCGCCCGGGCGAGATAGGTCTGCCATCATCCGCACAACTCTGTCATCCGACCGGGGCGAAGCGGAGTCGAGGGACCTGCTGTTTCATCTTACCGCCGCGGTGATCGGTTCATTTCTCCCAGCACATTACAGGCACACGATTCTACCGGTGCGCGAAACTGTAAGCCACGCCGTACGCGGAATCGCCGCTGGCGTAGACGGGAAAAGCACGCTGCAGTTTGTGATGTCCAGTTTTGTGCAACAAATAGCTGATCGTAACTACCCCAGCCATTCTGCCTCCGAAGAAAACCAACTGGCCAGCGGTTCCACTCTCGCAAAGCGCCTTGGCCATAGGATCTATTTCCCTTCCTCCATCGCTCAAGTTGTGATGCGTAATACCAAAGTCAACTGCCTCCAATGCGGCGTGACTGGCAAAAAGAATTTTGTTCGCTCGGTCCCAAAAACCGTGTGCAATTGGAACCTCGGGCAAACCTTGAGCCGCGGCAGCAGCCGAAGTCAGGACCGCCATAACAACTAGATAAAACTTGCCACGCAGCCCCATGGGCCCAATGTAAGGGTCGAAAGCGAGCCCACCCAGATCACGTAGGTATGCGGACACATTTTCTGACTGGGAATTGGGAAACGATGCCAAGAGATTCCCTTTTCCGGTTAGGGGTCTGATACGACCGGATAATTAGGTTGACGAGCATCTTGCCCTCCACGATAATCGGCGCATCCGTTTCACCCTTCCCCTGGTAGTAGGTACATCCCTGTGCGATCGAGTTGAGTGTTGGAGGAGATAATGGTATCTGCAACGCCGAACCGCAGCGCTGTTCCTCGCCGCTCTGCGCAAGTGTTCTACACGTTGTGCACGCTTCTTTTGGCCCTCACGTTCACGTCCCATGCGCAGACTACAGACAATCTCGTGCGCATGCCCGTGAACCCTCTAAATCGCGTCCAACTCACAGGCCATCACCCGGCGTGGGCAAATACTCAGAACGATGCGGGCGCAGTTCCCGCCGATCTTCCGATTGAGAGACTCACGTTGGTCCTCGCCCGCTCACCGCAGCTAGAGCAGGCGTATACGCAATTCCTAAAAGACCAGCAGGACCCGGGATCGCCCGACTACCACCACTGGCTCACGCCCGCTCAGATAGGCCAGCGTTTCGGAGTTTCCGCACACGACATTCACGCAGTTACAGTCTGGCTCCAGTCGCAGAATCTTCACGTGGACTCCGTCTCGAATAGCCGGCAAAGAATCACATTCAGCGGTCCAGCCTCGGCGGTGGGCAATGCCTTCGGAGCGGAGATGCACTACTTCACCGTCAGCGGTGAGAAGCGTATCTCCATCAACGCCGAGCCGCAGATACCTGCCGCGCTGGCCGCCGTCATTAAGTCCGTCAGCGGCTTGTACACGGTCAAGCTGTATCCGCAACATGGAGCCGAGACCGTACAGGCACCCTCGCATAACGTGGCGTCGAATTGGCGGACGAGCGTGGTCCCCGATGCTACCTTCTGCAGTGGCAGCGTCTGCCAGAACATTATCTTTCCGGCAGATTTCGCCACCATCTACAATCTCAACAACGTCACGGGAGGGATTAACGGGGCCGGCCAGACCATTGCCATCGTTGGCCGTTCGCGGGTCTGCACAGCGGATATTACGAACTTTGCAACCCAGGCGGCGGTGACGGCGAACCTGCCCAAAGTCATCGTCCCGCTGCTGGGTGTCGACCCGGGCCCCGCGGCTTGCAGCGGGAGCGCTTCCGGGGATCAGAGTGAAGCAACCCTCGATGTGACCCGCTCCGGCAGCGTCGCGCAGGGTGCAACCCTCGATCTGGTGATCAGTGCAAATACCTCCACGATGGATGGCATAGCCATCGCTGCTACCTTCGTGGTTGACACTCCGCCGACGCCTGCTCCTAAAATTATGAGCATCAGCTTCGGTGGTTGCGAGCAGCAGGCTGGCGCAACGGGGGTCCAGTTCTGGGACAGTCTGTTCCAAGAAGCCGCTGGGGAAGGTATTTCGGTATTCGTATCATCCGGAGATTCGGCTGCCGCCGGCTGTGATACGGCTTTCACCACACCGCCTGCAAACCAGATTCTCAGCCCAAATGCTATTTGCGCCTCGAGCTATGCCACGTGCGTGGGCGGCACCGAGTTCGCTGACTTTACGAACCCCAGTCAATATTGGAGTTCGACTAACGGCAACGGCTTTGAATCGGCCCTCGGCTACATCCCCGAGGGCGCCTGGAATGAACCGCTCAACGGGAGCAACCAGCCCCAGGTCGCCGGGACCGGCGGCGGAGTGAGCGCTTTCATCCCGACACCGTCCTACCAGACAGGTACCGGCGTTCCCACTGCGCGAACCGGCCGGTACACCCCGGACGTTGCTTTTAGCGCCTCCGATCACGACGGATATTTCGGCTGTCTGGCTGCTGGTGGAGGATCCTGCGTAGTGAACAACGGCAGTTTTAGCTTCGAAGTTTTCTCTGGTACGTCTGCAGCCGCGCCGGACATGGCCGGCATCGCGGCACTACTGGATCAGAAGGAAGGATCGGCACAAGGCTTGCTCAATCCCGCCCTTTACACCCTTGCCGCGACGCCCTCGAACGCCGTCTTTCATGACGTTACGGTGGCCACCAGTGGCGTCACCGGCTGCGTAGTCACGACGCCCAGCATGTGCAATAACAGCACGGCTGGTCCGACTGGGCTTTCCGGTGGTCTTAGCGGATACCTGGTCACTACCGGCTACGACGAAGCGACCGGACTTGGTTCCATCAATGTCGCAAACCTGCTCACGAACTGGAGCTCATCCACTATCGGCACTACTACCACGCTAACCGTCTCGCCCGCCTCGCCGGTGAATGCTGGAACCAGCGTGACGCTTACTGCCACTGTGAAGCCATCCGTTGCCTCCAGCAAAACACCCACCGGAACCGTGACCTTTTCTGACGCAACTCTTGGCAAGCTAGGGACAGGGACGTTGAATAGCTCAGGCGTAGCCACGTTCATCAGCGCCGCGCTCGCGGGGGCTTCGTACTCGATCACCGCGACCTACGGGGGAGACACGAACTTTTCCGGATCGACCTCATCTCCGGTCCCCTACAGCGTGCAGGACTTCAAGATCGCGGCCAATCCCACGACCGTCACCGTAACTGCCCCCGGGCAGAGCGGGACGACGACGCTGACCATCACGCCGCTCGGCGGCTTCAGCCAGGCGTTAAGCTACAGTTGCACCGGGCTGCCTCCGGAAGCCAGTTGCACTTTCCCGACTGCAGCGACAGGCGGGACGCTGACCATCACGACTACCGCGCCCTCGTCAAGGTTGGACCAAAACCCCTTCGGGCATCACGGCGGTATCTTCTATGCCGTGTTGCTTCCGGGATTCTTGGGACTCGTGATATCCGCGGGAAATCGCAAACGAAGATTGCGCGGTGTGCGTCTGTTAAGCCTCGTCGCGGTGTTGGCGCTCTCCACTGTGTGGATGCCAGCCTGCGGCGGGAGTAGTGGCGGACCATCCAATCCGGGCACTCCTGCGGGAACCAGCACGGTGACGGTCACGGCGGCCACCTCGGGAGGCACTCTTTCGCATCCCGTAACGATCACGCTTACGGTGCAATAGAATAGCGGCACGGGACGGTTCTACCCCGAATCGGGAGCTACTCGAAAGTGTCGACCGAACTCGTCACACTGCAGCATTTCCGCGATGTTCCCGAAGCCCTGCTGGCCAAGGGAAAGCTGGAGTCGGCGGGAATCGCCTGCGCTCTGGCCGACGGCAACCTGGTTCGCATGGATTGGCTGCTCTCGAACGCCATCGGCGGCATTCGCCTGCAGGTACATGAGCAAGATGCCGAGGCGGCTCGCGCCATTCTGGACGAACCGATCCCGCCGGAGTTCCACGAGGAAGAAGTTGGCGAGTCCTATGCGCAGCCGCGGTGTCCTCGTTGTTATTCGCTCGACATCGGATTCGAAAAACTCAATCGCTTCTGGACTTATGGCCTGTGGCTGCTCTTGACCTTTCCCATTCCTGTACGCAAGAACAGCTGGAAGTGCTACACCTGCGGCATCGAATGGGTTGAGGAATAAAATACGACTCCGTGTCGTTTTGCTTGTTCCCCGTTAACAACTTGACCCGGTTAATCTCTTTCGGAGTTGAGCCGATATGTAGGGAGTGACTGCCCCTACTTCTGCTCTCAACCCCGACCACGGCAAACCAGGGCCTGGAACCCAGTTTGTCGCTCGCCAACCGATTCTCACGGTGGACGAAAAGGTATTCGGTTACGAACTCTTGTTTCGCGATGGCGTGGAAGACTTTTTCCGCCACGCCGATCCGGACCTGGCTTCGCGCAGCACACTAAACACCGCTATGTTGCTGGGCCTTGACGTTCTCTGCGACGGGCGTAGAGCCTTTGTCAACTGCACGCGCGACGTCCTACTCAAGGACTACATCACTCTGCTGCCTTCGGAACAGGCCGTGGTCGAGGTGCTGGAGACCGTTCCAGCAGACGAACTGGTGGTGGCCGCCTGCCGCCGCCTGAAAGAAGCGGGATACACGATCGCCTTGGACGACTTTGCGGTGAACGACCCGCGCGAAGCGCTGACTGATATCGCCGACATCATTAAGGTGGATATCAGGGCGACATCGGAGGCTGACGCTGCCGCCATGGTCAAACGTTACGGACCCTGGCGCTGCCGGATGTTGGCCGAAAAGGTGGAAACGCACGGGGAGTTTCTAACCGCCAAGAAAGCCGGCTTTCTGTATTTCCAGGGATATTTCTTCCGCCGTCCGGAAATACTCACTGCCCATGAAATTCCAGCCAACCGGCTCAACTATCTGCGTATGTTGAAGGCAGTTTCGCAGCCCGAGTTGGATGTGCGCGAGATCGAGAATCTGATCAAGAGCGAAGCCGCGCTATGCTACCGTTTGCTGCGTTACTTGAATTCCGCCGCCTTCGGATTCGCCAACGAGATTCACTCGGTCCGGCACGCTTTGTCGATTTTGGGAGAACGGGAAGTCCGCCGCTGGATCCGCTTAGTGGCTACCCTCGGCGCTGGACAAGGCAAAACCAGTGAACTGGTGCTCTCTGCCATGGTCCGCGCCCGCTTTTGTGAACTGCTCTCGCCAAGAATCCCGCACGGGGACTCCGACTTGTTCTTGATGGGCCTGCTCTCGTTGATGGATGCCATTCTGGAGATACCCATGTCCCAGGTGCTTGATCACATTCCCATCGATCAGGAAACCAAGTCCGTGCTGTTGGGCGGAGCCAGCCGCTTGCGGCTGTTCTATCAACTCATGTTGGCGCAAGAATCCGGCGAGTGGAAAACAGCCAGTGACCTGACCAGCCGGCTCCATATCACGGAGAGCGAGGTCGCGGAGTGTTACTGGCAAGCCATGCAATGGGCGCGCGAGGTCAGTCGCGGAACCTAGGCGGGGTTCGTCGTGGGCCGGTGCCGAAGCTGGACCGAGAAGCGATCCAGTTACTTCTGTGCAAAATTACCGTTAGTTAGCACTTGCGCTCTATCCGCCGCGAGAGATACCATCATATTGTTCCCAAGCGGCCATGCTCCCTAGCTGGCCTCCCGCGCCCATCAGCTCCAGGCGCCTAGACGGACAAAGATCATTCACGGATGAACTCCAACCGCATTGGGTTTCCACGCACGCTCGGTGCATGTGCGCGAGGCGATGTACCACCCGGAGTGAGGTTGCACCAAGGCAGCAAAACAGAATCTTCTTTCTGAGACTGAACGCAAGACTACACACGAGAAACAATATGAATGTTGGACCCGGAAATCCCTCCGGAGGCGGAGGGCAACGCAGACGGCGGCGGGGACGTCGCCCGTCAAATCGCGCAGGGAATCCTGGTGGTCGTGATCGCCAGCAATTAAGCGGTATCTACAGCGCTCCCATGGATCACAGCTATCGTGGCGCGCTCGGCGGAGACAAGGGCCAGCGCGGACGGGGTGGCCGTCCCGGCTTTGCTCCGTCGTATGCTCCTCTTGAGCCCGATCCGCTGCCGCTCAACGAGGACGCCAATTCGCGCATCTTTGCGTTCGTCGATGATTTGTTTTTCCAAGCCAAAATTCAGGAGACAGCGCGGAAGCTCAATGTCAAAGTCGAGTTCGTCAAGAACGAAAAAGATATGCTCGAGCGAATTAAACAGAATGGCGAAGAAAAGCCTTCACTGGTCATCTTCGACATGAACAATGCGAACGCCAAGCCGCTGACTCTTATTCCCAAGCTGAAGAGTAAGCTGAAGAAGACTTCGATTATCGGATTTCTTTCGCACGTGCAGGGCGACTTGAAGCAGAAGGCTCATGAAGTCGGGTGCGACATGGTTCTGCCGCGCTCGGCATTCTCCCAGAACCTGCCCCAGTTGCTGCGCCGCCACGGCGCCCCGGAAGACCAAGCCGCCGGGGAGTAGGGATAATAAGGCGGAGAGGAACGGTTAGAGCTTCGACTTCCCGGACCGTGAAAGTTTAATGATGCGGTCAATCTGACGCGAGGTCAATGTATTCGTCCCGTTCTGCTTCGACTCCTCACCGATCACCCTCAGGACATCAGCCTCGTATAGGGCGAGCTTTGCTCGTAGTCGCATGTAAACCTCGCCTCTCTATTTCGAAGTCGCTGAACTGCCAGTCTAAATCGAGATCATTCAATCCCAACCATTTCTACCCCGGAGGCCACTGCAAATTCCGCCCTCCCAGCAGATGCACGTGCAGGTGAAAAACCGACTGCCCGGCATGAGGGCCGACGTTGAGCACGGTTCGATAGCCGTCCTCGATGCTGCGCTGGCGCGCGATATTGGCGGCGACGAGCTGGCAGCGGCCGATCAATTCGGCATCCTCTGCCACAGCTTCCTTCAGTCCGCGGACGTGTTTTTTGGGAACGACCAGCACATGCGTCGGGGCTTGCGGATTAATATCGTCGAAGGCGTAGGTGTGCTCGTCTTCGTAGACTTTCTTGGAGGGTATTTCCCCGCGAATGATGCGGCAGAATAAACAGTCGTTCATGACACCGTCCATAGTTCAGAATAGGAGACACGCCGCGCGGAAGCACGGATGTCGCCGGGACGGGGAAGGCGCATGGGTACTATATCCGATCGGAGAAAGTTTTTGCAGTGCGGTCTTTGATGCTGAACCGTCACGAAGGCATGGTTAGGACGGCTCGAAACTGCACCTTCCCGCTCATCATTCGATCGTAGGCCTCGTTCACTTTGGACAAGGGATATTTTTCAATCATCGCGCGCACACCGGTCAGCTTAGCAAAGCGCAAAGTATCTTCGGAGTCGGCTGGAGTTCCTGAAGGCCATCCTTGAATACCTTTTCTGCCTTGAATTAACTGGGCGGGCGTAACCTCGATCGCTTCGGGACCCGCACCGACCACCATCATGGTTCCGTTGGCACCGAGCCCGTTGATCAGACCCGACATGGCTTTACCGTTGGGAACGGTACTCAGAATCGCGCGAGCTCCGCCCATCTTGGTAAGTTCCTTGGCGGCATCCACGGCATTGCTATCGAGGTAGCGATGAGCGCCGAGTTTCGCAGCCAGATCGGCGTTTTCTGGTCCCCTGCCAATGGCGACCACATGAAATCCAAACTTGTTGGCAAACTGAATTCCGAGATGCCCCAAGCCGCCCACACCCTGAACGGCTACTAGGTCTCCGGGACCGGCACCGCTGTGCCGAAGCGCATTGAAGGTGGTGATGCCGGCGCAGAGAAGCGGCCCCGCGTCTTCCGGCGAAAGATCATCCGGCATATGGGCTAACGCTTCCACCGGTGCGACCATGTATTGCGCGTAGCCACCGTCGTAGCTGGCGCCAGTTATTTTCAAGCGAATGCAATTGGCAAAGTCGCCCCTGCGGCACGGAATGCAACGATTGCACTGCCCGCCATGCCACCCGATCCCGACGCGTTGTCCCGGCTGCCAATCGAGCGCGGCTTCGGGACTGGCCTCATCGATGATTCCAGCAACCTCGTGACCTGGGATACGAGGAAACTGAATTCCGGGCCAGATGTTTTCCCTCACAACTACATCGCTGTGGCAGACGCCACAGGCCAAAACTTTAACTCGCACTTGTCCGGGCCCGGGCTGCGGCACGTCACGTTCCACCAGTTCAAAAGGGGTACCAGGCTTTGTGACTTGCGCGGCTAACATCTTTTTCATGCGGAATCTCCTCGGGGGTAAAGAGTGAACTCGCTGCAATTGCTATTCAGAGGAGTTGATGCCGGAGGCTGCAATTCAGATTCGAGCGCAAGTCGCAGAAATTCTCAGTCGAGCCTGACCAGAAAGATTGATCCTTGCGGAGTCTGGGTTTTGCGGGCGACTTCTTCGGCAAGTTTGCGATCGTCATCCTGCACGCGGACTCGCACCCACCAATCTCCGATTGGACTGCTGAAACATTGCACCTTCGCAGTCTGATATCGGTGAGACAAATGGTCGGCTAATTTATCGGCGGAGTGCTCCTTTTCGAAAGCGCCGATCTGCACCGCCCATCTTCCACCCGTTTCCAAGGAAGACGGTGCACGCATCACTTCGATGCGCACCATCGCAACGCCCGCCTGCCAGACGTCCACTTTCTTGGCCGCGGCTTGTGAGAGATCCAGCACGCGACCTTCGATGAATGGTCCACGATCAGTAATTCGCACCAGTGCTGAGCGCCCGGTCTTCAGATTCGTTACACGCACAATCGATCCCAACGGAAGGGTCCGATGGGCGGCGGTCATGGCATGCATGTTGTAGACTTCGCCATTGGAGCCAACACGTTTGTTGTAAGGGCCTCCGTACCAACTCGCGAGGCCGGTCTCCACTAGAATTGGTTTCGCATTCGCGGGAATACGGAACGCATCTTCCTCTGACTCGGATGGTCCGGGTGCAGTTGTCCTGGCCGCTGGCTCGGCAGTCACGGAACTGGTTTGCGACTCGGGCGCACTGATAGACGGCGGAGGCGGAACATTGACCTGTGCTTGTTTATGTTCGCCGCAGCCAGACAGCAGAAAACAGAGAAGAGAAGCAAAAATAGCAATCGCAAAGCGATGGTCAGGATTGCCGCCGAGACTCGGGCACTCGCGATCGCAACGTAAACAAGCCCTCACTTGCGGGGAGGCTGATTCTCCATATAGTCGGCGAGGTTCGCTAGCTTCTCCGCCGCGATTCGTAACGCCTTGGTGGAATGCTGGCGGACAACCGGCACCACCTCGTCGTTCAGATGAGCAATCAACTCCGCCGTTTCTTTCTCCACTGTGGCGGCTACCTCGGCTACGGACTTGTTGATACGCGCGGATGCTTCTTCCACCTTGCGGTTGAAGTCGTTCATGGAGGTCCTTCGATTTCGTGAGCGCGTAAATCGGCACTCGTAGATTGCGGACACCAGGCTCAGCCATTATTCCCTGCCTGCGAACGAAGGTCAACGGGGAGGCATCCTGAGTCAAACCCCGGGGTCCGACGAAAGTAGCGCGATTGGCCACTTCGGTCGACTCAGCCGGTTTACAGTAGAATCGCGCCAAGCGAAGTCGTCCTCCGAGATAGCTTCTTAGTTTGTGGGATTAGGAGGCGCTGAGGTTGTACGGCCTGCATCAATGACCCTAGAAAAAGCCTGCGGAAGGGAAGATTCGACTGGCAGCGGACGCTTTCAGCAGCGCTTGCTCCACTGGTTTGACCAGCACAAACGCGACTTGCCCTGGCGGCAGAATCGCGACCCGTATCGCGTTTGGCTTTCGGAAATCATGCTGCAACAAACTCGCGTGGCTGCCGTCACGAGTCACTATGCCAGATTCTTGCAGCGCTTTCCGAGCATCGAAAGGCTGGCCGCCGCACGAGAAGCGTCGGTGTTAGCCGCCTGGAGCGGGCTGGGATATTATCGTCGCGCTCGCATGTTGCATGCAGCGGCGAAGAAGATTGTGAAGGAGCATGGAGGAAAGTTTCCCGAGAGGGCAGAAGACCTGCGCGCTCTACCTGGGATCGGCCGCTATACCGCGGCAGCGATCGCCAGCATTGCCTTCGACCAACCTGTGGCTGTGATAGACGGAAACGTGGAGCGCGTTTTGCAGCGCATGCAAGGTAGAAACCTGGCAGGCGAAGAGTTGTGGTGCGCCGCGGGAGAACTGCTCAGTCAGCAGCGTCCGGGCGATTTCAACCAGGCCCTGATGGAATTGGGCGCGACCGTATGCCTGCCGCGGTAGCCCCAATGCCTATTGTGCCCGGTATCCGATCTCTGCGCGACACGCGGCGAACTGCGGAGGCAAATGAAGGCAACTCGCCAGACGAAGCGAGACATCCACTACACGCTCGCTTGCCGGAACGGATCGATCTTCCTGGTCCAGCGCTCGCATGCGGCGAAGCTGATGCCAGACATGTGGGAATTGCCCGAGACTTCCGGCGCAAACGAAAAAGCCGCAGCGTGGTTCACAGTAAGGCATTCCATCACCGTGACTGACTATGTTGTTGGAGTGCTGCGCGGCCCCGCTCCCGAGGACCTAAACGGGCGCTGGGTGCGGAAGTCCCGCGTCACTGCCTTGCCGTTAACCGGTCTGACTCGGAAAATCCTGCGCGCTGCCAAAATCATCTAGAGTAACGTGGCCGATGAGCACTGCTCGCGCTCCTTACGACTTGATATTTGCGAGTCCACGTTAGAATGGAAGCAGCGGTGAAATGGTTTTGGACAATTTTCGGAGGAAAAAGTATGGCTGCTCTGACTGCGGGAATATCCGCGCCGGATTTCAAACTGCAGACGATGGATGGAAAGCAGTTCTCTTTGCGCGAGGCGCTTACGCGTGGCCCGGTGGTAGCAGCTTTCTTCAAAGTGTCCTGCCCGGTGTGCCAATACACTTTCCCGTTTCTTGAGCGGATTTACAAAGCCCATGGCGGAAAGAATGTGACCATCGTCGGCGTCTCCCAGAACGAGAGAAAAGACACGGCCGCTTTTATCAAGGAATTCGGACTGACGTTCCCGGTCCTGCTGGATGATACGAAAACCTATCCAGCATCGAACGCCTACGGTTTAACAAATGTGCCGACCATTTTCTGGATCGCGCAGGACGGAGAGATTGAAATCTCCAGCGTGGGATGGGCGCGGAAAGAAATCGAAGAAATCAACCGCAAGGCCGCGGAACTCACTGGCGAAGGCCCCAAACCGGTGTTCCGAGTGGACGAGCAGGTACCGGAATTCCGTGCCGGTTGAGGGTCAAAGAACTAGCCTGCGGTCGCGGGCACAGCAGAGCGAAACTGAAGGGTCAGTCCACAGGTAACAACGCGCTTCCGGCGCTTTCCCTTACAATAAAAATCTTATCCGACATCAGTTTATCTAGGGAGCCTCTGAGGATGCGTACTAGCATCATCGTGCTTTTCGTGCTTCTTGTGTTCTCGAATACTTCCGCGGCGCAGTCATCGCAGAAGCATACACGGACGTCGAGTGATTTTGTACGGCCGCCGGGCGCAGCCTTCGCAGCCATGCAAAAAATCGATCCCGAGCGCATCCGGGCGCACGTGCGCTTCCTCTCGCACGACTTGCTCGAAGGCCGCGGCACGGGACAGCGGGGCGGTGACATTGCGGCCGAATACATCGCCACTGAATTCGCTCTCTATGGCCTGAAACCCGCCGGCGACAATGGTTCTTATTTGCAGAAGGTTCCGATGGTCGGCATTACGCCGGCGCCGGAAACCACGTTTTCACTGATCTCGTCGAGAGGAGCGGCCACAGATTTGAAACCACTCGAACAATACGTGGCCTATGACCAGACGCAGCAACCGCAGTCCGACGTAGACGCGGAAATTGTGTATGTGGGTTACGGAATCGAAGCTCCCGAATATCAATGGGGCGACTACAAGGGAACGGACGTGCGCGGCAAGGTTTTGCTGATGCTGGTCAACGAGCCACCCTCCGACGATGTGAATTTCTTCAAAGGAAAGGCGCTCACTTATTACGGTCGCTGGACCTACAAATACGAAGAAGCAGCCCGCAAGGGCGCAGTGGGCGCGATTCTCATTCATCAGACTGAGATGGCGAGCTATCCCTGGGAAGTCGTTCGCAACTCGAACTCGGGCGAGAAGTCATATCTAAAGCTCGACGGCTCACCGAAACTCAAGGTTGCGGCATGGGTTCAGTTCGACGTTGCGAAACAAATGACTGCCGCTGCGGGCATGGACCTCGACAGGATGATGGTGGATGCTCGCTCTCGCGATTTCCGTCCGGTTGCGCTTCCGGTGAAATTGAAAGCGCACATGGTAAGCAAGATTCGTCCATTCGAATCGAACAACGTATTGGCCACGCTCCCCGGTTCGGATTCCAAGCTCAAGAGCGAAGCTGTGCTGTATACGGCCCACTACGATCACCTCGGCATTCGCCCAGATATGCCGGGCGACAACATCTACAACGGCGCTAACGATAACGCCACCGGCTGCGGGATTCTGCTGGAGCTCGCGCGCACGTACGCCGAAGCATCGCAGAGGCCGCGCCGCTCCATTCTGTTCGCATCGGTAACTGCAGAGGAGCAGGGTTTGCTGGGCTCGGAGTATCTGGGCAAGCATCCGCCGGTTCCGGCAGACAAAATCAGCCTCGATCTGAACTATGACGACATACCGCCCCTGGGCTCGCCTGAAGAGGTAGAAGTTTCTGGAGCAGAACGCACTACGTTCTATCCCGAAGTCGAGGCGATGGCGAAAACATTTCGTCTGACGATTCGTCCCGATTCACGTCCCGAGGCCGGACATTACTATCGCTCCGATCATTTCAGTCTGGCGCGCGTCGGTATTCCCTCGTTCTCGATCAACGAAGGCACCAAATATAAGGGACACGATGCCGCCTGGGGCATGCAACAGGCCGAAGAGTACACCTCAAAGCACTATCATCAGCCGAGCGATGAATATCATCCGAGCATGGATTTTACTGGCGATGCGGCGATGGCGCGATTTGGATTTGTGCTGGGGTGGGAAGCCGCCTCGCAAACCAAACTGATTGGCTGGCAGAAGGGCGATGAATTCGATGCGGCGCGAATGAAAAGCTACGCGGGGGCACAGTAGATCTGCGAGAATTCTTAGTTGGCCATGGTCTTGAGATCAGGACTGAGTATCAGCGTGGCTTCGGTGACGCGCTGAACCTCATCCGCACTTAGGCCAGGCGCGACTTCTTCCAGCAACAGGCCTGAAGGCGTCACGTGAATGACTGCCATTTCCGTCACGATTGTGTTGACGACTCTGACGCCAGTCAGCGGCAGTGTGCACTTCCTCAGGATTTTCGGCTGAAGATCTTTGGTCGTGTGCTCCATGGCTATGATTACGCGGCGTGCGCCCGCCACCAGGTCCATCGCGCCGCCCATGCCCTTCACCATTTTCCCTGGGATCATCCAGTTGGCCAAGTTGCCTTCCTCGTCGACTTCCATGGCGCCGAGAACGCTGAGGTCAATGTGGCCGCCACGAATCATGGCGAAGGAGTCGGCGCTTGAGAAATAAGCTGTGCCTGCCATTTCGCTGACAGTTTCTTTCCCCGCATTAATGAGGTCCGAATCCTCATGGCCTTCGATCGGATACGGGCCGATTCCCAACATCCCATTTTCACTTTGCAGGATTACATCCATGCCCGGAGGAACATGGTTGGCCACGAGCGTTGGCATTCCGATACCGAGATTGACATAGAAGCCATCGCGGAGTTCTTGAGCGATCCGCTTAACGATGCGCTCGCGCTTTTCAACGTCTTTGCCGGGCATGCGACCTAACTTACCTTTCTTGTCGTTCGCTTCTCGATTCGCCTTTCGTACAATTCGCCTTGGAAGATGCGATTCACATAGACGCTGGGAGTGTGGATCAAATCCGGTTCCAACTCGCCGACTTCGACTAACTGCTCAACTTCCGCGATCGTAATCTTCGCCGCAGTTGCCATCATCGGATTGAAGTTGCGGGCCGTTTTTCGGTAAACGAGGTTGCCCCACTTGTCGCCCTTCCAAGCTTTCACGAGAGCGAAGTCCGCTTTCAGCGCTTGTTCCATGACGTACACGCGGCCGTCGAATTCGCGAGTCTCCTTGTTCTCAGCGACGATCGTACCCACGCCGGTGGGCGTGAAGAACGCGGGGATGCCTGCGCCGCCTGCGCGCATGCGCTCGGAAAATGTTCCCTGCGGCACCAGATCCAACTCGACTTTGCCTTCCAGAACCATCCGTTCCAGCAGCTTATTCTCGCCCACGTAAGTTCCGATGTGTTTGCGGATCTGTCCCGCGGAGAGCAGAAGACCCATGCCAAAACCATCCACGCCGACATTGTTGCTGATCGTGGTTAGATTCTTTACGCCCTTGCGGACGAGGGCGCGGATCAAGTTTTCAGGAATACCACAGAGCCCAAAGCCGCCAACCATGAGCGTAGCGCCGTCGGAGATATCGCGCACGGCCTCGTCGGCATTAGCAACAACTTTGTTCATGAGAAACAAGATTCTAAATGAGAATTGAGGAAATGAACCAATGAATCAATGACTCAATCAAGTTGCTTCCGTTTGGCTGGCCCGATTTTCTTCAACTGGTGAGCGCGCTCGAACTCCATGGCCAGCTCCCGTGTGTCGAGGTTTTCGCGGATATGCGCCAGATGCTGCTCCAGTCTCAAAAGCGCGTTTCGAATGTTGGTCTTGTTGGTCAGAGCGATGTCGCGCCACATGGAATAAGGGCTGCTCGAAATACGGGTCATCTCGCGCAACGCGCGGCCGCCGGCCTCGAGCAGTGGCGCATCTGCGCCGTATTCATCGACCAAGGAGGCAGCAAGCGCGGTGGAAATCATCTGAGGCAGATGACTGATCCAGGCGCACAATTGATCGTGATCGTTGGCATCCATGCTGGCGATGCGCGCCCCAATCTTCTCCACCCATTCCAAATACTCTCCGCTCAAATCGTCATAGACTTTTTGTCCTGGGACTGGAGTGACAAACCAGGCAGCTCCGTGAAAGAGATCGGGATCGGCATATTCCACGCCAGACTGTTCCTTGCCCGCCATGGGGTGCCCGGCGAGAAAGCGAGTACCAGTGTTTTTGCGGAAGACGGTCTTAGCTCGCTCCACGACCTGCGCCTTCGTGCTCCCGACGTCAGTGAGCAGAGTCTTTGGCGGCAGAGCGGGTCCGAGCCGTTCGATCAGGTCGATGATGCCGCTAACCGGCGTTGCGAGCACGATGATCTGGCTCCCACGAACTGCGTCGGCGGGATTGGTGTGCCCGGCATCAATCGCGGCCTTGGTTCGCGCGTGCTCGAGAACAGGCGCCCGATCGCAGCCGATGATTCGTCCAGGAAACCGATGTTTCTTCAGAGCCAGGGCGAGCGATCCGCCAATCAGTCCAGTACCGATGATCGTGATTTGGCGAGTAGGCATCAGGTATTGTCACTACGGAGACACGGAGGCGCAGAGAAGAAACCGAATGCTGGAACGCGCTCTCCGATGTTTACTCGTATGAGCTTCTGTTTTCTCCGTGCCTTCGTGTCTCCGTGGTGAGCTTTCTTCTCAAGCTATCTTGCGGCCAACCGCGGGCGCAATCATTCGCAACTGATCCATCAGCTCGGAGAATTGATCGGGATAGAGCGATTGAGCGCCATCCGATAACGCTTTGTCGGGATCGTGATGCACCTCGATCAACAGCACGTCGGCACCAGCGGCTACGGACGCGCGCGCCATAGGGGCGACTTTATCGCGAATCCCGGTGCCATGCGAGGGATCGGACGCCATGGGCAGGTGCGAGAGCTTGTGGATAATCGGGATAGCCGAAATATCGAGCGTGTTGCGAGTATAGGTTTCGAAAGTGCGAATACCGCGCTCGCACAGAATTACGTCGTAATTACCGCCGGCCATGATGTATTCGGCGGAGAGCAGCAACTCCTCGAAGGTCGCAGCGATGCCGCGCTTCAGAAGAACCGGCTTTTTGACTTTGCCCAACTCGCGCAGCAGATTGAAATTCTGCATGTTTCGCGCGCCGACCTGAAAGATGTCCACAAAAGGTAGCATGATGGCGATTTGCGAAATCTCCATAACCTCGCTGATGACCAATAATCCAAAGCGATCGCCGGCTTCACGCAGAAGTTTCAAAGCTTCTAATCCGAGTCCCTGAAAAGAATAAGGAGAACTACGCGGCTTAAAAGCGCCGCCACGAAGCGCCCGCGCGCCAGCCTTTGCCACACGCTCGGCCGTGGCGAAAAGCTGCTCGCGAGATTCCACCGAGCAGGGGCCCGCTATCACAACTATCTGCTCGCCGCCGATTTTCAATCCGTTGGCAAATTCGACTATGGTGCCCGCCGGCCGGAAACTTCGTCCCGCCAACTTGTAAGGCGCACTGATGCGGTGAACGTGTTCGACTCCTGACAACACTTCGAGGTTGCGAATATCAAAATCGACCCGGGCCCCCACCGCCGCCACCACGGTCTGCCTCGCGCCAGTGGAGCGATGCACTGAGAAGCCCATCTCGATCAGGTGTTCCACCACCTGCTGGATTTGCTCCTCAGTTGCCGATTCTTGCATTGCGACGATCATAAGAAGGCTTTTAGCTCTCGCCTCTTGGCCGTTAGCCCAGATCGAAAAGACAAGAGCTAAACGCCAAGGGCTAATGGCCGATGTTCAGTCATTCACCTTGGAATCTAGCTCTGTATCCCCGGGAACCTCAGCTGTTCTCGGTTTCGGTCCGATCTCTTCTTGCTGGATCTGGCGCATGATGTCCATAATGCGTTCGTAAATGCAGAGTAGATCGCGATCGGGCAACGGCCCCGGATTCATGCCTCGCACATTATCGAACACCGTCCGCTCACGATCTGGCTCATAGATGGGCATGCCTATGCCCCGTTTCAATTTGCCGATCTCGTGGGCGGCTTGAGCTCGCTGGCTCAGCAACTCCACCAACTTGCGGTCAAGTTCGTCGATTTTCTTGCGCCAATCCGAAATGTCCATAGAAGCTACTAGCTCTCAGCCGTCAGCTCTTAGCTCAACCTCTAGATCGAGATCAGGAACATTAATGTGCCAGCTTCTCGAATGCAAGACTCATCGTTGTTGAGCTGAAAGCTGAGAGCTGACGGCTGAGAGCTGTTTGATAAATTCTGCCACAGACTCGGCTTCTTTGCCGGGATTCCGCTCGATCGTTTCGACGATGGCGCTGCCGACGACCGCCGCGTCAGCGAATTCTCCTACTGCCGCGAATTGCTCCGCCGTGGAAATGCCGAAGCCAACGGCGATCGGCAGTTTCGTGAATTTGCGCAGGCGACGAACGAGTTTCTGTGCATCTTGCGTGAGCTGTTGGCGGGCTCCAGTCACTCCCGTTCGGGCGACTGCGTAGACAAATCCGCTCGAGGCGTCAGCGATGCGCTTTAAGCGCTCGTCCGTACTGGTGGGCGCTGCGAGGAACACAGTCGCCAAATCGTTTCGACGCATCTCGCGCAGATAGTCGCCTGCTTCTTCCACAGGTAGGTCTGTCAGCAGCGCTCCGTCCACCCCCGCGTGGCGCGCAATCTTGCAAAACTTTTCCAATCCCATGCGCTGAATGGGATTCAAGTACGAGAAGATGATGAGCCCGGTTGACTGAGCGTGCTGGCGCACTTCCGCCGAGAGTTTCAGAACATCGACTAGCGTTGTGCCTTGGTGGAGCGCCCGTTGGCTGGCGCGCTGAATCACCGGGCCGTCAGCGACGGGATCGCTGAATGGCACGCCCAGTTCAATCACATCGGCACCGGCCTCGATCGCAGCCAAAACGACATCGCGAGTTGTTGCCAAATTCGGATCGCCGCAGGTAACGTAGGCGACGAGAGAGGGACGCGTTTGAAAAGAAAGAGGCATGGTTTGAAAGTTTGGTTCAAACTCGCGCTTGGCAATTGAAAACCGCGCGCCGATCTAGCCGTCCAGCTTCAGGTTCTCTCTCAAGATTCCGATATCTTTATCTCCACGCCCAGAGATGTTCACAATCACGATGTCTGACTTTTTCATCTTGGGCGCGCGTTTGATCACTTCTGCGACAGCGTGCGCCGACTCGAGCGCCGGAATAATGCCTTCTGTCCGAGCCAGCAGCGTGCATGCGTCCAGCGCTTCCGCATCGGATGCAGAAACGTACTCTGCGCGGCCCGAATCATAAAGCGCCGCATGCTCCGGACCGATCGAGGGATAGTCGAGTCCTGCTGACACCGAGTGCGTATCCGCCACTTGCCCCGCAGCATCTTGCAGCAGGTAGGAAAAGGTTCCTTGCAGCACGCCCGGCGAACCGCCGTGAAAGCGCGCGGCGTGTTGGCCGAGGTTTTCGCCGCGTCCGCCAGCTTCAACGCCGACGAGTTTCACTCGCTTGTCTTTGATGAATTCAAAGAAAATGCCGATCGAATTCGAGCCGCCGCCGACGCACGCGATAATCGCAGTAGGCAGCTTGCCTTCGGCTTTGATAATCTGCGCGCGCGTCTCACGGCCGATCACTTTGTGAAAATCTCGAACCATCGTGGGATAAGGATGAGCGCCCAGCACGCTGCCTAGAAGATAATGCGTAGTGCGAACGTTGGTCACCCAATCGCGCATAGCTTCATTGATGGCGTCTTTCAGGGTGCGCGAGCCCGACTCGACACCGCGTACTTCAGCCCCGAGCAACCGCATGCGAAAAACGTTCAGTTCCTGACGCCGCATGTCCTCGGTGCCCATGTAAACGACACATTCGAAACCGAGGAGCGCGCAAACAGTAGCAGTGGCGACGCCGTGCTGTCCTGCACCGGTTTCGGCGATGATGCGGCGCTTGCCCATGCGTTCGGCCAGCAGTCCTTGCCCGAGACAGTTGTTGATTTTGTGTGCCCCGGTGTGAAGCAGATCTTCGCGCTTGAGGTAGATCTTTGCGCCGCGAAGTTTTTGGGTGAGTCGGCGCGCGAAAAATAATGGTGTCGGTCGCCCAGCGTAGGTGTGCAGGAGTTCATCCAGGCGGCGCCGGAATCCACGATCACGTTTCGCCTTGTCGTATTCGCGCTCCAATTCCTCAAGCGCGGACATCAGCGTCTCGGGAACGTAGCGCCCTCCATAGACGCCGAAGCGGCCTTTGACTGGCAACAACTTCTTATCTTTCGTCACAGTTGCGGTTGCCATTTTGCTATACCAGCCTCTCGGCCTGACGAACGGCAGCGACAAACGCCCGGACTTTTTCTGGATCTTTCTTGCCCGGTTTCGATTCGACGCTCGAGGAAACATCCACGCCCCAGGGATGTAAGAGCATCAACGCCTCCGGCACATTCTCAGGAGTGAGTCCGCCCGCAACAATCGCTGGGATTCTCATGCTCAGCATTTCAAACGCTCCACTTGACTTCTCCCAATCGAAGCGATTTCCTGTACCACCGGGTTGTGCCGCAGAACCGGAATCAACCAGGAGTGCATACAACGCATCCCTCAGTTTGTCGCTGAAGAGAAAGCCGCCTTCTGCTACTTCTCTACCAGAGATCACGGAAATGACTTTTGGGCGATGGTTTGCGTTTGGCTGTGCCTGCATATACTTGATGAATCCCAAGACAGAGTCTTTTCCGCAGAGCTGCACCGCCGTCAACCCGGCCTGCCGCACAGATTGATTTATCTGCTCAGCTGACTCGTTCACGAAAACGCCGACCTTTTCCAGTTGCACCGGGAGCTTTTCCACGATCTCACCCGCTGCTCCCGGGCTAATCTTCCTGAGGCTTTTTTCATAAAACACAAATCCCACCGCATCCGCGCCGGCCTCGACCGCGGTCAGCGCATCTTCGAGATTCGTGATCCCGCAAATCTTTACCCAGGTCATGGAATCCAGTTCTCTGCCATCGTTCGCTGGTCGATCGCCGCTCACGTTCTGATCGGCGCTTGCGACTCGCGTTGCGCTTCCGCCAGAAACGCCCTGAGAGCTTCGCCGGGCGACTTCGCTTTCATCAACGACTCGCCGATGAGGAATGACTGGTAGCCAGCCGCACGCAGACGGGCGATGTCCGCGCCGCTATGGATCCCACTCTCGGCTACCCGAAGCGCGTTCTCGGGAATCACATCAGCCAGCCGAAACGGTGTTGCAAGATCAACTTTGAATGTTCGCAAATCGCGGCTGTTTACGCCGATGAGCGTGCACCCGGCATCCGCGGCTCGACGCAATTCGTCTTCATCGTGCACTTCGCACAAAACGTCAAGGCTGTATTCACCGGCTCGACTGGCCAGCAGCTTCAATTCATCCGCGGACAACGCGGCCACGATCAACAGAACCGCGTCAGCGCCGGTGGCCCGCGCTTCCAGCAACTGGAATTCGTCGACGATGAAATCCTTGCGCAGGCAGGGCAACTTTGTGCTGTCCGATGCACGCCGCAGATTTTCTAGCGATCCCTGAAAGAATTCTGCGTCTGTCAAGACCGACAATGCGGCCGCACCCGCGTCCTCGAGTTCTTTCGCCAGACTCGCAGAATCGAAATCAAAACGAATCAGCCCGCGTGAAGGCGATGCCCGCTTCAACTCTGCGATGACGGCAATGCCACTCCGGCTGGCAGATTCCAAGGCGCACCGAAAACCGCGCGGAACATGGTTTCCAGCCTGCCGGTCGAGTTGGCGCAGATCCGCTGCAGGCTTGGTCTCGGCAACCTTTCGACGGGTTGTGGCAACGATTTGATCGAGGCTGGCAGGCATGGCAAGTCGCAACAATTATACGGGAGGGATATCGAATCCTTTGTCATTGGCCTGTCAAACCAGGCCCGTCAAAGGCATGAAACAAGTCTCGTCAGAGAAATGAGAGCGCGGGATAAAAGAAGAAAACCGTTGGTGCCATCGAAGGGACTCGAACCCCCACACCCTTGCGGGTACATGGACCTGAACCATGCGCGTCTGCCAATTCCGCCACGATGGCAAAAAGTGATTCGTTACGGGGCGACCTCTTCGGGCCGCCTTTAGGAGAGAACCACAAGTAATATTCTACAGGGGCATCGTTGGCTGTCAAACGTCTCAGGCTTCAGGCGACGGGCTTCAGGTCTCTGAACTTCAAATAGATCATTCCGAAACCTTCGTCCGGCGACGGAACCTTGGATCCGGGAGCCCGAAGTCCAAAGCCCGAACCACTACCCTTCCAGCTTGGCCGTCATCGTGATGTCCGCCTTGAGAACTTTAGACACGGGACAGCCGCTCTTGGCGTTTTCCGCCGCCTTCTGGAACGCAGCCTGGTCAGCATTGGGTACATGGCCGACCACATCCAGATGAACCGCAGTGATCGTCCAGCCGGAATCGAGCTTTTCCATAGTGAGTGTCGCGGTGGTCTCGATGCTCGATGCAGTGAGATTGGCGGCTCCTAATTGCCCGGAGAGGGCCATAGAGAAGCATCCGGCATGCGCCGCCGCAATTAGTTCTTCGGGATTCGTGCCGGGAGTGTTTTCGAATCGCGTGCTGAAAGAATAGGGGGTATTGTTTAGTACGCCGCTCGACGACGAGACAGCGCCCTTGCCGTCCTTCAGTCCACCCTTCCAAACCGCGCTTGCCTTGCGTTGCATGTTTTCTCCTCAAATCATGAAGTCATGTGCCTAGCTATTGTAGATGGAAAGGAGCGAAGGTGTCAGGCCAGAGCACTTCGCATTTAGCACTTGGCATTTAGTTCCGAAGGTTCTAGTTAGAAATCGGGGATATTCAAGGGCAAGATGCCGGTTAATTCAGTAGAAGTCGGAACAGCTCAGATAAAAGCCGCACCGTGGGCAGCTCAGTTTGCAGCGATTCTCCTGCAATTCCGCCGAACAGTTCGGGCAGAAACGCGATGAAGCGCTGCTATCGGTATTGACAGCGGCGTCTCTGGTCACCTCGGAACTTCCGGAAGCGATCGGGGCAGATGCAGCGCGATTCATGCCTGCCAAAACGTATCATCACAAAGCGGGGCCTGCAATTGCAACTCCCGATTCCTTAAGCGACTTTTGCGTTCTCGCCCAGTTTGATTTCATGACCGGCGATGGGCACGCTGCTGGTCCAGGAATCACCTGTGATGCGCCAAGCGCCCAAGCGACGCCAGGCGCGCAGGAACTTTCCGGAGTCGCCGCCGGTTCTGTTCCCCGGGTCAAAGGAAACTGTGTAACGGCCCATTTCAACGGCCATGTCGCCCGAGTAATCTACGCGCGTGGTCTCAAAGCGCAGATTCTGATATCCCGAATCGCCGTACTGCCGCAGCGCACGCTCAATCCCTTTCGGTCCCTGAGACGACTCACGATGCGAAAGCATCAATACGCCATCGGACGCGAATAACGCCGCTACCTGGTCATAGTTGCCGGTGTTGAAGGCCGTGCAAAAGTCCTGGGTGAGACCACGAATGGTTGACTCGACGTCAAGCGGTGGATTGGTTCCACTGCTATTGGGGGGCCGGTACATCAAACTACCTCCTGGGGGGAACAGGACACTGCGACTCTGATATGCATTGTAGCGCAGAAATCGAAGTGGAAAACTGCCAAGTTTTCCTCCGCCGATGCGATTTCAACGGCACTAAGCCTGTTCCCTCAGGGAGCTTCCAAATCTCGATCCTTAGATTATGATGATGTGGGCTGAGTTCTCTTGCATGCCCTCAACTCTCGATTGAGGCGACAATCATGTACTTCGAACAGTTTTATCTGGGATGTTTGGCACATGCTTCTTACATGCTGGCGTCACAGGGAGAAGCGATTGTGGTCGATCCTCAGCGGGATGTGGACATTTACCTGAAGGCCGCGGAAGAGCACGATGTGAAGATCCGCCATATCTTTGAAACTCATCTGCATGCCGATTTTGTTTCCGGACATAAAGAGCTGGCCACGCGTACCGGGGCAACGATTTACATGGGAGCCAACGCCGGCGCCAAGTTCCCACACGTCGCCGTGCGCGATGGCTTCGAGTTGCGAGTCGGGAAAGTGCTTCTCAAAGTGCTGGACACTCCGGGGCACACGCCTGAAAGCATATGCCTTCTAATCACGGATGAAGAAAAATCACCGAATCCCTGGGCAGTTTTGACCGGCGACACGCTGTTCCTGGGCGATGTCGGACGGCCTGATCTTTCGAGGACGCACACTCCAGCGGAATTGGGAGGCATGCTCTACGAGAGCCTTCATCACCAACTGCTCACGCTTGCGGATGACGTGCTCGTCTATCCGGCGCACGGGGCTGGTTCCCTTTGCGGACGCAACATGCGCGCCGAACGTTCCTCCACCATCGGCACCGAAAGGCTCACCAACTACGCGCTGCAGATAAAGACGAAAGAGGAATTCATTCGGCAGCTGACCACCAACTTGCCGGCGCGTCCCGAATACTTTCTGCAGGATGCGGAAATAAATCGTGAGGGCGCGCCTACGCTCTCCGATCTTCCCGAGCTACCCCCGATTGCCGCGGCTCAACTGAAGTTGATGCTGGACGACGGAGTAATTGCACTCGACGTTCGTCAAGGCGATCAGTTCGCTCACGAGCACGTGCCCGGCTCGATTAACGTTGCCTTGTCGGGACAGTTCGCCTCCTGGGCGGGAACGGTCCTTGGCCTAACCGCTCGTCCGGTTTTAATCGCAGACTCGCCCGACCAATTGTCCGAAGCCCGGCTCCGCCTGGCGCGAGTAGGCCTTGAAGATCCGCGTGGATATTTGGACGGTGGCGTCGAAGCATGGAAACAGGCTGGATTTGCACTCGCTGAATTGCCCCAAATCACCGCGCAAGCTTTGCATGATCGCTTGCAATCCCAAGCTTCACAGGTGCTCGATGTGCGCCGCGAACCGGAGTGGCACGCCGGACACGTTGAAGGCGCGACCTGGTGGCCTCTGGACAATTTCAAAGTTTCTCCGCCGGAGATCGATCGCGATCGTCCGATCGCCGTCCACTGCAAGGGCGGATACCGCAGCATGATCGCGTGTAGCCTGCTGCAACGAGCCGGATTCAAAAACGTTACAAATGTGGTAGGGGGCTTTGACGCCTGGCAGCAGGCCAAGCTTCCAGTGCAGACTGAAACCACAGTCGAGGCCTGAAGACGGCGCGGTTGCAAAGGCGCAGACGGTCCATTAAGCTAAACTTCTCCGTAGGCAAGATCCCGCGCCGGGATGGCGGAACTGGCAGACGCAGCGGACTCAAAATCCGCCGGGCCTCGGCCCTTGGGGGTTCGACTCCCCCTCCCGGCACCACACCTCAACCCCTGCAATCAAGCTCTAGCTGGAGCTAGTTCACCGCGGGGGATACGGCAGGCTGGGCTGAAATCACTTCATTATGCCCAATTTGTGCCCGTATCTGCTTTTGTTGCTCTTCCGCTTGCAGTCTTTTCTGCTCAACTCGGTATTACCTTGCAGTGCTGTGGCGGATTCGGTTGAAGACGCCAGGTCCGCGAGAAATGAGCATCACTACTAGCCCACGAAGAGATAAGCTCCGCCGCTTTAGAATGGCGGTGGGAATGAAGATCACCATGCCGTGCGCAATCTCAGGCCCGTGCGCCTGAGTCCATGAAAACTAAAACATATCCCGACCCTAAGCCTTATCCCGAAAAGGTGCGGCTCGTTATCTTGGACCTGGATGCCTTTCTCTACCCTTACGATAAGGCATACCGGAAGGCCGTTCTGCGAGCCTGGCGGTCGGTAGAAAAGGAATACGGCCTTCCCATATTCCGGAAGAAAATAGCGCAAAAGCTGATTGAAGAGGCAAAGGAGGAAGCGAAGAAGAATCCAGCTGACGCATTATCCCGCTACATCAGCGAGACGGCGGAACGTCTGGAAAGCATGGGCCACCGAAGTGCTTCCGTGCTCGGCATGCTGGAAGCCTATCGTCGCGGCCGAAGGGTAGCGCGCCCGGGCGGGGCGGAAGAAGGTATGCGGCACAATCACTCCCTTGACCCACCTTACCTTGATCCGCCATACAAGGACATGATCGCCATGGCCTTTAATCTGAGGCTACTTCAGGATCGCAGGAGCAAAAAGAAGGCAGGACTCACGCGTGACGAACTGCAAGGAAAAATCCTAGAGGGAGAAAAAGGGGTTACGCGGCTCTGGAATAGGCACATGGGCAGCGGGTTCATCCGGCCCGATGCCGGATTGGTAAGCAAGATACAGCGGCTAACGGACGCTGGGGTCGAGGTTGCTGTCCTCTCGCATTCGTTCAAGCAGGGCGAAGGACAGGCAATGGAAAAGTTGGAAAAGCTTGGCCTCAAAGGGGTGATCCCCGAGCGCAAAATTTTTGGGCTGGAAGAGATTTCTCCCTATAAAAAAGGCATGCACCCGGAGGTTTTTGAGAAAGCGCTTGCGGCCATTAACAACATGCGCGACCAGGCGGACCCGATTAAGCCGTTCGAGACAATCATGGCAGAAGATACGATCGGCAACCTGCGGGGTGCCAAGAAAGCAGGCATGCAAACCGTGTGGGTGCCGCGCAGGGACAAAGACATGCCAGATCATCCCTCACAGAAGCTACAGGAAAAGCTCGCATCGGTCGATCATATCTACGCTACGCCGCATCAGTTTTTGGACGCGCTGGATGCTGCGATCCATATTTCTAGACATGCTTCCAGAGAAGAGCGGTGAGGGGCGGAGCTACTCCCGAGGCGGGAGTAACGCTTTCCGGATGTTTGCAATCCGGATCTCATTCCCCAAAAACCGGGCCGTCGCAATCCACGACTCGTTCCGCGACTCGCCTTCAAGCGCGCCTTGCTTGCTTTGGCAAGCCCCCAGGCCACCAGTTCCAATCGCCCGCAAGACGAAGGAGCGCGGGACCGATCACAATACGAACGAGTGTGGCGTCAATCAACACGGCGACCGCCAACGTAAATCCGATCATCTTGACCACCAGGAAACTTCCGAAAGTGAATGCCGCAAATACCACGATCATGATCGCGGCAGCGCTCGTAATCAGGCCTGCGGTTCTCGCCAGACCCTCCGGGATCGCATCCATTTCACTTAGCCCGCTCCTTCTGGCTTCGAGAACGCGTGCAACCAGAAACACCTCGTAATCCATGCTTAATCCGAAAACGATTGCAAAGGCGACGATCGGAACAAGAGGAAACACGCTACCGGTTCCCTCAGGAACTCCCAGGAAGCTGCTTCCGTGACCGTTCTGGAAAACGAAAACCAACGCTCCGAAGCATGCCGCGACCGAGAACAGGTTGAGTGCGATGGCCTTCAAGGCGACGAAGACAGATCGGAATCCACAGAGTAGCGCAAGGAGCGTCCCACCCACGATAAGCCCCATCACCGACGGAAAGCGGTCTCTAATAATCGTCTCATAATCGGCGTTGAGTGCCGGGATGCCCCCAACCAGAAGCGTCGCGCCAGGAACTCCAGTGAGAGCTAGCGCGCCGGTCTTGCGAAGCTCCCGCACCCAATTGACCTGGTCGCGCAGGGAGACAGAACTCGCGGGTAACACCTCAAGCAGCGCCGCTTTTCCGTCACTACTCATAAACGTTCGGCGGGTCTCCCGCGAGAGGTCACGGAGGGAAGACCGGTTGCTCTCGGCAATCGTGGTGATAGAAATCACGCGGCCACTGCGAGGGTCGCTCGCGAGGCGCTTGGTGACACGATCAAGCACGTTCCACCCAGCGTCGGTTTGCGCGATCGAGTCCGTTGGAAGCTCGACAATGATGCGCAACGCTTCAACCACGCCTTCCCGATCCATCTGTCTCAGGGTGTGGAGGGCACGGACTGATTCCGCCGCCGGCGGAAGCCAATCTCCCTGGGGAACGCTGGTATCCAGTTGTCTGATCTGCCAGGCGAGCAGAAGCAAAGGAGTGCCTGCCAAAAGGAGGGCAAGCCAGGGATGCGCGACAATCACCTTTCCCCATTGCCGCCAGCGAATGCCAGTGCGCTCAGCCCGATTCGCATCCAACTTTGGAGTAAAGGGCAATCGGCCAAGATTAATCCGCGGACCGAGCAACGCCAGTGCTGTCGGAACAATTGTATTTGTAAGCAACACACTCATTCCCGCCACCAGGAATCCCGCGATACCGATGGAACGGATTTCGCTGATCGGAACCGTCAAGAGGGCTAGAAATCCGATCGCTACCGTTGAGGCCGAAATCAAGAGCGTGCGACCTGCCTGACGTGCCGCGATTACCGAGGCCGCGGGTCCGTCGTTCCCGGCGGAAATCGCTTCGCGGAAGCGGCTGACCATGAGGAGCGCGTAGTCGATGCCCAAGCCCAGGCCAAGCATGGTCGCCAAATTATGAACCAGGATGGACAAGTGCCAGCGCTGGGCCAGGAATCCCGTAATCGCCAGAGTGGTCGCGATGGCAAGCTGGCCAACTGCCAATGGAATCAGGGCGGCGATCAGGCTTCCAAAAGCCACCAGCAGCAGTGCGAGGGTCGCGGGGATCACCAGACTTTCGCCGCGTCGCACGTCGTCGGCGCTCGCTTTCCGAATGTCGAAATTCAGTGGAATCTCGCCGGTGAGTTCGAGCTTAACCGCCGGATAACGGCCCCGCAGTTGATTTTCAAGCGAGCTCGCCAGCTGGTGAAGCTGCGGAACCAGCGACTCCACAGGGCCGTCGGTCGACGTAAGTCCCACAATGACAAATGTTCCCCCTCCCCGGCCCAGGAAGATGGGATCGCGAAGGTCGAGATAGGACACCACTCCCGAAACACCGGGTTGGTCTCTCAGTCCCCTCACGATAGTTTCTAACGCTTGCCCGCCTTCCTCTGAACCCGCAGGCGGAAGTCCCTGGATCACCAGGACCACCTGGTCCACGAACGGCGACCGAAAACGATTGGCTAGTTCCTCGCGGACAGTTTCAGCCTGGCTTCCTTCGACACGGGTTGCGGTCTCCAAGTGGCGCTCAGCATGAAAAGAGAATGGAAGAAGTGCAATGGTTGCTGCGAGGACGATTCCTGACACCCAAAGGCGGCGCGCATGCATAGCACTCATCATGGCATACAAGATCGTTGCCACTAAAGCACTCTTGCGGAGGGCGTACCATTCACAGTAATGAGCTATGTGAATCTGCTAAACTCTCCCCATCAGCTTGAGAGGATCAATTCCCAGCTTACTGTTGTTCGGACTGCTTGCGGCCGTCCAACCTGGAGCGACAGACCCTCGCCTTGGCGTCTGGACGCTCATCTCAGCGCAGTCTAGCCTGGATCCTCCGAACCGGCTCACCATTACACATCTGCGTGACGCGGTGCATGTGGTCATGTCAGGCGAAAAACATTTCGATTTCACTGCCAATCGCAACGGACACGATTCGCCCGCACCCGGCAATCTCGGATTCAATCAAATTGTTCTGCGCAAGATCGATAAGAGGCAGGCGGAGGTCACGCAGAAAAAGGACGGAACTGTTGTGGCGACGGTTCGTGAACAACTTTCGAAGGATGGCAAGGAGCTAATAAGCACGACTGTGACCCCGGGGCGCGCCGACGAGATCACCGTGTGGACGCGAAGCGGAGGTGCGAAGGTCGCGAATGATCCATTTGTCGGCGAGTGGACGCAGGATCTCAGCAAGACCCGTTTGCGGCAAGGTTTGGTGCTCAAGATCGAGGCGGACGGAAATGGCGGAGTCCGTTTCCTGGGTGACTTCAGCTATACCGCCCGTTTTGACGGAAAGCAATACGATCTAAAGAACTCGCGCAACGATACCGTGACGCTCGAACTTGTCGATCCTCACACCGTGGATGCGAGTTACCGGAGGGATGAGCAAGTCACTCAAACGGATCGGTGGGTGGTTTCCGCGGATGGGCAACAGATGACGCTATCGTCCACAGGCACGTTGGAATCGGGTCAGCGGCTAACCGAGAAGCTCGTGTTTAAGAAGTAGCGGAGAATATATCTCCGTTGTCCACAATCGCGATCGGTCTGGGGCGGATGAGTGTAACGGCGATTTTGCAACGGTCACTCCCGTGACGCCGCCACCGCTCGCGCCTCTTCGACTATTTCCTCGTCAATTTCTCGACGTCTCTTGTCCGGGTGCTGACTGTAGGATTCGCAGTCTTCGTAATCGGATGCCAAACCGACAAAAGACAAAAGAGGGTGCTGTTGGTTAGTCCAGACCTCATTCACAATTTCATGCGCAATAAACCTCGCGCCCTCGTATGGCGTGACTCGCCGTTCTGAGATGCCCTTGGCAATCAGGCGAGCAAGTAACCACGCAGCCTGCTCTCGTGCGAGTGGTGCAGAGGCGCCCATTTCTGCAAGGAAGGCGGGCATGAGCGGTAGCAAATCAGCCTGATTGGGCCGAATAAGCCCGGCTATGCGCCGCACATTCTTGCCGTCGTGCCCAAACTCAAGCGCGTCTTGCGCTAACGAGGGAACCTCCTCGCTCGGCAATTTGCCGAGAGTCCAGCGGGCATGAATGAGTTGTGGTGAGAATGGAAGACGATCAAAACGCATGGCTTTAGTATAAGGTTGCCGTCATCAGGCCATCTCGCTCATTAACCCCGCGATCATCTCACAGCTGCTCCGAGGCTTCGATCTTCGGAATCTCTTCGATACACTCAGGATCTCCAGCGGCGGCCATGCATTGGAGGCAATCCGCACCGCAATCTATGCTTCTACGATGGGTCTCGATGGTCAGTTTGCGCTCGCGGATCGGTGACAGCGCGTTGACCTCACGAGCGGTGACCGAAATGATCCCCTTGCGATACATAAATTTCAGAATGCCGTTGACCGTATCTTCCAGAGACGGGTCCGGTTTGCCCCACACGGAGGCATCCCGGGCCATTTGATAGGAAGAGCTGTCATATCGTTTGAACTCCATCGCGGAGATGTTGTCGACAGAGCCCACCAGAAAATCCAGCAGGGGAAAGAGAAGATCTTCCTTCCGGCATCTCCGGATCAGCTCGGGAACGAAGTCGGGAAGGCTGAATATTTCGAATTGCCGGCCAGTCGCTTTGGTAATAAGCCCGGTAATATCCATCATGTTCGAATACTCGTCCCGAACCACATGGTAATTCGTATTCGCAGTGCCGGGAGTGGTAGAGATGGCAACGATATTGTTCGCCACAATATCGGCCGGAACGAAGCTGACCTGGTTGAGAGTATCGACGCCAATGCCGTGATTCACCATAAAGGCAACCAAGCGAACCGCGATATCGAAGTTATTACCTCCGCCCGTGACGGAGGGACTCACGAGAGCCGGCCGGAAAATCCGTGCGGAAAGTCCGCGGCTGCGCGCGTCGACAACCACTTGTTCCGCTACCCATTTCGATTGACTGTACCCGAAATCGAGAAGCTCCATATTCTCGTTCAGGTCGGTCTCATACAAGACTGATTTGACCGCCCAGCCAAACACGAAGGTAGTCGAGACATAGTTGAACTCTTTGGGCCTTCCCTCGAACGCCAATCTTACGACCTCATTGGTTCCCAGCACGTTCGCGTCACGCATCAGGTCGTAGTTGAACAGGTAGTTCACGGTCGCACCGTTATGGAACACCGTGTCGATTTCACTCGCGAGGAAATCCCACACATCCTGCATCAGGCCAAGCTTGGGCTGCGCTAGATCGCCGGAGACGGGGATCACGCGGGCCTCGAACATCTCCATCAGCCCCGCTCCGCAGGGTCCCATTGACTCCATCGCAGCTCTCAGTCTCTGCCTGCCCTGCTTTTCGTCGGAAGACCGGACGAGAACATAGATCTTCGCCCGTGTCTGTTCCAGCAAGCTCTTGATGAGGAATGGCCCTATGAAGCCCGTCCCGCCCGTGAGCAGCAGATGATTCAGCATCGGTATCTCCGGCATGGGCGAAGGCACCGAAGGCTCGAAGATGAGCTTCCTGTCGTTGCTCATCATCTGTTTCTCAGCGGCACCCTGCTCTTCACGGAAAGCTGCAAGGGAATGGCGCAGATGAACCAGTGCCTCGTCGGGAGCGCGCTCCAGTTGTTCGGCTAGTGCAAACAGCTCGGCTACACTGACACGCTGAATGACACCAATATCTACTTGCCTCGCCAGCATCTCGGCGTCTTTATCTTTCAGGAGCTCCTTGAGCTCATGCATGAATACAACCAGATCCAGGGAATCCAGGCCGGCTTCGACGAGGTTGTAAGATTCCTGACCTGTCAAGTTGTATCTGGCTTTCAATTCGGCGAAAGAGGAATGTATGTCGGAATGGGATTTCCCGGCATCCTTCTCCCGCGAAAAGTCGGAGAGAACGGTGAACTGACCTTGCAGCCACATCTGCTTGGTCTTATGGCGCATGATCTTCCCCGAACTCGTTCTCGGAATCGCACGAGGCGCGATCAGGGAAATCATCGCCACTTCCACGTTGAGATAATTCCGGACCGCGGCGGCAATCTTTCGTGCTTCGGGAAGCGCCCTGGGACTCTTGACTTCGGCGACGATTGCCAGCGCAGGTTCGCTGTCTTCCTGAACCTGGAACGCAGCGACGCAATTGTGCCGGATCAGACTGGATGATTTCTCCACGACGTTCTCAATGTCGTGCGGGTAATAGTTCTGCCCGCGGAGAATAATCATGTCCTTGATGCGGCCACAGACGTAGAGTTCGCCGTCGTGGATGAAGCCCAGGTCGCCGGTCCGAAGGTAGCCGTCGTCATAGGGAGTATCGTCCACGAGCCGCGCACGAAACTGCTTCAGAGTCAATTCAGGATTATTCCAGTAACCCTGGCACTTACCGCTTCCGGCAACCCAAATTTCGCCGATGCGCTCTGGCTTAAGAGGGAAATGTCCTTCCGGATCCACGATCTTGACGTCGAGACCTGGGAGCGAGGTTCCACAACTGACAATCTGCGTGGCGCAGCCGATTTCTGAGACCTCGGTGGTCATGCGGGCCTTCCCTAGCGCCAGGCCACGTTTGTTCACGGAAACGATGTTGCGACCACCCAGTGAGACCGCCAAAGTATTCTCGGCCAGCCCGTAGGCGACATGGAAACTCTCGGACTTGAGTCCATAGGGCTGAAACGCCTCTAGAAACCGGGTGAAGGTATCCGGTTTTACGGGTTCTGCGGCGCACATCAATACGCGAAGCGAGCTGAGATCACAAGCCTCCAGGCTTTCCTTGGAAAGCCTCCCGGCGCGCAAGCAATAGTCGTAGGCGAAGTTGGGGGCAGCTGCCGCAGTGGCGCGGTAGGTCGTTATCGTGTTGAACCACAGGATCGGCCGCTGAATGAAGTCCATGGGAGCGAACCCGTAGGTAGTGCCACCTTTCAGTGCCGGATATAGGTAGCACCCGATCAGTCCCATATCGTGATACTGCGGAAGCCAGGAAACGACGACCGGCGCAGGATGGTCGATCACGAGCGAATAGGTATTCAGGATGTTTTCGTGTGTCACGATCACGCCCTTGGGCTCCATCGTCGAACCCGACGTGTACTGGAGAAACAAGATCTTCGAAGGATCGACAGGTGGTCGGTCCGAAATCGTGTCCACGAAATCTTCCGTGGCGATCCAGGGAAGACCGGAAATGTAATCTACATCGACGCCCGACGCCGAGACTCCACGTCTGGCGAGATTCGTCTTGAGAGATGCGTGGTAATCTCTGCTGGTTAAGATCCCAGCTGCCTGGCAATCCTTTGCGATGTGGACCGTCTTGTATAGGGCGCTCTGGAAGCCGCGCGAGCTGGGGGGATAGACCGGCACGGGGATCAATCCGGCGCGCACGCAACCAAAAAATGCGCAGATCATTTCGAGCCCCGGCGGGTAGGCAAGCAGAACCCGATCGCCCGCCGCGAAACGACCATCTGTGCGCAAATGTCCGGCGATCGCTTGCGCCCGGCGGAGAAACGACGCGTAGGTGTGGGTTTCGATCGGATCGCCGTTTACGTCAAGGTACGAATAAAGTACTTTGTTCGGGTGCTCATCTGCCAGCCTATCCAGGCGGTCCAGAACTGACGCCGTCATCAATCAGCGATCCTCCAAGGGTCGAATGGAACGCAAGTCAGTAAACCAAACATACCTCGCCAGCGAGCGAGGTGAAACATGATTGAGTCTCGAAGTGCAGATCGCAGTGGAGACCTGGAATGTGGGACTGTGAGAATGTAAGCGTATTTTTTCTCTAACCGCAAGCGTCGTGCGATTGGCTGGAGAACGGACGTCCTCCTTTTTGCCGCACAGGCCGCGAAGTAGACTTGTGGAGCTCCTACACCACATGCAGGAGGCCCCGTTCACTAAGATTCATTTGATTGGTATATATTAGCAAAACGTTTGCACAATACCACGCGTCATCGCTTTCCGGGGTGAGGCACCAGCACCCATGCTCTGTCCGTTCTGAATTTTCTTGATTGCCCTTAATGGCTCGCACTAAAATATTGCAGCGAGACTGTCGACGGCGCAGCGACAATTACGCTGCGGGTCAGGGCCGTTTGTGCATCTTGTGGAACGCGTCGGGTCCAATTTACCATGATCGCGGAGGCGCCGGTGACGTTCCAACGCGAAACGGTGATTGCCGATCAACCGGACATCGCCGATCTTGTACCATCGGAAACTTCAGGTTCGCCGATTATCGAATCGGCCGGTGCGTCTTCGTTCCCGAAAGTCCTGCGTAGCCGCCTGGATAGGTTTTTTGCCGATCAAAGCATTTCTCCCAAAGCCGACCGCACAATGTGGGTCAAGATCGCTATGGGTCTGGCAGTCCTCGCGGGCGCATGGATTGCTCTGTATACGCTCAGGCCCGGCTCATGGAAATTTGTCGCCCTCTATATTTTAGGCGGCCTCGCGCAGACATTCCTTTTGCTGAACATTGCCCACGATAGCAATCACAACGCCATCTCGTCTCGGTCGCACGTCAACAAAGCCCTGAACTATGTCTTTGATCTGTGCGGAATGAGTTCGTACATGTGGCGAATTCTCCACCACCGGGGTCATCACTCCTGCATCAATCTCCACGGTGAAGACGACGCGCTTTCAGGACGCGGTATCTTTCGCTTTACGCCTTATGAACCCCGGGCGCCATGGCATCGGTTCCAGCACATCTACGCGCTCTTCGTTTACGCGATGTTCTCTCTCGATTATGTGTTCTTTAGGGACTTCCAGTGCTTTTTCTTTCCGGACCATGAATATCTAAGACGCACTAAACATTCTGTCCGCGAATATGTCATTCTCTTTGCGGGCAAAGGGTTCTACCTCACCTATATGCTTATCTTGCCGGTGATGGTTCTGGGAAAATCGCCTCTGCTTGTCGCCGGGGCATTCCTCCTGGTCCATCTGATCGTCGGTTTAAGCGTAACGCTCGTATTCCAGTCGACGCACACCGTCGATAGCACCTACTTTCCTTCGGATCGTGGCGAGTTTGAAAACGGCGTGTATCACATCTTCGCGACAACGGCTGATTATGCGACGGAAAACCCGCTTGTAGGTTGGCTCGCGGGCGGACTCAACCATCACGTCGTCCACCATCTGTGTCCTTTCGTGTGTCATACCCACTACGCTCCGCTGACCAGGATCGTGAAGGAGACCGCCAAAGAGTTTGGAGTTCCCTATAGGCAGCACCCCACCATGACCCTGGCCATCCACCATCATCTGATACTGTTGAAGCAACTGGGAGAATGAAGACTGATTTTGATCGTCATATCTTTATCTTGCATGGGCGAGTTTTGTATGGGCCAGCTAGCACTTCTTTCAAGTGACATGGAATCTCCTGCGGTTCGACGCAAGTATCGGCACGACCGGGTATGAGCTCATCAATGCATATCCCCGTTGTTTCCCGGCTTCGCTGCTTTGCGGATTCTCGCGCAATGGCCCGCAATCCGGTGCAGATTTTGTCCCGCTACAACGAAACCTTTGGCGACACATTCTGGATCCGCATAGGCGGTCTCAAGGAGGCGATGGTTACCATCGATCCCGCTGTGATTCAGCATGTGTTGAAGACCAATGCGGAGAACTACCAGAAATCCGAAATTCAAGTGAAGCGAATGGGCCACTTCCTGGGTAAAGGCCTGCTCACGACCCACGGAGAAGCCTGGCGCACGCAGCGCCGTCTGATCCAGACGGGCTTCGATCGAAAGCAACTCGATGCCTTGTCGTCAATCATGCAGGACTCCCTTGCCGAGTCGCTGCGCGATTTCGACCGACAGGTCCGCCGCGGCCCCGTGGATATTTACCCCCACCTCATGAAAATCACCTTCGCGATGGTCGCTCGATCACTATTTGGCGCACGGTTGAAGGATGAAGACATCGATCTTGTGAGCCATACCATCTGCACCGTCCAGGAATTCATTGTCCGGCAAACCCTTCAGCCCTATCTGAATCCATGGTTCGCTATCTCGGGCGAACTGCGCAGACACGAAGACATGCGAACCCGCGCCGACGCCATTCTGCTCGAATACATAAGGAAGCGCCGCAACGAACCACCCGGCCACGATCTGCTGCAGACTTTGATGGATGCGCGTTACAGCGATGGTGAAGGCATGAGCGATAAGCTCATCCTGAGCGAGAGCATGCAACTTCTGGTTGCCGGCCATGAGACATCGTCGAATGCACTATCGTGGCTTTTTTATCTTTTGAGCTCGCGTCCGGATTGTCTCGAGCAGGTGCGGCGGGAGTTTGACTCCGTGCTCGGAGACGCACCCATTACGTACGCCGACGTTCCCAAGTTCGAATTTACGACTCAGGTAATTATGGAGGCGTTGCGCCTCTACCCCCCGTTTTGGATGGTCGACCGCATGGCTGTTGCGGACGACCGCGTAGGCGACCTCGCCATACCCCGCGGATCGATGGTCATTGTGTATGTGTACGGTGCGCACCATGCTCCGCGCTACTGGCAGAATCCTGAGAACTTCGATACGGAGCGTTTCACCAAAGCAAGCGAAAAGCTGCGCACACCCTTCACCTTTCTTCCCTTCGGAGCCGGACCGCGAGGCTGTATCGGCGGAAATTACGCGATGCTGCAGATCCTCATGATTTTGCGCGATCTGCTCAGAAAATACGATTTTCAGTTGGCTCCGGGGCAAACCATTGAAGCTCGCCCGATGGTCATCCTGAGACCGAAGCACGGGATTCGTATGACATTCACCAATACCATCACTCCCGCCCCGTGCGTCGCATAAGACGCGATCCGAGCTAGAACGGACTCGAGTTGTGAAGCGCAAAACATTGAGACGGCAGTTGTTGAAAAGCCGCTTCCAGTGGGAAATTGTCATACTCTGCTATTGACGGAGTGCATTCGCACCGATAAGTCCGCATATCGGGATTGACGTGTGGCCAAATCCCAGTTGCTACCGGATGACGGCAAACCGGCGGCGGACCATCCCATTAAATAGTCCGCCCTGGCGAAGGAACGAAGATTGGCTGCCTCAGATTCTGCCGATCAAGTGGCGAAGTCACGCTGGTTGCGCTCCACGACGAGCTTAGATTTGTTTTGACAATGCTTGATGTCTTCGTTATCGTAATTTCGTGAACAGTCAGGCTCATCGTCATCATGACCATCATCACGCGCACAGCGCGTCGGCGGGGGTGTTTGGCTGAGCTAGCGTAACACCCAAGAGATTCAAGCCCGCTGATGCGATTCGCGCTCAGCGGGCTTTTTGTTTCTACACAGGCAGGATTTATGAACCAAGAGATTGATTTTGACAAGATGCAGGGCCTGGCGCCGGCCATCGTGCAGGATGCGGCGTCAGGTGAGGTTCTGATGCTGGGCTTTATGAATCGCGAGGCCTGCGAGCGCACGTTCATCACCGGCTATGTGACGTTTTTCAGCCGCACTCGCAACCAGCTTTGGACCAAGGGAGAGACCTCCGGCAACCGGCTTAAGTTGCTTTCAGCGACCATCGACTGCGATCGCGACACGCTCCTGTTGCGAGTCGAGGTCGAGGGAGCGGGTTTGGTTTGTCATGAGGGCACGCGCTCCTGCTTCACGCGGCCGCTTACGCAGAACCAGGCTCAGAAAGAAAACATCAGCGCGCAGGCGGTGCGATCATGAAGATCCGTTTGGGCATTCCGAAGGGCAGTTTGCAGGAAGCTACTCTGCAACTCTTCGCTCGTGCTGGCTTACCCATCTTCACAAATGGCCGCTCTTATTTCGCAACTACGCGCGATCCAGAAGTGGAATGCATGCTCATTCGCGCGCAGGAGATGGCACGCTATGTCGAGCATGGCGTTCTCGATGCGGGGCTGACTGGCCTTGACTGGGTGGTCGAGAGTGGGCTCGAAGTCATCACCGTTTCCGATCTCATTTACGCCAAGCAGAGCCGAGGCAAAGTGCGGTGGGTGCTGGCGGTTCCCGAGGATTCGCCATACCAGTGCGCCGAAGATTTGGGCAACCGCATCATCGCAACCGAGCTTGTCAGTGTTACACGGAAGTATTTCGAGAACAAAAAAGTTGTCGTGCAGGTTGAGTTCTCCTGGGGCGCGACCGAAGTGAAACCTCCGATGCTGGCCGATGCCATCGTAGAGGTCACAGAGACGGGCAGTTCTTTGAGAGCGAATCACCTGCGCATCATTGATACGGTGCTCGAATCCAACACGCAAATTATCGCCAACCAGAAAGCCTGGTGCGATTCGTCGAAGCGCCGCAAGATTGAAAATCTGGCGCTTATGTTGCGTGGCGCAATGGATGCCCAGAACCGTGTTGGGCTGATGCTGAATGTCCGCAAGCAGGATCTGGCGGCGGTTCTCGCAGTCCTGCCTGCTCTCAAGAATCCGACAATCTCTACCCTTAGCGACGGAGACTGGGTGGCGGTGAACACGGTGATCGAAGAATCCACGGCCTGGCAGGTTATCCCACGGTTGAAAGAAGCCAATGGACAAGGGATCGTCGAGTATCCGTTGAACAAGGTGGTTCTGTGATGCGCATTCTTTCAGGAGCCGCAGCCGCGACGAGGGTGCGCAAGATGGCAGCCCGCGGATCGCGATATGCGGAAGTCGAACCGGTGGCGAGGCGAATTATTGCCGATGTCCGCAAGCAGGGTGATCGCGGCCTACGGAAGTATGCCGAACAATGGGATGGTCTTGGTCCGCAGGAATCTCTCACAGTGTCCGAGCCAGAGATCAAGGCGGCATGGAAGTCCGCAGCTCCGGAATTAAAGGCTTCTTTGCGCACAGCGGCGGCGAACATCCGACGCTTCTGCGAATGGCAGAAGCCAGAGGAATGGACGCGCACTCGCAAAGGGATTGCTGTCGGACAAATTGTGCGGCCCTTGGATTCGGTGGGCTGTTACATTCCCGGGGGACGCTATCCGCTGGTCTCGACGTTGCTGATGACGGTTATCCCCGCTCAGGTGGCGGGCGTGCGGAATATTCGGGTCGTCTCGCCGCAGCCGAGAGCTGAAGTGCTGGCAGCTGCAGGAATGCTGGGAGTGCGCGAAGTCTATCGGATCGGTGGCTCGCAGGCGATTGCGGCGCTCGCATACGGGACGAAAAGCATTTTGTGCGTGGACAAGATTGTTGGCCCGGGAAATCTTTATGTGACTGCGGCCAAGAAGCTGGTTTCTTTTGACTGTGCGATCGATTTCCTGGCCGGCCCAACTGAGGTGGTGATCGTCAGTGATGCAGGAACACCGGAGTTTATCGCGGCCGATCTGGTTGCGCAGGCAGAGCACGATCCAGAAGCGTTTGCAACTTTTATCACAACTCGTGACGATCTGGCGCGCCGGGTAGCGCGTGCCGCAGAGAAGCTAAGCCGGGACAATACAGTGGCGCGCGAATCGCTGCGCTGCAACGGGATAATTCTCGTTTCCGTTTCGCGTAGGCAGAGCTTTGCGTGGGCGAACGAACTGGCGGCGGAACATCTCACAGTCGAAGCGGCAGATGTTGCGCTGGTCCGCAACGCGGGATCGGTTTTCATCGGCGACTATTCCCCGCAAGCAGCTGGTGACTATGCGTCGGGTCCGAATCACGTTCTGCCGACGGGTGGGGCTGCGCGCTTTCGTGGCGGCCTCAGCGTGCTGGATTTCGTAAAACTCATCAGCGTCCAGAAGCTTTCGCGGTCAGGCCTGAGAGCGATTGCGCCGGTCGTCGAGTCTCTGGCAAATGCAGAAGGGCTGCGGGCGCATGCGGAGTCGATTCGTGTGAGGGTGGGCCATGCTTGAAGCGCGCGAATCAGTTCGCAACTTACCAACTTATCATCCGCCGCTCGGTGGACGTGAGGGTTTGCGCTTGGACTTCAACGAGAACACCGTCGGCTGCTCGCCGCGGGTTCTAGCGCGGCTGCGGGAAATCACGGCGGAAGAGATCGCTTGCTATCCCGAGCGTGAGCCCATCGAAGCTGTGGTGTCCGACTTTCTTGGGATTAATCCCAACGAGTTGGTGCTGACTAACGGCGTGGATGAGGCCATCCACCTGCTCTGCGAAACATTTCTGCAGCCTGGCGACGAGGCGCTCATTGTGGTGCCAACGTTTGCTATGTACGAGATTTCGGCGGCCGCCACCGGAGCACGGGTAATCACCGTGCCGGCAGACGCAGACTTCCAGTTCCCGTCTTCTGACTTGCTTTCTCAAGTCACGCCCCGTACTCGCTTGATTGCGGTTGCCAATCCCAACAATCCGACGGGTAGCGTGGCCGAACCGGCGAGTTTGCTCGAAATCGCCCACCGCGCTCCGCAGGCGGCAATCCTGGTAGACGAAGCCTACTTCGACTTTTACGGACGAACGCTGCTAGGGCAATGGCGCGACGCGCCGAACCTGTTTGTGGCCAGAACATTTTCCAAGGCATATGGGATGGCCGGACTGCGCGTTGGCGTGCTCACCGGAACCGCGGAACACATCTCGATGGTAAGCAAAGTCGGTTCCCCTTACAACGTGAATGGAATGGCGCTCGCCTGCCTGCCGACAGCACTGGCAGAGCAGGACTACATTCGCCAGTACGTCGGCCAAGTTCGCCAAGGGCGGGACGCACTCCAGCGGGAATTCGCCCGGTGGGGAATTCGATACTGGCCGAGTCAGGCCAATTTCGTGCTTGCGAACTTCGGCCCACTGAACTGTGCACTGATCCAGGCGATGCGATCGCGCGGCATTTTAGTACGCGACCGTTCCCGGGACTATGGCTGTCAGGGCTGCGTGCGCATCACGCTCGGAAATACCGAGCAGACTGCGCGATTGCTCCAAGCACTGCGGGAGACGCTGGCGGAAATCGGAGCGAAAGAGGTAACCGAGAGATGAGGCGAGCATCGATCGAGCGAATTACCAAGGAGACCGAGATTCGAGCAGCGCTCGTGATTGAAGGTCATGGCCGGTACAAGGTTTCAACCGGAATCCGCTTCTTCGATCACATGCTGGAACTCTTCGCGCATCATGGTGGTTTCGATCTCCAACTGAAAGCCAAGGGTGATCTCGATGTCGACCAACATCACACCGTGGAAGACGTCGGCATCGTGCTCGGTCAGTTGTTCGACAAGGCATTGGGCGCCAAGCGCGGCATTCTGCGGGCAGGCTACTTCGTGATGCCAATGGACGAAACCCTTGGCCTCGCAGCCGTGGATTTTTGCGGCCGGACATCCACTACGGTCGATACCAAGGTTCGCGCCCGGCTCGTAGGCGATCTACAAGCCGAACTAGTTCACGATTTCTTCGACGGCTTTGCGCGAGGTGCACGCGCCAGTGTGCATGCTCGCGTGCTCTATGGGCGTTCCAGTCACCACAAGATCGAATCATTGTTCAAGGCATTTGCGCGCGCCTTGCGGGCCGCGTGTTGGCGCGATCGCCGCATGGCGAGATTGCTTCCCAGCACGAAAGGATTGCTTTGATGATCGCAGTCGTTGATTATCGTGCCGGAAACCTCACCTCTGTGAAAAAGGCGCTGGATCATCTACACGCGGATGTAATCGTGACTCGCGATCCGAGTGTCGTTGCGCGGGCAGATAAGATCATTCTTCCGGGGGTGGGCCACTTTTCAGCTACGGCGATCTTGGAGCAAGCTGGGCTGCGGACGGCGATTCTTCACAAAATTGAAGATGGAGTGCCCTTCCTCGGCATCTGCGTCGGAATGCAGTGGATGTTCGAATCGAGCACGGAAGCACCTGGAATCAGGGGCCTGGGCCTGTTCTCGGGAGCCTGCCGACGCTTTGCAACAAGTGTCAAATCGCCGCATGTCGGCTGGAATTCCCTGACCTGTCACGATGGTTCGCGGCTGCTTCGCGGAATCCCTTCAGGATCCTTCGTCTACTTCACCCACTCGTACTCGGCGCCGGTGACGAAAGCAACCGTGGCGCGATGCGAATATGGCGGGGAGTTCTCCGCTGCCGTCGAACAAGACAATTTGTTCGGCGTGCAGTTTCACCCCGAAAAGTCTGGAGCGATCGGGCTTAAGCTTCTAGAGAATTTTTGCGGCCTGTAATGCTGACAAAACGAATCATCGCATGCTTGGATGTCAACGCGGGACGCGTTGTAAAGGGTGTACAGTTCCAGCAACTGCGCGATGCAGGCGATCCAGCGGAACTGGCTGTAGCTCACGCCCAGGCAGGTGCCGACGAGGTGGTGTTGCTCGACATTTCCGCCACCCATGAAAAACGTACAACTCTGGCCGGCACCGTTCGCAGAACCGCGCGACAGTTATTTATTCCATTCACCGTTGGCGGTGGCATCGGCTCGCTGGATGACGCGATGGCTGTCTTCGACGCTGGTGCTGACAAGATCAGCATAAATTCCGCAGCGCTGGCAGATCCGTCGTTGATCACTCGCATCGCCGAACGCTATGGTTCGCAGGCCGTGATCCTTGCGATTGACGCCAAGCGGATTGATGGAGAAACGAGATTTGAGGCTTACGTCAGCGGCGGCAGAAATCCTAGCGGGCGCGACGCGGTGGTGTGGGCGCGGGAAGCCGAAGAACGAGGCGCTGGCGAAATCCTGCTCACTTCCATGGATCGCGATGGTACCGGCGCAGGCTTCGATTGCGAGTTGACTTGCGCCTGTTCCGAAGCATTGCACATCCCAGTCATCGCCTCAGGAGGCGGTGGAGACACGCAGAGCTTCGTTGAAGTCTTTCAGCGCGGCAAAGCCGACGCAGCGCTTGCCGCTTCTATCTTTCACTTTGACTTGCATCGTCTCGCCGATCTGAAACAAGAACTGCAGAGCGCGGGCATAGCGGTACGATGGCCATGTTGATTCCTTCGATCGACCTCATGGGCGGAAAGATCGTTCAGCTTGTCCAGGGAGAGCGTAAAGCGCTCGAATTCGACGACTTCGAAGAATGGATCACGCGCTTCTCTCCGTTCCCTCTGATCCAACTTATCGATTTGGACGCCGCTATCGGCACCGGCAACAATCGAGACCTGGTGCGAAAGTTTGCCCGCCGTCTTCCGTGTCAACTCGGTGGAGGAGTGCGTTCCATTCAAACTGCAGAGCAAATGCTGTCGATCGGGGCGCAGCGTGTGATCCTCGGATCATCGCTCATTCGCGACGGCCAGCCGAACACTATGTTCGCGGAGGAGATTGCGCGCACAATCGGGTCAGAGAAGTTGGTCTTCGCCATCGACTCCAAGCAGGGACGGGTCGCCATCCGCGGTTGGCGCCAACTCACGGCCGTCACGCCGCTTGAAATGATTGCGGCCCTGGAACGCTGGTGCAGCGCATTCCTGTACACAAATATCGATACTGAAGGGCTGATGCAAGGCATTCCACTCGACACGGTAAAGCAATTGCGAGCGTCAACGATGAAGCAACTGATCGTGGCCGGTGGCATTGCGAGTTCCGAGCAAATCAATCAGCTCGATGCGCTGCGAGTCGACGCGGTCGTTGGTATGGCAATCTACACGGGACAATTAAAATTAAACGGCTCTGTTCCTGACCCAGTCCGGACCACACGTAGAAGTGACCGAATAACCCAGGGCTGAGTCTGACAAAACTTACAATGGTGAGAGTTCGTCTTGTTTCTGCTCCTGTTTTTCTTTGAGGAACCTTCGCTCGAGAAATTGCTTTGCCAAGTCCCGACCACCGATGCCAAACGCAATAGCTAGCCCGAGCATAAGGGCGCCGAAGGCGATGGCGAAAGCGATCAGAATTGTCCTTTCCGCCAAGCCAAGTTGCTCGAATGCCATCGTCACTGCAAAAATAACAATGATCGTCCGGATCAAGGTTGCTAACAGTCCAGGCGAAGGGGAACCGGCGTTGACCGCTGCCAGCAACGTGGCCCGCGAAAAGAAACTTGCCGCGACTAATCCGAAGAAGAAAATAAGCAGGGCTACGAACAATCTGGGCAGGTACAGGAAGATTCTCGCTATGTGCTCTTGGAGGCCGACGATGCCGAGCACCTGCACTCCGAGCAAGATGAAGCCGATCCACACCACCCAAAACAGAACCCGGCTCAACAGTTCGCTGGACGAAGGCAATGCCAATTTGTTCAGCAGTTGAGTCGCACCGGCATTGTCGGAAAGCTTGTCGAACTTCGCGATCCGTAGAATGCCCCGCAGGCTGATTTTCAGCACGTAAGCCACGACCCATCCCAACAATGCAATAATCAGCATCGCCAGCAGACGGGGCAGAAAGTGCGCGAAATTCCTGTCGAATTCCTGGATCGCATAGTGCAATTCTCCGACGATCATTTGCCACATATTTACCTCACTCTCTCGCATTCCATAAATCAAGCAAGTATGGTTTCAAGCGCTCAAATGTCAGGCAGAGCGTTTCGACGTGCGCTTCTATTTCTTCTCCTGAAGCGTCGCGGTTTTCCAACAGAAACGTGTACACCTTCCCGCGATAAAGGGGAGCCAGAGCCTGAATTATGTGGTCACGATTGATGACCGATTTGTGATACGAAGCGGCAAATTCATAAACGGTTCTCACCCAGAGCTCGTGGGAATATCGAAAGTCATCTTCCGCAAGTGTGGTGATGCCTTGAATCTCCGTTAGTGTCTGAGCCGAAAGGATTGACTTAAGTACCGGCTCAAGTTCACTGACACCCGAACTGAATAGTTGATAGAGCCGTTTACGGTTCACCCGAATCGGCTCTGCGGTCAAGTCATATTCGGCGCCAAACGTGGGGATATTTTCCGTCGCGTGGTTCGCGCTCCAAAGCTGGAAGTTGGGTTCCAAGGACGAAAAAAGCGTCCCGACGGTCTGCCGCATCGCGGGCACGAGGTCGGCTGAACTGCGATCCAGATGCTGTTTTGTCCCCAGGAACGTCTGGCCAAGGCGGAACTCGCCGGCAATCGCAGCCAGCGTCACTCGCATCTCCGTGCCCACGCCCCCAGCGCCATGATCCCAAACTTGCTGCTCCAAAAGATGGCTGCCCAAGCGTCCGGAGAATGCGAATTCAACCGCGTAAGGTTCCCGGAGGCGTTTCGCGTACAGGGCCCGCATCATCGGGTAGACGAGGTTTCGCAGCAGCAATCCATCGAACTTATGCCTTCGGTAGAGCGGAGTGATCAGATCGAAATCGTCCCGATACACGGGTCGAAGAAGATGGTCGATCCAGTCTGGTGCGATGTTTGTCGATTCCGGAGAGACGATTGCACATGCTTTAGCACGAACTAACTCGGCGGCGGCCAGAATGGTGCGCAGGGCAACTTCGGTCGCGGGACTGCCGTCATAGACCGTGGTGATGCAGTGCAGGGTGCGCAGAGCATACAACTCGGAGGAACGCTGCACGTCGTTGATCGAAGCGGCGGCGATGACGTCACGCGTGCTGTCCTTTGATCCCCCGTCCGCGTTTACGATGACCACGCGCTCCCTGGGAAAATATTTCAGAAGTCCAACTCGAATGGCCTGTACAACTTCTCCGACTGTCTCGGCATTGTTGTGGGTAGGCACACCGACAAGCAGGTCCACTTCGCCAACGCTGATCAGTTCGCGAATAAAATCATCGGTAAGCACGCTTGTTTCTTCCAGACGAAACCCCTGTCACACCAGCTCAGATGTTCTACCAGTTCTTCATGACTTCATATCCGTCGCAATCGAAACCAAAAGAACTGGTAAGGACCCATGGTTAACAGATATGGCAAATCACCGATGCGTGGAAAGATATTCCGGCCAAACATTTCCACCAGAATATTGCCCTTGTAGCGGCGCAGGTCGAGTTCCACTGCCTGAGCGGAACTCGAAAGGTTATTCACCACCAGTACCGTCTCATTCTTGAGTTGCCGCACATACGCGAGCACGCGATGGTTCGCGGGATGCAGGAACTCTATCGACCCTCTGCCAAAAACCTGGGTAGACTTCCGCGTCGTTATGATGCGTTCCATCCATGCGAGCAGCGAATGCCCGGCTCGTTTTTGCGAATAAACATTCACTGCTGGATACCCGTACACAGGATCGAGGATCAGCGGCGAGTAAAGGCTCTCAGGATCGGCCGAAGAAAAGCCCGCATTCCAACCACCATCCCATTGCATCGGCGTGCGCACTCCATTCCGATCGCCGAGGTGAATATTGTCCCCCATTCCAATCTCGTCGCCATAGTAGATGATCGGGGTCCCGGGCAGAGACATCAACATGCCGGTCATCAATTCGACGCGACGGCGGTCGTTATCCAGAAGGGGCGCGAGCCGCCGACGAATGCCGAGGTTCAACCGCATCGCCTTGTCGCCGGCGTAGGTATCGTACATATAATCTCGCTCGATATCGGTGACCATCTCGAGCGTGAGTTCGTCGTGGTTGCGCAGGAACAGACACCATTGGCAGGAATCTGGGATCGCCGGAGTTTGCTGAAGGATATCCATGATCGGCTTGCGATCTTCGAGTTTCACACCCATGAACATGCGGGGCATGAGGGGAAAATGAAAGGCCATGTGGAATTCGTCGCCATCCGCGAAGTATTGTCGAAGATCAGCCGGCCATTGATTGGCTTCGGCAAGCAGCATCTTTCCAGGAAAATGGTGGTCCAACTTGCCCCGCAGTTCTTTGAGGACCGCGTGGGTTTCGGGCAAGTTCTCGCAGGAAGTTCCTTCTCGTTCGACGAGATACGGAACCGCGTCGAGCCGAAACCCGTCCACACCCATCTCCAGCCAGAACTGCATGATCGACCACATCTCTTCCCGAACGGCTGGATTGTCGTAATTCAGGTCCGGCTGGTGGCTGAAAAAACGATGCCAATAATATGCCTTGGAAACCGGGTCGCGGGCCCAGTTCGAGGTTTCGGTATCCAGGAAAATAATCCGCACCCCACGATAGCGAGTGTCGGTATCGCTCCACACATACCAGTCGCGGCGCGGGTTGTCGCGTGAACTGCGCGATTCCTGGAACCACGGGTGCTGATCGGAGGTGTGGTTCAGCACCATCTCAACGATGACTCGAATTCCGCGCTCATGAGCAGCGGCGAGAAAAGCTTTGAAGTCATCGAGCGTGCCGTAATTGGGATGGACCGATCGGTAATCCGCGATGTCGTATCCATCATCGCGTAGCGGCGACGGAAAAAACGGCATCAGCCAAAGCGCGTTGATACCCAACTCCTGCAGGTAATCAAGTTTCTCCGCCAGGCCGCGGAAATCGCCGATCCCGTCTGCGTTGCTATCCCGAAAGGTTCGGACGTGCACTTGATAAATGATCGCGTCTTTGTACCAAAGCCCGTCCTGCGTCAATGTCACGGCCGTGCCCCTCGTCCCCTAATTATGCACTGTAAGACAGAATTGGTTTGGACCTGGTTCCTTGGCGTTGAATTGCACGACTCAGCTACAATGAGCCGACTCTGAGGATACACAATGCGCGTTAACTGCCTGCGAATCCTGTTGATTTTATTGCTTCTGTCTTTTCCTGTCGCCGCTCAACAGTCCGCCACGCTGTCCCCAACGGTACAAAAATACGTGCGGGTAAACACGCCGAGAGTGGTTCTTGAGCACGTGCGCCTGATCGACGGTACGGGGCAGCCTCCTGTCGACGACCAGAACGTGGTCATCGAGAATGGAAAGATCATTGCGGTCACTGCTGGCGGGGACATTCCCGCAGCCGAAGGAACAACGATTCTCAACCTGCGAGGATATACGGTGATGCCGGGAATCGTCGGCATGCACAACCATCTTTTCTACGTGGCCCGGCCGAATGAAGATAGCCAATGGCACTTCGAGCCGCCGGTGCTGGTTCCGCAGATGACGTTCTCCGCGCCGCGCCTCTATCTGGCTGGCGGCGTAACGACGATGCGCACGACGGGAAGCGTCGAGACCTACGCCGATCTGAATCTGAAGCATGCGATCGACGATGGCAAACTCCCCGGCCCTCACATTGACGTCACCGGACCCTACCTCGAGGGACCCGACAGTTACTTCATTCAAATGCATCAGCTGAGCGGTCCCGACGAGGCCCGGCAGATGGTCGACTACTGGTCAGACCGAGGCGTGACCTCATTCAAAGCGTACATGAACATCACGCGGGCAGAGTTGAAGGCCGCGATTGAAGCCGCGCACAAGCGCGGAATCAAAGTTACGGGACACTTATGCTCCGTGACCTACAAAGAAGCGGCAGAACTTGGCATTGACGATCTTGAACATGGCTTCTTCGTGAACACCCAGCTCGATCCCGGCAAGAAACCCGATCTTTGCAGCGAAAGCATGGGAAGTTACACGATGGAGCACATGCAGCCGAATGGCCCAGAAGCCAAAGACCTGATCGACACGCTGGTGAAGCATCATGTGGCGGTCACCTCGACGCTGCCGGTTTTTGAGAGCGGAAGCATTCCGGGACGCCCTCCGCTGCGGCAACAGGTTCTCGACGTGATGACTCCCGAAGCCCGCGATGCTTATCTCTACAACCGCGAGCGGCCCGCAAGCATGAAGCCTCCAACAGAAGACTGGCCCATGCAGTTCAAGCGCGACATGGAACTTGAACGCGAATTCGCGGCTGCTGGAGGATTGCTGCTCGCCGGTCCGGATCCCACCGGCAACGGAGGCGTGGTCCCCGGCTTCGGAGATCAACGCGAGATCGAACTGCTCGTTGAAGCTGGATTCTCGCCCGTCGAAGCCATCAAGATCGCCACCCTCAACGGCGCAACGTACATGGGCAAGCAGGATCAGATCGGCACAATCGCCGCCGGAAAAAATGCGGACCTCGTCGTAATCAAGGGCGACCCTGCAAGCCACATCTCAGACGTCGAGAATGTCGAGATCGTCTTCAAAGACGGCGTCGGCTACGATTCGCAAAAACTCATCGATTCCGTGAAGGGGCGCTACGGCCAGTACTGAAATGGAATGCGGCAGGTTTTGTGGTTAACGCTTTTGGCGGGCTCTACTTTTTCAGCTCCTGGCTCCAGTTCGTGACGACCGCAATCGACTGGTTAACCTGCTCGGAAATTGTATTCAAGAGTAGCTTCTTGCCGTCCGGCGCAACATCGTAGAAGAACATCTGGCTGGACAAGTTCGATGCCAGTTGTTCTGGCGTTCCGAATTCCAGGGTGTCGTTCTGTGAATTGACCGGGACCGCGAAAACCGTGAAGCTCAGGTTGGCATAATAAAGGCTCTTGCCATCTTTTCCCCAGATAGGCACGTCGCCTCCATTCTGCGAGACCTGCCATTTTCCCTGGCCGCCGCGGAAGGGCACGACATACACCTCGGTTTGGCCCGACTCATTGGACGTATAAGCCAGCCAGCGGCCGTCGGGCGACAGCGCCGCTTCGGTGGCAAAGGAATTCTCCCCACGGGGCACCACCAGGAAAGGCTTGCGATCGCCCTCGAACGGCAAGGCCCAAACCTCCTGGCCCTTGGCAGAGAGCGGTCCTCGGGCATAGAGCAGGTACTTGCCATCGCTCGACCAATCGGTGGGAAAAAGAGTTTGATCGTCTTCCAACAGAAGTTCTTCGGCACCGCTGCCGTTGGAAAGCCTGCGATAAAGATGCTGCCGGCCATTGCGTTGGGAAGCATAGGCGATCCACTTGCCGTCGGGGGACCAAACCGGGTAGGCGTTCCAAACCGGCCCGAAAGTGAGCCGGGTGCGAATGCCGCGAGCCAGATCAAGCACCCAAATGTCGTTCGCGCCCGTGTCGATCTGCAACACGACGCGATCTCCTTGGGGTGATAAATGCGCGAATTGCAGGTTCGAAAGCTTGTCAGCTACAACCCCAATCCGTTTTCCGGTTCGATCCAGCCAGATGAGTTCCCACTCAGGTGCTCCGCCATTACCCATCACTAACAGCCCCGCGCCCGAGGCGGAGGCGTCCATATGCCACGTGCTCAGATCGTTGGCGACTCCGTTGGCCAGGATTTGTGTGGCTCCGCTTAGCTTGCCCGATGATGGATCCAGCTTTTGCGCCATCAACTGGCTGCCCCGCGCGAACAATACAAACCCGTCCGCGTAGATGGCGTTCGAAAGAGAACGGAACAGAGGACGGTTTTCCGCGCCATCAAGCGAGGCAAAGTAAATAGCGTCATTCTGGGATTGGGCGGAATCGTGATTCAGCGCGAGATAAAGAAAGTGTTTGCCATCGGGAAGAAAAAACGGCCAGCGATGCGATGTGTGCCGCGCATGATCAATTTTCGTGACTGCGACCGGCGCTCCGCCGCTAGCGCTAACCCGGCTAAGGGGTGCCTGCACGTCCGTGGTCAAAAGAATCGTGCCGTCCGCGCCCCATGCGCCCCCGCGTCCCTGCGGAACGTCGCAAACAACTTGTGGAGAGCCCCCGTTGAGATCGATGGTCTTGAGCTTCCCGTCGGCAAAAAAGCCAAGCGACTGGCTATCCGGAGACCAGAAAGGAAAAGTCACATTTTCCGTACCTGGCAAAACCCGCGCATCGAGCTTGTCCATGGGACGAACCCAGAGTGCGACCTTGCCATCCGACGACGCAGCGGCGGAAAACGCGACATATGCACCGTCCGGCGAGAGTACCGGAGGACCTGCGAGATCGCCAGTTAAACGGAAGGAACTTCCCTCAGGAGGAGCAATGACAGTGCGAATCGTCCGAGGCTGAGGGGGACGATTCATAAAAGTTCCAACGGCTAAGGCACCCACAATGGCGATAAGAACCGCCGCTGCCCAGGCAAGACGCTCGCTGCGATGACGCGAAGCTGGAACCGAAGCCGGCGCGGCCGGCGACGGTCGGTCTTCGGCAATCCATTTGATCTGCAGCCTGACGTCGTGCGCACTTTGGAAACGATCCTCCGGATTCTTTTGCAGGCAGGTCTTTACCACATATTCGAATGCCGAGGGAGTCATCGGTTTGGCCGCGCTGATCGGGTCCGGATCTTTTTCCAAAATCGACGACGCCACGGAGATTTGGCTCTTGCCCTCAAACGCCCGCTTGCCCGTCGCCATTTCGTACAGCACCGCGCCCAGCGCGAAAATGTCGCTGCGCGCGTCCGCCTCTTTTCCCTCGATTTGTTCCGGCGACATGTACTGGATGGTACCGACGATGCTTCCCGCAGTGGTCAGCGGGCTCGCGGGACTCAGTCCGGTCATCGTCGCCACGGCAGTGAACGCAGGGGCTGCACCGGACGCCGAAGGGCTCATACCGAACGGCTTCGCCAGACCGAAGTCCATCAGTTTTGCACCCGACTTGGTCAGCATAATGTTGGCCGGCTTCAAGTCGCGATGCACAATGCCCGCGCGATGTGCGACCTCCAGCGCCTCGGCTACCTCGGCGCCTACCTTGAGCGCTTCGTTCAAGGGCAGCGCGCCCTTGCGCAGTCTCTCGCCGACCGTCTCGCCTTCGAGGAACTCCATTACCAGATAGTCGGTTCCATCCTGCGAACCAATGTCATAAAGCTGGCATATGTGGGGATGATTCAAAGAAGAGATCGCGCGCGCCTCCCGCTCCATCCGCTGCTTCAGTTCCGGAGAAGAGGAAAGATGGCCAGCGAGAACCTTGATCGCAACTTGCCGGTCGAGGCGCGTGTCGCGCGCCCGATAAACTTCGCCCATGCCACCCGCCCCCAGCTCAGACTGGATCTCGTATGGTCCAAGCTTCGTGCCAGAGGCGATGGGCATGCGCTGGCAATTATATCCGCACTTTACTTCTCAGTCTGTAACTCAGTGCTGCGGAGCTACAGCCGCATCCCCAGTCTGCTGCGGCGGAGGCAGGGGTGGAATGGCGTCGCCTGCTTCGTTGTTCACCAACGGCCCTGCGGGAGGCGCATCGCTTTTAGCCAATTCCGTCTTAATTTCAACCTTCTGGTTAGCGGTCGGATTGATGTCCGTCTCGAACGTTTGATAGCCGGGAAGCGCAAGTTTTATCCGGTGCGGTCCCGGCGCCACCAGCATGCCTCGACCTGCGCCTTCAAACTCCCCGACGTGGCCCACGAAAAGGCCATCCAAAAATACGGCAGCCCTCGAGGGATTCACCGCAATTTTGACTTCGGCCGTGACTTGAGGGAGTGGTCCAGTGGGCGCTTTCTGCATCACCACGCTGACGACCTGCTTTTGTCCAGGCTCAACCATTACTCGCTGAGTAAAATCCTGATAGCCGTCCTGGCGGACGCTAATTGTGTGCTCACCCGGCAAAAGCAGAACCTTCTTCGATCCCTTGAGTTCCTTCAGATACCCGACATACTGGCCATCCACCCAGACCCCGGAAGTTTTTTCCACGTGGGATTTGCCTTCGAATTGAATCTCTCCCATCACCGCGTTGTCAGCGTATGTCCACGGGCACAAAGCGATAGCGAGAAGCAACACAAACACAGATAAATACGCTTTCTGGCGCGCATTCTTCATAATAACCTCCTCATCTTCGATGCAAATACAGCAGCGCGCGTGCCAAACCCTGTAAATGATTGAAATCAGTGTTTAAACGAGAAGGCCCGCATCTAAGAAACGGGACGGGATTGGGAAGAATGTTCCACTTCAAGCAAAAATTTCAGGCTCCGAACAAATCGTCCGACCGAGTGCTGAAAAATCTTCGGCTTTGGATAGCGCAGCGCTTCGGTTTCAGTGTGAAACATCATTCAGAAACTGGATTTACGGTTTCTTGCCACATTCAGTTTCACCTGCATGACGCTGAAATAATTTCTCGAGCTTATTTCTCAGTAACTCTGGTGTTGGATCTTCCGAGTGGCTCAGCCGGGCGATCAGAACCACACCACACGCGGAGCACCGGCCGGAAATATCTCGTTCGCTATTTGGCCCAATTTGGCGAACGTCAATCAAGCGTGGAGAATGATCCACAGTCTTTGCCGCCCGACTGTGGCGCTATCCAAAGTGTGGGCTATTCAGAAGAAGAACACAATACAGGCTTTTATGTACCAATCAATCTTGTCGCGGGAATGCTATGCTGATGGGCCGAACGGACAGCTTTCGGCGCGATGGAACGAGTTCAATTTGCGTTAGCGGTGTGATTCGTTCGGGGTTCGAAAGCGCGCCTGAATATTGGAGGCAGCCATCGTGCAAATGGCCCAATTCTTCAGCATCGCCGATACAGAAAAACACCGAGAGCAATCTGGGAAGCGCTACCTCGAGTTTCTGCGCGTCCCGGCCATGAGCGCTGGGATCTACGTTTTGCCCGCCGGCAGCACAGACGCGCAATCTCCGCACAAAGAAGACGAAATGTACTATGTGGTTAGTGGCCGAGCGCGCATGCAAGCGGGCTCCGAAGACCATGCCGTGAGCCACGGCAGCGTCATCTTTGTAGCGGCTGGAGCGGAGCACCGCTTCTACGAGATCGCTGAAGAGTTGACGGTACTTGTGTTTTTTGCGCCCGCGGAAAGCGAATAGGGTCACAGCTTTTCAGGAGGCGCAACCTTTGCAGAAATGTGGAAGTCCAATAGCTATGCAGGATTTCAACGTCAGGGCCATGCGCAGTGAGGACTGGCCGGCGGTTCAAAAGATCTATTCCGAGGGAATCGCGACGGGTAATGCGACGTTCGAAACCGAAACTCCACAATGGGCGAAGTGGGATCAAGGACATCTGCAGGACTGTCGGCTAGTCGCGCAACACAACGAACGGATTCTCGGGTGGGCAGCGCTCAGTCCAGTCTCCGCGCGGCGTGTTTATTCCGGGGTGGCGGAAGTGTCCGTTTACGTGGCTGCGGAAGCGCGAGGTCGAGGAGTCGGCAGGATGCTGCTTCAATCTCTCGTCGAGCAGTCGGAGCGTTGCGGACTATGGACACTGCAGGCCGGAATCTTTCCAGAGAATGTTCCAAGTATTACGTTGCATAAATCCTGCGGATTCTGTGAAGTCGGTCTGCGGCAGAGACTGGGCCAACGAGATGGAATTTGGAGGGACGTTCTTCTACTCGAACGCCGAAGTTCGCGGGTCGGCGCTTGAGACGAAGCTGATAATCAGGATGCAGGCTTCACTTTTGAGGGCACCCAATAAATCTCCTCTTTCAATTCTTCCTTGGCGAAACCGATACGTTTCAGAATCCCCTTGCTGCCTTCGACCATTCCCGGATGTCCGCACAGATACGCGATCGCGTTGGCCCCGAAGCCCCACATGTCGGTATATTTGCGCAGAATGTCTTCGACTCGTCCAGTCTCGCCTGTCCATTTTTCGTCATCCCAAGGACGACTGACGGTCGGCACATATTTCAACCACGGCACTTCGTTTGCGAATTTCTGCAATTCTTCCAAATATCCGAACTCCCACGAGCGGCTCGCCCCATTCAGCAGAAACAGCTTGTGTTCGCCCGCAAATCTCCCCTCTTTCCATTCGCGATACAGCGTGCGGATGTAACTCACAAAGGGAGCAACGCCGGTCACAGTGCACACCAAGAGGTGATTGGTACGGCCGCTCTTGGTATCGAGCATGAACCGTCCCTTGGGAACCTTTCGCATTAACACTTCGTGGCCGGGTTGCAGTTTGTATAGCAGCGGCGTGAGATCTCCGGGAGGAACCAGTTCGAAAAAGAATTCGAGTTCGCTCTCGTGAGGTGACGATACGATCGAGTATGGGCGCTCCCTAAGTTTGCCCATGCCTTCGAGACCCAAAGTTGCGTACTGACCGGGAGCGAACTTGAATTCGTGGTTAACCTGGACGCGGATCATCCAGAGCTCGGGGGCAATGTCCACCCGTTTCGTAATCTTTGCGCGATGAAATTTTTCTGTGTCGTGGCCGGTCATGAAAGGTTTGCCGGGGGTTCGTATCGCCCGGAGTTGGCATAGTTTACCGTAAGTGCGCGGCCGCTCAACTTCTGTTCGATCTAATTAATCTATTCAAACAATCTCTTTTTTCGATTCACTTGAGCCGTTACTTGCCAAGGACCAACACCACGAAAGTGTCCGGCAGAATCGAGTGCCGGGGATGCGGCTGGTCTGCGGTCGGCGCGGGCGGCGGTCCGAATTTCGCCGTCACCACGAAAACCTGGTGGGTCTTTTCGTCGAGGGCGAGAGTGCGAGCGCCTTCCTGCGTCTTCACATTTTCCGCCACGCTGAATTTGCTGGGCGACTCTTCGCGCACGACCGTCAGCATGCCTTCTCCGCAGGAGGCGAAAGCGAGGCCCGTGCCCGGATCAAATGCGGTTGCATCGACGCCATCGCCGATCGCAGGCGTGGCAATTACTTTTCCGGAGTCAGCGTCGACCACGGCCATCATCTTATTGTCGCAGCCGACGAACAGGCGGCGGTTTTTGCGGTCGATGGAGAGGCCGCTGGGTTCCTCGCACGGCGCCAGCGGCCAGCGCGATTTCACTTCCAGTTTAGCTGGATCGATCGCGTCCAATTGGCTCTTGTCTTCGATGTTAACGAAAATCTCTCCCTTGCCGTCGCTGGCAGCAAATTCCGGCTTGCCTTCCAGCTTGATCGTGCCCAGCACCGTGCCCTTGGCGGCATCGATGGCGGTCGAATCCTGACTTTTTCCGTTGAAGGTGAAGACACGTTTGGTAGCAGGGTCGTAGAGAATCGCGTCGGGATTGTCACCGACTTTGATCTTAGTGATGAGCTTCAGAGTCTGGATGTCGAAGATCGTGACCGTCCCTTCACGCCCGTTGCTGACAAAGCCGCGGCCAAGTTCCGGAGCCAGCGCGATGCCGTGCACGCCGGGAGTATCCGGGATATCGCCAACGGGCTTGCCTGAATCCGCGTCGATCACGATGACGTGCGTGGCGCGCGAGATGTAAAGCCGCCGCGAGGAACTATCGAGATTCAGATAATCCCATCCGCCCTCGCCGCCCAACTTATAGGTCTTGATCACGTGATAGCCAGGATCAGCTGCGGTGGAGAACGTTGTCAGCAAAGAAACGCACAACGCGGCGAGCAGCCACATCGAGCATGATTGCCTCATGTGATATTCCTCTCTAAGTTTTTCGTTTTTGAAGATCGATTTCCACGGGAGCCGCGATCCTACCGTCCTCTAGCTGAAGGCAAGCTTAAGGAGATCGAGGTGCTGGTGCTTTCCCATTCTGGGACGGGTTAACTGTTTGGTACCGGTACCCCCCCTCCCCCTTTTGTCTGCAAAATCTAGAAAACAAAAGATCAGTTCTGCGACTACGTGCTAGATCTTTGAGTTTACACGAGTTACGCGCAAGATCTAGAGAACATAGGAGTTACGGCGACGGTTGCGTTACACTCTCGGGCCCATTTTGGAACGAGATCGGTACCGCCCCGGAGCGAGATCAGGCTAACACGCGGCGTCAGATTATCAAAGACCGATGGTTATCTTGTAGATAACATCAACGTTTATATCTTATCATCATTGATCGACGAGGTCACGAACAAACAGGAAGGCTGCGGAGCTGATTCCAGATTGGGAACGAAGGCGTGGATGTAAGAAACTCCTCGCCCATCTCCCGACAGTGGGCATGGGAGGACCCAGGTTAGCGTCCGAAGAACGGATGTCACGAGACCGAACGCTCAAAGAACGGACGCTAACCTGGGGCACCAGGCCGACCGGCCCGTCCGATAGCCATCCCAGCGTCCTTACAGTTCGAAGTGAAAAACATCCACTACTTGAAAGTTGACCCGGTTTACCAGGACGACGTGTCCGCCGATGAAGACGTGCGCACAGTCCGGCGGTGGCGGAGGCAACTGCCGTTCGAGGTCTGGGGGGCACGGATACATTTTCCCCCGCAACTCCACCGGAAGTATCCCGTGTACCACAAGCCGTCTTTCCATTTCAGGCGGCAAGCGGTCTCGATCCCTCAAGCCGGGAGGCAGGTGATCGCGATGCGCCGCGTACCAGCCATGCATCGCCTCGTGGTCGTGGTCGGCGTAGAAATGATCTTTTTCATGAGCGTCGCGTGATTCTTCTCTATCGCGGCCACGATCGTGGTCACGTCCTTCGTCCTGGGCCAACGCTGAACTGCAGCCAAACGCGAATATGGCCGCAATGAACACAGGTAAGCAAGTCCTCAGTCGCATAAATTCCTCTCCCCAAAAAGTTGTAAGCGCGGACGAACCAGCCTAGCCGGGAGCCAGAGGGGCGGACAAGGTACAAGAGGACGTGTACTCCGGTTGGGAACAGGCCATTTTCAGAAGTTTGCAATTCACCTATTGCTTACAGGTTTCTTGATCGGAAGCTGTTCGCGCGTGGCGCATCCCTGGTTAGCGTTACACTTAAACGGGATGAGGAAAACCAGTTCTCAGTTGCCGGTTTTCGGTTCTCAGTTTGTTCCTCAGAAGCGGGAAACAGGGTGCCCGTGAAGGAGGGTATGCCGTGCACTTACGGAGAGATTTGAGGCGGGTTCTTGCCGCGGCCGCTTTTACTTTAGTGGTGGCTGCTTCGGGAATGGCGCAGCAATACCAGATCCTTCGCGCCGACTATGGCTATGGGAACCAACGGGTGGACGTCACCCAACGGCTGCGCGATCTGGCTCGCTCGAACCGCACTTTTCGAATGGGCAACAGCACGTTCGGCGTCGATCCATCGCCGGGCAACGTAAAGACGCTGCGCATTTTTGCGCGCGGGTCCAACGGCCGCGACCGAACGTTTGAATACCCCGAAGGCAGCGTAGTCGATGGCTCGATGTTTTCCGGCTGGGGCGGCGGGAACTGGGGCAGCAGGGGCGGCGAGTATACGATCCTGAATGCGGAGTACGGTACCGCGGCGAGGCACGTGGATGTGACTCATCAGCTGCGGGACTTGGCCGCCCGGAACAGCTTCTTCCGCATGGGGAACAGCACGTTCGGCGTCGATCCCGCGCCGGGCCAGCCCAAGATGCTGCGCATCTACGCGCGTGGGCCCGACGGACGCAATCACATGTTCGAGTATCCCGAAGGCAGCGTGATTGATGGTTCCAGGTTTTCGGGCTGGGGAAGTGGCAACTGGGGGAATGGCGGGTGGAACGGTGGCTGGAACCCATCTCCACCGCCGCCTCCGCTGACTCCGGCTCCGGTGCGTCCTCGTCCTCCGGCAGGTGGATACCCGGGCCAGTTGGACATTCTCTCGGCCACGTATGGCTCCGGGAATCGCACTCGGGATGTCACTCGAGTTCTGCAGTCGATGATCCGAAACGGGCGCCTGAACACGATGGTTAACAACACGACGATGGGGACTGATCCTGCTCCGGGTGCGCCCAAGACGTTGCGGGTGACGTACTCGGTTGGCCGCGCGGGCTCGCAACAAGCTGTCGTGCAGGAGGGAGGTCAGCTCAATCTTCCGTAGCTTTTCTGGTTATATTCTCGGCAGAGCTAACAGCCCCGCCCAAGTGGAGCTTGGACGGGCCACCCTTTAGACTTTACATTTCCTCGCAAAGTTTTTACATCTCACAGACGCAAGCGTGACACTTCCTTGCCTTTAGATCCGTAGCCTCGGAACTGTAAGCGAATGGCACGACGGACGCGTCCGGCCGCAAGCAAAGCGGGCCGGCGTGAGGACTCTTCAGAGCCGATCCGAGCTATTCGCACAGATCAATATTCGCAAGATCAGAAGAGGGAAATATGAAGAAACAATTGTTGTCTTGCTTGCTAGCTCTGCTCACCGTAGTCGGAGGCCGGTCTGCTCTGTTCGGTCAGCAGACGCCTTATATGCAGACCAACCTGGTTGCCAACGTCTCGGGCGTCGCCAACCATACCGACTCTCAACTTTCGAATCCGTGGGGAATATCTTTCCTGCCGGGTAATCCATTTTGGATCGCGAACAACAACGGCGGCACATCTACTCTGTACGACGCCCAGGGAAATAAACAGTCGCTGGTGGTTGGAATACCAAGTGCATCGGTGAATCCGTGCAGCCCGGGCTGTCCCACGGGCACGGTCGCTAACAGCAGCAGTGATTTTAGTGGTGGCGCCTTTATCTTCGATACCGAGGATGGCATCGTGGCCAACTGGACCGGTGCTAACAACGCAGTCGTGGCTTTCGACAATTCGGCGAATGGCGCAGTCTACAAAGGACTCGCCTTGCTGACCAATAGCTCAGGGAGTTTTCTTCTGGCGGCAAACTTCCGCACGGGCAGCATCGATGTGCTCGATCGGAATTTCAAGGTCACGGCGCTTGCCGGGTCGTTCACCGACCCCAATCTGCCTAAGGGATTTGCGCCGCACGGCATTCACATTATCAACAACCAGATTTATGTCGCGTACGCCATGCAGGATTCGGCCAAGCACGATCCCACGCCGGGCGCGGGGACCGGCGTGGTGGACGTTTTTGACGAGAACGGAAACTTCGTCAAGACGTTCGCATCCGGCGGAACTCTGAACGCCCCTTGGGGCGTAGTGGCAACGCCGGCGACATTCGGAACTTTTTCCAGCTCGATTCTGGTGGGAAATTTTGGGGACGGCACGATTAACGCGTTCGATTCGACGGGAAAGTTCCTGGGTCAGTTGACTGATTCCGGGAACAACACAATCGTCAATCCCGGCCTGTGGGACATGGTTTTCGGCGTGGCCGGAAGGGGCGATCCGAACACTCTGTACTTCACGGCGGGAGGCAGTTCGCAAACGAGCGGCTTGTTTGCGACGCTGGTCCCGGCCTCGGCTGCGACCGGTGCTGACTTCTCACTGGCTCTGTCGGCACAGAGTGCCACGCTGATTCCGGGGCAGTCAGCCTCGCTGACGGTCAGCGCCAGCGGAGTTGGCGGCTTCAATAGTCCGATTACCTTGTCTTGCACGCAACCGACGGGCATCACGTGCACGCTGTCTCCGGCCACGATTACTCCAGGATCAAGCGCGGCGAAGTCCACCGTGATGTTCAGCGCCGCGTCGGCTCCGCCGGTTGGAGGTTACGGAGCGGCGACGATGGGTTGGTTGTCGCTTTCCGGCGTGGCATTCGGACTGGTTTTCGTACCTCGCAAGCGTGATCGTAAGCGGGGAGAGGAAATATGGAAGCGCGGATTGTGGATTAGCGGCTTAGGCGTGCTGGCCGTTTGCCTGTTCACGCTGGGCTGCGGCGGGAACAGTTCGACCCCAAGCCATCAACCGGCCGCCAACACGGTTACGGTAATGGTGACGGGAACATCTGGATCGATAAGCCATTCGACCGCAGTCACGCTCACCGTTCAGTAGCAGCACTCAGGACGAAGCCCATCTTTGTCTCGACACAACCGTCGAGACAAAGGTGGGGTCTTTTTAAAACGTCCCAAGTCGAGATCATTTTGTAAAAAGTTGTACGGCGGCGAGCTATTTGTGTCCGCGCCAGTCTAACGGGACCAGCGAACTCTAACGGAGGATCGGACATGAACAAAATGTATCTGGCAGTATTGTTGCTTTTTGTGGGTGTGAGTGTTGGCGCGCTGGGTGCAACACCACAGACTTCGGATGCGGCCAGCGTGGACCACACCGCTCCGAGTTATGACATGAAAGGCCAGTCTTTGGCCGATTTGCAAGCCGTGCAGAAGAAGTTTGTCGACCTTGCTAACGCAATCCCTGCAGATAAGTTGACGTGGCGTCCCTCGGCGGACTCGCGCTCTTTCGCGGAAGTATTTCTTCACGTCTCCGGCGAGCGCTACGGAATTCTGGGATTAATGGGGGCTACGCCTCCTGCTGGATTCGACCGAAAGACTTTTGAAAAATCCACGACCGATCGAGCCCGGATCGTGGACGAGTTGAACAAGTCGTGGGAGTTCGCCCAGAAGACGATCAACGGCATGACTAATGCCGATTTCGCGAAGCTGCTCCCCAAGCTTGGGCCGCAGGCGAATGCCGGCGACGTTGTCTACATTCTGGTTGCAGACGCGCACGAGCACCTCGGCCAACTTGTGGCGTACGCGAGAGTGAATGGCATCGTCCCACCCTGGACGGTAGAGGCGCAGAAGAAGGCCGCGGAAAAGAAGTAGGGCACGAGCTCTTCTGTTCGGCAGGCCAATTGCAGCATCGACTCGAAAGTTCCGCGAGTGGAATTCGTGCGCTCAGCGAGCTTGCAGACCGCTGGCGAATAGCGCTGATCTCTGCCTCCGAAGGAGTAAGGTCATGCACGTTCACGCTAATCAAACCAACCCAAACATCCAATTGAATGCTCTTTATGCGGCGGAAAAGGCCGAGGCCAGACGGCAGACTGAGTGCACCAGAAAGAAACTGATGGAGTTTGCCTCGGTGCTCTCTGGCGAGGCTGGAGAAGCCTGCGTGGTGAAATTGGGGGCACATGATGAATCGCAGGAACAGGCGAAGCAAAATCGGCAGAATGAAAACCAGGGCCGGAAGAAACAAAACGAACAGGGGACTCCGGAGGGTGGGGATGGCTCTATCTCGGACTGGGCGTAAGCGGCACAGCGCTTTGGAGCCCCGATTTGCCTACGCCGCTGGGCAAGATTACTTTCCAAGTGGGCAAGTGTTGCCCGCTTCAGAATCTATGAAAGCGGACAAAGCGCTCCCTACTTTTTGTACTACGGATTGCCAGTCGCCGCGCTGGGGCTGACGAAAGAGGCGCATCGTCGGGTACCATGGGCTGTCCTCGCGAACCTGGAGCCAGCGCCAATCGCGCGCGAATGGCAGCAAAACCCAAACCGGCACCCCCAGTGCGCCAGCCAGATGCGCCGTGGAATTATCGATGGTTATGACCAGGTCGAGGGCTGCGATCTGCGCTGCGAAAATATCGATGTCCGCGAGTTGATCGACCGAGCGATCAAGAAAGATGGGCGCGTTGGCCGCTGTCGCCTGGTTTTCCAGCGCGTCGTGATCCCCATACTGCAGGCTTACCCATCGGATATCTTTTCGTTCGAACAGGGGAGACAAAAGCGACAGGTCGATGGAGCGGTCGCGGCCTGTTTTTTGATTTCTGGTGTGCCAAGCCAAACCAACCAGCAGTCGGCTGTCGGCATAGCGGGCACGAAACTGCTCGCGGGCATCCGGATCGGCAATCAGATATGGCGAGGTGGTAGCAGCAAAAGAGGCGCTGCTTGGCCGGAACAGAGCCCGCAGAGTGCCGCTCGGCAGATGGGCGGCGAGGTCGAATTGCGGATGACGGTCTGAATCAATTCCCAAATTGCCGGAAACCACGTCGACGCCGGGAAAAGATCGAGCAAAAAGGGGTTGGAGCCGCGGATCGCAATCGAGCATGCAGCGGGTGCCAGTGCGGATCGCGTCCGGGATAAGTCCGGCGAACATGATTTCGTCGCCAACCCCTTGCTCGCCCCATATCAGCACACGCCCTGATTCCAGCTTTTCGCCGGTCCACAGCGGTTGCGGATAGGCTCGCATCGGCGTGTCATGATCTTTGGTCTGCCAGCGCCATTCCAGGTTGGGCCAGCCGGAGGTGAAATCTCCTTTGAGCAGTTGGGCCAGGCCCAGGTTATAGTGTGCTTCGGCAAGGTCTGGCTGGAGGGCCAACGCCCGCTGGTGACAGGCAATCGCTTCGTCCACTTTGTCCTGCGCGTGGAAGATGTTGCCGAGATTGGTGTGAATTTCTGGCGAGTCGGGCTGCAGAGCCAGAGCACGGTCATAACATCTGGCAGCTTCGTCGAGCCCGCCTTGGGACTGAACCACCGTACCCAGATTCGAATGATAGGCAGCTTGCGTTTTGTTGATCGCAATTGCCCGGCGGATCATCTGGACCGCGGCCGCATGATTTCCAGCCTGGTATTCGATCATCCCGAGCAAGTGCAGGCTGTCGGCGTGGTCGGCATCGACGGCCAGAATCTGCCGATAAATCTGCTCGGCTTCGCTAAATCGCCCAGCTTGATGTTGTCGAAGAGCAAACCCAATCATGCGTGCAATGAGTGCAGAGCGCCCTGGGCCATTTACGGGATATGGATGGTCGAGTTGCGGCACGGCCGATAAGTCATTCGGCAGCGGGCTCGGTGAGAGGTTTTCCGCATTGGGATGGCTTAGCATCTTGGGAGCAGGCATTTTGGCCACACGCTTCGGGCCGATTCGATTAGACCGGTGTAAGAAACAATGGGTCTTGCACGATTGCGAAAGCAATCTGGGGTCCACCGCGAAAAACGAAGGTGAGAAGTTGCTGGCGAACGAGTCGGAAGGACGTCATGCGCCGTTGGGGCTTGGATTCAGCAATGCAGTGCTAACGGCCAAACTGGCTGTCTTCCGGGACTCCTGAGCTACTCACACTTGGTCGCGGGTTTGACAGCTCTGCATCAATCAGGGAGGCAAGCTGATCCCATACACGGGGATCGTTCTCGATTTCGTGGTGAGGTTTGTTGAAGGTCCGGGCAAACCATGGGTAGTTGTCGCAATTAATCGGATAGTTCCGATACTTCATTTCAAAGTTTCCAATGATCTTCGTGCGGGCGGGATCAGCCGCGAGAATTTCCGAGCGTCCGTGAAGGAAACCGCCGGACTGATAAAAATTGACCGCACTCGCCACGTTCGGAGGAATCGTGGAATCCTTCTGGCCTGGTTTCGCGATACTGTCTACCTGAATGGTGAGCAGCACCGGGATGCCCTGCTGCCCTAACTCCCGAGCGAACGAGACCGTTTCCGAAGCGCCCCAGCTGTGTCCGTAGACGATAATTCTGGCTTGCTGTTTCTCCGAGGCCGAGAGGACGCCGTCACGATCGGTGTCAAGCAGGTGCTCCACTTGACGGAGTGCGTCTCGCCCAGCGTGATTGGAAAACACTTCCACATAGGTTCCCGAGGCGTAGTGGTCGCGGAGGTACGCGGCAAACTGTACTTCAGGATGGTTTGCATCATTGCGCTTAACGAAACCTCCAACAAAGCCAATGATGATCGTGTTTCGAGAGTCAGCTATCGCCGCGGGCTTTCGTAGACAGACCTGCCGGAAAGCGTCTTTCAGCGAAACGGGTGCAAAGGTTTCTTGGCAAATGCTTGAGGTTGGGACCGCAGGACGTGGGATGGTTTCGGCCTCGGTGAGCGACATCGCCTGGCCATGCGCGGCACTGAGTGACATCAGGCACGTTGCGGCGAAGACAAACAACGGCGCGATGAACTTCCAATACTGACGGTCTCTCATACGACTTCGCCCGCTAGCCGTTCCACTATTATTTTAGTTCCGTTTCCCCTGCGCCGAAAGCGCCTCTACTGCTGCAAGATGTTTGCCACATCTCTCGGGGTGAATCTCGGCGAAGTTCTCAACTCGCACAAGGCCGACAGTCTACCACTCCGGGCTGATCGAAGCTGTTAAACGGCGGATTTAGAGGCACTCTCACGCCCGCGGCGACGGTCATACATCACTGAGCGGAAGTTACTGCCGCCAAACAGCCATCCGCGGGTGCGACGCGTAGGCGGCTGGGTCAGACGCGCATGGTGCAAGGTTTTGCACACATGCCCATACCTTGGCAAGCGTGAATGAAAAGCGATTTGTGAACACCTCCCCCGCGCAGGCTGCGGATCGTCAAGATGGAGAACGGGAAAAGGAAAGCAGGCAGGTAGCTCGATCATGTTAGAATGCCAGCCAATCGAAGGGCCCCGTTGGAAACCAGGCAACATTCTCGACATCAGGAGGCAGAGGAAATGAACCGCTTGAACCTGAGGCAAGGTTTGATTGCATTCACCGCGGTGGGGGCCGTAATCGCGTTTGCGGCTTGTCTGACCGTCGGGGCGCAGACCACGACTCCAGAAAAAAAGGTGACGACACCAGCGAAGGCAGCTGCCGTAAAACCTGTCGCCAAGGCGACGTCGGCAAGAACTGCTGCGACCCAAAAGACCCAAACTGCGGCCACTGCCGTCACGCCGGCCTCGTCACAGACCGTGATCACTCCTTCTCCTCAGACTGTGGTGACGCCTTCATCGCAAACCGGAGCGGCGCCTCTGTCGCAAACTGGTCTGATGCCGTCGACCGCGGGCACAGCAGCTGGTACATCGTATCCCGCGAGCGGGATGAGTTCAGCGGGTACTTCGAGCAACACTCCATCTTCGGCGGGAGATAACCGTGCGCCCGTAGGGGGGCAAGGCGTCGGAACATTCTTGTTTCACACTTGGACGCTGGTCGCGTACGGTTGCTTCCGCAGCGGCACGCGATTGTTCTGCGACTTTGATACTTTCAATCAGAATAATCTCGAAGCGAAGACCAATATCTGGGAACCCGTGAGTCTGGTGGATGACGGTGGCAAGATCACCCGCCGCCACAACGCCTTTTTCGTGGGGGATGACGGCAGCCAATTTCCAACCGCATACATTACTACCAAACCCGTGCGATTCATTATCGAGTACGACAATATAGACCAGCGCTACTCCTCGATATCGCTGGTGCTGGGCAGAGATCAAATCTCGGGAGTTCCGATTACGGTCGAGGACGCGAGTCAGGCAGCGGGAACGATTCCGGCGCGACCGACTTCAAGCGCGGTTCGATCTCGCTGAGAATGACATTTTGGGGCCGGCCAGTAAGGAGGCCCCACCCTTTGTCTTTTACGTTGCACGCCTCCGCCTTTCAGTCGAAACAATGACGCTGGTTGAGTTCACTCCGCCATCTTTGCAAGGTGTAGATCAAATCCTGTTTTCGGCAGTAACGACGTTAGTTCGAACGCCTTGAAACCGTCGCCGGTAATTTCAGTGTGACGATAGAGACCGGGCTCGGACTCGATGACTTCCCTGCGAGATTCCAGATTGTCGAGAAATTCCTGAGCGGATTTCAGGTCAGGCTCATGGTTCTTGACCTGATTCGCGACGGCTTCCGCAGCGTAGGAACGCACCAGCTTGGGCCAGTATTTTTCCAGGAGGCTGGTGTTGGCGAAGACGTCGGCCCAGATGATTGCTCCGTTCACGGCGACGACAACCCCAACGGCATTGCGATCGCGTAGTTGCTTGATCACACTTTGGTAGTCGCGCAGCATGGGCTCAGCTACGGCATCGACCTTCTTTTTCACTTCGTCGTTCTGCATCACCTTGGCGTAAGAACTCGTGCCGTCTACGGCGGCAGCCATTGGGGCTGAGAGTTGCGCGGCCACTGAACCCTGTGCTTTTTTGACTTCCGACCAAACCATTTCCTGATTCTTATCCGCCATGGCCCGGGCGCGCACGGCCGGCTGCGCCATTACGGCGTCGTCAGAGCCGAAGCTGGCTTTTGTTTCCGTCCAGCGGTGGGGTTCCACGCAAAACACGCTCAGATCGATGGGATCGCTCTCTGCGGGGACGAGGCGATCCTTGCCAATCACGCGATCCTGTTTCCCTCCGGTCACGATTTCTCCGGCCAGGAGAATCAATGGACGCTTCGAGTTGTTGACCAGCACTAACCGGTTGACTTGCGCGCCATCGCCCGGGTTGTAACGCGTAGGACGGAACCCGTGACGCGGACGCACCAGCGGTGCGAGATTCCCGGACTCGCTCACAACGACATCACCGGAGCGCAGGCCTTCGTCCAAGGTAAGAAATTCCTGGGTGTCGTGTGAGGTAGTTGCCACCACTGGGAAGACGGTCAGATTTCCGTGCCCAATGGGCGACAGAACCTTGTAGTGCGGAGCTGATGGAATCTCGCCTGCGGGGACGATGCAGGGGATCAACAGCGCTAGACCTACAATCGCCGCAAGCACTAGAATCGGGAGTAATAATTTGGAGCGCGTTTTGCGTCTCCTCGGATTTTCAAGGACGCCTCAGGTGTGGGTTGTGGGCCTGTCATTGAGCCGTCCTTCCTACCGTGACTAATTGGTGAACGGCAAAACTCCCTTCACTTGCGTCCAATAGTTGATAGCATCAGAGGCTGTGTCCATTATGCGTAAAGACGGTGTCCAATCTGTAGTGGATCTTTCCGCGGGGTTGGACTCCGTGATAACCGAGCTTTACGAAAAGAGCGGAGGCGAAGAGTTTGGGCTGACGCGGGCGCAGTTTGACGGTATTCTCGGAGAGATTGCGCGGAAGTACCTGCCCGCAGACGCGGCCCACCACGACCTGCGTGAGCTGTATGCGAGCTTGCGCACAGAAGAACTGGCGCTGGCCCGAGCATGTGCTGCCGGTCACGAACATGCCTGGGAAATTTTCCTGACGCGCTACCGCGAGAAACTTTACGACATCGCCGGTTACATCACGAAAGAAAGCTCAACCGCGCGTGAATTGGCAGATTCGATTTATGCCGAGCTCTATGGCACGGCAACGCGCGACGGGCAGCGCGCTTCAAAGCTCGCATCCTACACGGGGCGCGGTTCCCTAGAAGGTTGGCTGCGGACGGTAATGGTGCAAGAGCACGTCAACCGCTATCGCCGGCAGCGTCGTCTGGTCAGCCTGGACGAGGAAACCGAAGAGGGCACGCAGTTCGCGACTCGCGAATCTGAACCGGCGATTGCGGTTGATCCGAGAGTTGAAGCGGCCATCGACGAGGTTCTGGCCGCGCTGCCGGTGGAAGATCGGTTTGTTCTGGCATCCTATTTCCTGGATCAGCGAACTTTGGCCGACATTGCTCGCACCTTGGGAGTGCACGAATCCACCATCAGCCGCAAAGTCGACAAACTAGCTAAGTCATTGCGCAAGCTGATTTTGGCAGCTTTGAGTCGGCGCGGGATGAGCCGGAGGCAGGCGCAGGAGGCAATTGAGGTTGATGTGCGCGACCTACGGGTCAACATTCGCAGCCGGTTAGCGCAAGAAACCGGGGGAGCAGCGTTCTCCAAGAAGAAGGCAGATGCGCCTGGATCGTAAGTATATGGATAGCGGCAAATGGCAGAAATACCCAAAATCGTAGGTCAGAGACTGCAAACGATGGCTCAGCTGAAAGACCATCCTGATCCGAACTTGCTTAGCGCGTTTGTAGAAAGATCGCTGGGTAAAATCGAACGGATTCAAGTTTTCGAGCATTTGTCGGGGTGCGCCAGCTGCCGGGAAGTTGTGTCGCTGTCAGCGACCCAGCCCGAGATTTCGGTTGTTGCGGTCGCTCCCGCCGGTGCAGGGTGGCTCTCCTGGCCCGGCTTGCGCTGGGGGGCGGCGGTGGCTTGCGTAGTCGTCGTGGGAGCAGTGGTTACGCTCCATCAGCGGCGGGAGCAACAGATTACGACTATGGTCGCCGCAGAACGGCCAACGGACGCGCAGATCTCCGCAAAGAAGAGTGGCATCGAGAAGGCCGTCGACAAGGTCGACAAGAAGCTCGCATCCCGGGAAATGACGGACTCCGAGGCCAAGCCCCTTTTCGCCGCTAAGCAGCTCGCTAGCTGGCCAAAGGCAAGCACCGCGAGCCGGGTGGATGGGAACCATCCACTTGCGCCTCCAAGTCCGGTCGAAATGGCCGATGCTAGGGCCGGCTCCCCATTGGCCGAGGTAGTTCCGGGAAGAGCCAAAGATGCTCTCGTGGAACCGCAGGACAATCAGTCCGAGAAATCGATCAGTGCGGTCTCGTCGAGAAGCAGAAGCATGGCATTGGCCGGGAGTGCGAGCAACGCGGCTATCCCGGCGGGCCTCGCGCCGCGTTGGACGTTAAGCTCGGATGGCACGCTGCAGCGCTCGCTGGATTCCGGTGCAAGCTGGCAGACGATCGTCGTCTCAAGCAAGACCGTCTTTCGAGCCTTGGCAGCGAATGATTTGGACATTTGGGTGGGCGGCTCGGCTGGCGCACTGTTCCATTCCTCCGACGCGGGGGAACGCTGGACACAAGTGCGACCAGTAGCGAACGGCGAGGCTCTTGAGGATGACATCGTCGGAGTCGAATTCACCGATACTCTGCACGGCAAGCTCACCAGCTCCGTAGAAGAGACCTGGATCACAGCTGACGCCGGCCAAACCTGGCAAAAAGAGTAGGTCTGGAGCGGGAGTCCACCAACTAGGCTGTGCAAGCTTTCAGCCCCCCTTGAAGTAACCTCGGACAACATTTTTCGCTTCAACTTTCTTCTTTGCTTCCAACTGATTAGGCGGACGATGCTTGCGGAGCCCGATTACTCACCAGCCACAACAGCATTACCCTCAATCGAATGTGGATTACCGAAGTGACGTTTACACCGCCAGGGGCGCGGGCTACCATGCAATTGTAGTTTGGCAGTTCTGGGGGAGGGCTGCCGAGGCGTCCTAAACTGAAAGGTTTAGGACGTTTTTATTTGAGCCGGGTCAATCCGTAACCAGCCTCTTGCGACTTATGTCACCGCCGTGCATCCAATGGAAGTGTTAAGATTCACTAGGCCCATCGATTAACATGGATGGGCTTTTATACTGTTTCGCGGAGCGCGACCAAAGCAGGTGCGCAGGGGGAAGGATTTATGGCTGGCAATGGAATACTTGAAGTGACAGATTCGAATTTCGATCAGGATGTTCTCAAATCAGAAACTCCGGTCCTCGTGGACTTCTGGGCAACTTGGTGCGGGCCCTGCCGGGCGATCGCTCCTATTGTGGAGGAGTTGGCAAAGGACTATCAAGGACGAGTGAAGGTCGGCAAGATGGACGTCGACAACAATAGCGCTACTCCCATGCGTTATGGCGTGCGCGGCATTCCAACCTTGCTTGTCTTCAAAGGTGGGCAGGTGAAGGAACAGATCGTCGGCTACGTTCCGAAAGAGACCATTCAGAAGGCTATCGATAAGCATTTGGGATAAGCATTCACACTCAGCAATTAGAGTTCAGCGCCCGGGCGACTTTCCGGGCGTTTGTATGTTGCGGAGAAATGCGTCATCGATTGAAGGTCGGGATCTTTGGCTGAGTGCTAAGCGCAAATGCTGAATGCTAAGCGCAGATGCTGAGTGCTTGTTTCAATACTTCCTCAGCACCCCAATCACTCGTCCCTGGATCTCGACCGATGCCGCCGGAACAATGATGGGCTGCATGTTGGCGTTTGACGGCTGCAGGCGGATGTTGTCGCCCTCGCGATGGAAGCGCTTCAGCGTGGCATCCGACCCTCCGACGAGAGCGACCACGATATCGCCGTTGTGCGCGGTCTTCGCCTTTTCGACTAAGACATAGTCTCCGCTCATGATGTGTTCGTCCTGCATGGAATCGCCGCGAACTTCGAGCACAAATACTTCTTTGGAGCGGACGAAATCAGCCAGCGAAATCGTCTCGGGATTCTCTACAGCTTCGATTGGCTGCCCGGCGGCGATTCTCCCCAAGAGCGGCAGCACCATCGTGGTATTCACGGACATCGCCTGCTTCAGGCGGCCCTTGGGCGGGAGCAGATCGATCGATCGGCTGCGGTTGTAATCGCGCGTCAGCAGCGCTTTTTTCTCCAGATTGGATATGTGCTTGTGCACGGTGGCCAATGAACTCAATCCCAGGCCTTCTCCGATTTCTTCGAACGATGGAGAGTAGCCGTGCTTCTGCACGAACTCGGAAATGAAGTCGTAGACTTGCCGTTGTCTGCGTGTGATCGCCATGGCACCCATTGTAAGCGAATGAAAGGCGAAGTCAAGAACTTTGCGTTGTTTCTGAGGTACGCCTCCACCACGCGGACACAGGGTCATAGAGAAGAGTGAAAAGGTTCCTCTGTGTCTCTGTGGTGAAAAGGATTTTGCGGTGGCCGTAACTTTTCGGCGCCTTTCGCAATCCAATGAGAGGATTCGTGAGGAGAATTTCATGCCTGAAAAAGTCGTCAAACCTGAAGAAGAATGGAAGAAGCAGCTGTCACCGGAGCAGTATCAAGTAACCCGCAAGGCGGGAACGGAGCCGGCATTTACCGGCAAATACTGGAAGACCAAGGAGCCGGGCACTTACGCTTGCGTGTGCTGTGGGCAGCCGCTGTTCAGCTCGGAAACAAAATTCGACTCGGGCACCGGTTGGCCAAGCTTCTTTAAGCCCGTCGACCAGGCCGCAGTCGCGGAAGAGACCGACAATGCCTATGGCATGGTCCGAACGGAGGCGCGCTGCGCCCGCTGCAATGCGCATCTGGGACACGTATTCCCCGACGGACCGGCCCCAAGCGGTCTGCGCTACTGCATGAATTCGGCTGCGCTTGATTTGAAAAAGGACGAAACAACCAAGAAATAGAAGGACTATTCAAGAAGTCAGAATCATGCGGGCACTGGGGAGCATTCCTCAGTGCCCCTTGCTTTTTGTTGGACTGCTCAGTTCGACTCGTTGTACATGACCTTGCTGCCGTGCGACAGGGTTGCCGAAGTCCCAGCTCCGGCTGCGGCTGCCAATGCTGCAGGTTTGGCGGTCTCTGGCTTCGAGTGCGCTTTCTCGTTCTGCTGCTGATCCGCGCGGACTTCGATGGCACCTTTCAGCACCGCGCCATCTTCCACGCAGATGCGTGGGGTAACGACGTCTCCAGCGAGCGAGCCTTCGCTGCGGATGTCCAACCGATCGGTGCACTGGATATTCCCAGTCACTTTACCCATAATGACAACTTCTTTGGCGCTGATGTCGGCGACCACGACGCCGTTGCGTCCGACGGTGATGCGGCTATCCGCAAAATTGATCGCGCCCTCAATGCGGCCGTCGACAAACAGCGATTCCGTTCCACTAATCTCGCCCTTGATGACTACCGAGCGTCCGATTGTGGCCTGCTCCATGGTCGAAGTTATGTTTTTTGGTGGTGTGTAGGGGTTCGGGGTCGGCGAAACTTTTGGTGGGATGGCGGAATTCTGTGATGGCTGCAACATCGATTTGGGCCTTCCTTGTTCCGTGCGGCTTATTCGTGCGCAGCCGCATACGGCGCGTGTGAGATGGTGGCCATGGGCCAAATTGACTATCGCACGGCCTTTGGTAATAGAGGAGGTTACGGAAGAACAGGACCGTGCGGCCAAGAAGTGCTTAGCCGGCGACTAATCCCTGTCGGCGGTTGACGAGATAGGCAGAGAACTTCTTAAACTTCCAGCGCCTGGCCCAACTCTTCCCACTCGGTCAGGTGATCTTGCAATTTCGCACGATGGCTGGTCAACTCTTGACTGAGCTTGGCCGTTTCCTCGGCGCTGACGAAGGTTTGCAGGGCGGCTTCGCAATCGGCGATGGCGGTTTCGGCGCGGGAAATCTCGGCCTCGAGTTCCTTTACTCGGCCTTCCATTTGCTTACGCTTGAGCGGATTCAAGCGTTTGGACTTGCTCTCGTCTGACGCAGTCCGATTCTTGTTACCGTTTAGAGGCTGCGTGATTATCGCTGAGCGGCTTACTGTTTCTTGCAGTTTTTCCGCGCCGCCTTCTTTGCGCCAGCGATAGTCTTCATAGTTACCGGGATAGACTTCCACTTTTCCATCGCCCACTTCGAAGACTCGCGTCGCCAGTTTGTCGATGAAATAGCGGTCGTGTGAGACGAAGACAACTGTGCCGGTGTAATCCATCAGCGCCTTCAGCAGGAAATCTTTGGCGCGCATGTCCAGGTGGTTTGTGGGCTCGTCGAGCAGCAAGAAATTTGCGGGATGCAGGAGCATTCGCAGCAGGGCATAACGATTGCGCTCGCCGCCTGAGAGCACGCCGATGCGTTTGAAAACGTCGTCCGCTGAAAAGAGGAAACAGCCGAGCAGGCTGCGCAGCTCGGTCTGGGTGGAACGGGGCGAGAGCTCGCCGATGTCGTCCAGAATGCGCGCGTCCGGGTCGAGCTCTTTGTATTGGTCCTGCGCGAAATAGTCAGGTAGCACGTTGTGGCCCAGGCGGAATTCGCCGCCGGTCAGGGGTTCCGTTTCCGCGAGCAGCTTGATCAAAGTGGATTTGCCCGCGCCGTTCACGCCCACCAGTGCGATGCGGTCTCCGCGCTCGATCATGAAACTGACATTGCGAAATACTTCTTTCTCGCCGTAGGACTTCGCCACATCAAGAAACTCGGCCACGATCCTGCCGCTCGGCTTGGGCTGCTGGAAAGAAAAGTGGATGACCTTTTCTTCTTCGGGCAGTTCGATGCGATCGATCTTTTCCAGTTCCTTGATCCGGCTCTGCACCTGCTTGGCTTTCGTCGCCTGATAGCGGAAGCGATTGATGAACACTTCCAACTGCTCGATGCGCTCCCGCTGATTGCGATACGCAGCTTCGAGTTGCTCCATACGCTGCGTTTTCGAGGCGAGGTATTTTTCATAATTGCCGGGATAAAGATGGATGCGCTTGTTCCAGATCTCAGCAATCTTGTTGACGGTGACGTCGAGAAAATAGCGGTCGTGCGAGATCAAGACAAACGCGTTGGGATAATGCGTCAGATACTCTTCCAGCCAGTTGCGGGCTTCGAGATCGAGATGATTGGTAGGTTCGTCCAGCAACAACAGGTTTGGTTCCTGCAGCAGCAGCTTGGCCAATGCGATACGCATTTGCCAGCCGCCAGAAAATTCCTCGGTCCGGCGATGCCAATCTTCCTTGCTGAAACCGAGGCCCATCAGCACGCTTCCGACCTGGGCTTCGATGGCGTATCCATCGCGCGTGCGGAATTCATGTTCCAGGCGTTGATACCGTTGCGCGACCTGCGCATATTCGGGAGAAGACTGATCGAGTTCCGGCATGCGCGCAGTCAAGTCTTCCATCTCCTGTTCCATCTCGCGCAGCTCGGAAAAAACTGCCATGCATTCGGCGAACACGGTGCGTCCGGAAAGCGCGAGACCGTCTTGCGGCAGGTAGCCGGCGCTAATGCCCTTGGCCGTGCTGATGGAGCCATAATCGAGAGTCTCGATCTCGGCGAAAATCTTCATCAGCGTGGATTTCCCAGTGCCATTCGCGCCCACCAGTCCGATGCGGTCGTGGGACGTAAGCATCCAGTCCGCTCCCTCGAAGAGGAGCTTGTGGCCGTAACGTTTTCCAGCAGAGGACAGTTGAATCATGCGTCAATTCAATCGTCTCATGAGCGGGGTGTTTTGATGAAGAAGCAAGGACCTCGCAAAATACTTGGACAATTTTGATTTAAGCTCCATCGCATCCTTTGTGTACCTTGGTGTCCTTTGTGGTTCTAGCATTTGAACTTCATCAACCACAGAGGACACGAAGGTACATAAAGGAAAAGGGTGGGTTAGCGAGTATCTGCTAGATCGTTGAAACTTGAATCTCTACTGCGCGGTCATTGCTTTCGCCGCGCCCAAGTGCTCCAACGCGCGGTCAACCACGGCCTGCATTTCTCGCGCGTATTTCACTTCGCGGCCTTTGGCCAGAATCTTTCTCGCTTCGTCGGGACTGAACCAGGTGGGGTTGCGCTCGGGCTCGTGGGATCCATTGATCAACTCGACTTCCATCAAGAAAGCCTTGATCACAAATTCGCGCACTCCCGGCGGCTTCCAGAAAACGCCTTTGGAATGCAAATACAAATGAAAGTGCCGCGGTTCGATATGGCCGCGAACCCCAGCTTCTTCCCACGCTTCGCGTTCCGCGGCTTGGCTGTGCGACATTAAGGGCTCTGGAGCGCCTTTGGGAAACGTCCACTTGCCGCCGCCGTTAGTATTCACCAGCAGAAACTCAATCGATTCCCCTTGCCGCCGGTAGCAGACAGCGGCGACCTGCAGCGGAAGAGCGAATCGCGAAAGTCGGGGCGAAGCCACCTGCCACTCCTCAATCGAAGATCCTGACTTTCCCATGATAGTTGGAGAATATTGCAGGAATGTTAAATTGCATCAAAAAAGGTGCAGCGGCGGGGGTTACGGAAGTTCCAAAAAGGGACGCTCGGGCAGGCTCCGAAGCCTGCGCCACGCGGTCCTTTCAAGCGTCACATGAGCATGCCGGCGATCGACGCTGACATAAGATTTGCCATCGTGCCAGCGAACATTGCCCGCAGGCCAAGACGCGCTAACTCGCCCTTTTTGTTAGGGGCCAGCGCGCCGATTCCACCGATTTGAATGCCGATGCAACTCAAGTTCGCGAATCCGCAAAGAGCGAAGGTGGCAATAGTAAACGAACGCGGGTCAAGCACGGCTTTCTGCGGTCCCAGCATGGAGAACGCTACCAATTCGTTGAGCACCATTCGCGTGCCTAGCAGGTGGCCAACAAAAGCGCAGTCCTTCCAGGGGATTCCGATTACCCAGGCAACCGGAGCAAAAAGCGTACCAGATACAGCCTCAAGACTCTCGGGAAACCAGGGAAAGCCGATGTGGGCCAGCCCAATGTGAATTCCGTAGAGGATTCCGTCCATCAGCGCAATCAGTGCGAGGAACGAAATCAGCATGGCGGCAATATTCAAGGCCAAATTCAGGCCATCGGTTGTGCCCCGAGCAACCGCGCCCAGCACATTCTCATGCTTCTCAGCTTGCACTTCCTCTTCGCTCATCACCACGCGGCCGGCGGTTTTGGGTTCCTCAGTCTCAGGAACCAGCATCTTCGAAATTAAAATGGTGCCCGGCGCGGTCATGATTACGGCACTCAAAAGGTGTTTGGGTTCGATGCCAAAAGCGATATACGCTGCCATGATTCCGCCGGAAACATGGGCCATGCCGCTGGTCATCACGGTCATGAGTTCGGAGCGAGTGAGATCGGGCAAGAAAGGCCGGATGGTTAAGGGTGCTTCCGTCTGTCCCATAAAAATGCTGGCGGCCACGTTCAACGACTCGGCACCGCTCGCTCCCATGACGCGGGTCATCACTCGTGCAGCCTGCTTGATGATGAATTGCATGATGCCATAGTGGTACAGGATGGCGAAGAAGGCGGCAATGAAGATGACCGTTGGCAGGACCTGAAAAGCGAAATAGAAACCAAGATGGGAGCCCTGCTTGCCCAAATCTCCGAAGACAAACTGGGACCCAACGAAAGCGTAGCTGAGCAGCTTGTTCACGGCATCGCCGGCGTGCTGGAAAATGCGGCGGCCGATGTCAATTCGCAGAACGAAAACCGCGAAAGCGAATTGCAAGCCCAGTCCCCAGGCAACCGTTTTGCCACGGATGGCGCGCCGGTTGGTGGAGAAAATATAGGCCAGGGTCAACATCGTTAGCAGGCCCAAGATTCCGGTGAATCGCCCCATGTTTATATCCCCGATCCTCGAATCACGCGATGAACCAGCCTTTTTTTCTGCTCCATAGGAGCGTCTGTGATCCGATAGCTTGCCAGCAGCAACTCTATGGCACGAGCGGCGCGCGTTTCAGAATTGGAATGCACCGTGCAAAGCGGTTCCCCGGCTACCACTGAATCCCCCAACTTGCGATGCAGAACAATTCCAACTGCTGGATCGACTGCATCTTCCTTCTTCTCGCGGCCGCCGCCTAGAAGTACGCAGGCGTGGCCCACCGCCTCACAGTCCATCGACGTGACGTACCCATTCTTCGGGCTGCTTACATCCTGCGTATTTTTCGCGCGAGGAAGCAGGCCGGGATCATCGACCACGCGTGTATCGCCGCCTTGCAGGGATACCATCTGGCGGAAAGTCTCCAACGCGTTTCCGGAGGCGATCAATTGCTCGGCTTGCTGCTTGCCTTGCACCACCGTATCCGCGGTTCCGCCCAACTGGAACATCCGCGCTGCGAGTTCAAAGCACAATTCTCTAAGGTCTTCCGGGCCTCGCCCACGCAAAACCTCGATGACCTCGGCCACTTCCAGCGAATTTCCTACGCACAACCCGAGGGGTTGATCCATGTTCGTGATCAATGCGATCATTGATTTCCCCATGCGCTCGCCCGTTTCCACCATTAATTCGGCGAGGAATTCAGCGTCCTCATCTTTCTTCATAAACGCGCCGCAGCCGGTCTTGACGTCGAGAACCAGAGCATCGATTCCCTCCGCCAACTTCTTGCTCATGATGGAAGCGCAAATCAGAAACGGGCTCTCGACCGTTCCGGTAACGTCGCGCAGCGCGTAGAGCTTTCGATCGGCAGGAGCAATCTCAGAAGTCTGGCCGATCATGGCGCAGCCGCAGGTTTTGAGGACGCGGCGGAATTCGGGGATTGACAGGTTCACGTTGAAACCGGGGATCGACTCCAGTTTGTCGAGCGTGCCGCCGGTGTGCCCGAGTCCTCGGCCACTGATCATAGGGACGATCAAACCGCCCGCTGCCGCGAGCGGCGCTAATACGAGTGACGTCTTGTCGCCTACCCCACCGGTGGAATGCTTGTCTACCTTTTTCGCGCGAAACTCGGATAGATCCAGCACATCGCCCGAGTGCAGCATGGCGTCGGTTAGGACGGAAGTTTCGGTTCGCGTGAGCCCGCGCAGGATCACGGCCATAAGCCACGCGGAAACTTGGTAGTCGGGAATCTCCCCGCTGGTGTAGGCGCGAACCAGATATTCGATCTCGGCGCGGGACAGCTCTTGCCCGTCGCGCTTCTTGCGAATAACGTCGATAGCGCGAACCGTTTGGCCCCCCTGCGGCGAGGTCACTTGAGACGGAATCCTTCCGGCAGCAGGCGTGTGATGTGACTTTCCCTCCAACCTGTCGAGCTCTGGAAATATACGGTCGCGTTCGGTCCAAACTCGTAGATCACTTGGCGGCAGGCTCCGCACGGGGAGCAGGGCACTCCCTGGTCATTCACAACTGCGATGGCGCGAATGTCCAGCTCCGGGCCGGACTCAGCGATCGCTGCAAAGATCGCGGTGCGTTCGGCGCAGTTCGACAACCCGTAAGATGCATTCTCGACGTTGCAGCCGGAGAAGACTTTGCCCTTCGAGGTGACCATGGCAGCGCCAACTTTGAATTGAGAATAGGGGGCGTAGGCGTGCTTCATGGCTTTTCGCGCAGCGCGAAGCAGGCGCTGGTTCTGTTTGACGGAGGCAGCCTTTTTCGGCGAGTTCATCAAATCACGTAGACGAAAGAATTGCGCCTGATTCTAATCCTGGATTTCGGTTTGCGCTATGGTTTTCGATGTTGGAGGGATTCGCCGAGCTTTGCTCGGCGGG